>Ga0209680_1000017_pt1 | contig 57038 bp, 47 predicted proteins | sample WorMetLIZISLAND1_FD_187413 | JGI IMG/M metagenome (GOLD analysis project Ga0209680, IMG submission 187413) | Marine gutless worms symbiont microbial communities from Max Planck institute for Marine Microbiology, Germany - Olavius loisae LIZARD... ... | reverse complement strand
GTTCAATTGGAGGAAATGCGCGTGCGGTGTTCGATTACTTCGTGGGCTACAAATTAGGGCTTACCGCAACTCCACGGGACTATCTGAAACGGTTCGACACAAAGAAAACCTCAACCCGAGACCCGAGAGAACAGGAGCGCCGCTTGTTACTGGACACCTATCGAACCTTTGGCTGTGAGAGCGGTCAACCGACGTTTAGATACTCCTTGTTGAACGGCGTGGAAGATAAATATCTAATCAACCCAACCGTGGTTGATGCGCGAACCAAAATCACCACCGAACTGCTGTCGAAAAGGGGTTTAACCGTTACCTTCACCGACGATGAGGGAGAGGATAAGAAGGAAATAGTAAAGAGAAGAGAGTTCGAAAAGAGATACTTCTCAGATGCCACTAACCAGGTATTCTGCAAAACATTCCTTGAGAATGCTCTTCGCGATCCGGTTAGTGGAGAGATTGGGAAGTCAATCATCTTCGGGGTTAGTCAGAACCATGCGGCCAAGCTAGCCCAGATTCTCAACGTGATGGCAGATAAAATGTTTCCGAAGAAGTACAATTCGGACTTCGCTGTGCAGGTAACGTCTCAAATACCAGATGCCCAGGAGTTCACGGCAAAGTTCAGCAACAACAATCTGATGGGTTCCGAGAACTTAGTGCCGGGATACAAGACAAGTAAGGCACGGGTGTGTGTAACAGTTGGGATGATGACCACCGGATACGACTGCACCGACATTCTCAATCTGGGCCTCTTCAGGCCAATCTTCTCGCCCACCGACTTTATTCAGATTAAGGGACGCGGAACTCGAAAACACAACTTCCTTGAGTTGCTCTTTAACAAGGACATCAGGGAGACGGTTCAGAACCCTGAAAAATCCACATTCAAGTTGTTCGATTACTTTGCCAACTGTGAGTATTTCGAAGAGGAATACAACTACGACCAAGTCCTTAATCTACCCCAAGCTCAGTCAGAATCAGATGGAGGCGAAGAACCGGCCTCAACCTTGACATATGAAAACCTCGGCGATGACATCCTTTCTACGATACAGGTGGCAGAGATTGGCCCCGAGGGAATGAAGATAGACAGGATGTATTTCGAGAATTTCGGAAGCGAGGTGAAAAAGAATGATGTAGTAATGCAGGCAATCGAAGCTGAGCAGTGGGATAGAGCCATCGACTACGTAATAAAAGAGATACTGAATAAGCCCGAGGAGTACTACACCTTTGAAAAGCTCCGAAAAGTAGCCGGTGTGGATAGGAGGATTTCGCCTAGGGAGATAATTGAAAGGGCCCTGGGAAGAATCCAGAGGTTCAAATCCAAGGATGAAGTTCTGGAGGAAGAGTTCGCGAAGTTCGGGGCGGATTGCAAGCTTGAAGAAGTAGAAGAGATTCCGGTAGTAAAGCACTACTTCAAAGCATATACTTCCAATGGTGAAGTTCGAGATATCATTGAAAGGGGACAATTTACCGATTTGACAACAAATACAACGTTCTCCTTGAAAGACCTCAGAAGAGTCCCGGAGAAGTACCGCGCCTTGGTACCGGAGTATGTGAAGGACTACGTGCCGCTGAATCAATTCTTAACACAAGGAACTAAGGATGCTGGACACCGAAACGAAATGTAAAATCGACACCGCGAGAGACATCCTTGTAGGAAAGGTTCCCGATCCTAAAAGCCAGGTAGAGCAGATAACTATCGCGTTGATATATAAGTTCATGGATGATATGGACGCCGAGAGTGAAGAACTCGGGGGAAGGCGGAAGTTTTTCGCGGGGAAGTTCGAGCAATACGGGTGGGCTAAACTGATGAGGCATGGGCTGGGGGGATATGAAGCCCTCAATCTGTATGCTGAAGCTATCGGAAGAATGCCTGAGAATCCCGGAGTACCAATGCTGTTCCGAGACATCTTCAAGAACGCCTATCTGCCTTACAATGTCCCTGAGACGCTGCGAGAGTTTTTGAAGGTAATAGACCAGTTCAACTACGACCACAGTGAACGGCTTGGGGACGCGTTTGAATACCTGCTATCGGTTATGAGTGCACAGGGGGACGCGGGGCAGTTCAGAACGCCGCGGCACATCATCGACTTCATTGTTGAGATAATAGACCCCAAGAAAAACGAATCTGTTCTAGACCCGGCATGTGGCACAGCGGGATTTCTTATTTCTTCATACAAGCATATTATGAAGGCAAACTCGGATAAGCACGGCAACAGCACCCTAACCCCGGATGAGAGAGGGGCACTCGATTTCGTGGGATACGACATCTCACCTGATATGGTAAGGCTTTCACTTGTTAATATGTATCTTCATGGCTTTGCCGCCCCGCAGATTCACGAGTATGACACGCTTACCAGTCAGGATAGGTGGAATGAATATTACGATGTAATCCTTGCTAATCCACCGTTTATGTCACCGAAGGGCGGGATAAAGCCTCACGGGCGTTTCTCGTTACAGTCAAAGAGGAGCGAGGTGCTGTTCGTTGATTACATTGCAGAGCACCTTACTTCTACTGGTAGGGCTGGAATTATTGTGCCGGAGGGCATTATTTTCCAAACAGGCAGGGCATACAAGGCACTTCGCAAGAAACTGGTTGAGGATTATCTGGTTGGGGTGATTTCACTCCCGGCGGGTGTGTTCCAACCATATTCCGGTGTGAAAACCTCAATTCTTATTCTAGACAGAAAACTCAAGCAGAAATCAGACAGTATCTTCTTCGCAAAGGTGGAGAATGATGGGTTTAATTTGGGAGCACAGAGACGGCCAATCCCCGAGGACGACCTTCCTTCCTTGATTTCGGCAATTCAATCAAATGATAAAGATGAACTATTTTATGCGAGTAAGGAGACAATTTTAGGGAGTGGTGACTACTCACTGAGTTTGTCCAAATTCCAAGAAGTGGATGTTGTTTCCGGTTTTGAAGTTGTGGAACTAGGTCAAGTCGTTGAGGTTTTGGATAGTAAACGCAAACCTCTCAAAAAAACAGAAAGGGCTGAGGGAAATTTCCCTTATTACGGTGCGACAGGAATCATCGACTATGTGAATGACTACATATTTGATGAGCAATTAGTCCTTATTGGTGAGGATGGAGCAAAATGGGAAGCAGGTGAAAGTTCTGCATTCATCGCAAAGGGCAAAAGTTGGGTCAATAACCACGCACATGTCGTTAGACCTCTCAGAGATAAAATTCATGATGTGTATTTGATGCATGTCCTTAATTTTATGGATTTAACTTCATTCATCACTGGTATCACAGTTCCCAAACTTAACCAGGCAAACCTTCTTGCCATCAAAATCCCCCTTCCCCCAATCGAAGTTCAGCAGGGGATTGTTGAGGAGTTAGAGGGATATCAGAAGATTATTGATGGGTGCAGACAGGTTGTTGAGAACTACAAACCGACTATCGACATTGACCCATCATGGGAGATGGTTGAGTTGGGAAATAAAGACATATTTGAAGTTGTGTCTGGAGGAACACCCAAGACATCAGAAGAGACTTATTGGAACGGTGATATAAGTTGGATTTCGTTAGAGGACTTACCCAAGTCCAATTTGATTACCGATATTGGGCTTTCTAAAAGAACTATTACTGAATTGGGTTTAAAAAACTCATCAGCAAAAATGATTCCTGTTAATTCAGTAATTGTGTCTACAAGGGCAACTATTGGAAGGGTGGGAATTAATCGTATCCCTTTAGCGACCAATCAAGGTTTCAAAAGTATTGTCATTAAGGACACTCAGAAGGCCTCCACTGAATTTGTTGCATATATGCTTACAAAACTCACCGAAACCATGGTTAACCTCGCAAGTGGAGGGACTTTCAAGGAAATCTCGAAAGCAAATTTTGAAGAAATCCTTATCCCCCTCCCCCCAATCGAGGTTCAGCAGGAGATTGTCGAAAAGGTAGAGGGATATCAGAAGATTATTGATGGAAACAAAGCCCTTATCGAGGTCTACACTCAAAAAATCCAAGAGAGGATTAGCAAGGTATGGGGTGAGTAAGGGGTATATCTCTCCGGAATCTGTTCTTTTACCCCCAACCATCTACTATTTTTTGCGTCTGGCATAGGAATTCTTGCTAAGATTCACGAATTCTTACATGAAACGGAACTACTCCACCGTGACACTTTTCGCAAGATTCCTAGGCTGATCGACATCGCATTTGAGTTCCAGCGCGCAGTAATAGGCAAATAACTGAAGGGGTACAACCATTAGGAATGGGTAGAAATGCTGTTTTGTCTTCGGTATATAAAGGGTGTCGTCCGCTATATGAGAAATCTCTGCATCGCCCTCTGTGCCGATGGCGATTACCGGGCCATTGCGAACCTTTACCTCTTTTATCGAAGTGAGAACCTTGCTATACAGGTGATCGTTGGGTACTAGGAATACGCTCGGGGTTCGGGGGTTAATTAGAGCTATGGGACCGTGCTTAATCTCCGCGGCGCTGTAGCCTTCAGCATGGATATATGCCACCTCCTTGAGCTTAAGAGCGCCTTCCAGGGCCACGGGGAAGTTTATCCCTCGGCCTAAAAAGAGGAAATTCCCAGCCTTGCAGTATTTCTTGGCCAGTTGCGCAATTCTATCCGCGTTCTCAAGTATTCTTCCTATCTGATTCGAAAGACTCGAAAGGCTCTCAAGAAATTCTTTGCCTTCGAGCCAGGGCATATGGCGCATTCGAGCCATCTTGAGGGTGAAAAGATACATTGCCGCGAGCTGGTTCGCGAATGCCTTTGTGGAAGCCACGGCTATCTCCGGGCCCGAATGGATGTATATTCCGCCATGAGATTCGCGAGCGATGCTGGAGCCAACTACATTGGATATGGCAAGTACCCGGGCGTCCTTCCGCTGGAGTTCTCGTACAGCCATAAGTGTATCGATAGTTTCGCCGGATTGACTCACTGCTATATACAATGTGTCCTGTTCCACAACCGGATTGCGGTAACGAAGCTCCGAAGATAGTTCCGTGGTAGTCGGAATACGCGCGAGTGTTTCCAAAATATATGCGATAACCCTTGCCGCGTAGAAGCTGGTGCCCGCGGCCATGATTGTTATGCGTTTAACCGCGAGCAGTTCCGTGTCGCTCATATTCAGGCCGCCCAGCACTGCCGTGGCTTGCTGCTCATCGATTCGACCGCTTAAGGCCCTGGGAATTGATTCAACCTGCTCATGAATTTCCTTAAGCATGTAGTGAGGATAGTTACCCTTCTCTATCTCCTGAAGCTTCCAAGAAATAACTTCAATCTTCTTATCAACGGTTCGATTTCGCATATCGCTTACTTCATAAGTGTTCGGATTTATACTTACAACCTCGCCATCTTCCAGGTAGATAACCTGCTTCGCGTGGGCAAGAACGGCGCTGACATCGCTTGCAATGAATGTTTCCCCATCGGCAAGTCCAACAATCATTGGCGATCCATTTCGAACTCCCACGATTTGATTCGGGTGGTCAACATGAACAGCGAGAATTCCATATGTTCCCTCCAACAGGCCGGCTGCCGATTTCAAAGCGGTTTCGAAATCTCCTTCATAAAGGGATTCAACTAGGTGGACGATAACCTCGGAATCCGTTTCACTAACAAACTCGTGGCCCTCGCTGCTTAGTCTGTGTTTCAGGCTTAGGTAGTTTTCGATAATTCCATTATGGCAGATGGCAATTTTACCGGTGCAGTCAGTATGGGGATGCGCATTTATATTGCTCACCTCGCCATGGGTGGCCCAGCGAGTGTGCCCGATGCCCCAATGTCCCTCAAGTGTTTCCGGAACGATGGCCCGCAGGCTTTCAATCTTTCCCGCTTTCTTATACAGTTGAAGAGTGTTCTCGCGAACAGTTCCTATTCCGGCAGAGTCGTAGCCGCGATACTCAAGTCTCTTCAAACCAGAGAGCAGAAGCTGGGCGGCATTCCTGTTTCCACAATACCCGATTATTCCACACACTTTTTTACTTCCCAACTCAAGCGAGAGTAAATTCCCACCTGTTCATACCACATTATGGATACACGATTATATACAGTAAACACCAATGCTCGGCAAAGCTTTTTTCAACCCATCGCCGCTATCATGCTGCCCGGCATGATGATTATGCTTGGCTGTGCTCCGAACTCGAATGTTAGAGAGAAGTCTTATCTCATAGATCTTGTGCCGCCCATCCTACAGTCGGCCGAGACGATGGACGAGCGACATTTACGGTTCATATTCGACGAGCCGATTGCAAAGAGCGATACGGATCCGGTTATCAGTCCTTCCATTGCTATCGATACCATCAATATCGAGGATGAACAACTTACTATTGGCTTTGAAACAGACCAGGAAATTGGCCGCGAGTACACGCTTCGAATGGATGTTGTGGACAGATCGGGCAATTCCTCTTCGTTTCTACATCACTTCAGCGGATGGAATCCCAGAGTACCAGGGGTATTGATAAACGAATTGAATCCCCGCGGAACTGGGAATACTCCCGACTGCATCGAATTATTCGTTACCAAGGCGGGAAATCTCGGCGGCCTTGTTCTGCTTATTGGAACGAAAAGCAAGTACAGGGAGAGTTTACTCTTTCCGGCAGTGGAAGTTCCGCAGGGTGAATACATCCTTGTTCACACAAAGCCGGAGGGTATCTCCGAAGAGATAGACGAAGTTTCGAAGCTGGACGCATCGGAAGGAAAACTTGCAACTGAAACGGCAAGAGATTTCTGGATGAGAGGAGCCCCGGGGCTTCCCGGAAACAACGGAGCGGTAACTCTGTATGCTCGCAAGAATGGACCCGTGATTGACGCCGTACTCTGGACAAACCGAGAAGACGACATGGAAGACGAAAAGCTTGGATGGACTCGAGACGGCTTTGTTTTTGCCGGCGATTTGGCTGAAGCCAAGGCATGGATATCGGCAAGCGGCGGCGTTCCAGCTCCTTCGGATGCCGTAGATGCAGGCCGTTCAACTTCCACACGATCCATTTGCAGAGCCTCATCGCCAGTTGATACAGACAGCGCGAAGGACTGGCACGTAGTTCCAACAAGAGGCCAAACCTTTGGCAGCATCAATACGGACAAAGTTTATAAGCCATAGAACGGCGAGGTATTCGATGGGCCCTGTATTCGGAAATCAGGTATTCCACGGTCATCTCAATGTGAGATGTCCAATTTCGCAGATCGGAAATCAATCAGGATTTCTTCAAATCACTGATTCTGAAGTCGCTCATAATCTCATACACAAAGTCGATGGCATCCTTAACCTCCGGTTGCGGGGTTACAAGAGCGGTCGCCCGTTCATAAATCTCCAGCAAGTCGTGCAAATAAAAGGCAACCATCTTAATTGCCTCGCGGCCCTCCCTTATTCTGTCCTTTTGCGAAGTCGTGGGAGCGACTAAGGCCCTTCTGTAAGTCTCGAGTTCCTCCGGAATACGTCCCTCACGGGTTGAAACGAGGCGCCAAAACCTCTGTTCAATATTAGTTCTATCCAATTGTCCCGCACGTGGGTAAACTCGCTTAAGATATGATGCCAGAGAAGTCCAGTGTCTTCTATCAAACAGGCGCATCGCGCCATACAGTTTGCACACTTCCGGATCGGCATTTTGATTTATATGAACCGAGGGATAGTGTTCAATACGCTTCTTGTACTCGTTTAAAATTTTGTCCGCGAAGGTTTCGCCGGCCAATCTCCTACGCCTAGTCTCGCTTATTGTTGATTCAATATGCTTTTTTTCAACTGCCTGCTTCTCTAATTCCTTATACGTCTTTATTTCTTCGCCGAGAAATTTCTCGGGGTCGCGACCGGCTTTTTCGGCATGGAGTACTCTATCATTGAACGCCTCCAGTAAACCCGGATTTAAGGCGTAGTCGAATATCAAGCGTTCATAATCGGATACCAACCGATCGAGAACAACCCTGATGCCCTTCTTGTCATACCCCCGCGCTTTTCTAATCACAAGTCCATTATGTGTAAGTCCAGCCTCGGATTACAAGAATAAATCAGTATTTTGGCTCATTAACGAAACCGAAATATCCAGTCTCAGGTAGAAGCGGATATTAACTCGCATTGAAACTAAACCTAGGCATCTATTCTTATCAAAATTCGATTTGGGCCTCGGTTATTCTGCCAACCTCCCGCGCGCTTCTATTGCTTCATTGTAAATGGTTTTCAATTTCGAAATTACCACGGCCTCGGAATAGAGATTTACCGCTCGTTGGCGTATGGCATTCCTATCCCAATCATGCGTAAGCGATCTTTCCAGGGCGGTCGCGTAGGCTCGAACATTCAATTGCGCAACTATCCCATTGAAACCGCTAATAACACTTTCTTCCGGTCCCCCACAGCGAGTCACCACCGCGGGTATGCCTACCGCCATTGCCTCGATAGCAGCAATTCCGAATGTTTCATAGGAACTTGGCATGCAATAAATGCGACTTTTTCTAAGCAGATTACGAACCTCTGTAGCATCCCGATATCCAAGAAAATCAACATGGCTCTCTAGTTTCAAACACTTCACCAAGTTCACTAATTTGTTCCTCATTGGTCCTTCGCCAATAATACCCAATTTAAGCCCACCTTCCCTGGGAGCGAGCCTTGAAAAGGCCTCTATCAGCATTGCATGATTCTTTTTTGGCAGTAGGTGACCAACCGACAAGAAATCATAGCATGCCTCCTCCGATATATCTCCCGGCGAGAAAAAATAGGTATCGATGAAGTTAGGCAGAACTCTGAATGCCAATCCGGTTTTAAATTCTAAAAGCTCTGCGAATGCCTTACTAACGGCTACTCTCAAATCAGCGGCTCCAAAGCAACGTTTGGCCAAATCCAATTCCCATTTGCTCAAGATATTTCTTGCAAAACCCGTGTAATGCTCGGTGATAATCACCGGAACATCGATTCTGTAGCGAAGCCACAGTGCCAATGGTCCAGACTCGTAAGTATGGGCATGGATGATATCGGGTCGATACCCCTCCCTGTCCAACTGCCGAATCAGCCGGCGCCCAATAATACCTCGCACCGCACTATCCACACGCTTGAGATGGAACTTGGGAAAGAAGAACTGAATCTCCCGGAAATTTCCCTCGCGGTATTCTCGATTTCCAAACATCAGCTTTCTCCGTTCGAAAACCCATTTCCAGGAATAAGGCGCGGAATAGAGAACTGTAACTTCCAAGTTATACTTGGCTAGAGATAGAGCCTGAACTCTAACATAGGGGGCAAAATCCGGTTTCATCTCATTGGGATACCAGGATGGAAGGATAAGAACTCTTTTCAAAATTACCTACTCGGGTTTCAATTGGCCCGACATCATCAGTCTACTTTTGACAAATCTTCCAACAATCTCATGGAAATTACAAGGATAATCCCTGCCCGCGGCCGCGATACGAGAATACCTCCATTAACAGGTGGAAGAACGGCAAGTTTCGTAGCACATCCATAAAATAAATCTTCCATAAGTCCATTCGAGTACGAAATTACTCATCGCCAAAGCCGGGCCGAGATAAGAATATACCACTATCCGTATTTTCAAACCTCTATCAGAATACATAGATATCTTGAAGCTCTAAGATGGGCTGGAACCGCCCCTGCAATCGGGGGAATAAAAAATGGACTACTATTGCGATGTCTTCCGATGGGGAGGATCTTGCCGCGGTGGTAAATAGCGGCCATATCTACACTTCTTCTGATGGGGGGACTACTTGGGTAGACCGGAGTGAGTAAGAGGCCCGGGCATCAGCATACCATGGCTTCCGGAACAAAAGGCCGGATTTTGGCTGTAGTCGATGCGCATCGCCTCGGTATGTGATTCTACTAGAGATGCTTTGGGGAAGCACGCGATGGGAGCGGCCACTCGCGTCTCAACCTCTAACGGGAGCGGGGCTTGACTAAGAGTTCGCCCTCGGACATCTTCGGTGTCGTTTGGCTCCGGCTTTCCAGTTCGGCGGCCCCGCGGTGTTGGCCTAACTTCGTTCCATCTATGCCAGTTATGGAAGCTTGCTTTTGAGGCGCATCTTCAGGGGGCAAGCCCAGGGTCTCTACAACAAGCCCTGTCCCTTGAGTATGTCTTTTAGCCTTTCGGCGCTTGCATCGCTTGGAGGGCAGAGGGGAAGGCGGCACACTGCTCCCCCCGCTACCTACACGATAAGGTAGGATGGCAACAAGGCTGATTCCGGCTAGTTCGCATTGATAACACACAATATGGAGCGAACGAACTCGTCACTGTCCAAGGAAACACGGGCAAACTTGCACGTAATGGTTGGAACTTCCGCGGTTGGGCCGACACTCAGGCAGCCACCACGGTGGAATATTATGTACGTAGTAAGTTGAAGATAACGAAAAGCCTTACCCTCTATGCCGTGTGGAGTGGTAAGTCCTATACAATAAACTTTGCTGAGAATGGAGGTACAGGCACTCAGACTCCCTTGAGAAATCAAACCTTTGGAACATCCGCAACCCTGCCTGCCACTACCACCTTCAGGCCCCCGCCTGGAATGAGATTCCTGGGATGGGCGACAAGTTCTACGGGAACGGTGATAGGAGGGGCATACAATCCCAGCAACTACAGCACCGCTGTTACCCTCTATGCGAGGTGGGGGACCAATGCCTATACAATAAGCTTCAATAGTAATGGAGGTGGAGGCACTCAGGCTAGCTTGAGCGCTGTCTTTGGAACTCCCGTAACCCTGCCTGCCACTACCACCTTCAGGCCCCCGGCTGGGAAGAGTTTTCTAGGATGGGCTGAAAGTTCTACGGGAACGGTGATAAGGAGAGTATACAATCCCAGTGTCTATAACGCCACTGTTACTCTCTATGCAAAGTGGGTAAGGAACCCTATCGCAGGGAATAAAAACTGGGAATCCATTGCGATATCAGGTAATGGTCAGAGACTTGCCGCGGTGGTGGATGGCGGCCATCTTTATACCTCCACGGATTCGGGGGCTACTTGGAGAGACCGCAGTACAAGCGTTTCTGGAATCGGGTGGAATAGAAGATGGACTTCCATTGCGATGTCTTCCGATGGGGAGGATCTTGCCGCGGTGGTGGGGGGCCGCCATCTCTATACCTCCACGGATTCGGGGGCTACTTGGGTAGATCGCAGTAGAACCGGCTCTGCAATCGCGGGGAATAAAAAATGGCGATCCATTGCGATGTCTTCCGATGGGACTAAGCTTGCCGCGCTAGTGTATGGCGGTCTTCATGGTGTCAGCCATATCTATACCTCCACGGATTCGGGGACTACTTGGACAGAGCTCACAACCGCGGGGAGTGGAAGATGGTATTCCATTGCGATATCAGGTAATGGTCAGAAGCTTGCCGTGGGGGAATGGGAAGGCAAACTTTATACCTCCACGGATTCGGGGGCTACTTGGACAGACCGCAGTACTTACAGCTCTACAATAGCTGGAGATAGAGTCTGGTATTCCATTGCGATGTCTTCCGATGGGACTACGCTTGCCGCGCTGGTGTATGGCGGTCGTGATAGCGACTATATCTATACTTCCACGGATTCGGGGGCTACTTGGACAAAGCGCACAACCGCGGGGAGTGGAAGATGGTATTCCATTGCGATATCAGGTAATGGTCAGAAGATTGCCGCGGTTGTGGAGGGCGGCCATCTTTATACCTCCACGGATTCGGGAGCTACTTGGACGGACCGCAGTACAGCAGGTGGTTCTGCAATCTTTGGAAATAAAGACTGGCACTTCATTGCGATGTCTCGCGATGGGACTACGCTTGCCGCGGGGGTGGAGTACGGCCATCTTTATACCTCCACGGATTCGGGAGCTACTTGGACGGACCGGAGTGAGTAAGAGGCCCGGCTCCCGCGCGGCTTTTGGATAAGGCCGCATTCGGTTAGGGAGGGAAGCTGGAGAAATCAGGCGATTGTGAAAGGGGATAGCCGCACTCTACCCGCGCATTGGCCTAACTTGCTCCGTCGATGCCAGTTATGGAGGCTTGCTTTTGAGGCGCATCTTCAGGGGGCAAGCCCAGGGTTTCTACAACAAGCCCTGTCCCTTGAGAATGTCTTTTAGCCTTTCGGCGCTTGCATCGCTTGGAGGGCAGAGGGGAAGGCGCCACACTGCCTCTATCAGGCCCATTTGGGCTAGACAAGCCTTTACGGGTATGGGATTGGTTTCGATGAACAGCCCTTTGAAGAGAGGCAGCAGTTCATAGTGCATGGTTCTAGCCTCCTCGAGATTGCCCCTACGGGCGGCGCCTATCATCTGGCACATGTAGCGAGGAACTATGTTGGAAGCCACTGAAATCACTCCCGAGCCTCCGAGCAGCGTAAGCGGTAGGGCAATGGCATCATCTCCGGCGAGCACCGTGAAATCCTTGGGTTTGGAGCTGATTACATCCATCAACTGAGACAGATTTCCCGCTCCGAGCGGAAGGCTCGCGCCCGGGTCAGACTCTCGGGTATCCCCCGAAAGAAGGGGCTCGAGAACTTCGATATCGACTGGCTCCAAGGCGGGTTGCCCCGCAAGACTCCCAGGGAACTCCCTCCCCCGGCCTGCCTCTATGAGAATGGCAGCCGTGACTACTGGGAGCCTACCTTCAAGAATGAGCCGGTGTTACGAAGACTTTGTCCTGGAAGTTGAGATTACTGGAAAGGAGGATTGAAATGGATTAGACTGAGAGAAAGACTTTGGCTTCTTGTGCTTATTTCTCGGGCACAGTGGCCCCAGTGGACACCGCTATTGCTACTACGGATGGAGATAGAGATGTTCGGGCAGTGATGCATCCCTTAGAGGCTTCAGTTGCTCTTCTTCTAGAGGAATCAGATAGTGCTGGGGGGAGACCGGCGCTGCCAAGGTTTTTGTCCGTGAGTTAACTGATAATCGGAGTGGTGTTTCTGGTGAGCGAATTGTTGTGATGACGTTGATGGGTTTAGTTGAGGGAGCTGTAGATAGCGCATTTGCTGCCGATAGCACGATTCTGTTTGGAACTACTGAGACCGCAAAACAAACGGCTAAAGGTGTTATTCAGTTTTTTAGAAATTCCGCGGTTACTAAGGGTGTTGTAAACTATGGAGGCTCTGTAGGCAAAACGCTGAGGACAAGTAAAACAGTTGAGGACGCCACAAGACTAGCCGGCAAAGCTCTAACAACCACTTCTACGGTATCTGGACCTGTTGGAGCCGCGGTTGCAACTGAGATTCAGAAGGGAAGTGAAGAGAACTAGTAGAAATGCCCAATGAGGTGCTGAAATGCTATTTGCAGAGCAAATTTGTTCGAATAGGATCGTTTATATTTCTCTTAGTTTGTGTCTTCGTAGTTCTGTCTTCAGCATTCAAAGTCATTTCTCAGGGAATAGACTCGGTTCCTATTGTGGATAAATATGGTTTGTATGTGTTTCCATGGCTGATTCCACTGTTTTTAATGGCCTTAGTTGGGAACATTCAGATTACTGAAGACAAGCTTTCCATCGTAGGCTTATTCAGGAGAAGAGAGCTACTTAGGAAGAGTATTGCTGGAGAATTTACCGTTGTAAAAAATCCAGGATTTGATCACTACTATTTTGCAATAAAACTAAAGACAGGCAAGTTGTTTCGATTCTCTGTTGGTACAAAAAAATCCAACGACTATGTGCTGAAGTTTTTACACGGAGAGGAGTTATCTCCTGAGCTATAGTGTCAGACCCAACTTTTCGGGGGGCTTCACTTCTAAGTGAGACACGCGTTATTCGCCTGCTCACTTTGGCTTTGCCAAAGTGTCTGTTCACCCGGCGGATTGGTAGCTCCCAAGATGAGATGGGCGCACATAACCGCTTTAGCTGCCAGTTTCTAACAGGGCCGAGGCACGCCAGTGCGGCGGCCCGAGGCGCTGAATGGCTCTTCTTCTCACCCCCTCTTGAATTGCATCCCTCTATTGGAGTCCATTGATACTTCTCGAAGCTTGGAGCCTTAGTCCGATGGGAGAATCATTCAACTGCATCTCCCCTTGATTCTGCCAATCAGCCACCGAATCATTGATAGAGAGATGGCCTTGTTGATTATTAGAACATAGGCTTATTATCTTGATCTATGGGACAGTTGGTAAAAATGTACTGATAATCGATTACCCGGTCAACATTCCATCCGCCGATATCCCGGTTGAAGGATGCTGCTTCATTAAACATACCACTCATATTTGTAACATTGCTCAAATCAGGGCTATCTGGAGCTGAAAAGCCTGAGAGATTAGTACAATATGCAAACTGATACCCTTCATTGTGAAGCTTCACAGGCCCCCACTGACTAACATCCAACAGCTTCGCAGAGTCACCAACACTCATATGTGAATCATAGCTGAACCCGAATCCCTTACAGGTTCCGGTTATTGTAACTTCATACTCTCCCTTGGTAGCATAGGTGTGAGTAGCTTCCCCTTGATCGTGTGCTGTAATCCTATTTTCATTCCCATCACCCCATGAAACCACGAAGTCATAGGTTCCGTTTGCGCTCAAGGGTAGTCTTATTTGTTTTGTTGCCGTCACTACATTATCGCCGGTGACATCTGTATTCCAGCGAGTAACAAAGCTAGAACCTTGCGCTACCACCTCAAATGCGGCACCCGCAAGAGCAAGCACGAGTGATATGAGTACTCTTCCACGGATAGCTTTCTTATGCATAGAACAGATATCCCTCCATGCAGTTTATTATACAAGACACCAGGCACCTCGCAACCTGTTTATCCCGACTTCAAGATAGTACTCCCGTGTGCCATGGAGGGCGTATGGAGATGCTTATCGGACTAGGATGCTGCTTTTGATATACCATTTTGACAGGAACGAAGGAAGAATTTGGAAAACGCTGCTGTTCGACAATGAGGGATTCTTGAAGCTCCTTGCAGGATATTTTTATTTGGCACTGAATACCTCCACGCCTGCTCGTTTGACATGTAGTGTTTATAGTCCCGAGTAAGTTTCGTATTTTTCGCTATCTCGAGAGAGCTTCGTGCTTTTTGTGAAAAACACACTTCCGCAGGCATCAAGATGCAGGAATCAGCTTTACCATTCAAACTTCTTCTTAGAAAACTCCGATATCGGACACACTGGTCTTCGGGAAGGCTTTCGATGTTTCTTGTTGTCGGCCATTGGGTGTAGAATCTCAAAACTGAATCTGAAAGTTGACAATCTTGCTCTTTGGCATCACTTAGAAACACTGGTTTGAATGGTCTCTACCAATTTCGAAGTAGCTTCAGATGCCTCACGGCTAACCGGAATATCATTGGTTCTTCAATCTCAGAAAGCTCCTTTTGGAACCGGAAAACTGCAGATGGATTCGCTCGGGTGTAGAACCTACATGCGGAGTGATATATCCGACCTAGCTTGCGGAGCACTTAGTTAAGGAAAGGAAAAAACTATGCCGGCAAAACCACGGTATAGGAGGAAATAGCCGATATTTATCCCTTGGATGCGCAAAAATAGGGCGGGCGATAATTATTGCCAGTCTTCCTCGTCTTGCGGTTGGCAAGCTATCTAACTTCCGGCGCGGACAATGCACTAAAGCATGCCGCCCATTCGATAAGCGATTCCGCTTCGATTACGGATTGATTCCACACGGTCTAGTTGCAAGAGTATTCTCAGTATAGCTGGGTTTGCAGTATCCCAGGATTGCTCCCGTCATAGCTTCCTAACTCTCTGCCAAAGTGAGAAACTCCATGCGCGTACTTGGATCCGAATGAAAACTCCCAAGAACTGAGCTTGTTGTCATTGAACTATGCTGCTTCTCAACACCTCTCATCGTCATACACATATGTTTGGCGTTGATAATAACCCCTACCCCTTCAGCATCAACAAGCTTCATAACGGTCTTTGCGATATCTGCCGTTAACCTTTCCTGCAATTGTAGGCGCCGCGAAAAGTGATCGACAATTCTCGCGAGTTTACTGATTCCAATTATCTTCCCATTGGAAATATAGCCTATAGTGCATGTGCCAAAAAATGGCAGCATGTGATGCTCACAAAGACTGTACACCTCTATATCCCTGCAAAGCACCATGCTGTTGGAATCTGATTTAAAAACTGCTTCGCGAACTAACTTGTCCAAACTGCTTCGATATCCGGAACTCAAAAAATCCCACGACTCCGCCACCCTCTTGGGTGTGTCGCGCAAGTTCTCTCGATCAGGGTTTTCCCCAATCTCTATGAGAAGATTGCGGATTAGCTCTTCCAATCTATGCCTGTTCATCGCTGCTTCCTCATTTCAGGTAATCATCGTCTCACGGTACTGCAAGTATAATATGAGAATTTAACTCCGGCGGAAACGGTTAAGCACATACATCAAGATTCGATGCGAATAGGCGGCTTGTTATTATGAACAACTAGCCGGACTTGACCCTATCCAATCACATTTTGTATAGTCTGCCGGAGTTGCCTGGAAAGCGCTATCTGCTTTCGGGCATAAAGGAGATTTGAACATGTCCAAGGCACATCGCGGCAAACCCCTGAAAGCGGAAACTCCACAATCCGGACGTGGCAATTGTCCTTTGTGCAGGCGAACCGGAGTGAAGTTGTTGTACGAGTACGAGATTGACGGGAAGAAGCTTGTATTATGCAAGCAGTGCAACTCCGCTGTCAAATCAGGGAAATTCAAGGAAGCAATTGCAACCATATAGCCTAATCGAGGGAGATGACGGTCGTCAACGCTGTGCATGGTGTGAGGGAAATCCTCTTTATATATCATACCACGACAACGAGTGGGGCGTGCCGGTATTTGACAACAAAGTTCACTTTGAATTCATAGTTCTTGAATCCGCTCAAGCCGGCCTCTCATGGCTAACTGTACTCCGCAAACGCGAGGCATACAGGGAGGCCTATGCAAATTTCAATATCGATAAAATAGCGAGTTGGAACATGCGCGAGGTAGAAACACTCATGAGCAACAGAGGCATAATTCGCAATCGAAAGAAAATTGAGGCATCTATTGCAAATGCGAGGGCATTCAAAAAGATAAGCGCAAAGCATGGCTCATTCGCGAATTGGCTACTGGAATTTTTCGATGGGAAAGTACTGGTAAATAATTGGAAGTCAATCGAAGAAATCCCAAGTATCACACCGGAGGCCGTTACTATCGCGAAAGAACTGAAGACAGTCGGCTTCCGCTTTATCGGCCCAACGGTAACCTATGCACATCTTCAGGCAACGGGAATAGTAAACGATCATCTCGTGGGTTGCTGGAAGCGGCAAGGCTGGGCCCAAGATGAGGATTTGAGATGATACCCTGCTTAAGCCTTATCAGTGTTCAGTCCTATCCGGCTTAGTCCCATCACTAGAATCGTACTGTTAGGGTAATTGAGAGAGCGCCATCTCGAACCATGCCCACCTTTGAAGTAAAGCGCAATCCAACCCTGCTACACGCTTCACGAAGGTATCCCTGGTATTGCAAACCCAATTCCGGATTTCCAACGGATGTGTTGTGATAGAATTCTTGAAGTGAAGAATCGCTTTCCGATTCTATACTCTCGCTGAACTTCTCTTTGAAATCAAGATAGTCTATCTCGCTGTTGTAGACAACAACTTGCAGTTTATCATCGGAGTTAATAGATGTAGCACTGGGGTTGCCGAATCTCCAGCCAATAACCAAATCCGCCCTTGCAGTCTTCATCTCTTCGAGTAAGCTATTTCGTTTTACAGGATCGAGCAAAATCTTCTCCACGTTTATTCCGAAGTCTCCATCGCGCTTCGCGAAATTCTGTATATTCAGTGCTTCCGCGCTCATCATCAACTCCGTCAGCAACAGAGTTAGATAGTCCGCAATCGACGAGCGCTGAATATACAATTCGAGACGCTCCCTTATTTTTCCGATTAGTACCTTGCATTCCTTATCATAGGAAAATTTCATCAATATCAGCCAAATAAAGGATCTTATATTGTCTAGGAATTTATCACTAAGAAATATCATCGCATTCTTCTCATCGACCAGCAATGATGTGTTGGACATAATAGTCTTTACAACTGGAGTAGTGATGGATTTACGAATCGATTGGAGTAGAGCAGAGTTTTTCGATAATACGCTTTTAAGGTTGTTGTCATTGATTCTGGTTCTCTCGTCGATAACTCTACCCGGATTTGACCGATTCCACACCTTTACCAAGGATGATTTGATTAGTATATCGAATACTTCCTTGTCGAATCTCTTGTAAAGAAAACCAAATATCGCCAATTTGGATAAATCCATTAGGTCCGATCTAATAGTAGTGAATTCTACATGGGAAGTTTCCAAACTTGAGAAGTAGCCAATCCTTATCAAATGCTGCAACGAGTCGGGGGATATCCTAGCCAATTTGACGCCAAACTGAATTCCGCCATCGGCAGTCGATATTTTCCTGAGTCTGTATCCCTTATTCACAAAAAAACCAGCCCCTTCGTTTGTTAGAGTTACCTTTGTTTCCAACTCTATGTGTGGTTTTTTATGGATAATCACTATCTGTCAACATCCGCTTTCATAATATCTCGCCGGCAAATCTGGAATGTTCCCATATCGTAATTGATTAGATGTTTCTTGGGGAGATGCATTGTAAGAGAATTGCCTCCAGTTATCCCAATATAAACTCACGAAGATGGTTTCGATTGGAATCCAATTGACGCCCAGCCATGTACCAACCTACCCTAAAATCGATGAGGCCCTTACTTGCGATTTTTGTTTCAGCAGTGATTTTGCAAAACCTCGAGGCGATACCTGATATCGAAGCAAATCACTCATACTTCAAGAGTCTCGGCTCAAGGACCGACGGCACTGCCTCCGAACGCATCGCATTGGATTTTATCGCGAATAATCTTGATGCTCTAAGTATAACATATTCACGCAAGCCTCTTGATTCCGGAGATCGCGGGCATTCGTTCTCGGAGTATATCATCGCGCGGATTCCAGGTTCGCGAAGTGGACAGTATGTACTTGCCACGCCCATTGACGGCGGCGCATTTTCAACTGCTCTACTTCTCAAGACGGCAAAGGAACTGACTATCAATCGCCCCAAAAACACCGTTACCTTCTTATTTTTGGGAGCCGAAAAGGGGGATACCCGCTTTCATCCCTATGGAAGCCGCCTGGCGCTTAGAGAATTGACTCAGAAAGAAAACATCCTTGCGCTATACCTTGATAGCGATGAAATTCCCCGAACCTGGAATATAGAAATCGGAACTAATAGAGTTATCAATCCATCCTGGTTTGTCGAAGGTTTAATCGACGCCTTGTCATCGGGAAGCATACCCTTCTCCCTTAAGCTTACCGATATCCTGGTTACTCGCCTAGGACTAAAGAGCAATACCAGCCTGCCTGAATCATGGTTAGACGCGGGAATTCCAACAATCTCTCTGATTGGTTCGGGACTCGCTGAGACAAATGAACACAATGGCCACACTCGCCGCCTACTCAGCGCTCTTATATCGCTGGATTATATCTTTGAGGATATTCCATCGGATTGGGAAAGCACTTACCTGCTTATTAGTTCGATATCGAACATGAACCCCCGCATAATTCACGAGGGTATCTACGTAGGGATTTTCTTAGCAATCTCAACCGGTTTTGTAGTTGTTATCTTGATTTGGATACGAAACGTAAAGCTTAACTTGAAACGTTTTGCCCGCCACTGGTGGACCCTACCCTTACTGCTGGCAATCGTGTTCCTATTCCTGTTTCTTTCAACCCTTTTTGTGGAAGGAGCTTTGCTTCTTTCGGGTTTCCCAAAGTTGTGGGAGTATTCTCCCGGGACGTTCGTTTTCTTCAAGCTAAGCATAGCGGCAGCCCTTTCGCTTATGTTTATACTAGTCACTGATGGACTTTCTTTGATTCGCAATCCACATTTCTATTCATACGCCGCCATTGGAGCCGCGAGTCTCACCTTCGTAATCTTTATCGCACTTGATATCACAGTGGCAGCCTACTCGCTTTGGACCATTGCCAATCTCTTGGCATTTATAAGCACAAGAAACAGCAAATTGAAAATCGTATTCCTGATACTGTCGGTAATTCCGCACATCGTGGGTCTTGTATTACTTGAGCCATATTCGAACATAATAGAATCCCTATTACTCTCACGAGTATCCGGAAATTTAGTTATATCGCTGCTGCTTTTCCCAATAGTCCTGGCCATAGCCAGCCTGAACTATTGGAATTCACGCTATTTCAAAAGACACAAAAGCATACTAATACCGGTCGCAACGCTAACCCTCAGTATTAGTGCCATCATCACTTCAATTTGGATAATCAAACTGAACCCGTATGATAAAGATAACCCCCAGCCAGTGCATTTGATCGACGATATCGACTTGACTAATGGAGAACGTTACATTCAGATGTCCAGTCCCGGACCCATCGGTTTATCAAGCATCTCGGTAAACGGAAGAATTCATCAACTAGGCGGATCGGAAAGGACTGAGAAAATCAAAATTCCACTTGGTGAACTTCCCCTGGAGATTGCAACAAATACACAGACATTTCTGGGACGCAGAACTATACTCGTTACAATCAGCGGAGAGGAAAATCCGAAAAAGTTCGACGTTGTGCTTCAATCCGACTCCCCATTCACTCTCCACAGCGCCAACTTCCCATTTGAAATGAAACCCTCGGGAACACTCGCGAGTATCTTTATCGGAAACTACCCACCCTTTCCAATCACTTTGCAGCTTACCGTTAACGATGATGCGCGGCTTAAGCTAATCATAAATGGATTCTGGATAGAGCTTGAAGATTTTCAACTTATAAATCGGCCTAACCTGATTATTACATCGACAAGAAGGGTCCATCAGGAAACGAAGTTGTAGACTGCATGCAATTTCTGTGTTGAGATAAGGCCAATGAATTGGCATATGGTGTGTAGGTGAGGAGAAGCTGAGTGCAATCCCCTTGTGCGGAAGCACAGACGAGAAAGCCGTCGAGTCGAGACAGAACCCAGGCGATATCACTATTCGTTGTAGACGAGAATATCGTGAAATTTACTTCCTATGAAACAATCGAAGAGATTCCGCTCACTGTGATTAAGAAATCCAGTCGCGGAGAAAACTTCGATTCGAAAAAAACTGAATATGAGAAACAATGCGCCATCGTAAAAAAGTCTATAGCCCATTCAGTCATCGAAGAGTTTTTGCATGCAATTGCAGACAAGACTGCCTATGCTCGCTTTGCCTCAGTTCACCGACAGTTTGGACATGTCGAAGAAATTCATGAAGTCGCCAAGGCTCGAGGATGCATCTTTTTGAAGAACTCAAAGAGTACATCGCCTGAAGATTAGTGTTAACTCGCGGAGATTTTGATGTGACAATCAATATTAGCAGATGGTCGGAACTAAGCCGCGATGAAAGAGAAAAAATCTTATCAAGATCCAAGCTTGATATCGCTGGAGTTAGCGACACTGTCGCGAGTATCATTCTTGATGTACAAGAGAGGGGAGATGCGGCTATTAGGGAACTGAATCATCAGTTCGATGGAACCCCCTTAGATGCTCCTATTCTCGCACCCGAGCGTCACTTCGAAGAAGCACGAGAATTGATTCCCCAAAGTCTCAAAAACGCTATTGGTTATTCAATTGAAAACGTCCGAAGATTTCATGCCCACCAAGAACCGGATGGTATTTTGTGGAGGGAATTGCGTCAGGGAATTATGGCAGGTGAAAGGACTGTCCCGATTGAATCGGCGGCATTTTATGTCCCTCGTGGTAGGGGCAGTTTCCCTTCGATGCTCTACATGATGGCCGTACCGGCCATGATAGCCGGCGTAAGGCACATGGTTGCTGCAAGTCCTCCGGATTCAACAGGTCGTATCGATCCGGCATGCCTGTATACAGCGGAACTCTGCGGAATTCGGAAGTTGTATGCCATTGGCGGAGCTCAAGCCTGGGCGGCCCTAGCCTATGGCACCGAGTCTGTGGAAAGAGTAGATAAGTGTATTGGCCCGGGAAATAAGTACGTGGCCGCCGCAAAAAAAATCTTGAGCGATAAACTTGACTGCGGTCTACCGGCTGGCCCATCAGAATCAATAATTCTTGCTGATTCAAGTCCCGATGCACAAGATGTCGCAAGAAATTTACTTGTCGAAGCCGAACACGGTTCGGATTCAGCGGCACTCCTAATCACAAATTCAGCTAAGTTGGCAGAGCAGGTGGGAGAATATCTAGTTGCTTTCAGCCAGGCTCTACCTGAACCAAGGCGTAGCTATGTAAACCAGGTGCTATCCGGCTACGGTGGAATACTCATAGTGGAAACCATCGAAGAGGGAATAGATCTCGTAAATCAATTTGCCACGGAACATCTCCAAATACGCACCTCCAAACCCTTCGAAACGCTCAACCTAATCTCCAATGCCGGTGAGATACTCCTAGGTGACAATGTGCCATTCTCGGTGGCAAATTATTCTGTAGGAACGAATGCGATTCTGCCCACCGGCGGCAGTGCACGGACCTGGTCCGGCATTTCCGTGCGAGATTTCAAGAAGCGATCCAGCGTAGTCTACCTAACAGTAGACGCCCTGAATAAACTCCGCCCCCATGCCTCCCTGCTCGCGGAGTATGAGGGTTTTCCGGCACACCAGCGCGCCTTAGACAAATGGGTGCCAACGAAAAAAACCGATAGGAAGAAGTGATTCAAACCCTAGAAGAAGCATTTGCAATTTTCGAAGACCGCACAAATCTAGAAAGGAAATTCCCACTGGATAATCGGGAATATCGCTTGGATCGAATGCGCAATCTATGTGATTACTTTGGAAACCCGCAGGTAGAATTCAAGAAAATCCACATTGCCGGCTCAAAAGGGAAGAGTTCCACCGCGGCCTACATAGGCGAATTGTTCTCTGCAACCGGAGCGAAAACTGGTATTTACAGCTCGCCGCACCTTGTCGATTATCGAGAACGGTTTCAAATAGTCGGCGCTGAATATCCCGAGGAGATTGCCCTAGAGACCGCGCGTCAGTTACTTGAAAACCTTGCCGGTATAAATAGCAAGCTGCCCGGCGCCGGTGAGGCCACAACGTTTGAGCTTCTTACGCTCTTTGCCTTTCTTTTTTTCAGAAATACCGGCTGCGATTATGCCGTGCTTGAAACAGGCCTCGGTGGGCGATTGGACGCAACCAATGTGATAGAAAACCCTGAGGCGGTGTTAATTACGAATATCGAGAGGGAACATACAGAAATTCTGGGAGATGATATACATGAAATTGCCGCGGAAAAGGCGGGAATTATAAAACCCTACTCGCGGGTTTGGACTGCCAAATTACCTGCATCCGCGCGGAGAGTCATACGAGAGAAAACTAGAGAGACTGAATCATTGCTAACAGAACTCGCTAAACGGCTTATCCAAATCGAGAAATTGCCGAATCTCAGCAGTAGACTTGACAAATTCACCTGGGAATTTAAGTGGCAGTACCCCAAAATTGCTTCACCAAGCTCCGGAACAAACCAGAATTTCACCGAGAAACCAGGTCCGAAGGCATTCGTATCCGAGACAATTCAACTCTCCATGGGTGGGCACGCACAAGCCGAGAATGCCGCATTGGCCCTGCTCGTTACGCGAAGCCTAAAACCCTGCTTAGACTTCAATGGAGCTCTATACGCCGCGGGCATTTCCGCCATTGAGAGACTGTCCCTTCCGGGGCGGTTTCAATTTCTTAAGGTGAATCCGCCTATTATCTTAGACGGCGCCCATACCCCCCGCTCGATTGCGGCTACCTATGAGAGTTTCGTCCAACTCGCATCAAGATACACAGCCGATTCGCCAATTCTTCTTTTCGGCAGCGTTGCGGGGAAGGATCACGAGTCCATGGCCAAAATACTTTGCAACAATAGAAACTCAATTTTCGAAGACGTAATAGTTAGCACCCCGGGAAGCTTCAAACCGAGCAATCCTAAGCAAGTCGCGGAATCCTTTACATCGCAGGGAGTGAATGTAAAATTGATTTTGAATGCCGAAGATGCCTGGATTACCGCCTTGAGGCTCGCGAATAATACACGCCCGATACTCATTACCGGCTCGTTTTATATGATCGGAGAAATTGCAAGTCTAAGCAGCAATGTTAAGTTGTAGACTCAATGCCATAGGGAGCTTACTATAAAACCGATGGCGGAACTCATACTGAATAAGCATCCTCTCGTACGGGCTGCTCATTATCTCTTTTTGCTTCCATTCACTGTTGCCCTTTGGCCTCTAATCATAAATTTCCGAGCATTGGACTTCACTATATACAGTCTTGGCTTCGCTCTGATTTTGTTCCTAATAATCTATGGAAACCGCCGCCCCTTAATTACTTCAGACGAACATGGACTTCATCTATACCTACATCATGGCCGCGAAGTCGAATTTCATCCGTTCAATCACATAATCAATTATTATCCCATGAGTAATGGCCGAATATCCATAGCACTGAAAAATGATTTACCCATAATCTTATTTTTAAAACGAAGTGACCTTAAGAAACTCACCGATATTCTGGAGTTTGAAAACATCCACTTGCATAAGGATAAAACAGCCAGGTAAATTCAATCTAAGGAAAATCCATTGTAGCATCCGCGATTGATTCGTACTTCAAGTGTAATCAATCCTAGATCCCCGCTCATTTTAACCCCAATCCTCAATTCCAGTAAGCCGACTTCCCGAAATCTCGCGCGACTTATAATATGGGCAAATGATTCGTCTGAATTCAAACTACGACAAACTTGAATCCAATTATCTTTTTGTGGAAATCGCCCGCCGAGTGAACAAGCATCGCGAGGGCAATTCGAAGAGTAAACTCATAAGTCTGGGAATTGGAGACGTAACTAAGCCCCTAGCCTCAACAGTGATAAAGGCATTTCACCAGGGCGTGGATGAACAAGCAAATGAAGACACTTTCAAGGGATATGGCCCTTATCAGGGTTATTCCTTCCTTCAGGCCGCAATCGTCAAAACCGATTACCACGAACACGGATGCGATTGCATCGATGCACCGGATATATTCGTCTCCGATGGCGCAAAATGCGATACGGGCAATTTCCAAGAACTCTTTGCCTCCGACATCAAGGTTGCCCTGCCGGATCCGGTGTATCCGGTTTACACCGATACCAACGTAATGGCCGGTCGCACGGGATTTGCGCAAAATGGCCGCTATCAAGGCTTGATTTACCTCGAAGGAAACGAGAATAACGGCTTTGTTCCTTCTCCCAGGGAGCTAGAGAATAACCCGGCCGACTTGGTTTACCTTTGCTTTCCGAACAATCCTACAGGAGCCACTGCAAGCAGAGAGCAGCTTGGCGATTGGATTCAATGGGCGCTAAGTCAGGGAGCGATAATACTGTATGACTCCGCATACGAGGCATTCATTACCGATCCGGATATACCTAGAAGCATATACGAGATTCCAGGTGCCGAAAAATGCGCCGTTGAATTTCGCAGCTTCTCAAAAACTGCTGGTTTCACTGGAGTTCGATGCGCGTACACTGTAGTGCCCAGCGCCATAGAAATCGGAGGCACCAAACTCCAGGATATGTGGAATCGCAGGCACTCAACAAAATTCAACGGAGTGTCGTATCCGGTGCAAATGGCCGCGGCCGCAACTTATTCAACAGAAGGAAAGAAAGAAATCAGGGAAAATATCAATTATTACCTAGCCAATGCACAAATCATCACTGATGCAATGAGTTCGCTTGGATACCAATACTGGGGAGGTTTGAATAGCCCCTATGTTTGGGTTAAGACTAATGAAGATTCCTGGTTGACCTTTGATAGAATACTAGAAGGTGCCGATGTGGTTATAAGCCCTGGAAGCGGCTTCGGCAAGATGGGCCGGGGTTATATAAGGATTAGCGCTTTCAACAGCATGGAAAACGTTCGGGAGGCACTAGAACGAATTGTGGATTTACTTAGCAAATAATTCTCACATCTTGCATAAGCCAGTCAATTCACTCGATACTCTGCCTAGATTTGAACATATCCGAAGGCACCGATTATACCCTTGGATGATTACTGACTCAAATAACTTTTTACATTCAAATCAGCGGTCTTTATCTCTCGTTAGATATTAGCCAATCCTCTAGCGCTGGTTCACTCGCTCAAAACTCCGATGCTTACACGTCCTTCATTCCCGGCATGGCGTCCAGAGTATTTCGAGGCATTGCCGAGCCCTTTTTCTTAACCCTTCTCAGTGAAGCAGGGAATGCATGCGCTACCTCATGCTCTGTCGAGGAGCTTTCGGCTACTCTAAATCAGAAGGACCGGAACTCCACGCCGCCCATCTGCTAACTATGCCCTAGGTTCTTGACGATAAAATGGCAGAGGATCGAATAATTAGAATGTGGAACAAAGAATCGGAGAATGAACTAACTCAAAAGATACATTGTGCACTCTCATTGGGTATCTCGCCTGAATCCATTGGCGCTACTCTGATGGTGGAGGGCGGCATAAAAGCAGATGGAGCCACGGCAGATACTCTCGAACAATTAATCGCCTTACGCATGAAAAGTTAAACTGGTAAATCGCCCTTCATTGAGAGGCCTTGCCTCCGAATCCGCCAACCTTCACAATTTCGCTTCATAGCGGCAGAAAATTCGCGGGAGCTAATCTGCTCAGCTTCAATTACGCCGTAATGATTTCAGTTCGATTTCGTCCATTCCTCTTAGCGAGTCTTAACGCCCTAGTGGCCAGATCGATAAGTGTTCCGGGGTTATTCTTCCTGGAAGGCGTAATAATGGCGCAACCTACACTAATGGTTAGTATCTTCGAGTTCCCGGCAAATTCATGTTCAATACTCTTTGATTCGACTAGGATTCGAAGATTATCGGCACCGCGGTATAGACTGAACTCGTCAATATCTGTAGATATCACTGCAAAAGCATCTTTGCCGTATCGAACCGATACATTGCGGTTTATATCAGTTATACCTCGAAACACAATCTGACCCAATTGAGCTATCACATTTTCGCTTCTCTCATGCCCATAGGCCTTCTTGTAGAACTCGAAATAATCAACATCCGCCAAAATCATAGACACGGAATGCCTATTATCTAATTCGTCGACAGTCCACTTAGACTGCAAGAAGTTTTTCAGTAGCGCCTTGTTATACATGCCCGTTTTTTTATCGATAAACACCTGGGTGAAGAAATCTACATTCTGTCTCTCAAGTTTCTTCCGCTCTGTGGACAACTCATCGATCCGAACAAGGGCATTAGAAAATATTTTTGCTTCGAGCACTGTTTGGTAGACACCGAATACAAAAAACGCACCAGCGATAGTTTGAAAAACCGTTTGGGTTCTGTTATCAACAACACCTAGAATGATACTGAAGATTAGAAACTCTACACCAAAAAGCGAAAGCATAATCAAACTGTTCTTAGTCTTGTAGAGAGTCCATATCAGTATGGAAATAGTATAAACAATGAAGCCAGCCGTAATGAGTCTCAGTGGAAACTCAAATTGGGAATGGACTTCCATTGGAGTGAAAACAACAGCCGTTGCCATTACAGATGCTATCGGCAGGACGATCCGCTTGAGTTTTGGATAAAAATAGCCTGGATGAAGATTGGAACAATATAGAGTAAAAAGCGGACCAGCCAGGGAAAATGCAAAGAAAATGATTTTGGATCTAATCTCACCACCCCACCTCGGAAATATGGTTAGCAGGGCCATCTCGCTTTTTAATCCCGCGAAAAGAAAAGAAAGTAAGGCAAGCAATCCCAGGTACAGTGGAGCGGTACGCTTTCTACTAAGTATCAGTACTGAGAATTGATACAGGGTCACTAAGAGCAGACCCCCAAGAAAAACTGAATCGATGGCAAGAAATTTTTCTCGATGAGCCAACAGGTCTTCATATAGACCGAAGCAAATCGACCGATTCAACCCGCCATTAGCATTATGATAGTTGGAAATGCCAATCGCAATAGTAATCGAATCGCTGCTCGTTTCAACAGGCATAAGTACTGTCTTATTCGATGAAACAGATTTTTCGCTACTAGGGTCTACATTACCTATTTCACTAATTCTTCTGCCATCAACATAGATATCCGCATTTGGCGTTACGTTGTGAATTTTGATGGCGAACTTATCGCTTTCATCCTCGAGATGCTTGATAATCTTGAGGCTGTAAGTAGCCACTCCCCGCGGTTTGATTCTGCTATCAATTCGACCCAACTCATCCCAATAGGATGGGACAGAAGCGTACAAATCGGGAGCTCGACCAATAATAGAATCGTAAGTTTCCTCGCTAACGGCATGGTTCCAATAGAATGCCCATTCGCCAAAGAGTCTAACAAGGCCATCGGACATGAAATCATAATCCCTGAGATCCATCACACCCTTTTCTGCAAGGGGAGAGTTTCTGGGTTTAATAATAAACAGGGGTATGGAAACAACCACACTCAAAATAGACGATAATATAATAAAAAGAATAAATGGCTTATTTATGTTCATGTTTGAATTACAGATATATCAAAATCATGCCTCTCAGTCAACAGAAGACATTGTGAGAATCCAGCGACAGCTTTGAAGTACTGCTACCCGAAACCATGTAAATGAAGATATGACGCGAATAGAGCATGAGGATCCAGTTGTCAACACTTGCCAAAGCATCTTCGGTATACCGGCTCCCTTTCCCTGGCAGCGCTTAATCATTGCAAACGTACTGGATGCCATGCTAACTCACAACAAGGGGCAAAGCACGGGAAACACGCGAGATGATTTAGAAAGCCTTCGGCAAATTGCCGTGCTCCCCACGGGCGCTGGGAAGAGTCTGTGTTGGATGCTTCCAGCCGTTCTATCTGGTGAGTTAACTATCGCCGTATTCCCGCTGCTTTCACTTATGACCGACCAAAAAAGGCGTCTTGATGATGTCGGTGTGGATTCCGTAACTTTTCGCGGAGGATTAAGCCGGGAAGAACGTGTGGCCGGATGGGCCAAACTTGAAAGCGGGCAGACTTCAATTGTAATAGCCAATCCGGAAATACTGCAAAATCCATCGGTTGCCAAGCGTCTCAGGGAGCTTAAACCCAAGTTCCTAGTTGTAGACGAAACCCATACAGTCAGCCAATGGGGAGAGAGCTTTCGGCCCGCTTGCGCGGGGATAGGTAGGCTTGTTGAGCAGTGGAACCCTCCCGTGGTGCTCGCTCTCACGGCTACCGCGGGACCGCATATCCGCGATAGGATAACACGGTTACTGTTCAACGGCGAACTTCCAAACAATGCCCTGGCAAACCCCGATAGAACTGCAATAAAATACGGGGTTATCCCTACTCTTAGCCGCAATCATACCCTAGAGCGCCTAGTCCGCAACGAACCTCGGCCCCTAATCGTTTTTGGTCCTACTCGCTCCTCTGTCATGAGTTCTGCTCGACTCCTTCGAAAGCGGCTGTGCAGCCGTGAAATACGTTTCTATCACGCGGGTTTAACCCGCGAGGAAAAGCTACAACTTGAAGCCTGGTTTCTAGACAGTAATGATGGAATACTCTGCGCCACCTGTGCCTATGGAATGGGCGTTGACAAACCCGATATTCGCACCGTTATCCACCTATCCCCGCCCCCCTCGATAGAAGCCTATCTACAGGAATCCGGCCGCGCATCTCGCGACGGCAAAGGCGCAAATGCATGGTTGATTTGGCAAAGGAACGATAGGAAGGAATGGGAAGAATCAATGGATCAAGGCCATCCTGCAGGCAAAGAAGAGCAGAAACTCGCTGACATAAAAAATCCCGGAAGGAATTCAGCGGAAGCGCAAAACCCCTTTGCAATCCCTCGAGGGGCACCCATCGACTCGGAAGCAGTCAGCCGCTTCCGTCAACATGGAATGATAAATTACGCCGCTTCTATCCATAGTTGCCGCCGAACGATGCTTCTTGCCTCCCTAGGTATCGAAGCCCAAGATTGCAGCGGTTGCGATGTTTGCGGCGGCCAACCGCTCTCGGAGCCACCTGAAGAAAGGCTTATACTCCGGGCAATGAAATGGAACCGACTCCGCTTCGGCAGGGGTAAGCTATCGCGGATTCTAGTGGGTCGTCGTTCCGCGGAAATACTTCGCTCCGGTCTCCAAAACACTCGCGGCTTTGGCTCCCTCAGCAGGTGGGAATTGGAAGATGTTGAAGAGGCAATTACCAGCCTTATCCAAGTGAAGAAAATCAAAGTCAAATCCAGTTGGCCCGCTAAAGGCAAGCTATACTAGTTCCGGTTCACTCCGTAATAGCAATCTCCCTTCCCCGCTATGTAGCCATGAAAGTCAGTCGAATCATCGTGGAGAGCTCTAGTTAGCTCGCTGTACCGGTGTGCCCTTCCCGGATAAGGACGATTCGCAAAGATTGCTTGATGCCAGAACCAAGAACAGGGGTATTACCACCTTTGTGGACGAAGCATGCATCATTATCCCCATGCTCGTAATCTAAGTATTCAATAGCGGAAAGCCTTGAGGCTAGCGCCCAAGGGCAACGAGTCATCGAAGCGCTTGGAGACAGCATAGAGCTCCTCACCCTGAAACCGGAGGGTTTAACAGACCCAAAGAGAGCGAACGCACAATGGCAATTCACGCGCCGCCGCGGAGACCGGGGCAACCCGCGCGGAGTTCTAAGTGCCGGGAAAACAACTGGGCTATGCGGGGAGCCCGATCTAGACAAATTTTCCGGCTCTGAGGCAGCGAGTGCATACCTTCACTCTTCTAACCCCACCGCCTATCCTAACCTTGACGAGATTGGGTTTGAAAAGCCGTTTTGTTTTCACGCCTATGTGCTGTCCGGCTCCACCCTTCTTTTTTGGAAGTCCCTTTCGGGGTACATTGTTCCCCGATATCGTACCTTTCCCACAAATCTCGCATTTCCTAGACATGGCTCACCTGCAATACCTGGCTTCGATGCAGTACAAAGCTAACTCAAAACGACGGATTTGTAAAGCCTCGGAAGTTCTGAAAGATAAAAAATCTTTGATTCCGGGTTTGCCTTTTCAGGGTCTAAGGGCAAATACTCCGCGAGCCAGTATATCCGCGATTTCCTTCTTGCGGTACGGCGGCAGCGACTCGTCCTCCCTTAGTAAGCTTTCCCAGCTCGCCTCGAAGCCCTCCGGTAGGGTTTCCATAAGGGCCAGGGAAGCAGTGAATACCCTCGGTCCTGATTCGAACATATGGTTTACAGCGAAGAGAGTTTCCACTATCACCCGCAGGAAACCCGAGAGCGAAAGACGGAAGTAGAGAAGGTCGTTTTTCATAGTCGCGGCTCCAAGATCGCCCAAGAAATGATCGATGCGGCGATGGCAGGATTCAATCCAAGTAGACCAAAAAGCATCGGGCAGAGCATCGAGCTTTTCTAGAACTTTTTCGATCCAGTTCGCCTTGGACCAAACCACGGTTCCAGTGGAGATGCGATGAAAAAGATAGGTGCCGCGCTCCTTGGAGAGCCAGCGATCATCGCACGTTAATTCGAGTATGCTGTTAACTCGGCTTGTATCCTTGTAAGAAATACGAACCGGGAGATCCTCCATTAGAAATCTATCCTTCTCCTTGCTTGAGGAGGTTTCAAAATAACGTATATCCGGAAAGGCAAGCGCCCGTTCGACTTTGTTGGGAATCTCGGAATCTCGAAAGACATCGAGCGTAATCGAGAAATTGGGATCGTATATATCTTTTTCGACGAAATGCTGGAGGATTACTGTTTGCACCCCATCCCAGAATTTTATAACACTTACGATATCGTTCACTACCTTCTGAACCTTAACTTTCATTGTCCTGTCCCTTTGTGTTTTTTTCAGTGTATAAGATTAGCATGAGCATGAGTTATGAGTCATCGAATGTGCATGCCTATATTGTTGGACTTGGAGTACCCGATAGGGTAGCGCGGTTATTCGGTAGGCTTATAGAGAATTCTATTGGAATTACCGGTGAGGACGACACATGCTCAGAAGTAGGTGGGGAAGAATCCGAAAAAGACGGAAGGAAACGGGCTACCAAGCCTAAGACAACTACTTGGCCGATGGAGCCGATGGTGCCAATCCTGGTGTGCTCCGAGCTTCCAAAGGCTCCCGTAGCAGGTCTGATGCCCCCCTGTGAGTCGGCGATTGAGGTGGGGAAGCGTTTGATTTCGGATAGGTTCAGCGGGTGGCTCACGCTACCGGTGAATTCCGGCGGCTGGTTCGAAAACCTCCAACAGAAACTTAGCAGTCGCGAACAAGTGCAGGGAGCACGGACCGCAATACATGGAGGTGATCCCGTGCTTCCACTCTGCTTGGGGATACCGCTCCTGTATATAGACGAATGCGGGGAAGAATCTCTTTCCAGGATGCCGGAGATAAACACCGATGAGGCCGGCGGATGGAGAGCCCTCCTGCTAATCTGCTGGGAAATCGAGTATCTAGCCTGCCGCCCCTGGCACCATTCGGTTTACTGGGCGCCGATCTGGAAACGAAGACTGCGGAGAATTGTTAGCCGGCAGAGATAGAATTATTGCTTAGATTCAACTAAGTCGATATCATTTTCCAAATGGATCAACAGGACAGTCTGTCCCCAAGCATGGAGGACTATCTGGAGACAATTCTGCTACTGGAAAGGAAGAATCGAGTTGCAAGAGTAAGAGACATTGCCCATGAGCTATCCGTTCAGATGCCCTCGGTAACCAGCGCCCTGAAAACTCTAAGAAATCGCGCCTTGGTTAAATACGAAAAACACTCCTTCATCAGCCTAACTCCCAAGGGACTCGAGCTGGCTCGGGCAATTTTGCGGAGACACGAGATACTGGTTGACTTCTTCAAGTTGGCGCTTGGGCTCGAGGGAGATAACGCCGAATACCAGGCCTGCCAAATCGAACACGCGATAAGCCAAGATACGGCTGAAAGATTCTCGAAGCTAACACGCTGGATTCAGGAAAACAACAAGGGAACCGTCTCGCCGGGAGAAATAGCGGCTGAAACAAAAAATCGCAGGGGCGATAATATAACCTGGCTTATCTAAATTCTGCTTTCCGGTAGTCCGTATCGGGGGCAGATATCGTGTAGAGGGCAGTCATCGCAGTTGGGTTTTCTAGACATGCAGTATTTGCGACCGTGGAAGTTAACCGTCATTGAAAAATCGATATGATGCTTCTCGGGGATAATCGCTTCTATTGCTCTCTCAACCTTAACCGGATTTGTTTCCTCCGTTAACCCGAGTCGCCTGCAAACTCGCCCAAAGTGTGTATCCACAATTATCCCAGGGAGCCCCCAAATATGCGATCTAATGACATTGGCACTCTTTCTTCCAATTCCAGGTAACGAAGTTAAGCTCTCCATCTCCCGCGGCAGTTCGCCTCCGTATTCCTCCACTATCCTCTTAGCTCCACGAAGCAGATTTCCAGCTTTCTGCCTGAAAAAGCCCAGTGGATGAATGATTTCTTCCAATTCCCGAATATCGGCACTCGCTAGTTTCCTCGCGCTGGGATAGAGCCTGAAAAGTCCGGGGGTAACCCTATTCACAGCCACATCGGTTGTCTGAGCCGAGAGGGAAACGGCTACAAAGAGCTCATATGGATTTCTGTAGCTTAATGGGGGGCGCCAGTTCGGATACTCATTACCCAAGCGTTTCATCAATTCATCGAGATAACGAAGTTTTTGAGGTTTTTCCATGATGAATCTCGATTCATCACCGCGTTCGCCCATTTTACCGCGGTGTCATTGCCCCAAAGGAACACGGCGTATCTCTTCCCGGGCGGAGCAAAGCTCTGTGTAGAGGCAGTTTTTTACTATAACCCGGGCTTCGAATCTACACAATCCCCCGGGATTTATCCGTGGCTCCTCCACGTTCCCGGCCAATTGACCCCCTCCCATTAAAGCCCCTAGAATGCAAGACGATTCGGAATGTAGCCCAGCGGCTAGGGCGCCTGCTTTGGGAGCAGGAGATCGGAGGTTCGAGTCCTCTCATTCCGAAGACTTCAGTTTTCCCGATACAGTTGAGTTTTGCCAACCTGCTTATTGAAAGCCCGCGTCTTGAAGTCCTATAGCGTTTTTTTACGAGTTCGGCGATTTTCAGAGTCTGTTTTCAAAATCTGAATCTCAGCCCACCTCGCGGTCTGAATCACTAGAGTAGCAAAAACGAAGTCCGTTTCCTCGAACCACCGCCCAATGACTTCCAATTTTCGCAATATTCTTTCTCTGTTTTCCATTTCGCGCACCTGAGCTATTCCCACCGCCAAATCATCCACTCCAGGCCGTGTTCTCGATTCTAATATCCTGAACGGCAGTTCAAATTCACCAAATCCGAAAGAGAGAAACTGCACGAACAGAATCCTTTAGGCAATATAGAACTCCATCGACGAAACTTCGAGCTGCAATCTAATCGAGTGGCTACGAGTAGCTAAAGACCATAGATAAGGGGATGATAACTCCAAGCCACCTATACTGCCTCGCTAAGAAACTTTTTTCGAATTCAAGAGAGGCCGGAGGCAAGAGGTTTGGACAATGCAGAAGTCGACGCGGGGCTTTCGTTTAAGTTTCCGACGGAGTTTTTTTGCCCCGATGCCAAGTGGCGCGGGTCTAATTACTCAAGAACCATCTCTCCCCGGCATATCTCAATCGGTTAAGCCCCAATCCAAAATAGTTATCTGATTATCTATTGTAAGCATATCACCATTTGGGATGATTTTTGAACTGTCGAGTGGGTTGTGGAACACCGTGCCCATTCGCAACTCATTCCAGTTAGCTCCTATATCTAATTTGCAGGGAGGTTGGGACTCCACGTTAAAAACTCCAACGCGCAGGCCGATCAGCCTTGTTTTCGAATCTCGTCGTTCGTAGGCCGCCACTATGTAGCCCGCGGGAGAGGGAGGGTACCAGAAGTATCCATCTCGAACAATTCCCTCTTTTTTGAGTTCAATGAACTTTTTTAACAGGCTGTGATGCCTTATGCAATTCTTATCGTCCTTTACCGACCAATCGATCGGATCTCGGTTGAATAGGCTGGGCCTGTCGCTAACCATGTATTCCTGGCCCGCGTAGATTAGTGCAGCACCTTTTTGAAATAGACTGAAAGCGCTCCAGGCTGCCAGAGTGCCATCATGCAGCTCTGATGGAGCCGGGGGGCGTCGAGCCCGCGGCGAATTTGCCAGAGCCTCGCGCTTATCGGCCGGCTCGGCTGCAAGCAGCTTGGCCGCCCTAATGCGATCGTGATTCTCGAGGAAGCGTAGCTTAAGATCCGATTCTCTGTGAGTAGATTCCTGAGCCCTGAGCCTATCTATATAGTGGCTTAAATCTATTGCGCCATGTATAAGACGAATCCAATCCGGATAAACATCGTAATCATAGGAGAGATCGAATACCTCCAGGAGCTCGCAGTCGCTCAAACAGTCAAATCCCATGCGCCGGATGCTATGAATGAATGAGGTCTCAACGGTTTCCGCAATCCAAATCGTATCGGGGTTTATTTGGGAGCAGGCATCACGGGCATCGAACCAGAAAGGCAGTGGTACCAGCGGCGCTACATCGCAGCGGAATCCGTCGACGCCCTGCATAATCCAACCTTTTAGAGATTCGATTTGGTGGTTCCAGAGCTCTTTGCTCGAGTAATCAAGTTCGATTACATCGTCCCATTCGCCAATTCTACTGCCGGGCATGCCATTTGGATTTTTCCGAAACCAATTGGGATGAATTCTCCTCATAAGAGAGTCGACCGAGGTATGGTTGAACACAATGTCAATGATTACCGCTAAACCACGCTTACGAGCCGCCTTGATGAAATTCGAGAAGTCGCCAATAGTGCCGATTTCCGGATTGATTGCTCGGTAGTCGCTAATTGAATAGGGGCTACCCAGGGTACCCTTGCGTTTCTCAGCTCCGATTGGATAAATGGGTAAAAGCCATATTATGTCGACACCAAGATCGGAAATACGTTCGAGATCGGCTATCAGTCCTTCAAAATCTCCGGATTTGGAGTGATTTCGTATAAATACCGAATAAATCGTTTTATTTCGCAGCGAAGGATCGGTTATTTGAGCCATTGCCACCTCCTCTTTCGCTTTGCGGGTGGTTCAATCTTCCATAGGTTTTGCACAGTTTCCTTAGATGCTCAGCCCTTTCGCTGCTGAAAGATGCCTCAGAAGCCCGCCATACCCAGTTATCGCCAAGGGTTCCGGGCGTGTTGAACCGCGCCTGACTGCTCAAACCCAGTATATCCTGCATCGGGAAAATCGCGAGGCCGGCTACAGAGGCCATCGCGGCTCGCAGCATGCCTTCCGTTACCGCCCCGGCATTTGCCGTTTCGCCGAGATTCAGGTAGTCAACGACCCTACTCCGATCGAATCCGGATGCGGTTTCAAACCAGCCTACAGTGGTATCGTTATCATGCGTCCCTGTATATACTACGCTGTGCTTATCGTAATTATGAGGGAGATAATCATTCTCTTCCGATGAACCGAAGGCAAACTGTAGCACCTTCATCCTCGGAAATCCGCAAGCTTCGATAAGTTTCACAACATCCTCGGTTACAAACCCCAAATCCTCCGCGACTATTGGCAGTTCTCCCAGTTTTTCGCGGGCCAGTGAAAAGAGTTCTCTGCCGGGGGCCGGTAGCCATTCCCCGTTTATCGCGGTACTCTCCCCAAATGGTATCGACCAATAGGCGCAAAAACCTCGGAAATGATCGATTCTTAGCACATCGTACTGCTCGAGCTTGCTCTTAAGGACGGATATCCACCAAGAGTATTCATCCTCGGCCATTTTGCTCCAATCATAGAGGGGATTCCCCCAGAGCTGTCCGGTTGGGTTGAAATAATCCGGCGGCACGCCGGCAACACTGGTAGGGAGGTAGTTGGCGTCAAGCTGAAAGAGCTGCGGTCTGGCCCAGCAATCCGAGGAGTCAAAGGCAACAAAAATCGGTAAATCGCCGATTATCTTGATCGATCTCGATTGAGCCTCATTCCTGATATTTCGCCACTGGTGAAAAAACAGGAACTGAACGAAGAGTTGGTATTGAACTTCGCTTGCCGTTCTCAGTTTGTCTAGCGACTTTTTGTCGCGCAGTCTCAGTTTCTTGCCCCATGTGTTCCATGAGTGTCCCCCATGCTGATTTTTGAAAGCCATAAACAGGCAGAAATCTTCCAGCCATTGGGATTGGGCATTCCTGAAAACTTCCAGTTTCTCCGCCAGTCTCCCTGGCCCCTTCCCAGAGCAATATCTACTCCAAGCCTTATGGAGAAGTTTTTCCTTTTCCGGGATGAGTAGAGCGAAATTTACGCGGTTCTCGGGCAACTGTTTCAGCGAGTCCAGTTCTTCGGGTTCCAGTAGTTTGAGGGCAACTAGCTCTTCGAGGTCTATCAGATTGGGATTACCGGCGAATGCACAGAGTCCTTGGTAAGGCGAGTTGCCATAGCCGGTTGGAACCAGTGGGCAGATTTGCCAATAGGTTTGGCCGGCGCTTTGAAGCCAATTGAGAAAGTTGATGGCCTGTGCTCCCAAGGTGCCAATGCCATAAGGGCCGGGTAGTGCCGTGGGGTGAAGCAGTATACCGCTTGCTCGTTGAAATTCCGCCATTGTTTACCCCGATTATAGTTTATCCGTGGTTTCCTTGCCATCCCGTGCCAGTCGACGCCGAAATCGGACCCGGAATAGGGGATAAACGTCAGGATTGCTCTATATAGATGATAGATAGTTATCTAATAAATTCTATTAAAAAGTATAGACTATAATGATCAGTCCATATTATACTATGATTCGTGATGAGGAAAAACCAATTCTGCTCATTGTAGTGTACTTTGCGAAAGCTTATTGATGTTTTGTAGATTGGATAATACTCAAGCACATTACGTACCTGAAAAGGAGGTTTTTTAAGCTTAGCATTATGAGCCGAGTCTCAAAACAAGGAGACAATATGAAGAAAGCTATTTTTACTCTATTCATTTTGATAATAGTTGGAGGCTTTGCGTATGCCAACGGCGAAAAGGAAGAAATAAGCACCGCGGCTGATTCAGTCGTAGCCTTTGGTATTGCGATAGAAGACGCGCTTGATAATTCGATGCTACCCATGGACAAGCCCACCATGGTAGTGAGCACTCGGTATAATTTCATCAACATCTTGGATAACAAGAAGAGACTTATTGCTTAATCAAAGAAGCTGATGGCGAGTTGATCGTCATTAAAAGTCTTTATCCATGTGCTAGTATTGCAGACTGGGCCGATGCTAAGTAGATTAAGAGACTGTAGAAACAACACTGAATAGCCTGAGTTTTTAGGTAAGTACCCCTCCTAACAAGAGTAACTTGGATGGAGGGGTTTTTTGTTGTCGGAATCTCATTTGGCGTTGAACGGTTTAGCGAAGTCAGGCAGAAATGTGGCATACATCCTTAAAATGCTTGATTCAGCCATGAAAACAACGAAAATATATGCACTTACGAGGTTATTAATGAATTTGATGCGATTCTTCATTGTGGCGCTCTCGCTGGCTATTCTCGTTGCATATACATTTGTCATTTAGAACCCTGAAGGCACTTTGCCGCGGCATGGTAGTGAGCCGATACGTTGGTTTTTGCCATGCGCTCTGACACCTGCTCTTAGACGGACCTGAGCCCCTTGTATTTGTGAAATCTCTTCCTATACTCTGTAATCGCTTGGGGATGAGTGCTAAAATTGTCGAGAGCCGTATGGCAGACGGAGAAGAATGAACGACAAATTGCAAATACTTACGGATCGAATCTACAAGGATGGGGTGGAAAGAGCTCGTGCGGAGGCAGAGACATTGCTGCGTGAAGCCGCGGAAAAAGGGGATAAGACAACTGGAAAAGCCGAGGTTGAAGCGAAAGCAATAGTTGAAGAAGGACGCAGGGAGGTGGAAGCATTAAGGCTGAAAACCGAGGCGGAATTAGCCTTGGCTGCTAGGCAAACAGAGAGCGCTTTGAAACAGAGGATTGTAACTCTTCTTGCCAACGGCATCTTACATGAAGAGGTAGACAAATCTCTGAGAGATGAGGCCCTGCTTAGCAAACTCATTCTGAAGGCGATGGATGCCTGGGCTACCAGTGGGGAAACCCCTAATCTTTCACTGGTACTTTCCGATGCTTTGGAGAGGGAATTCCTTCTCGGATTGCAGGCCGCGCTGAAAGGGCGGATTAATCAGGGGCTGAGTATCAGTTTTTCCGATAAGGTTGGAAGCGGCTTCAAGTTCGAGTCTAAGAACGGAACTTACAAACTATCATTCGCCAACAGGGATTTCGAAGAGTTCTTTCGTTCCTTCATGAAGGAGAAAACCAGGACAGCTTTGTTCGGAGACAAATAATTGACTCAATACTATTATCTGATTTCCAGCCTACCCGAACTGGCCTCCGATACCCTGTTTGAGAAGCATCCCTATCCTACCTTCGAGGAGTTTGCCCGTGAAGAACTGAACCTTGTTGACTACGTTGATATGCGTAAGTGTTTTCTGATAAATGATGCTTCGAATATCAGCTCGAAGTTAGGTGAAATCCCCTTTGAAATGAAATCGCCTTCATTCTACACGGAGAACGAATTGGAATATGGACTGGTGGAACCAGACGAATTCTTCGATTTCTTTTCTGAGTTTATCTGGGATATCAGGCTCGAGAGGCAAAATCAATTTACAATATCGAGGGAAAATGAACTGCTTTGGAGGATGATGACTGCACTTAGCACCGAGGAAGAATCCGTAATTAGAGGATTTCCACGGGAATACTTGATTTTCAAGGCACGTTTGAAAAATCTGACAACGGCGCTTGCCTGTCGAAAAGACGGAAGGCCGTATGCAAGCGAAATTATCCCCTTCGATCACTTTTCCAATAAAATCGGCATGAGTCAGGCGCCCGATTTCGGCATTGGTGATGAACTGGGTGTAATGGAACCCCTAATTGATACATTTGCCGATTCCTCAACTTTGGAAATTGAACGGGCAATCACTAGGGCGAGTTGGAAATGGCTCGACGAAAAGATTGGATATGGACATTTTTCCCGCGAAACCGTGTTCTCATTCGCGATACGAATTGCGGATGTGGAACGATGGCTCGCTATAACACCTGCCGGCGGGAAGCGAATGCTCGATGAATTGCTGGAGAATCTCCACCGGGACATAGAATCGCCCACGGAATATCACTTATGACTCAGGGAACAGTTACGGGAATAACCGCCAATCTGATAACCGTGGAGGTGGATGGACCCATCAGCCAGAATGAGATTGCATATGTTCACAATGGCGATGAGCGATTGATGTCTGAGGTTATAAGAGTCTCCGGGAAAACCGCTTATATCCAATGCTTCGAAAGTACCCGGGGAATCAAGGTGGGACTTACCGTGGAATTCTCGGGTGGGATGCTGGAAGTGGAGCTTGGGCCGGGACTCTTATCGAAGAACTACGATGGCTTGCAAAGCGATCTCGATAAGAAGGAGGGTTTGTTCTTGAGAAGAGGGGAGTATACTCCGGCGCTCGACAAAGAGAAGTTATATGAATTTGTCGCGTTTGCAGGCGTGGGGGAGAGAGTATACGCGGGTTTCTGGTTGGGAGAGGTTAGGGAGAACTGGGTGAATCACAAAATTATGACACCCTTCAATTTGATGGGCAAGTGGATTATTGAATCGATGGCCGCCAATGGAGCCTACGGAATCCACGATGTTATCGCGGTGATAAGGGACGACACGGGCGAAAGGATGGAACTGACGATGACTCAGCGATGGCCTGTGAAAATTCCGATAAGGGCTTATAGAGAGAAATCTCGTCCCTTCCGATTGATGGAAACAGGTTATCGGATTATTGACACCTTCAATCCGCTTGCCGAGGGAGGAACTGGTTTTATCCCCGGCCCATTTGGCTGCGGAAAGACGGTTGTTCAGCATGCGATCAGTAAGAACGCCTCGGCGGACATCATTATTATAGCTGCCTGTGGCGAAAGGGCTAACGAGGTTGTGGAGATTTTCACCGAGTTCCCGGAATTGGACGATCCACGAACCGGACGCAAGCTTTTTGAACGAACAACTATTATCTGTAACACGTCGAACATGCCGGTTGCCGCCCGCGAGGCATCGGTGTATACGGCTATGACCATAGCGGAATACTACCGCCAGATGGGGCTCAGTGTGCTGCTCCTTGCCGATTCAACATCACGCTGGGCCCAGGCTCTAAGAGAAATGTCCAATCGTTTGGAGGAGCTTCCCGGGCCGGATGCCTTCCCCATGGATCTATCGGCAATAATATCGAATTTCTATGCCCGCGCCGGGATGATACATCTTCATAATGGGGAAAGCGGAGCGGTTACCTTCCTCGGCACGGTGTCTCCCGCCGGCGGCAATCTCAAAGAACCCGTAACCGAATCCACCAAAAAAGTGGCCCAATGCTTCTATGCACTTTCGCAAAAGCGAGCTGATTCGAAACGTTACCCCGCGATAGATCCCCATGAAAGCTATTCCAAATATCTGGAAAGCCCGGAAATACAGCAGTTCCTCTCTAATCGATCCGGCCCTACATGGGTTAGCGATGTACTCTCGCTGAAGAACCGCATGCTGCGAGGCAGGGAAGCCCAAGATCAAATTTCTATTCTCGGTGATGATGGAGTTCCAATAGATTATCATATCGATTTCTGGAAGAGTGAATTGATAGACGCCGTTCTCATACAGCAGGATGCCTTCGATCCCATCGATAGGTTTGCCTCGGTGGAGAGGCAGGAATATGGCCTAGAGGCAGTAAAGAAAATATGCGATAGAGAGTTCAGTTTTCAAACATTTGAGGCAGTGGCCCCCTATTTCAAGAAAATCATCAATTCGCTCAAACAAATGAATTTCTGCGAATTCAATTCCGCCCAATTCAAGGAATTCGAAACCCAATTCAAATCCATCCTAAGTGAGGGGAAAGACTCCTGATGCAGAGCAGCGCCTTTCAGAAGATACATACTAAAATCGAGAAAATAACCAAGGCGACAGTGAGTTTGGAAGCGAGCGGCATAGGGAACGAGGAAATGGCCTGGGTGGACAATCGCCTCGCCCAGGTAGTTAAAATCAATAAGAACCAGGTAACCCTCCAGGTATACATAGGCACGGAGGGAATCTCCACCGATGCCGAGGTGGTGTTCCTAGGGCGTCCGCCGGTATTGAAAGTGTCAGAGCACTTGGCCGGCAGATTCTTTGATGCCTATGGAAGGCCAATAGACGGCGGACCGGAAGTGGAAGGCGAGGAGAGGCAAATAGGCGGACCATCAGTCAATCCCGTTTGCCGCGAGCAGCCCAGTGAGCTGATTGCCACCGGCATCGCCGGAATCGATCTAAACAACACAATAGTAAGCGGTCAGAAAATACCCTTCTTCGCGGATCCCGACCAACCATACAACGAGGTTATGGCCAATGTGGCGCTGAAAGCCCAAGCAGACAAGATAATACTCGGTGGAATGGGTCTTTCAAACGATGATTACCTCTATTTCAAGGCGCTTTTTGAAAATGCAGGCGCATTGAACAAGATAATAAGTTTCATCAATACCACCGAGAATCCTCCGGTTGAACGCCTGCTGGTGCCCGATATGACTCTATGCGCGGCCGAGTACTTCGCCGTGGAAAAGAACGAAAAGGTTCTAGTGTTGCTCACGGACATGACTCTCTACGCGGATGCCCTCGCCATAGTTTCCAATAAGATGGATCAGATACCATCAAAAGATTCGATGCCCGGTTCCCTATATTCCGATTTGGCGAAGCTCTATGAAAAGGCGGTCCAGTTTCCCGAAGGTGGCTCTATCACAATCATAGCAGTTACCACACTCTCAGGCGGCGATATCACTCACGCCATTCCGGACAATACGGGATATATCACTGAGGGTCAGCTTTTTTTGAGAACCGATACGGATATCGGGAAGGTTATTGTCGATCCCTTTCGCTCTCTGTCCCGCTTAAAACAACTTGTTATAGGAACGAAAACTCGCGAGGATCATGGCCAAGTCATGAACGCCGCTATTCGACTCTACGCCGATGCGGCCGAGGCTAAAACAAAGCGTGATAATGGATTCGATCTTAGCAAATACGATCAACGCTGCATTGATTTTGCCCAAGACTACTCCAAGCGCTTACTTGCGATAGATGTAAACCTCGACACTAAGGCCATGCTGGAAGTAAGCTGGCGTCTTCTCGAAAAACACTTCTCGTTAGACGAACTCGGAATAAAAAAGGCCATCTCAGATAAGTACTGGCACGGTACAAAGAATAATGGGAATTAGGCCATGGAACTGAAGTTTCAATACAACAAAATATCGATACAAGCCCTTCAAAAGCAACTGAAAATTCGGCAGGCCGCGCTCCCGACACTGAAAAGCAAGGAAACCTATCTTCGAATCAATATCAAGAAGGAGAAGAACCGGCTGGATAGACAGCGAGGCGAACTGGAGGAGCTTAGAAAGAATATCGGAGAATCTGAACAACTATTCTCCGAGTACCCAACAGGCTCTCTTCGTGTTATGAGTATAGAATATGGGAGCAAAAATATCGCGGGAATCACGATACCGAGTTTGGAGAAAATCAGCTTTACCGAAACTGCAAGCTCATTGATTCAAATACCCTCCTGGTTGCTCTGGGGCTGGAAGGTAGCCAAACACCTAATCCGAATTATCACCGAGATTGATGTTACAAGACATCGCATAGAACGTCTCGAACTCGCGAGAAAAAAGACAACCCAAAAAGTCAATCTATATGAGAAGGTGCAAATTCCCCAGTTTTCCAACGCGATACTCAAAATAAAAAGATATCTCGAAGATGTGGAGAATCTGGATAAAGCCGCCCAAAAAATCACCAAGGCTAGGCAAATTGAAGCCTCGGTAGTCAGATGATCGAAAAGATGAAAAGGGTTCGAATCTTGCTAAGCTCCGGCGATTCAGACAGCTATCTTGCCGAACTTCAGAAACTGGGACTCATACACCTTCAAACCAAACCCGTCTCTGAGCATCCCGATATAATAGCGCTTCTGGGCCGCATTGACTTACTGAGAAAAACCTCGGCCACTCTTGCTTCATATTCCGAGCATAGCGGGTTCGAAGAATTCAGCGAGAAGGTCAGCGTGGATAGCATCCAGAAACAGACATCGGAAATCCTATCGGATATACAGCGTCGTCGGAGCGAAATGGAACGCCTGAAGAAAGAAGAGGCCGCACTCGAACCCTGGGGAACCTTCGATCCCGCGATAATATCAGACTTAGAGAAACAGGGAATACACATCACTTTTCACATACTCCCACGGAAAGCCTTTCAAACGGCAAATCACACCAATCTTCACTTCGAGATTATCCAAGAAAACAAGGCTCAAATCCACTTCGTCGAAATCCGCCGTGCGAAATCCGATGAGGCCACCTCATTCTACCCGGAAGAACGTCTGGGCGATATGAGCAAGCTTCGGCTGGAGGAGAGTGAAAAAGAGATTGCGAAACTGGAATCCAAGCTCGGAACTCTATCACGCGGCAGAGATGCAATCGAATCCGAATTGGGGGAATGTGAATCCCGGCTCGAACGATTGATTGCCGCTAAATCGCTAGATAGCCATGCCGATGGCTGCATTCAATGCCTGAGCGGATTTGTCCCGATATCCCTACTCCCAAAGCTAGATTCTTTTTTCGAAAACAGAAGTATTCTTCCCATATACGACAATCCCAAGGATTATGAAGCTCCGATAAGATTGAGAAATGGTGTTCTTACCCGCCTATTCGAACCGATAACGGGAATTTTCGGTTTGCCTCGATACACGGAAATCGACACAACACCCTTCTTCGCTCCCTTTTTTGCCTTCTTCTTCGGCTTCTGCTTGTCCGATCTGGGCTACGGTATCATAGTTACCATCTCCGCCCTGATAGCTCTCTTACTTGTGAAGCGCCGAGCTATTAGGTCCGTCGCCGCCCTCGCCGTAATTCTCGGACTCTGCACGATGCTTGGCGGGCTCTTCCTCAATACGTTATTTGGAATTCGAATCGATGGCATACCCAATTTACCGGATGAAATTACTTCTGTTCTTCTTTTCAGGGATATAAACGATGTAATGTACTTTTCCATCTTACTGGGGATAGTTCAGGTACTAGTGGGATTTATCATACAGATAGCCAATAAATGGCGCCAAGAGGGATTGACCGCCACCCTCCAGCCGCTCGGTACATTCTTATTGCTGATGGGAATTCTTCTATGGACCCTGGGAATCCTAGGTCCATCATTCGTTATTGGCCCTATTCGGATTGGCAGTTGGGTCGCGGGGCTGGGAGCTGCGAATCGAATCGGGTTGGCCCTATCGGCTGCCGGAATAGTTCTAATCCTGCTGTTTAACAATACCCAAAGACGGATTTGGCTGCGTCCACTTCTGGGTCTTTGGGAGCTCTACGGTATCGCAACCGGTGTGCCGGGCGATATTCTTTCCTACATCAGACTCTTCGCATTATCGCTCGCGGGTGGCCTCCTCGGCGGATCTGTCAATTTAATTGCCACAATGATACGTGGAGACAACCCCAGCTTCTTATCCTGGATTTCAGTGTTAATTGTCCTGCTGGTAGGACATTCGATTAACTTTGCGCTCGCGGCTCTTGGAGCCTTCGTTCATCCCCTCCGTCTTACCTTCGTCGAGTTTTATAAGGCGGTGGGATTCCGTGGGGGGGGGACAAAATATGCACCTTACGGAGGAAAATTCGCGTGAATATCTCAGTAATTTTCGCTGGCATAGGCATTGGCTTGATGGTGGGACTCTCGGGGACAGGATCGGCCATAGGACTGGTAATCGGCGGTAGTAGTGCTATCGGAGCTATGAAGAAAAAACCCGAAGTATCCGGCCCGTCTCTTGTGCTCTCTGCCCTCCCGGCAAGCCAGGGCCTTTACGGCTTTGTGTGTTTCATACTTTTTTCCGGTTTCGTAAATCCCGATATGAGCCTATTTCAAGGAGCCATGACCCTGGGTGCCGGTATCGCCATGGGACTCGCGGCCTTGTTTTCCGCAATACAGCAGGGTAAGGTTTGTGCAGCGGGAATTTCCGCGATGGGTAGCGGGCACGACGTTTTTGGCAGTACCTTCATCTTGGCGGCGTTTCCAGAGTTCTATGCGATACTGGCCTTGGTAGTTTCCATCCTAATAGTAATGAATCTAATGTAGGAGCCGATACACCAATCGCGATGCCGAGTTGGAGCTAGTCTAACTCAAATTTCGACTGATTCGATGGCCCCGCATTGCCTTAATTGCATACTTGGCCTCCGCGTTAGCCTAACCATGGGCATAAAACATGGCCTGCTGTTCTCCACTCCTAACTCTGATTTATCATCGGTTAAATCGAATACAATCGCCCGTGTCTTTGCGAGAAACATCTTGTTAAGCATTGCTCAGGTGCATTTTGAAGGAGTTAACCTCGACACAGGCAACCTGGATCGCCCAACTTAGCGGATATCTGTTAGAGTACGCGGAGTATGAAATTGCCGGCCGAGAGAATCGATATCCACCATACGCGAAGGCTGGAAGCTGTAATCGAGCAGAGCGAGTTTGCCAACCTGGATGTACAAGATCAGGCGGCTATTAGGATGGCGGCGCTTAAATACGGGTTTACTTACCAGGAACTCAAGCAGATTATCGTTATGGCTCTGGATTTTGCACTCTGGAATGAACCCGGTATCCGCGAATTCTTCAGAGAAAAGTCGAGAAAGGCTGCATTCGGCTCGGTGAAAAGAGCCTGGAAAGAACTGAAAAGGGGTCCTAAATCCTACGATGATTTTTCCGGAAGTCCGGAACCTCTCCGAAAAGTTAAACCAGTCGGGATTGATGAAAAATCCCCGGGGTTCGGATCGTGTCCCGTGGCATCGGAGAATACTCGATGCTGCAATCTTCTAACCTTGGATGCCGTGGAGGGCTGTGGATTCGATTGCGCCTATTGCTCTATCCGTACTTTTTATAAGTCGAAAGCGGTTGGGATTAACAAGAATTTTGCTCGGAAATTGCAATCGCTCGAACTCGATCCAAATCGAATTTACCACATCGGTACGGGGCAGGCCTCGGATTCTCTGATGTGGGGCAATAAATGGGGGATACTGGATGCGTTGTTGGATTTCGCTGAGCGCCATCCCAATGTGATTTTAGAACTGAAATCGAAATCTGATAACGTTAAGCATATAATCTCCCGGGAGATACCCGCCAATGTAATATGCACCTGGTCTTTGAATACAGATACGATTGTCGAAAACGAGGAGCATCTCACTGCTTCCCTTTCGCGGCGACTGGCAGCGGCTGCAGCACTGTCCGAAAAGGGAAATCTTATTGGATTTCACATACACCCGATGCTCCACTACAATCGGTGGCAGGCGGAATATGGGGCTCTTTTTGCTCGGATTCGGGAGCAATTCGCTCCGCGGGATGTAGTCCTAATTTCATTAGGTACGCTCACTTTCACAAAGGGAGCGATTCGGGAAATTCGCGGCAGGAAAATGCGAAGCAAGGTGCTGCAGATGCCGCTCGTAAAAGCCGCGAAAAAGTATTCCTATCCGCTCAATATTAAGGAGAAGATGTTTCGCTTCGCATACGAGGCATTTTCGGAATGGTGCGGACCTGTTTTTTTCTATTTGTGCATGGAAGACACCGCGCTCTGGCCTAGGGTATTCGGCTACGAATATGCGAGCAATGGCGATTTTGAGGCATCCATGATTAGCCACTATATGGACAAAATCAAATCCCGCGGAGGGCAGAGCTATAGTGCTAGACTCCGGGTTTAACCCTGTCGAAGTCGAAGAGCTCCCTGATACCGAAATTCGAGAAACCGGGAATAACCAGATCCGCGGGTAGTGAAGCCGGTTTCTCGGCAATGCCGATGCAGCGCATCTTGGCCAATCTGGCGGCTTCTACGCCTGCAAGGGCATCTTCCAGAACAATGCATGAGCTTGGCTTCTCGTTCAGTTCTTCCGCTGCAGTTAGAAAAATCTGAGGATTCGGCTTGGCCTTGGCCACGTTTGTACCATCAACGATGCAATCGAAGAGATGGGTAATGGCGAGAGATTTGATTACTGTCTTAGCATTCTTACTGCTACTGGCTATTGCTGTTTTAAGCCCTGATTGTCTGCACTCAACTAAGAAGTTTTCTACCCCGGGCAGTATGTCTTCAGGCGCGAGACCGCGCACGGATTCGAGATACCAGGAGTTTTTCCTCTCGGCCAATTCTATCCCGCGGAACCCGGCGCTATGATTGTATGGACTCGCTAGGGAGAGAATTTCATCTAGGCTCTCCAATCTGGAGAGACCCTTCAATCTCTCATTATCGGCTCTCGTGAACACGATGCCCAGTTCCGCGGCGAGTCGTTTCCAAGCTCGATAGTGGAGTTCGGAGGTATCCACTATAACCCCATCTAAGTCGAAAATAAGTCCGCCAATCATTGAGCTCTCGTCCGCGGCGGCACGGGGCACCTTAATTCATTTTCCAGCGATAGGGTTTCTCCATAGAGTTCAACTTCGCATGGTGTTGTGCCCCGGCGGAGCTTCAGTCTTACCGTGTCGTGTTTAGCCTTAACTCCAATAAGGGAATTCCGGTACAAAATGCTAAATTCCATGGACTTCCACCTCTTCGGAAGTCGAGGCGAGAACGAGGGCAGAGGTCCCTTAGGTAGAAAACCTCCAAAACCCCATACGGCAGCCAGCCAGCCGCCCCCCATATTGGCAGCATGAATTCCGTCTCCTGTATTTCCGTGAGTGTTCTCCAAATCCAAAACTATGAGCTCGCGAAAATACCTATAGGCTTTATCCGAATCGCCCAGCCTGCCGGCAAGAATGGAAAAGGCAGCGCCGGAGAGCGAGGAATCATGAGTGGTAATCTTCTCGTAGTACTCGCAGCTGTTCCGGATTGTGCTATCGCTCTCGTTCGTATCCAGAAGAACGTAGGCCAGCACCGTATCCGCCTGCTTGCAAATCTGAAATCTCGAGAGAGTTAGTGGATGATAATCCAGGAGAAGGGGGCGGTCTCGGGTACCATCGTCCAGCTTCCATTTTGGTTTTCGAAGGAATGATTCATCTTGGGGATTGATATCCAGCTCCCTGTCGTAGGGAAGTGTCATTGATTCCGCGGCTAGTTGCCAGTCGGAAACCTCGCCTTCTTCGAGTTCGATGCTGTTTTTGAGCTTTTCGAGCGGGGATTTGTGAGCTGCCTCCATTAGCATATAGGCGTTTACGGCTGTTTCCAAATTTTTCTTGGCCATGATATTGGTGTAATAATTGTCGTTTACCAAACAAGTGTACTCATCGGGCCCCGTAACAGTATTGATGTGGAAGCCATCCCTTGTGAGATTGCCGATTTCTAACCAAATCCGCGCTGTCTCAAAGAGCAGTTCGGCCCCGTACCTAACAATGAAGGCTGTATCGTCGCTGGCCTCCCAATAACGCCAAATGGCGTATGCGATATCGGCATTGATGTGGTATTGGGCGCTACCCGTGGGATAGTGGCTGGAGCATTCCCTGCCTGTTATAGTGCGCCATGGGTATGCCGCTCCCTTTGAGTGTCCCATTCTCCTGGCATTAGTTCGAGCATGGCTTAGGGTGGAATAACGGAATAGCAAGAGATTCTTTGCTAATTGCGGCTGGGTGTAGAGAAAGAAGGGTAGCATGTAAATCTCGGTATCCCAGAAATAATGGCCCTCATAACCCTCGCCGCTTAGCCCCTTGGCTGCTATGCCGGCATTTGGTACCCGGGGAGCGCATTGATACAGATTGAATAAGCTAAAACGCAGTCCTCGCTGGCTTATTTCATCACCCTCGATTTGTATATCCGCATCCTCCCAAAATTCCGTAAGCTGAGCCCTCTGCTCGTCTTGAAGCGTCTTGAAGTTGCTATCGACAAAACCCTCCGATAGTGATTGCAAATATTTCTCGCAGTTAGAATGGCGTATTGAATCGGAGAAGAAAGTTATTTTCTCCAGGCAGATAGTGGTGTTGCGGTCCATCTTGGCCTTCCATGTTAGATAGGAATTCTGCCTGCCGTAACTATCCGGCGCGAGAGATACACCATTTACTTTGAGATTCTGTTCCACTCTGATCGCGAGTGAATTCCCCGTGGTTTTAGTTCTGAAGTTGATTGTAATGGCATCGTCTTCTACCCTGGAACCGACAGCCTCGAGAGCATGAAAGGAACGGGAAGGGGTTCTTGGATCGTTAGAATCAAAAAGCCTGCTTACGTTTCCCAAGTTTCCCGATTCTATCTCCACTTCCATTGTCTGCCGTGCGCTTAGGCGATATTCAACCGCGAAAACCTCCGGACGAGAAAGCGAGGCAAGGCGTCGAGCTTGAACTTCCAGCTGCTTACCGAGCCTGGTTTTCCAAATAAACTCACGGCCTGAAAGGCCCTCGCGCATATCCAGAAATCGTCTGTAGTGGTCGATGCTCGAGTCTGTAAGCTGAAAATGCTGCCCATCTACGCGGATGCGCACGCTCTGTACATCAGTGATGCTGAGTATTCTTTCCCCTGTTTCGGGGAATCCGCGCAGTTTTTCGGGGTGCGATATCGGATAGGTATCATAGAATGCATTGAGATATGTGCCCGGCATGCTCTTAGCCGCCTCCGCATAGCCTTCTTCAAAGCCCGCCCTCACTCCGATATAGCCGTTTGCGCTGTGATAAAGAGACTCTTCTAAGAAGAAAAGCCGGGGGTTGAATACTCTGGTTTCCAGAAGAAAGGACAGTTCTCACTCCGCCACAAATAATTAGACCAAAATCATAATGAATTTTCACTATCACGGCCTTGCGCCGTTATCATGCCTCACCAACGGTCCTGCCGTCAACGAGCACCGCGACGAGTTGTTTCGGCATTATTTCACCATCCCTCAAGCCGAGGATTTCCGGATGCCTATCAAATATTGGAGCTTCCTTATGCGTCAATCAAGAGAAAATAAGCCGCGTTGGAGTGAATATGCATAAGAATCAGCCCGATATCGGTTGACATAGCAATCAAGGTGGTTTATCGTAGACTAGTTAATGGCTGGTATGCATGGGTTAAGGGAAGCGCTGTGTGATAATCACAATGATTCTGCCCGCGTGGGTGTAATAGGCGGAGCTACTCGCTTCTTCTTCTTTGGCAATCCTGAAGAGGAGATGCCCAGCGCCATTTTGGCGCGGAAACCCGCCGCGGAGCAATTCTGGGGATATCGAAATTCCCGACGTTGTAGGCAAGGCTTCTACCCTGATAAAGACCAGTTCTTCCCCAGCATGGCGCTCCCATCGCGGCAAAATAGCCATATGACGGTAAAATTGGGCGCTGGGCAAAAATCTCGGATTAGAACGATTCTGAAATTTACCGGCGCTTAGGAATGCGAAAGATTTATCGAAACTTATTAACCCTCCCGTTGGAGAGGGCGAAATTTCTCAAAAAAAGGAGTATTTATATGAGAAAATTTTTACTAAGCGCTATGGCGTTGGGAATGCTTTTAGCACTCGCAGCCTGTGATGGCAAAGCCACCACTGAAGAAGCAAAGGTTGTTACCATATCAGGACCCTTCGTCGACAACGATGCGATTAAATTCGAGGAATCGATTAAGGCCTTCGAAGAGGAAACAGGGATAGATATCCAATACGAGGGGTCCAAGGAATTCGAGGCGTCTATTGCGATTCGTATCGAGGGAGGCGATCCGCCGGACATTGTCGATTTTCCACAGCCCGGTTTGCTCGAAAACTTCGTGGAGAAGGGATATGTTATCGACTTGAACGAAGTGCTCGACATGGAAGCCGTCAAAGCGAACTATATTCAAAGCTGGTTGGATATGGCCACAATGAGAGCTCCCGAGGGTGATATAATGGCGGGTATCTGGGGCCGCGTGAATGGTAAATCTCTTGTTTGGTATAACAAAAAGGCATTTGACGCGGCAGGTTACAATGTGCCACAGAGCTGGGAAGAGCTGGTTGCCCTGCAGAACGAAATACTGGCCGACGGAGATAGCCCCTGGGCAGTAGGCATCGAATCCGGCGCGGCGACCGGCTGGCCGGCCACGGACTGGATAGAAGAAATGATGCTCAGAACAACGAGTCTAGAGAACTATGACAAATGGGTTGCGGGCGAACTAGGTTTCGATTCCCCGGAGGTACGTAGGGCGATAGATGCGGTTGCCAGTATCTGGTTTGAGGATGGTATGGTTTACGGCGGCAGAAAGAGCATAGCCACCACTAGCTTCGGCGATGCGCCCAAGGTGATGTTCGAGACTCCTCCGAAGGCATGGTTGCATAAACAGGGCAATTTCATCACGACTTTCTTCCCCGAAAATCTTGTTGCCGGCGAGGATTACGATTTCTTCTATCTTCCAAGCGTCGATCCCTCATTGGGCAGACCCGTACTTGTTGCAGGCGATATCTTTGCCATGTTCAACGATCGCCCGGAAGTTCGAGAGGTGATGCAGTTCTTTGCCACGGGTGCCTCTATCGAGGGCTGGGTGAAAGCAGGAGGCGCTATCTCGCCTCATAAGGATTCCAGCCTCGATTGGTATACCAATGCGGTGGATCGAAAAGTTGCCGAGGTGATTCAGAATGCAACTAGCGTACGCTTTGACGGATCCGATTTAATGCCGGGCGCTGTTGGCGCCGGTTCATTTTGGCAAGAAATGACTGCCTATGTGTCGGATTCGAAAAACCTAGACGAGGCTCTTACGGCAATTGATGATTCTTGGCCACGTTAATCTCCGGATTGAAGGCGTTGGGCCGGGTTTCCTCCGGCCCGGCCGACTTCGGAACTTAGCTCATATCTTGGAGAGTCGTGATGTCCGACACACTTAAACGGCGTGGATTAAGCCTTGCGGTTTCAATAGTTCTGGCTGCCGTGTTTTTACTGGGCGGCTTCATACTACTGCAAAGCATACAGGAATTTAGAATCTTGATGACTCTTTCGGCCGTGATATGGGGGGTGGGATCCGTGGCTCTCCTTTACCACGTGCTGAACCAAATCGCGCAGGCTATGCCCCGCAAGATTCGCTCCGTGTCGGTGGCCATCGTATTCGCCGGTCCCGCGGTTCTAATACTTTTTTGGGCATTGGTGCTGCCCACCCTGAGGTCCCTTCGTTTGAGCTTCATGGATGCAACCGGCAGTAAATTCGTACTTTTCGAAAATTATGCATTTGCGTTCACCAATCCAATAATGCTCCAGAGTTTCAGAAACAATCTGCTCTGGGTGGTTTTTGGCACCCTTTCCTGCGTGGTGCTGGGGATTATCATCGCGGTGCTCGCGGACAAGAGTAGGGCAGAACGGTTTATTAAGTCACTCATCTTTATGCCGATGGTTATTTCATTTGTGGGCGCTGGAGTTATTTGGAAATTCATATACGCCTACAAGGGAGAAGGTGTCAATATCGCGGATATAGGCCTACTGAATGCAATAGTCACCTCGCTCGGAGGCCAGGCTCAGGCGTGGCTTCTAATGCCATTCTGGAATAACTTCTTCCTGATAATTATTATGGTTTGGCTGCAAACGGGCTATTCAATGGTTATTATATCTTCGGCCATCAAGGCCATACCGGTATCCCTCAACGAGGCGGCCCGGGTTGATGGGGCAAACGCATTCCAGATTTTTTTCAGCATTACAATTCCTACAATCATGCCCACGATCGTTACCGTAACCACGACAATTTTGATATTCAGCCTCAAGTTATTCGACATTGTCAGGGTAATGACAGGCGGCAACTACGGAACCAACGTTATCGCCAATGAATTCTATCTCAGACAGTTCACCTACGGTAATTCCGGACAGGCCTCGGCTATCGCAATTGTTTTGCTGATAGTAATTATTCCGGTGTTGGTGTATAACCTCCGCCAATTCAAAGGCAGGAGGGTGCTTAGATGAATAGAGATAGGGGAGCTTTGGCGCGTTGGACAACCGGTTTAGTTCTGCTGGTGATAGTTATCTTGTGGACGATTCCCACAATAGGCGTTTTGGTAACCTCGTTTAGGGACTCGCGGGATATCTACGGCTCAGGATGGTGGACAGTCTTACCTCATAGGGATTTAGTGAAAACAGGAGAATTCGAGCTGCCCGCGGAAACCGATCCCGATAAGCCAATTGTTATCGAGGGACATAGCGCCTTATTCGATGAGTGGAGGGCGGGCGTGAAGCTCGCCGATGGACGTACCCTTCGTTGGCTTGGCAATAAGCGAACTCGAACGATTGAGATATACGAGGAGCAATGGGTTGGCTTTGGTGCAAACCTGACATTTCAAAATTACCTTGATGTTCTTTCGGCCGGCGAGGTGAGCTATGAGGATGAGCAGGGAAATACCATTACGCGTCAGGGCAACAACTTCGCCGATGCGGTATTGAACTCCCTCGCGGTGAGTATCCCTTCCACGCTAATCCCCATCTTGATTGCGGCATTTGCCGCCTATGCCTTTGCATGGATGGAGTTCCCCGGACGTCGACCCCTTTTCATTATGGTAGTGGCCTTACTGGTGGTTCCCTTGCAGATAGCGTTAATACCTATACTGCGGGACTATACTCGCTGGAGACTCAACGGCACCTTTCTCAGCATGTGGCTGGCTCACACGGGTTTCGGTTTGCCGCTGGCAGTGTATCTGCTATATAACTACATCAGCACGATTCCGCGTGATATTTTCGAATCAGCCCTCCTAGACGGCGCCACGCCGTATAACACCTTTGTGCGTCTAGTTCTGCCACTGTCGGTTCCAGCCTTGGCAAGCTTTGCTATTTTTCAATTTCTTTGGGTTTGGAACGATTATCTGGTAGCTCTGGTTTTCCTGGGAGATAAGAATCGCGTTGTTACTAGTGCTCTTGCGGCAATGGTGGGAGAGAAGGGACAAGATTGGCATCTACTCACATCCGGGGCCTTCATGAGTATGATACTTCCCTTAGCGGTATTCTTCGCTTTGCAAAGATTCTTTGTGCGTGGACTGATGGCAGGATCGGTTAAGGGATAATCTATTCCTCGGGAGTTCGACTGGAGTTCCGACGCGAATAACAGCAGCTTATCCAACATGGGTTGTTCTAGGAGCGGATTCCGCTACTCGCATCTTCCCTGCACTTATTGATTTGCGTTAGTTGACTTTTCAGAGTTGATTCGTTGACACCCGTCTGCATAGGATTTTGGATTTTCGCGCCCAGCAGGATTCGAACCTGCAACCCTCGGCTTAGAAGGCCGATGCTCTATCCAACTGAGCTATAGGCGCTATGTAAATCAGCCGGGCCGGCACGACAACCTATACGCTCCATTATACACGGCGGCTTCAAAGCACTCAATGGTTTATCAATTCTTTATATACAAAAGAAATAACTCGGTTTACGAAAGAGAATTTTTGCTTTGCCATCGTGAAGATGAGCTATCCCTGTTCAATCTCGAAGTCGAAAGTATTAGCCGCGAATATCTGGAAATTCGAAAGCATTATTCTGCTCGAGCTATGATACTGTCTAAGCGAAGCGATTCCCAACGGAACTCTTGCATCGCAATACCAATCGAGGAAACTACCTGTATATGGCGTAGAGTGTTAGCCCGCCTCTTACCATGCGTATGGTCCTGCCTGGTGTAACAGAGGTGCCTCCCCCATCACGCTGTGTAGCCCAGTTTGATAAAACCACGCCGTTGGCACCCCGAACTCCGGGCATTGACTCTGCCGTTACCTCTTCGCCAACAGCATAAGTATTATTATCTACCGGTACGGTGCCTCCAGTCCCTCCGTTTATATCGTAGGTAACACTATACTTCGGTACATCTGATATCTTCTTTTTTATGTCACATCCGCCAATGATAAGTGCCGCTAAAAAGCAGTACACCACAATATTTAGACACTTCTTAACTTTTGTGCTTCCCATTTCTCAACACTCCTTCAAAAAAACCTTCTGTTAATCTGCTCTAAGTAGAGCAAATTTCTCCAACTCTCCAGTTATTATATCACAGCTTATACTATGCATAAGTGAAATTCAAAAAAATCCGCGCCGGGTAGAGCACAGTCCAGAATAGGCGGATTCACTAGCCGGCTGCCGCAAATAGTGAGAACGCGAAAAAAAGAAGGGAAATCACTCGCGAATGCGCTCGCGAGATTCAGAGATTCCGTGCAGGCCGAGGCCTTCCGAGGCAATCTCGGAAGACAAGAGCGCCTATGGCGCTCTTATGCATCAACTAATCAACTAGTTCCATTTGGCATAGAGAATTAGTCCGCCTCTTACCATTCTTATGGTTCTACCTGCCTGAACAGTGATGCCCCTCCCATTGGCCCGCGTATTCCAGCCAACGAATCTCTTGCCGCTGGGAGCTCTCATACCCGTAGATGGCTTCACCGTAAGCCTCTGGCCGGCAGTATAGGTATTGGAATCTCTAGGTGCGGTGCCACGTCCACCATTTAGATTGTAGGTAACAGAATAGGTAGTAGCCCATTTGGCATAGAGAATTAGTCCGCCTCTTACCATTCTTATGGTTCTACCTGCCTGAACAGTGATGCCCCTCCCATTGGCCCGTGTATTCCAGCCAACGAATCTCTTGCCGGTGGGAGGCGTAACTCCCGCGGGCAGCGACGCTGCCGTTACCTCTTGGCCGGTAGCGTAGGTATTGGAATCGCTCGGCGCGGTGCCACGTCCACCATTTAGATTGTAGGTAACAGAATAGGTAGTAGCCCATTTAGCGTAGAGAGTTAGTCCGCCCCTGGGCATGGGTATGCTTGCACCCGGTTGAATAGTAGTGCCCCTCCCATTGGCCCGTGTATTCCAGCCAACGAATCCCTTGCCGGTGGGAGCTCTCATACCCGTAGATGGCTTCACCGTAAGCCTCTGGCCGGCAATATAGGTATTGGAATCTCTAGGCGCGGTGCCACGTCCACCATTTAGATTGTAGGTAACCGAGTAGGTTCTATCGGTCCATTTGGCATAGAGTGTTAGCCCTCCGCTTACCATGCGTATGGTCCCGCCTGCAGCAACATCGGTGCCACTTCCATCACTCGTGGTGTTCCAACCCGCGAAAACCTTGCCTGTGGGAGGCGTAACTCCCGCGGGCAGCGACGCTGCCGTTACCTCTTGGCCGGTAGCGTAGGTATTGGAATCTCTAGGCGCGGTGCCACGTCCACCATTTAGATTGTAGGTAACCGAGTAGGTTCTATCGGTCCACTTGGCATAGAGTATTAGCCCTCCGCTTACCATGCGTATGGTCCCGCCCGCCTGAACATCGGTGCCACTTCCATCACTCGTGGTGTTCCAACCCGCGAAAACCTTGCCTGTGGGAGGCGTAACTCCCGCGGGCAGCGACGCTGCCGTTACCTCTTGGCCGGTAGCGTAGGTATTGGAATCT
>Ga0209680_1000014_pt1 | contig 60547 bp, 49 predicted proteins | sample WorMetLIZISLAND1_FD_187413 | JGI IMG/M metagenome (GOLD analysis project Ga0209680, IMG submission 187413) | Marine gutless worms symbiont microbial communities from Max Planck institute for Marine Microbiology, Germany - Olavius loisae LIZARD... ... | reverse complement strand
AGGTGGTAGTCATCGCGCCTCCAGAAAGCGCCCCGTGTACGGCTCCGGCAGCGCCGGCTTCGCTCTGCATCTCAATAACATCCACGCTTTTTCCAAATACATTCTTCAAACCTATGCTCGCCCAAGCATCCGCGTATTCTCCCATTGGAGACGATGGCGTTATCGGAAAGATTGCAGCCACTTCACTGAAGGCGTAAGCCACATGCGCCGCGGCTCCATTGCCGTCTATAGTAATTTTCTTCTTCGCGTCTGACATGTATTTTCCTAGTTCTCAAAATATCAAAGTTATCATATCCGCGATATGGGGGGGGATTCAAGTGAGACTCGCGGTATCGGATGCCGAAAACGCGAAGGAACGATATTTGGGATACCTAGGGTTCGGCTTTTCTTAGATGAGCCCGACAACTAGTTAACTTGGACAAGCCAAAAGACAATTCCGGCCTACGGACAAAACTCGTGAGTTAAACCGGATAATCACTCAATTTTGATGCGTGCTTCGTGTTTAAATGCTAGCATCGAAGTGCGCTATTGAATAACCCCATCATGCCGGAGAAATTGGTGAGTGCAATCTGCCTAATCCTGAACGCCCCAGATATAGAAGGTGCTATTCGTCAAGTAGAAGAGAATCGCCAATACATAAACCTTGCCGAACTAAGGGTAGATTTGCTCAAACCGTCTGAGCGCGCTAGGGCGGCCGAAGTGCCTGGCAGGGTGCAGATACCCTTGATTCTGACAATCCGTCTCGCGGAAGACGGGGGTCGCTGGGGAATGAATAACGAAAACGAAGCCGAGCGGATACATTTATTTTTAACCCTATTGAATTCCGCTCCTTGGAGTTTTGTAGACCTCGAAGGGAATCGCCCTCTGCCGGAAGTCCGCAGAGCCGCCGAGGCAATCGGGGCCGAAGTAATCCGATCAATACATGATTTCAGTGATTGCCTGCTATCCGGCCCGGTGCCGACATTGGCCAAACTCATTTCTAAGCTGGGAGCTGAAGGCGGCATCCCCAAAGTGGCCGCGAACTGCACCGATAGCGTGGCCCTGCTAAACCTTGCCCGCGCCTCTCTTGCCACGGAAAGCCGGGATAGAAAAATACTCATAGCCATGGGCGAATATGGTAGTCCCTCCCGAATTCTGTCGCAGCGGCACGGCTCTCTCTGGACCTACGCGAGCACCGTCAAGTCCGGGGTGGCAGAGTTAGAGATGGGCCAACTACAGCCCAGAACTCTCGAAGAGATTTACCGGTTTCGGGAGATAGACAGTTCCACCCCCCTGTTCGCGGTGGTGGGAGACCCCATCGCTCATAGCAAATCCCCTATAATTCACAACCAATGGCTCCGGAACTTGGAAATGAAGGGAACCTATATTCCCATCCGCACGGACAATCTCGCCGCTACACTGGAAACCTGCGATATTTGGGGCATCAGTGGGTTGTCAGTTACCACGCCGCATAAGGGAAGAGCCTTGTCTCTCGCCGATTTTGCAGGCAGCCTGACTAAGGAGATAGGCTCGGCCAACACGTTGATAAAAATTCCCGGTGGCTGGAAGGCGGAGAATACAGATGCGGAAGGGTTTCTTCAATCATTGAAGGATGCCATCGGCTCGGAAAAAAAGCTGCTTGGCCGGAGGGCGCTGATAATTGGCTCCGGGGGTTCTGCCCGCGCCGTGGCCCATGCCCTATGCAGCATCGGAATGAAATTGATAATACTAAATCGCGGTATCAAAAAGGCTCGATCGCTGGCTGAGAAATACGAGGCCGAATGGGCTCCGCTGGATAAGACGGCACTGCCAAAATTGACATCAGGAGTCTTTCTTGCAGTCCAGACCACGAGCCTGGGTATGCCGCCAAACGAGAGGATCGATCCCATCCCGTGGTGGAATCCGGCCGGTTGTCCCTTTGTGTACGATGTGGTTTACGGGCCCAGTGAAACTCCCTTCCTCAGGAGGGCTCGCGCCTCCGGTTGTAAAACCATAAGCGGCCTTGCCATGCTCGAGGCTCAGGCCGGACTTCAGTTCCGACTATTCACGGGATTCGCTCCGCCTGAAGAATAAGATTCTGCCCCCTCGCAAGCGTCTAGGCTGGAGCTCCGGGCGAGGCCTCTTCCTAGGGGCTGTCAGCCGGAACTGTCTCGAATCGCCCAGGCAGGCGATATCGGTGCCGTGCCTATTCTCGGGAGGCTTCTAGACTGGGCCATGCCCCTGAGCTATTAATGGTCTATTTGCTAAATTCATGAGCTGGATACGGATTAAGGCCGCATACCGGATGGCACAAAGGGGGGATTGCAAGTTTTCGCAGAGAGTGCAATCTTCCACGGATTGATACTCACAAATGAAAAGAATGCTTATTATCGGACATAGAGGCGCCCCTGAGTTTGCAATTGAGAATACGAAGTCTTCGTTCAAGGCCGCCTTGGCCGTCGGGGTTGATGCTATCGAAACCGATCTCCGTCTAAGTGCAGATGGCCACTTGCTAGTTTCCCACGACGCTGATTTTTCCAGACTTGGTGGGCCCTCTAAGCCGATTGCACAGTGCAGGAAGTCGGAATTGACAAAGATAGTCCTTCGGGATGGTGCTGATAGAATCGAAAGACCTCTATTTATGGAAGACGCTCTGAATATGTTTCCAAATGCCCGTTTCAATGTGGATTTGAAAGATTCCGGCAGGAATATAGTCCTCGCTTGGGCTAGTTTACTTATGAAGAACGGGGCCGCAACTCGGTGTGTAACCGCTTCATTTCGCGATAGAACGATAAAACTCTTCTCCAAGATGTGTGTGAACGCGCCCATATCAGTGGCGCGTTTTGGAGTGATAGCCATTGTTTTGCTTTCACTTTTTGGCATTGTACGGCCCCCCAAAAGGAACGAGAAACTCTTACAGGTGCCGGAACAAACCGGCCCTATTCGAGTATTGACAGAAAAACGCGTAAAAAGACTGCAAAAAAAAGGCTGGGAAATATATGTATGGACGGTTGATAATGAACAGGATATGCGCAGGCTCATAGAATGGGGAATCGATGGTATAATAACGAACCGACCGCTTATGCTAAGAAAGCTGCTCGAATCTCGAGATGGAAAAGTAAGTAAGGATACTTGACTTATCAATCCGTAATTCCAATGGCTGATTCACTGGTTATTCCCTGGCCTTTCGAGAAACCGGATAAAAGAGACCGTGCGGGGCGAGAACACAGTCAACTCGAATCCTTCGCCAAGCAGATGGATTTTCAAAGTACCGGCATCTGAAGTACCTTGGAACTTCCTTTAGTTAATGGCTGGTTTTGTTTCGCTTGGACGATTCAATTCCCTCTGTTACACTTGTTGAAAGGCTGATAGGACAAATTGGAAATCTCTGCTTTGATGCGGAAACGAATGGAATCTTAGTGGCTGGTTGCATTGCATCTGCTAATAGTGAGGGCGAACCGTTAGCCTGAGGCGACGACGGAGTCTTTATGAGCGAACGAGTTTATTCACAGGCTATGAGAAATGAGTTGCGTAGTTTGATGGAACTTGCAGCCACACGCGAGGTAGAGAAGCGTCTCAGGGAAATCTCCACTTTGATATATCGTTGGAAAAGGGGTAAGGGTTCCTCACAGCGAATACTTCTTGAAATTCACAATTTATCGGCATCCACTCAGGCCACGTGGTCTTCCGATGTGGATCCTGGAATTCCTGTCGCTCATGCTTTTGCCGCGGGTTACTTACAAAGGGAAGATATATCGGATAGCACCTGGAAGGTGATAGAGGTTCTTGTTACTCTGGCGGAAATCTGATTCCTCTATTTGATACCTTGGCATCAACAACGTATAATGATCTCAGATGAGAAACTTCCTGCCATCACCGTGGCGAGCTATTCTGAGGAAGAATGGATATGCTTACCTATAAGCCCTGCCAGACTATCGGAAACCGATGAAAGGCGTGTAGATAATGCGTACACTGGGCAGATGAGACAACTTGATGCGGCTAGTTCAGAACCTTGCGTCCATAGCTTCCCGAAACAGATTTTGGCTTTTGGAATTGCATATTTCTCTAATATCACTTTGATAAGGGGCCGATAAAGTCTGAACAGACTGTTCTGATGAGCGGAAATTGAGGTAGTGTTTTGGAGACCATGAATCCACTTCGAGCATATAAGCAAACAGGTGTGAAAACCGCCTCAGGCGGAAAACTGATAGTTATGCTCTATGATGAATGTATCAAGCAGCTCAAAAACGCTTGTAGGGAGCTTGAAGTGCAGCATCCGAGCTTGGACCTGGCGCACAATGCAATTGTAAAGGCCCAGGATATCATAGCGGAGCTTATAGTTTCTCTTGATTTTGAGAGAGGGGGGGATATTGCTCAAAATCTTTTCCATCTCTACATGTACTTCAATCAGAAGTTGGTTGATGCCAATCTCTCTAAGGAAAGTTCCAATCTAAGAGAGGTATGCAGCCATATGACTGAGCTCAGGGAGGCATGGGCCTCTGTTGAAATCACTGCCGGCGCACGGGAAACCCGGGAAAAAGGCGGCGTCAATCTGGCTGGATAATCGATGGAGAGGCAGGTAATGCCAACTTGGTGGCGGGATGTCGATCGTTCTATTCGTTTGAGCATAAGAGAGTATGAGTTCGTTATAGCGCGGTTGGAAGCGCTGCTTGCCGGGACTTCGGATAAATTTTCAAAGTATGCTATACTAGACTCGCGCAGGTGGGAGGCCCTGCTGGCGAAAGCCAAATCCGCGGGAGAGCGAGTTGCGAGGGGCCTTGCCTTGGCAAACGCAAGACGGCGGGATGCGAATGCTATCGGGCTTATTCCACCTGGCGATCGGGAGTTGGCAGTAAGGGCACGAGCTGCTTCGGCGAAATTTCATGTGGTAGGCGCTTTGGCGCGGGGGCGAATGGCCCGTATAAGGGGTGAACTCAGGCAGTTGGGCAGGCCGAGGAAACGCCCGAGCGTAGATGCCGCTCCCTTACAAATCGATGTCCGTGTATAAGGGATGAAAGATAGATTATTTATTCTCGATGGCTACGGACTAATCTACAGAGCGTTTTTCGCTTTGGCAGGTAGGCCACTCACCGACAGTAATGGAAACAACATTTCTGCGATACACGGATTTTTCCAGACAGTTTTTTTCCTTAGGAAGGATTATGGAGCGCGGCTCATTGCAGTTGCGATGGATACGATTGGTCCGACACATAGGCACAAACTCTATCCGGAATACAAGGCAACTCGGGATGCCGCTCCTGAAAGCCTGCATGCTCAGGTTCCAATTATAAGGGATATTCTCGGGTGTTTGGGCATACCAGTTCTTTCCGTGGAGGGTTATGAGGCTGATGATGTAATAGGCTCTGTGGCAGAAATTTGTCGCGGAGAGGACAGGGACTGCTCTCTGGTTAGCGCGGATAAGGATCTTATGCAGTTGATTGATGGGAATGTCCGAATGCTAAGGCCGAAGAAGGGGGGTGGATTTCAGGAGCTTGGACCCGAGCAAGTGCTAGAGGAGAAGGGAGTTAGGCCGGATCAAATGGTTGATTATTTAGCTCTTATTGGCGATAGCTCGGATAATATAAGGGGGGTTGACGGCATTGGAGAGAAAACGGCAGCGGCCCTCCTTTCCAGATGGGGCAGTCTTGATTCTCTTTACGAAAATATCGATAAGGCGGCCAAGGGTGCGCGCTTGCTCAAATTGAAAGAGGGGAAGGAGAGCGCATACTTCAGTCGGAACTTGGTTAGGATTGTGCGTAACCTGGCATTGAATAACGAGCTTGCCTCTATCGATAATGGGACTGTTGATTTCGCGGCAGCAGCCAGGGAATTTCGGAAGAGAAATATGAAAACCCTTGCCCGGGAGGCGGCTGCTCTGGCCGGGCATGATGCAACGGAAATAGAGGTGCGACTTAGGGATGAGAATGGGAAATCCGGTACGTCAGAGGTAGATTACTCTCCTATTTTGAACCGTGAGCAGATGGATGAGTGGAGCGAGCGAATTTTGCAAAACGATCTCGTGGCTCTCGATACCGAGACGGATAGTTTGGATCCGATGCGGGCTAATCTGATTGGCGTTTCGATTTCGGTTAGGGAGGGTGAAGCGGGATATCTGCCGATCAAATGCGTTAATTGCAACTGTGTTCCTCTAGAAGAGGTAGTTAAGTGGTTGAACGAAATTCTCGGATATAAAGAACTTCGCATTATCGGGCAGAATTTCAAGTACGATTTGAAGGTGCTGCGCAGAGCAGGGGTTCGGCTGGAAAATGCATGGTTTGATACTATGATTGCCGCCTGGATTATCGATGCCGCTTCGCCGGTTGGCATGGATGCGTTGTGCGAGCGTTATCTAGGCTTCAGCACGATAAAATTCGATGATGTGGTGCCTAGAGGAGCCACCTTTGATTCTGTTAGCTTGGAAGATGCTGTTGCGTATGCGGCGGAGGATGCAGATATTACGTTCCGTCTCTACAGAATTTTTGAGAAGATTCTGAGAACCGATCCAAAAAGGGCATCGATTTTCCGGGATATCGAGATGCCGCTACTTCCAATACTGGCTACTATGGAAATTGAGGGTATAGGTTTGGAATTCTCGGCCTTAGATCAATATGGAAAGGAGTTGGGGGGAGAAATCGATTCTGTGGTATCGGAGATTCACGGCCTATGCGGACGAGAATTCAATGTCGCTTCACCTAAGCAACTGCAAGAGATTCTTTTCCGGGAGCGGGGTTTAAAGCCGGTGAAGAAGACGAAGATGGGATATTCGACGGATAACACCGTGCTTATGAATTTGGCGCGGGAGGATCCGGTGCCGGAGAAGATTCTTCTTTATCGATCGCTAAGCAAGTTGAAATCCACCTACGTTGATGTGCTGCCGAATTTAGTGCATCCGGGAGATGGGCGGATTCATACAAGTTACTCTCAGGTGGGGGCGGCTACCGGACGCCTTTCGAGCAATAATCCCAATCTACAGAATATTCCTGTAAGGGATGAAAATGGTAGACGCATTAGAAAGGCCTTCAAAAGCAGGAAAGGATATATCTTTGTTTCCGCGGATTATTCCCAGATTGAGTTGGTTGTGCTTGCGCATATCTCTGGGGATCGGGGACTTGCCGAGGCATTCAGCGAGGGCGTTGATGTGCATGCGCAAACAGCAGCTCAGCTATTTGGTGTCAATGCTTCGGAGGTTGCGGACGAGCAGAGGAGAATGGCAAAGGCGGTTAATTTTGGCGTGATGTATGGCATGAGCGCCTTTCGTCTTTCGAACGAATTGGGTATCAGTCGAAAGGAAGCGAATCATTTCATTGAAGCCTATTTTACAACTTATGGAAAGATTCGGGATTTTATAGAGCAAACAGTTCTGGATGCGGAGGCCAATGGGGGAGTTAGAACACTTTACGGACGTTTTCGGCCTCTACCTGGCATAAATAGCAGGAATAGGATTGAGAAGGCGGCCTCGGAGCGGGCGGCTGTGAATACCCGCATTCAGGGAACCGCGGCGGATATTATGAAAAAGGCGATGATGGATGTCAATGCGATGATTATAAGCCGCTTCCCAAGGGTTAAGATGCTGCTTCAGGTTCATGATGAGCTACTAATCGAGTCTCCAATTTCAAGCGTTTCAGAGCTCAAAGTGGCCCTAAGGAACACTATGGAGAATGTGGTTAAGCTTGCTGTTCCGCTTCGTGTCAGCGTGGAAACCGGGAGTACCTGGGGTGAAATTCATTGATGCTGCTTGGCATTGTGGGGAAGAGCGGTTCCGGGAAGAACTATGTGGCTGGTATCTTGGAGGAGCTGGGTTTCCGAAGCTTGGATTTGGATATTGTGAGCCACCGATGTCTCATAACCCTGAGCAGACAAGTTGATGATGCCCTGGGGCCGGGTCTCCTTGCTGATGGAGTGGTGGACCGAGTTAAACTTGGACGACTTGTTTTTTCTGATTCGCTTGCCCTTAGGCGTTTGGAAAAGTTAACTTACCCGTGTGTAGAACTGGAAGCTCGAAGGTGGCTTGCCGAGTATTCAGATTCCCTTCTTGCTATTCATGGCGTAAACCTTCACAAGATTCCGCTCGCGGAGGAGTGTAGCGCGTTTATTTGGCTCAAGGCTGGTTGGATTCGACGCTATTTGCGGGTTCTGAAGAGGGATGGAAAGACGCTACGAGACACTTGGTTGAGATTTCGAAGCCAAAGGAAGCTGAGTCCTAATTTTTTTTCCAAGCACGCCGAAGTCTATAAGGTGAAGAATACCCGAAGTGGCGACTGTCTGCGAGCCTCATTGGATGATGTTCTTTCTGTGATAAAAGGAGAGAGGATTAATGAACTCTGAGCAAACTGGCAATTCAAGTTTGGTGGCCGTGCTAAGCATCTTGGCGATATTGATAATCGCGCTGGTTGCCGGTGTACTCCTGATGCAGAGGGAAGATGACAGTAAACTCGAACATGGCAAAACTGTTTCTTCGAACGACGAGAAAAATTCCTCGGATGAGTTTGATCCGATTGGTTGGGCTAGAGAGGAAGCCGAGTACCCTCCACTAGACAAGGCCGAAGATGGAGAGATTGTATTTGATTATGCGGGAACTGAAAATATGCCCGGCGATGAAGCGCCGGAAACCGCCACGGTATTGGAAACGCGGGGAGATAAAATGATAACCGCCGTGCCGGAGAAACCAGTTCATCAAGAAGAGATTGTGCGTAGCTCACCGAGAGAGGTGCGTGAGAATATGTATTGGGTTCAGGTGTTGGCAACTGGGGCGATAGCGAATGCAGAAAGAGTTCGTGATGATTTGGCCGTTATGGGCCTTCCTGTACGGGTTTTCACCAAAAATGAGGGAGGCAATCTGATATATCGGGTGAGAGTGGGTCCCTTCAGTCGCAAGAGTGAGGCGGAGAGTAGCATGAGTGTCATACATGGAGTTGATGATTTTGTCGATAGCTATGTTACGATTGCGCCGGTAACCAGATACATAGAAAACTGATAACCAGCCGACTATATCCGTTAAGATTGGATCAATGTTCTTCGCGATGTTGGCCGGCAGACTTGGGTTAGATTCTGGCGCTTTCCAGCTTCAGAATAATGATTTCCTGTGTTCAAGTGGCGGTCAATCTCTGATTGTCCAAGCATAATGGGAAGTCGATTTCGGCAAGCCGGGGGTGCGTGGTGGGTAGGAATTTTGCTTAAGATAGCGTTGTGATTTGCCAATGAATGAACTATTGAATCCATGGATGTCCGCCTGGGATGATAGCCAGAGAATTCGATGTTGAAGCCACAAATTCCATCTTGATTTTGAAACGGTAGCTATTGTTGGATTGATAAGAAAACCGGTACCTAGTCGAGGCGCGATAGACTTCAAAGTTCTATCTCTGCCGAAATTGATTAGATTGAGAAGAAATCCGAACCGGAGCCATCGGAGTACTTGTTGTGTATGTGATAATCGGCCTTGCGGTTATACACCACGGAGTAGGGAGGGAGGGAGCTGGTTATCCATACATTCCCGCCTACAACGGAACCCTTGCCGATGAGGGTTTTCCCGCCAAGTATTGTGGCACCGGCATAAATTGTTACATTGTCTTCAATTGTGGGATGGCGTTTTTTATCGGCCAGTTCTTTGCGTATGCTCAGAGCTCCAATAGTAACGCCCTGGTAGATTTTTACGTTTTCGCCTATGTGAGCGGTTTCGCCGATTACTACACCCGTGCCATGGTCGATGAAGAAACTATCTCCAATAGTCGCACCGGGATGTATGTCGATGCCAGTGTCTTGATGCAATAATTCGCTCAGGATTCGAGGGATTAGAGGTATTTCGGCGAGTTGTATTTCATGAGCGAGGCGATGACCGATTATTGCCTGCAAACCGGGGTAGGAGAGTATCACTTCGTCGCGGCTCCTGGCTGCTGGGTCTCCCCGGAAGGCGGCCTCAACATCACCCGCGGCCTTTTTTCTGAGCATTGGTATTTTCTGCAGGATACTAAGGGCAAGTTCTTGAGCCTCTATCTTGGTTTTATTATCGAGGCAGGGAATTATTTGACTTGTCAGTTTCTGGAAAAGAATTTGGGTGAGCGCTTGAACACTCTGCCTTATTTGGGGTTTATTTTCTTTTTTTCCGTACTGGAAACCCGGGAAGAGTAGATGCCTGAAAATTTCAAATAAGCTGCTGATGGCTGCAATTGAGGGTAGATTTGGGCCGGCAAACTGGTTGATTTGATTAATACTGCTGAATGAATCGATTATGTCTTTGTTTATCTGCGCGATGCGGTGATATTGCTTGTCAGTCATGATTGATATTAGATTAGCAGAAAAGCGGAGCTTGTATCCAATGGAGATTGGTTGCTTGGATTTGGGACGAGAAGCGTATGAGCGATGATATCTCACAGCTTATGTGGACAAACTTGGACAGCAAACTTAGTTATGATGCTGGACTGTTTCGCTTGGTGACTTCCAGGAGTAGGTCGTCGAGAGGAAAGGAGGCATCCTTCATTGCGGTGGATTCGCCTGATTGGGTTACAATTATTCCGGAATTTTTTGATAAGGCGGGGCGACGGCGGTTCTTGGTGGTAAGGCAGTTCCGACACGGAACACAGCGGGTTGGATTGGAATTCCCTGCCGGAGCCGTTAATCTTGGCGAGAGCGCACGGGATGCAGGAGCGAGGGAGTTGCTGGAGGAGACGGGTTATGAGTCGGAGGAACTAGTTGAACTCGGCTCGGTGAGTCCAAATCCCGCCTTTATGGCAAATACAACTTATACTTATCTCGCTAGAGGTCTTACAAAAATAGGTGAACAGAATTTGGATGAGCATGAGATGCTCGATGTGCAATTCCTGTATGAAACCGAACTTGAAAAATCTATTGGCTTAGCGCCTTTTGACAGTGCAATAACGATTCAGGCTTGGTTTTTCTATTTGAGATGGGTGGGTAGGGTATAATTTAGGTTCAAACCGTATCTACCACGGCGGAGGCGGCAGTAAGGCCGCTCAATACTGCTAACTCGAAGCAAAGGGCATTTATGATAGCGACGAACAGATAACAGGGAAGTATGGCTGAAACGCGCTTCATTGCTAGACGAACGGTCAACGAGGGGATTGACAGAGATTTTCCCCTGCTGCATCTGTTTGGGTATTGATTTGATCGACTAAGCTTCCAATGGTGGAAGCTCGGGATAGCTGTGGGGTTCAAGAATCTCCGGTAGATTTTGTTCTTTCCGCATTTGAGAGGCCAGGGGGGAAATCGGCCAGGCAACCAGGGGTTTGAACAGGGGCGATATCTCCGGCACTATACTCCGGAACTCCGAATCTTCATCGAGCCATGCCTTACTCGAGGCTCTATTTAGAATCAACGGCATTCTTAGCTTAGTGTTGTGCACCAGGGCGGGAATTCCCAGAGCCTCGGTTGTAACAACGGTAAAGGTTTCAATTGAACTGCCACTTCCGGGAATTTTCCAGCTATCCCATAGACCGGCAAGAAGAAAGGGTTTACCGTCCTGAAGGGAGACACGATAAGGATATTTCTTGTTCCTGTATGAGCGCCATTCTACGAACCCATCTACAAGCACTCCGCATCGTTTTCGATCCACAAGGGCCCGGAATGAAGGTTTGGTGGAGATGGTTTCGCAGCGGGCGTTGATAGTTTTGCCGCGTATATTCGCGGCTGCATCAGCGGTTTTTGTCCAGGCGGGAATGAGACCCCAGGTGGGGAAATCGAAGTAGGTAGGTTTGCCTTGCTTGAATATCGGCCATGGAGGGTGTTCGAAGGCCGATCGGAAGTAGGTAGGTATATCGAAGCGCTCTTTGGGAACTTTGTTTCCATAGATTTCTTCGATTACCGAAACCTTTGAGATTAGAGAAGCGTTGAAACACATCTTGGTTATAGAGGATGAATGATTGGGCGCCCTGTGGCAATGAGAAGACGGTTGAAACGTTTTGATTTTCCGGAAGCTGGATACTCAAGTTGAGCCGCTTGAGACACAACTTAGTTGCCGGTATCGATAAATGGTTTTCCGGGGCTAGCCGTTTTCCCCGTACCGAAGCTCGGCTTCATATTGTTTATCGGATTCTAGATTCCTATCTTTTGCTTCCTCTGCCAATAGCCTCGAGTACCTCCTCTATCAGCGCCTGGCCGGAGCCGGTATTGCCGTGGGTGACTGTTACCGGAGTCGGACCCATCTCATAGAAGCCCCCGGATGATGCGGAGGCCGTTTCGAATCTATGGGCCTCCGAAAAGGCCAACTCCGCCTTGCAAGTGCCCGAGTACTCTCCCGGCACATAGCCCGCGGGGAACCCCCTCATGTCAGTTACCACCTCGTCGTACTCGATTGATTCAAGCAGGATTGCCAGTCCAAAGGGAAAGGTCACTTCTATATGAACAAGGGCGTATTGCCGTCCGTTAATCGTGCCTGCCATTAGTTATCTCCTATGTTTGGGTTTTCATATACGATGGTGGCGCGTATCTCATCGAGCTGACCTCGGGGAATTATCACAATTTTCTCGTTGATGCGCCTATTCTCAGGATGTCCTAGTTTTCTGCAATCTCGATGCGCCCAGAGGATATCTCTACCTGAATGGCGCTAGGACCCAGGCCGAGAAATGCCGGCTCCAAACTTCACCCGATATACGGCCTTAAGAAAAATCAAACACAAAGGCAAACCGGCAATCTCCTACTACAGGACAGCTATCGAAAAGAAATGGCAGGATACCAGCTAACTAAAGCGGAGTGGATTATCTACATCAGCAATCTACCCGATGAATCACTGCCAAGCAAACGCCTCTATGCCGAGGCTCCCATGATGTTCGGGGCACTCAGATTAGATGCCGCCAATGCAGTCGGGGAGGATGTTAAACTGATGATAAAAGATCGCCCAGTAATCCATGGAGCTGGAAACCGCCAAGCTTCTAACAGCAGTCCCACCAATGTGAACTTCTCAATGACTTAAAACAACTTCCCAGAAAAACTGCTAATCCAGATTCGATTTTCAAAGACAATGTCACCGGAAGCTTGATATTCAGTTACAAAATGAGCCGGACGAACGATGAAAAGGTTGTCTTCATCCCCGGGCATGGTCGGACTTCTATGACGCTGATTACGTTTTTCAAAACCAGACAAGGAATGCTCGATGAGGATGGTCGCTATACCAAGATTTATACACGGAAATGAAGAAATGTTGACGAGACCCGGATTCGAACAGGGGTTTTCTCATGACATCGCCAAGCTAAATCGCTATACATCCCGAGCATGCAGACAAAGTACATGGGCGGTTTCTATTAAGGCGACCGAAGGGCATCCTCCATCTAGCAGCCTCTTATCCCGACAACATCATAAAGATAGCCCATATCCCTTCTTCTTGCAATAGCACTCTTATCTAATTCCTCGCTTTTTCAATACTGGTGCCAAGGGAAAAGCGCCTCAAGTTTTTTCATTCTTTCATCGGCATTTCGGCCTCAAAATCTCTCTTTCTTGGCCCAAAAAATGAAAATTTTCCCATTTTGCCTGCACAAAAACGCCGACTTCAAAATTGCTTTAATTGCCTATTGCATAAATCATTACAGCTACCGGCGCCAAAAATTCCATTTTCTCAAACTATATGCACCCTTGCAGCCGAAGTAAGACGGGGTGCAATCCGACATCTGATGGATTCCTTCGGACTATCCGAGAGACGGGCATGTCGTCTCATCCAGATTAATCGCGGTATCTATCGGAACGAATCTCGTGTTTGAGGATGATACAGACCTTCGAGATCGAACCAAGTTCCCGGCCCAGATAAATGTGGGTGGGTGAATCCGGGGTAAGGTCAAGGTGCTAACCATGATGAGTGAACACGATTTTCTTCGCATCCCTAACACGCTCAATCGGGAGCCGAGTTAACCAGGATTCCGCGGGATCGATTCAAACACGGTCTCATAGTATGGACGATTGGCGTCGTAAATGGATGCGAAGTTGGAGAAGTCTGGGATGCTATCGTAGATGCACAAGGCAGAACGAAGAGCTCTCAGATGGCGGAGCTAGTTGAACTTGGCTCGGTGAGTTCAAATCCTCAGTTTCTATGGTAAATAAAACTCACCTTGTCAGAGATATTAGAAGAATAAGCATCTAGATGTGCTGATGATGGGTGAAATCAGGTTCGAAGGACAATTTAGCTTGGCGCTAATTAGCAGCGCGATTACAATTCGGGTTTGGTTCTTCTATTAGGTGGGTATTGAGCATGATGAGAGCAATTGTTGTTACCGAGTATGGTGGACCGGAGGTTCTGGTTGATCGCGAGATTTGCGTGCCGACGGTGGGACCGGGGAGAATTTTGATTCGCTTGATGTCCGCGGGAGTGAATCCGGTTGATGCCTATATGCGGGAGGGGTCTAATGGGTATGGGCCAATTCTTCCGTTTACTCCTGGAATGGCTGGAGCTGGTATAATCGAGGATGTTGGGGAAGGAGTGATTGGTTATGAAATTGGGAAGAGGGTTTATGTCGCGGGTTCGGTTTCGGGCACCTACGCCGAATACTGCATCTGTTCGCCAGGCCAAATTTTCCCCCTGCCCGCGAAACTCGGATGGACGGAAGCGGCTTGCCTAGGGGTGCCCTATTTCACGGCGGCGAGGGCGCTGTTCACGAAGGGCAGAGTAGCGGAAGGTGATTCCGTTTTGATTCATGGCGCTAGTGGAGGAGTTGGATTGGCCTGTTTACAACTGTTGGCGGGTAGGACTTTACGAGTTTTTGGGACCGCTAGTTCCGGTGCAGGGATGAACTTGGTTTTGGAGAACGGGGCGGAGGCCTGCTTTGATCATAGTGATGAAGGACACTGTGAGAGAATCAAGAAGGCCGGCGGGGGGATTAATTTGATTGTGGAAATGCTGGCCAATGCTAATCTGAACGACGATATAACCATGCTAGCGCCAGGCGCCGGGATAGTTGTGGTTGGTAGTCGAGGAAGAATTGACTTCTCACCAAGAGATTTGATGGGTGGAGAGTATACTCTGATTGGCTTGAAAATAACTCAAGCCAACCTGGAAGATAAAAATTTATATGCAAGGTTAATTGAGGAAGGGGTTGAAAGGGAGCAAATAAAACCGCCGGTAAGGGCCGAATTTGCGTTGGAGGATGCCTATCGAGCCCACAAGATACTGATGGAGGGTCCATCGGCTGGTAGCATGGTACTGGTATTCTAGATGTCCCGTGTCTAGCGCAGTATGAAGGTGCGATTCCTGTATACGAATATTGAATGGCTAAGGTACAGTTTAAGTGCGTGAACAAGCGTTCGTCGCTCGACGTCCTTCCCTATCTGCACAAGATGGTTGATGGATGAGAGATCGCTCACGTGGATAACTTCCTGGGCGATTATTGGGCCCATATCCAGAAGCTCGTTAGCAAAATGGGCGGTTGCGCCGATTATTTTCACTCCCTTGTGCCAGGCCTGATGATATGGTTTTGCACCCGTGAATGAGGGTAGAAATCCATGATGTATGTTGATAATCCTGTTTTCCCACCTTCTAGTGAAGTCTGGGCTTAGAATCCGCATGAATCTAGCCATCACTACTAGATTGATTTCATAGTCCATCAGAAGTTGCTGGATTTTTTCTTCGCTCGCGGCTTTCCCGGGCTCATAATCAATATGATGAAAGGGAATCTTGAATTGCTCCGCAATCCCCCTATTGTTGGAATGGTTGGATATTATAAGCGGTATTTCACAGTCAATTTCCCCATCCTTATGCTTCAATAAGAGTTCCCATAGGCAGTGATTTGTTTTGCCAACCAATATGGCCACACGTTCATTTCGATTGGTGTCATAGAGTTCCCAGATCATCCTGAATCTATCTGCAGTAACCTTGAAGACCTTCTCAAATAATGCTCTATCGAAGGGATCTGGCGCCTCAAACAGTGTTTTAAGCATGAAGATATCAATGTCGGAAGCAGTGTGTTGGGTAAGATCGAGAACATTTGCATCATTCGCTGCCATCATAGTGGTAACGGCAGCAACTATTCCCTTGCTATCCGGGCAGGAGGCCTTCAAAACATACTTACTCATGGACTTGGTAGCTTAGTTGATAGAGAGACGTCGAACAAGGAATTCTGCTCGCGGCGTCTTAGCGCATCTGCCGGCGTGGAAAACCGTGATTTTGATTTGCATCGAAAAGTGTTCAAGTCCTTATGCTGATAATAACCTTGCCTCGGGAATGGCCGCCCATGTAGTATCGCAAAGCGGCTGCAATCTCAGTTAGCTGGTAGCGCCTATCGATTAGCGACCTAATTTTCTTTTCCTCAATGAGCTGGCGAATGAAGTCCAAATCCACGTTGGGTTTCACCAGCATGGTATCAAATCTTTTGCCGTTCTTCCCGGATAAGATGGGGCCTAGCAACGCGCCTTGTAGGAACTGTTTCACTGAACCTCCGGTAAGCACCATGCGACCCCTTGGTTTCAATGCTCTTCGATAATCATGAATTGAATAATTTCCCACACATGCAATAATTGCGTCGAATTGACTACCTGATTTACTGAAATCTTCTCTTGTGTAATCGATTATCCGAGTCGCGCCTAGTGAGTGGGCAAGTTCTATGTTGTTTGTAGAGCATAGTCCGGTTACTTCAGCTTGATAGTATTTGGCGAATTGAACGGCAAAGCTGCCGATGCCGCCACAGGCACCGATTACTAAAACCTCCTCCTCTGGTCTTACCTTGGCGCAGTTTCGGATGGCCTGTAGGGCCACGTGGGCGGCCTCGGGAACAGCGGCGGCCTCTTCGAAGGATTGATTGGCAGGCTTGATTGCGATTGCCGTTTCGGGAACAGATACGAATTCGGCGAAACCGCCACGGTTTATGTCCGAGATGTCTCCATAAACTTCATCGCCGGGTTTGAATTTTTTTACTTTGCGTCCAACTTTTTCCACGCGCCCGGCGATATCGGAGCCTGGTATTTTGTACTTGGGCGCGAACAACCCCATGAATGGCCGGGTAATGAGGGGTTTCCCAGTGATAAGCGCCAGTTCGGAGAAGGTGATAGACGATGCGTGTACGGCAACCAACACCTCGTTGTCGGCTGTCTCCGGCACTGCCAACTCTTCCAGCGCTATATTGTCAAGAGGGCCATATTCTCTAATTACTGCTGCTTTCATGTTTGCCATACTAGCACGGTTCAGTCTCCCAGTGCTATATGCAGAGAGTCCATTTTTCTAGTTCTAGCTGCCTCAGACACCGAACCTTGGGGTGAATAAGAGACAAGGCAGCATCCGGGTTGCTACTTGGGCCATAGCTTAAGAACAATTAAAGGCTGCTGGTCGCTGCTACATGCGCCATCTAGGCATAGCCTAACCTCTCTTAGAGATTCCCTTCTCGAATTTTAGCGTACTTGTTGTTTCCTCACTGATTCTATCATCGCCGTAGTACTGGATTGGACCTGGATACTCATAGCAAGTTTCGAGCGCCCATCTCTCCCTGTTACTCGCAAAGGCCTTGAAGGGAGCTCCGTCAAGTTCAACTAGGGCCTTGCGAATTACGGCTTTTAGCTCGCCGTGGCGGCGTTCCATATTCATCATCATCGTAAGCGGGATGCCGCCCGGCATCCAGTCGGCAACGTTCAAATGGAGATTTGCAAGGTTGGCGATATAGCCGGTCAGTCCGGCCGCAAGAAGCAGATAGGCCGAAAAACCAAGTCCGTAACAGTAATCCGAATCGAAATTGCTAGGGAAGGCACAACGCCCTTCGTAGCCGAAGAAGTGTGCAAGGGCACTGAACTTGCCGCTGTATTCTCCCGCTAGTTTCATCTTGGTTAGACGCGCGCCGAGCAATTCTATTAGTAGCTTCTCGGTTTCAATGCGAGAAACTTGAACATTGCCGTGAGGATCGCGATCATCGAGAAGCTGCATCTGAATCTGACGTGGTAGGGAGGAGAAAACATAGGAAGAATCCCTCGACAGCTCATGATTCACCCACTCCCTCGCATCTTCAAAGGTTTTAATGGTGGCAAAGTACTCAGCTTCCTTGGCCAGTAAGCCGTTCAGCTCTGCGATTAATCTGCCGATTTCCGGGATAAACTCTATTAATCCCTCAGGGATAAGGGCAACGCCGAAATTCTCCTCCCGTGCGGCGCGCGCTACAATAACCTCGGCAATCGAATTTACCACCTGATCGAGCGACATGTTCCTTGCCCTAACTTCCTCGGAGATTATACAAATGTTAGGATGCGTTTTCAGGGCGCATTCGAGGGCGATATGACTGGCGCTACGCCCCATCAGCCTTATGAAGTGCCAGTACTTCTTGGCGCTATTCGCGTCTTTTGCGATATTGCCAATCAGTTCGGCATAGGTTTTTGTGGCGGTATCGAAGCCAAACGAGGTTTCGATGTATTGGTTTTTTAGATCGCCATCGATTGTTTTCGGACAGCCAATCACGATGATTCCGGAACTTCTTTTCTTGAACCACTCGGCGAGAACGGCAGCGTTCGTATTTGAATCATCTCCGCCAATTATCACAATACCGTCGAGGTTATGAGCCTTACAGGTGCCAAGGCTTGCCTCGAATTGCTCCGTAGTCTCGAGTTTTGTTCGGCCCGATCCAATTATGTCGAAACCGCCGGTGTTACGATAGGCATCGACAAGCTCTGAAGTGATCTCCAATAATCGACCCTCCACTATCCCTATCGGGCCCCCCTTGAACCCGAAGAGCCGGCTCTCCCGGTTGACTCTTTTTAACGCATCGAAGATACCTGCTATCACATTGTGGCCGCCTGGAGCCTGACCACCCGAGAGAACTACTCCGATTTTTAGGGGATTAGGCGGTGCGGCATTAGTTCCCTCGATAAACTTGGCGATCGGCGCTCCATAGGTGAGGGGGAATAGCTTTCTTAACTCGCTTCGATTGGCCATTGACTCGGTGGCCTCACCCAACGCGACAGCGATGTTTTCTATCGGTGCGCGAAGCACCCTGGGTAGCTTAGGTTCATAGCCTAGACGCGCTTGATGGAGTATACTGGGCACCTTGAGCATTCCTTAACGCAACTCGATATCTCCAATAATGGAATGAATAGTGGGGTATGGGTCAAGCAGGGGAGCTACCCTTGGCGTGCATCACGATGAGCCGCGGTCTCCAACAAGGCAGGGCTACGCTGCCATCACGCGGAAGAACTCATCGCAATTCACCGGCTGGGCACCTCCGAATCGAAAGTGGAACTAGAGCGCCTTCTCCAAAGTATCCCTCTATGAATTCCTTGTATTTCGAGTAGTTCCTGTTCGGTATGAGTGCCTGAATTGTCCCGGCAAAACCGCCTCCATGAACCCTAACCGCTCCTGATTCACCCAAGAAACCCTCGCTGAGAGCCAGCGCCAGGGAGAGCGTTTGGTTGGCAATGCAGTCAGGCGAGTACACATTCTGCAGGAAGCGAAAGGATGAACTGCCGGATTGACGCATCCCTTCCAAGTATGCTCCGATATCACCCCTTTCCAAGCTTCTTGCCATGGCGTGGACACGGCGATTTTCGTCAAAGAAATGCAGAGCGCGTAAGACAGCGCGATCGCTGCATCTCTCCCTAATTTCTCCAATGCTGGACATGAATCGCCTCTCATCGACTTCTCCAAGGTATTCGGCGCCGAGGGTTGATGCGACAGCGCTCATCTCCGCTGGTATTGCCGAATAATCGGCGGTTAAGTTCGCGTGGTTATTTCCGGAATCGAGTACTGCGAGCGTGAAACCTGCATCCGAGGGGCTGAAGTTAACCTGATGCACATCGGGAGCGTCTTTCTGTGCGAAGTCGATAACAAGAACGCCACCCACGGAACAAGAGATTTGGTCCATCAGTCCGCAAGGCTTGCCGAAGTAATTGTTTTCCGCCTCCTGTCCCATCTGAGCCAGTTCCACCGGGTTAAAGCGTCCATCGTTGTAGAGTTCGTTGAAAATTGAGCCAATCAGTATTTCCAGTGCGGCGGACGAACTCAACCCCGAACCCTTTAAAACCCTGCTGGTTGTACTCGCGATGAAACCGCCAATGCGTCCGCCTCGGCGTACTATAGAGGCTGCAATCCCTCTAAGGAGGGCATCGCTGGTACCCTCCTCACTCTCCAACCTTGTTAGTTGGGAGATATCTACTCTTACGGGCGGATATCCTTCAGAGATTATTTCTACAAGTTTTTCATTCTTGCCGTCTCTTTGGCTAACCGCCGCTATTGTATCCAACTGTATCGCCGCGCTGAGCACGACTCCTCCATTATGATCGGTGTGATTGCCGGAGAGTTCGGTGCGTCCCGGGGAGGAAAAGAGTCGGGGTGAGGGATCGTTGCAGAGCTTTCCGTGGTTCTCGATTAGTCTGGTCCATCGTTTTAAGTGAAAGCCAACGTCTTCGCATCTATAGATATCATTGAATATTGCTTCAATATTCTCAAATCTCTCAAGGAAACCTGACTTTGTCATAATTGCTCCATATCGAGCCCGAATTATGAACTAGGCGATAAAATATATTTGCCAGTTCAAAACCAATTCTATATTATATACGTGAATGAGTTATTCCGGTAATGAGGCCGGAAACGCATGGCAGAAAACTGGAATTCGAGGGCATTGATTGCGTGGATCGCTCAAGCATCTTCGAGCCGAAAAAATGTGGATTCGCTGACTGGTCTGGAATTCGAAAATGCAACCGCGCCCGGTCAAACTCTCGGCGCCGAAACATCGAAGGCCATAACTAGAGTCCGGCGTGCCATTGGGATTAGGTTTCAGGCAATGGGCGAGGACGCTCCATAGATAATTGCTTTGATTTGCCGCGAAGGAAGCTTCCCGGATAATTCGCATGCTTGCTGTCGTGCGCAATTAACCGGAAATCCTGAAGAGGACATATGAGAACGAAAATCGGAGTTAGCGTTAGCTGTCTTGTATTCTCAAACCACGCGGTATCCCTCAAATGAGTGTTGTGGCCGTGCTGGGGGCCAGCCCAAAGGAGAACAGGTATAGCAATAAGGCAGTGCGCCGATTGAAGGCGGCCAATCATCGGGTAATTCCGGTGAATCCCGCCTACGAGGAAGTGGAGGGAATCCAAGCCTTTAATAGAGTGCAGGATGCCGCCAGAGCCGTGGGTGTGATTGATACCCTAACCGTTTATTTAGCGCCGCGACATCTGGAATTGGAGGACATAATCGCCGCTCGGCCCAGACGCGTTATATTTAACCCGGGAACCGAGTCGCCAATGGCTGGGAAGGCCCTAGATGAAGCCAATATCACCTGGATAGAGGCCTGTACCTTGGTACTGCTATCTACTGGGCAATTTTAGAACAGCGAACCGTGGCAGTTTTCCATTCCTGTTGTTCCTCAGCGTAGCTATCGACGAACAGGGCGCGGTCGCCGGAAACGGGGGCGATTCAATCTCCTCTCCTACCGGATTTTCTCCATTTCGATTCTTAGCCTTTGAACGCTGATGAATGAGGGGAGAATATGGGGTTCTTCTTTCGGCCTATAGAGCACATACAGTGGCAGGCTAGCGCGCCCATAGCTTGCCAGAGCACGGATTAGATTTTCATCGTATGCTGTAAGATCGGCCTTTATGTGGGTTATTCCCTTTTGGGCCATGAGGGCGCGAATTTTCCTGTGTTTGATTACACGCTGATTGATTTTGCACGTGGTGCACCAGTCGGCAGAGAATTCAAGGAAGACGGGTTTGCCGGCCGCTATTAGGCTTTGGAATTCCTGCTCGTTGAATGCGATGCTGTCTACCTCGAGCTGTGCATTTACACCACCTAAGCCCTGAGAAAACTCCGCCGCTCCTTGCTCCGTCAATGTCTCATTGGCGTTTGAGAGGTCTACAAACAGAAATCCCGAGATAACGGCTATTCCAAGGGCGAAGATTTGGCCGGTGAACCTGAAGGCACTCTTTACAAGGGGGCCCCTGGCCTTACCCAGCAGCCATGCCGAGAAGCCGAGGAAGAGCAGCCACCAGAGAGCGCCCCCAACGGCAGTGGGCGCCAGTTTGATGAAGGTTGTGAATAGGTAGACAGCGATGCCGATGAGCAAGAATCCCATCACCTCTTTGAAAGTGTTCATCCAAGGACCGGGCTTTGGGAGTTTTTCGCCTAGGCCTACTCCGAGCAGAAGAAACGGAAACCCGAAGCCCAGGCCGATCAGACCAAAGATTGCAATTATCATCAGGGGTGTTTGAGAAAAGGCGAATCCCAGAACTGTGCCGAGCAATGGCGCGGTGCAGGGTGCGGCAAGTAGAACCGCGAATACTCCCGTAAGAAAACTCTCCCAGAAGCCGCCCCTCTTAGCCACGCCGGGCCTTCCGTTTCCCCTTGGAGCCTCTATTATAAACACATCGAATAGGCTAAGGGCGAATACCCATATTATGGCGATTAGAATCAGTACGAATAATGGGGATTGGAACTGGAATCCCCAACCCAGAAGACGGCCTGAGGCCTGCAGTGCGATTACAATCGCGGCCAATGCGAACAGAGATGCCTCAATTCCGGCAACATATAGCAGTGAATGAGTCCATATGGCTTTTCTGCTCTGCCCGGCCTGGTTTACAAGATTAAGCGCCTTGACGGAGAGCAGCGGAAGAACGCATGGCATGATGTTAAGGAGAACACCCCCGACTAAGGCCGCCAGTAAGATTAGCAGGACTGTACTTAGTGCCATGCCTGTTTCACCGGTGCCCGCGCCTGTAAGTGCGGTTGTCTGCAGCAAGTCCTCCTCGCTTGTAGACCAATCGAGTATCGCAAGGGTTGCTTCGCTGGGTTCGATGGCCGGTGCGGCCGGATCGAAATTAACGTATTGGAGTTCTGAATCCGGAAAAAGGCAGATTCCCTGGTAGTTGCAAATTCGAAATAGCGCGTCGATGGCAAGGCGTTGAGCCCGGGCCTCTTGAGAGGCTCGGAAGTCGATGAGCACCGTGGTTTCGTCGAAATATTCGGCAATACCGTCCTTGAAAACAGGCCTGGCCTTTAGAGGGGATCCGAATAATATACCCGGCGCCGGCTCGGGCTTGAGAGTGAAATAAACCGGATCGTCAATTTGATAATACCCCTCGGGATACTCGTAGTGCACGGCAACTAGACCTGTCAAAGTCTCCGGATTCCATGAGGCTAGAATGGCCGAAGTTTTAGCGCGTATCTTCGCGCCACCGGAGAAGAATCCCGGGGATTCCACACTTATTTCTCCCACCTCGCTTGGTTGGGCGTGCGACGATTGAACTATGACTGGCGCGATTAACAGGAAGGTGAGTGGAAAGAAAATTCGAGTAGACAGTTTCCCAGGTAGTACTGCAGTGCGCATAATTATATCAATATATCGCAAAACACCAGGTTTGCATGGGTAAAAATCACTAATGAAATCTTGGCTGCCTCGCCGCTATTTCCCCTTGTCCCTGGTGATTTTTCCAAGTAATATGTGTCTGCAAATTGGGCGGGTAGCTCAGCTGGCTAGAGCGTCGGTCTTACACACCGGAAGTCCTGGGTTCGAGTCCCAGCTTGCCCATCGCCGGCGCGCGGGGTTTCGTCAAAGCGCCTTATCGGATAATCTTTGGTACAGTAGTGAAAACTGGCAGTACAAAGTTCGCTTTCACTGGAGGTGGGAGCGCAGGACATGTTTTTCCCGCCTTTCCCGTGATAGACAGACTCCGGGATAGGGGATTTGACATCATTTGGCTTGGCTCTTCCCATGGAATGGAAATGGAACTGCTTTGCGGAATTGGTGTAAAGTACTTTGCGATCCCTTCAGGAAAGCTTCGCCGTTATTTTTCGTTCAAGAATTTTGTCGACCTCTTTCGCATCGCCTTGGGTTTTTTTGCCTCCCTGAAAGTGCTGCGCCGCGAGAAACCAATAGCGCTCTTCTCTAAGGGCGGATTCGTGTCCGTTCCCCCGGTAGCAGCGGCCGCCATGCTCAAAATTCCAACGCTCACCCACGAATCGGATGTCAGTCCCGGCCTTGCCACCCGCCTCAACATCAAATTCAGCGCCAGAGCGCTTGTCGCACATAAGCGAACTCTAAACTACCTTTCCGCATCGGCCCGAAAAAACACCGTGGTGCTTGGAAATCCGGTGCGCGATATACTGCTAAACGGGAGGCCCGAGGAGGGAAGACGGATCGTTGGCCTGACGAGAGACGACAAGCGCTCATTGATTCTAGTTCTCGGCGGCTCCCTCGGCGCCCGTGAGATAAACAGGCTAGTGGCGAATTCCCTCGATCGGCTCCTTCCAATCGCGGCCATCGCACACCAAACAGGCCCGGGCAATCCTCCTCGCCAAGATTCAAGAGGCTATATGAGCCAACCTTTTTTCTCCGAAGAATTACCATCTCTCCTGGCAGCCGCGAATCTGGCGATTGCCAGATGCGGCGCCGGTTCCCTATGGGAGCTTGCCGCAACAAGAACTCCAGCCATATTCATCCCCCTTAGAGAGGGTACGCGCGGCGATCAGATATTGAATGCAGCGCTCGCCGAGGAGGCCGGAATGTCGGTAACCCTTGAGGCAAATTCCGGTTCTGATAGACTGGAGGAACTAGTTATGGAACTGCTGTCTAACCCAGCAAGGTTAGCTGGAATGTCGGATGCGGCAAGCGCCTTATCTTCCCGAGGGGCCGCTAAGAGAATTGTTGAGATGCTCGTGGAATACCAGTGATGAGTTGCATGCAGTCATTTTTCTGCTCATCGCGCTTTAGCACCGGGGAAATTTTGTCGGGATACACGGGGTGAGCTTGCTCGACATAATTATCGTTATGATTCTCTTACTTGCTATCGCCATGGGGGCACATCGAGGACTGCGGTCTGGGCTTTATCTCATGGTAACTCTGCTATCGATAATACTCGCGGTGCTCCTGCTAACGGTTCCCATGGAGAGGCTCATTCTCAACATCGTCGGAATCGGCTCCGAGAAATATCCCGATGCACCGGCTGTCGCGGTGCTGATTCTGGAGGGAGAGATTGGTGCCGCGTATGTGGCGGCCCTGTTTCCGGCCCTTATTACTATTCTCCTACTGCTGATGTTTGGCTTTATTGCCGTCCGCATCGGCCGAGTGAAGCACGAAACGAAATTGGGAATTGTGTCCCGCATCCTTGGCGCCGCGCTCGGGCTTTGCGCTGGTATTCAGCTCATCTTCCTATTAGCGGCTCAGCTTCTCCGCCTGCCCTGGCCGCCTTCCAATCAGATGTTTCGGGAGAGTCTGATAATCTCAACCCTTAATCATATTGCGCAGCCCATCCTTTCGGTGATGACGGGAGGGCCCTAGTGTTCGAGAACCTGCTCTATCAGGAAGAGATAGCAACCCAACTGAAGCAAGAGATTGTTGGAGGCTCTTTGCCGCCGACCGCACTTTTCTCGGGGCCACCTCTGTCTGGAAAACTCACCGCGGCCCTCGAGTTGGCTCGAGTTCTTTGCTGTGGAAACGGCAAACGATGGGATTGCCAATGCAGGCACTGTCGCACTCATAGATCGCTATCGCATCCCCGCACGATATTGATGGGTCACCGCGGTCTAATTCCCGAAATCTCCGCCTGTGCCGAGTTGTTGAAGAAAGACAATTCTGATGCGCCTCGTTACTTGATGATTCGCTCCATTAAGAAGCTGCTTCGCCGATTTGATCCGATTCTTTGGGAGGGAGAGGGGAGAAAACTCGTCAAGCTGCATTCCATCGCGGAACGATTAACGGAATTCATGGATTCCATATTGCCGGGGAAACAAGCGCCGGGAAGGCTTCCGAAATCCTTGATAAGCGACTGCATTGAAATGCAGAAGGCGCTGCCGGAGTTTCTACCCATAGCTCAGATACGCCATGTCCGTCACTGGGCGAACCACTCGGCGGGCAGGGATCATAAAACGATTATCATCGATAGTGCAGAGAGAATGCAGGATGCGTCGAAGAATGCTCTTTTGAAATTTCTCGAGGAACCCCCTGCCAATACAAGTGTGTTATTGATTACCGATCGAAAACCGATATTGCTTCCAACTATAGTTTCCCGTCTAAGAGTTTATCAGTTTAAAAGACGCGGCCGCGTGCGGGAAGCCGAAATTCTTCGCCGGGTTTTCAGAGAAAAGAGAGGGGGGGGACTGCGGGAGTTTTTTGACGCTTGGCGGCGTAAATCTTCGATTATGGTTATAGCGAAACTGTTTATTGAACAGGCAAAATCCAATAATCGAACAATACCGAGGGAGGTGCTTGAAATAAGGGATTTGGAAAATCTGCGCTACTTTTTAGAAGCCCTTAGTGCCGAATTTCGCGATCGCTGGGGGAAAACCGCATCCCCTGGGCATCACCGCTTCCGTAGCGGACAGAAATGGATTGGAGATGCGAGGTTTCGTGCCGAGAATTTGAATCTACCTATCCCCCTGGTTCTCCGTGGGCTTTTTTGCTCGCTGGGTGACCTCTGATGCGGAAACTAATTCGGCGAGCGCTAAAGAGCCTCGATCGCTTAGATCATGATAGGCTGCATTCCCTTGTTCAGGAACTGGTAAGAAACAACGATCAGCTGGAGATTGTTCTCTCGTCAATACCCGGAGGGATATTGGTTGCCGATCAGTATAACCATGTAATAATGATTAACAACCCCGCCCGCCGACTCCTGCCGCTTAGTACAAGCGATCCCATGGATTTGCCGGTGTGGGAAGTTATCGAACCCAAGGATATAGCCGGCTATGTAAAGGCGGCCTTGGAGGAGGATAGGAGCGCGCCCATGTTGGATTTTTCCATCCGGCGACGGGATCGCGACACCATCTTGAGCTGCGGAGTACTCGCTCTTGTGGATCGCGGGAGTATTGTGGGAAATATGATTTACATAGAGGATGTAACGGAATACAGGGAAGAGGATTCCAGACTCAAGCGGGCGGAGAGCCTGGCTTCGCTCACTACGCTGGCCGCGGGCGTAGCCCACGAGATAAGGAATCCTCTTGCGTCCATGAGCATACACCTCCAATTGCTTCGGAGGCAGTTGGATAAGGAAGGCGAAAACCCGCCTCATCTGGGAGAGTCCTTGGGTGTTCTTGAAGAAGAAGTCGAACGCTTAAACAACATAGTCTCCGATTACCTATTCGCGGTTCGGCCTCAAGACGTTCGGCCCATGAGAGCGAATCTGAATGAACTTATACGCGAGTTGGTTCAACTACTGCGCTATGAGATGGAGGAGGCCAGAGTGCGAGTGCTTCCGGTATTGAGCGATTCGATACCGCCCATGCCGTTGGATGAGGGAGCAATGAAGCGGGCATTACTGAATCTCATAAAGAATGCAATTATCGCCATGCCGAACGGAGGCGAGCTGGGACTGGAGACGCGCAGGGAACAAGACAATGTAATAATCACTGTAAGCGATACGGGAGAAGGTATCCCGGAAGAACTGCAGGGAAAGGTATTCGAACCCTTTTTTACAACCAGTGATACGGGTTCCGGGCTGGGTTTAACGGTAGTATACAAGGTAATAAAGGAGCATGGGGGCGATTTGCACATGGATTCTCACCCGGGTAGAGGAAGCACATTTCGAATTACCTTGCCCATTCTCCAGATTGAACGAAAACTGATTCCGGGGGGAACTACATGATAGTTCTCGTTACTATTAGTAACCTGATGTTCAACGTCTCGCCTTGCAATCCGAGGGAAGGGACATGACTTTCAAAATTCTAGTTGCCGACGATGAGAAAAACATTCGTTCGGGACTCGCGAAGTCTCTTGAAATGGATGGCTACGAAGTTGTTCAAGCCGAGGATGGGCATGAAGCGCTGAGGCTAATGCTCAAGTCTGAAATAGATCTCATTTTGGCCGATTTGCGTATGCCCAAGCTGTCAGGCGATGAATTGCTGAAGAAGGTTGTCTCTGCATATCCCTCGGTTCCGGTAATTATCCTCACGGGCCATGGAACAGTGGACAACGCCGTGGAGGCCATGCGCAACGGCGCCTACGATTTCATCACAAAACCGGTGAATCTTGAACGGCTCGGCCTGCTTGTGAAACGAGCGCTTAGCCGCAGGGAATTGGCTCGTAAACACCGGGAACTCGAAGCCGAGGTTTCCAGATTGGAAAAGCAGAGATTGGGAGCGGAAATCTTGGGCAAAAGCGCATCCATGCATCATATATTCGAATTGGTTAGACAGGTTGCTCCCACAAGAGCAAGTGTACTTATCACGGGTGAAAGCGGAACCGGCAAGGAGCTAGTGGCAAATGCTCTCCATAATCAGTCGCCTAGAAGTGAGGCGCCCTTAGTCAAGGTGCACTGTGCAGCGTTATCCGAGTCCCTCTTGGAAACAGAGCTCTTCGGGCATGAAAGGGGTGCCTTTACCGGGGCGGTGAATCAGCGCAAGGGACGTTTCGAACTAGCCGACAGGGGAACAATATTCCTAGATGAGATAGGCGAGATTAACCAGTCTACGCAGATTAAGATTCTCCGAGTCTTGCAGGAAAAGAGTTTTGAGCGGGTTGGCGGAGAATCAACTGTAACTGTCGATGTTCGGGTAATCGCGGCTACCAATCGGAATTTGAAGGAAGAGGTTGCCGCTGGTCGATTCCGAGAAGATCTTTACTATAGACTCAATGTGGTGAACATACATCTCCCGCCTCTAAGGGAAAGAACAGAAGATATACTACTGCTCGCGGCGCGATTTCTGAAGGAATCTGCCACGGAGAACAGGCGGGCAATACTTGGCTTGGAGCCCAAAACAGCGATGGCGCTGAGGTCGTATAGTTGGCCGGGAAATGTGAGGGAACTAAGGAACATAATCGAGAGCGCCGTGGTAATGAGCAAGAATTCCTATCTAAGCCCCGACGATCTCCCGAATTATATTACCTCGCGCGGTAATGAGGATGGCATAAGAATCAAGCTTGGAACTTCGATGGCGGAGGCTGAGAAGCTGATTATTCGCGCAAACCTGAGCGCTTTTGGTGGGAATAAGAGCCGCACCTCGGAGGCGCTTGGAATCGGAAGAAAAACTCTTCATCGCAAAATCCAAGACTACGGTCTGGAAACCGAATTGAATGAGTCTGGTGTTGCTCCTTGACAATATGCGAATGCGCTCAATGAACTATCCGAGTTTCCGGCTTAGAGGGGGGCGAGAATTCTTTGGGTAGTCCCTGGGAATGGAGCTGCTTCCGATGGGCCCTAGTACGATTGCCGGTGTATCTCAACGGGTTATAGCCAGGGAAGACTTGGCCTCCGCGAGACAAAAAAGAAGAATCTCCTTCGATGGCATTATCAAAGAGACCGCGTGATACTCTTAGCCTCGGTTATCCTTATAGTTACGTCTCTCTCCACAAGAACGGCATCGAGGGGAAGCCCCATTGCCACGGTCCATACCCGTCTTTCACCACTAGACATCGCGGGGACTTCCGCCTTCACGGGGTAATGAAAAAGATTTGGAAGGTCTGAACCCAGGGAAATACTCAGAGACAATTGGGAGATATCCGACAGCCCGTTATTCGTTAGAACAAGGTCCATTGCCAGTACCAAGCGGTCGTATGCCTCAAGCACTTCAAATCGCCGAATTTCCGCGCCAATTGCAACGTTCTCGGGTCTGGGCGTATCCCAAACAAGAACAGGGCTTTTCCAAGTCCAATTTGGCTTTTCCTGCAGCAATTCGAGCTCTAAGGGCGTAATCTCCAGTTTATCGATAGAGATTTCGGAATTAACGAGCCAGCGAAACAATATGAGAGTCGTGCTATCGCCGGGAAACATAAGGGGAGAATCATCATCTAGTACGGTCCAGGGTATGGTAAATTGTGTATTCCCTGAGGCATCCTTGCCCCTAACGAGTAGGCGCATCGTTTCTACATATTCCTTCAAGATGCTAATCTTTCCCAGAATCTTCACGAATGAGTCGTCATTTCGCCGCCCTACTTCCGCCTGGAAAATTTCCGTTTCCCAATTGCCACCATCAAAACCCGCTATATCAACATCAACGGCTCTTACTTCGGAGGGGTAACCCTGCTCGAATGGTAATGCGCCTGGCTTATTCCCAGTCGCCGTGTTGGAATTGCTTAGCAGATCCCTCTGCCATACGGCTATCGCCCCGACTACTCCGACAAACAGAACTATTGGCAGTATGTACTTACGATTTTTTATCGCTGAGAAATCGGAGTTCATTCTGCGATAATTCTGAAGAAACAACTTGGCCTTAGAGTCTGCCGGACTTAATACCAAGGCCGTTTTAGCAAGTTTTATCGCCCGTTGGCGATCACTTCTTTTGTAGCCTCTTTCGAGGGATCGTTGAAGATAGATGTTAGCCAGTTCAACTCGAGGGGCCGGATCCAATGGTCTCAATTGAACCACCCTGGTCATTTCGATTATCGCCTGGTTGTAGGCGTTGGTGCCCAGGGCCGCCCTCGAGCGGCGCGCATGATTTTCCGCCAAGGAGTCGAGCCTGTCTTTTTCGGCGCGGGATATCCCCCTTCGCAGGATTCTCAGATTTGTTGGAGTGGGCGGCTTATCCACGGGCCATTCCTCCAGCCTGCTGATATAACGCCTAAGGGTTTCACTATTTACGGCTTCTTTTTCCACCGCCCTGTCCTAAACCTAGAGTTTACCGTCGAAGCCAAGGGCAGGGCAACTAAAGAGCGTTCAACCCGAGAATCGGCAGCGAGATTGGCACAAGCTACTCCCTGAATGGGTTAGAGACGCAGCGGGCGGCTGAGTTCTTCTTCGATTTGCCAAGATGCGCGCGCTGTAGCCAGCATTTCCACCGCCGGAGTGAAAGTTGGATCCAGGGAAATGGCATTCTCGAAGTAGCTAATCGCCAGAGGCAGTTTCCCCTCTGAATAGGCGTTCAGTCCCTTTAAATAGAGGGTTTGGGCGTCATCCCTTAGCAGCAGCTGTTTTACCGTATCCATATTTAGTTGTATCGCTATACTCATTCGATCGAACAATTCGGGCCGGCTGGCGAGATCGAAAGTATAATTTGTTTGAACGGAAAAGTCCTTCAAGACGATATCAGCGCCAATAGCGAATCTGGGTTTACCGGTTTTGATGAGTATCCCAGTATGAGCTGAGATAAACTCCGCGATATCGGCATTTAAGCCAAAGGCAGCACTAAGCTTGCCGGGTGTGCTGCTATTCAGGTTGAATGGAACGTTCAAATCAAGGGCCAGGACAATCGGGCGTGCCGGCTTGTATGAGAGCCCGATATTGGCTGAGCTGGGCAGTGGGTCGGGATTGCCAATGAACTCCGTTCCAAGATTCTTGATAGTAATCCCAACGCTGCTGTTCATGTCCTGTCCCATATAGGCCTTGAGTGCATTGAACCGTGTCATTATTCCAAAATCGCCCATGAGACTGGGAGCGCCCTGATTTGGCTCCAAAGTCGAACTCACCCCGCGGTATCCGGCCTTGAGACTTGCGCCTACCGAAACACCGCCGAAGTAGAAGCTTCTTAGAAAATTGTAAGATACTGCCGCCGTGGCCAGTAATTCCGTGTACCAACCGACGGCGGATGAGCCATGTCGATCGTACTGTGCGCCCCATGGATTGTATCCCACGAACGGTACATGAAGAAATTTCGCGCTAAAGCCAATTCCGAAATCCTCGTTTTTCTTCGGCCTAAACGCAAATGTAACTGTCTCCAGTCCGGAATCCGCAATCCAATCCAAATGGGAAAAGCTGAGTATATTTTTAGGCAAAAACGATCCGCCCGCGGGATTCGACTCCAGATATCCCCCATCGAGGGCCACGGCGGTATGCGCCGTTGCCATTCCCTCGTACTTGCCCCCGCCCGGGATGCTGAGGATATAGAACGAATTTTGCCCCGCGTTTGGGTCTATTCCGGAAGCGCTGGATAGATCCTTATAGATATCATTTCCGTCGCCTCGTATGGGAAAGGTTATTGCGACGATTCCCAGTACTATAAGCAGCAGTCTCATATGCATACTGAGTATACCGCAATTTTCATGAAATAGCCTCATAAAAAGCTCACAATTTGTGGTGTAATCAGTTTTGTCGATATATCCTGTAAAAAGATCGATAGAAACATTGATAGCCTTTAGGATGCTATCAAAAAACTGTCGAGGAGAGCCACAGCGAGCATCAGTGATGATGAAAAACTCGAACAGAGGAGGATATGGCGTCTTTCCGCTGGTCCTCTTGCTTATGAGTCTCAGCGCTCCCATATCTGCCGGTGGTAGAGATGGCGTGAAGCAGGATTCTGCGCCGCGCCCCGAACTTGAGCATGCCTCGAAGCTCATTGAGGAAGGGCAGTTGGATAAGGCCTTGAGCATATTGGTTGAGGTTGGTAGGGCTTACCCTAGGCAAATGGAATTGGTGCAGAAACTCGTTCTTGAAATTCGAGACATTGAAAACGAAATTACAAGGCTTTTTGAAGAGGTGCGGGATGTTCTTGATTCGGAGGAACTGAATTTAGATAAGAAAGTTGCGGCAACTGAGGAAGTGATACAGCAAATCAAATCGAAGAATAGGAGTCCTACAAGCAATGCTTGGAGGAAGATAGCGATTGTTGAAAGCTTATTGGGACGATCCTTGGACTTATTGCGCCGGGAAATCTTTTTTGCAAGAGGAAACGAGAAACTTAAGCAAAAATTATACCGAGAGGCCGTTCGCGAATACGAACTGGGATTTATTGACGATTCCTTTGGCGAAAATCAAACCTATGAAAAATATAGAGACGCGGTAGTCCCCTCGGATATCAAATTGATTTCGTCGTTTCCCGATAGGAACCTAGTGGTATTTGAGGCGTATAAGCGCCATGCTCCGGAGGGAGATAAAATCATTTCGGAGCTTGCGCTGCGTATAGATAATTGGAGTCGAGCTAGTTCGGAGCTTTCGGAGGATACCGCCGTGGTGTTCACGTTTAGCGAGAACCTTGAGAACTGGATCGAGCTTGACTTCGTTGATTCATTGAATCTCGAATACCGGGAAGTAAGGGCAATCTTGTCGCTGGGCTCCCGGTTAGACGAAGTAATGAGTCGGCTTTACGAGAGCCTGAATGGCGTTCCCGAGGATTTTCGCTACGATAGGATCTTATCTTTTCTGAATGGTAGAAGTGGGAGGGAAGACGCCGAGGGAATAATCCACGCTCAGACACTTCAATGGGAGAGTTCCTTTTTCGAAATTCTCTCGGCGATGATGAATGTAGTTACTTCTACTTACTACAAGGGCATAAGCAATTATCAATCTCGGCTATGGACCGAGAGCGCGAACCAGTTCTCGCTATCGGGTGCCAACACGGGACACGCGCTGGAGTTCACCACACTGGCAAACAGGCACATGGAAGAGCTCGCCGATACCGGAATTTCGAGATTTGCCGACCAGCTTGAACCCATTTTATTGGAGCTTCAAACTATTGCGGAGGCATCCAAGATACGCGTAGAGCTGGTTGAAATTTCAGAGGAATTGCCTGAATCCAGATCGGAGAACCTACCGGATGTCGATATCGAGTTGGTGCAGGTTTTATCCGGTACTATAGGGGATTCAGTGAGTCGAATTGAAAACCTCATAAGCGATTGGAGCCGGTATTCGAATCAAATTGCGGAGAGTGGAGAGATTGTCAACCTGAGTGCACGGAGAGTTATCGATGATTTACAAGCAGATATGCAGAACTTGCTGCAATCTCTATCGGGCAATAAGGCCAGCGCCTTTCTTAGGTACTTCGAACCCCGCTACAAGATTCTGGATTCCAAGGTTGAGGATTTGATTCGAGAAAGCGACTCAAACATTGCCACCGCTAATAGTCTCTTGAATGAGGGTAGACCCAAGGCAGCGATAGAACTTGAAATAGTTCCCTTCCTAGCATCGGTAGAAACTCTTTCGGGGAGTATTGACAATTTGCTTGCCACGGTGACTGATACGCGGGAAACCGAACCCGATGATGAGATTCAGCAGAATTTGGCTGAGTATGACGATAGAATCAATGCCTTGCTGACCGATATTGGGCAGTTGAAAGAACAATGGCTGGCCATCCAAGCAAATGCAATTGCCAGGCAGAATGCCGCATTGCGGGCCGAAACCATAGCGCTCGCAACTCTCGGAGAAGCCGAGGAATCACTGGAGGCGGCGCGAGAGGCTAACATTCAAGGACAGGTTAGCAATAACATAAACGACTCCTATCGGGCCAAGGACTCCTATGTTTCATTAGTAGAAATTCTGCCCCGTGTTCGCGATTCGTTTTTAGAGATAGAAGGCAATGATACGGATATCGCAAGCGACTCGGGAATACAGGAACGGCTGACGGAATTGGAAGGGATTGCATATAATGAACCAAGAAATCTTGCGGTCACTGTTCGAGACTACGCCATTGCCGAGGCCGATAAGAACTTCTCTGAGAGGCTCTTCGATAGCGGGTTGAACCTATTACTCCTGGCACAGGAATTCTGGGTTAGTACATTTGGAGAGGAAGATACAAGGCTAAGACTTCGGATTATTCGGTTCAGAACGGCTCAGAGTTCGGCCTTGAAAACCAGAATCGAACCTTCAGATCCTCTATTTAGGGAAATGAATCAGTATCTCAATTTGGCGAATCAGCGTTACCGGGAAGGACTCAGCCAGATGGAACCTGATACCGCGGATTTACGGAATTCGGAGACCCTGCAGTTATTCTCCGAAGCCGAGGATTTGATAAAGCAGGTCTTGAATGTGTTTTCGGGTAATGCGGCGGCATTATTACTGCAAAAGAAGATTCTCAAAGTTAAGCAGCCGGACGAGTATACTAGAACGGTTAGGAAACTGATCGAAGATGCAAATACCGCTGTCCGAAACGGGAATAGTGCGGCATTGACCACGGGGATCGGTTTTGTTCCACCGCTGGATCCTCAATTAAACGCGGTTTTTGCCTTCGATCCGGATTTTCCGGGTCTGAGTTCGACGATCGAGAGGGTTGATATATTCCTCGGAAGAATCATTCTACTGCCTACTCAGGCGGAAATTGAAGAGAGCGGTCGAATTACGACATCAGTTGGAAATGACTGGAGGCAAACCCTTGGCCTCAGTGCCACCGCGATCGCGACGGCATCGCCGGGTTTGATCGGACGCCTCGATTCGGCGCTTCAGCTATGGGAAAATAACATCGAAGCGGCAAATCTTCAGGATGAAATACGCTTTTATACGCAACCCCGGGCCCTGCCTGATAATCTGAGAAATCTCATCGCGGTGGCCGACGAGCAGAGACTCCGGAACAACAGAAGTTCCGTTGAAACTATCTATCGGTCCATAATCAGCACCTTCCCGGCTTTCATTAGACACCCCGAGGTTATGAAGATTAGATACTGGCTGGATATCGAGTAGTAATGAAAACCAGAATCATCCGCGGGAAGCTCGTCTTTTTGCCGTTACTGTTCCTCGTTCCAATGCTAGTGGATGCTCAGGAATACCTTTTCTGGGATTTTCCGGAGCCAATCGCGGAGGCTTCCGGTGGACGTTTTCCCGAACTTGTCGAGGCTGGTGAAAACCTGGCCGTGCTATGGCAGGAATTCGAGGGAGAACCCGATGAAAGGAATGCAACGGTTTCAATCCGTGTCCAGTTCTACAACGATGAAGATGGTTGGATGGAATCGCCGATCACCGTGGTTGGAGGACTTCAGTACAGCTGGCTGGAGGAAGTTCTTCTGTATTCGGCGGTAGCGGATTCTGATGGGAATCTGATAGTTGCCGTTGCGAGCAATGGCGTAAAATTGTATGGACAGAAGCAGGCCCGGCCCCAAGGCGGCGGTTTTCAGCAGCTTGCAACTTTTCCTCCGGGTTCCGAGTATGCCGATATTCCGGTAGCGCCCATTCTGGTTACGGATAACGAGAATGGGTTTCGCATCTTCTTCACCAGGCGAATTTCGATTCCGAATATCACCCCTAATAGGAATTCCATGCTCACCATTTTTTCGGCCACTTCAGCCGATGGCGTTGTTTGGAGCGCGGCGGAGCAGTTTATCGACATCGATGAAGATAGGGGCAAAGACGGCGCAATTCTGGATCAGAATTTTCTTCCGACATATCTATCCTATAAGAATCAGGAGTACGTGGTATTCCAAACTCAAAGAGCGGGTGTAGACAATCTGGTTTACCAGCTTTATCTCAAACGCCGTTCAAAAGGAGAACCATGGGCCTCGGCAATTCCAATAACGGAGGAAATACTTCCCGAGGGTTCCGATGGCAATCCGCGGGAGTGGGATAATCAACGGCCCTCTCTTGGTGTCGATAACAATGGTGAAATTCTCGTTACTTGGGAGAGGCGAAAGGGACAGCAAGTTTCCGCGATCGCTGCTGCTGTCTTGAATTCGGATGGCAGGCCAAAATCCAGTTCAGTCGAAGCAGTTTCGTCCGAGCCTGATCGATCGAGTTTCTCGTCGGGGATTGTCAGTATCAGAAACAAAACCTGGCTTTATTGGTTCGACAGCAGTGGTATTCGAATCGCATTGCGTGAGGCAAGCGCCGATCTCTCCGAGATACGCTATCTGGTTCAAGCCGCCTCCCTGAATTTCAAAACAAGCGGCGCGGATCAGAATTCCGCATCCTTTCCCAAGGCCTCCAACTATCGGGGGAACACCTACTTCCTCTGGGAAGACAGGAGCGGCAGAACACACCGAGTTATTTTTCTTAGGCCCGATCTTCACGTGGATACACCTCGGCTGCGCTCGGCGAATTTCGATTCCGGTAAGCCCGGGAATACGAAATCTGTAGTGGTTGAGTGGGATCCGCCAAATGACTCGTCAGGAATCCTCTCATATAGCTGGCGTTGGTCTAAGAATCCAAATGAACTGCCTTCGCTGGAGGAGGCGGATCAGGCATACAACGTGAACCGAGTAATAAAAGACTTCGACGAGGATGAAGATGAGGGAGATTTATTTTTTACTCTGATCGCAAGAGATATAGCCGGCAACTGGTCTGAGCCGCTGCGTCTGACATACACTCTGGATCTCACTCCGCCCCCGCCACCTGTAATTAGACCGCCCCCTGTCCGAGATGATGGTTTTCTGGAGTCGAACACTTTCACACTCGCGTGGGAAAGCGGGGAAATCGAACCCGCGGCCTACTATCGATGGAATAGGACTAGGTTAACCTCATCCCTCGGTTCGGAAACGTTGGAAGGCCTGAGTCAGCAACCGGCACTGCCCCTCGAAGAGCTTGGAGTAACTGAAACCTCCGAGAACTCATTGAGACAGGTCAATATCGACAACGGCATCTGGGCCTTTTCAATATCGGCCGTTGATCAGGCCGGCAACGAGGGTAAGCCGAATACCGCAATACTCCCGGCGGATAGCTATATTCCGGTTACCTACATATCGCTGGTTGGCAGGCGAACAAGCGATAGCGAACAAGTTTATTTGAACCTGATTGGCAGGGGCTTCCAAGCCAGAGGGTATCTAAGCGAAGCAATAATCGATAAGGATGGTCAGACGCCCTGGGATTATGTGTTTAGCCTAGAATCCAATTTGCTGCGCGTTCAAAGCGATATTCAGGCAGAAATCGGCCCTATAGACAATCTTAGCAAGGGTGTTTACCGCATAGGCGTCCGGCATCCTTTGAGAGGTATCTCCTTCTGGAATTTGACAATGAGTCTCGATTCAAGCGGCAATGTGAAATTCGGGCCTTATGGTGCCTATACTTATGAGCCGCTCTGGCGTCCGCTGGGCCTGTCCATAGGATTGAGCGGTAATAGGCTCTTGCTCGCCATCGTGGTTCTGCTCTGTGCTGTCGCTATTGCGTTGACGATAATCAGACTCAACGCTATTGCCAAGGAAGCCTATGCGCTCAGCGTCAATGCCGAGGCAATCTTGAATAAAACCCCATTGATCACCACTGCAAGAAAGGAAATAGCCATGTTGCTCAAGAAGAAAGGTATGGGCCTTCAGGCCAAATTCACTCTCGCTTTCACCCTCATGGTTTTGCTAACCATACTTATGATAGCCGCGGTGCTCGGCGCTGTTTGGATAAGTATGGAACGCGATACCCTCGCCGAAGGACTCGAAAGCGAATCGCATTTGCTAACAGAAACTCTCTCTTCGAGCGCCAAAACAGATATCCTGACTGCCGACCGCGGTAGCCTTCTGCTGCTCCCAGACCGTATCGATGCGCTTCCCGATGCTCTTTGGACCACGGTAACAGGCCCCAGAGGCGAAATAGGCAACAATGGACTGCGGGCAACCAGTGATGGATATAACTACATTTGGGCCACAAACGACCCGGATATACTGAATAAACTGGAGCTTCCCAGGGAATTGAGCCAGAGCGAATATACGCGAGTAATCAGCGGATTAAATCCGGAGGAAGAAGTGATATTCCAGGATGCGTATGGAATCGAATCCGACGGCACTTACGCTTTTAGAGGCATCCTTGCCGAGGTCAGGCTTGATATCGTCGCGGATGTCCTTCGGCGCAATAATCTAATGCCGCAGGAACTGGAGATTGGTTTCAATGCTTTGGAGGATGAACTAAGTCCGTCTATCCAAATGATGAGAGAGGGCGTATTGGAAGCGGCGCGGAATGAGAATCTGGATTTGATGGTTAGAACACTGGGTGATTTGAGAGATGATTACAACCGTGAGTTGAGTAGAATACTTCCCAGCTTCAATTTCAGCGATTTGGCCTACATAGAGGCCGAGGATGCACTGGCTACCCAGCGCAAACTGATAGAAAACATGTTGCTGGATATATCGAATCAATTCTTCAGTGTATATCCGGAGTTCAACGCGGAAGTTTTGCGCTCAGATAAGGTGGACAGCTTCATCTTCTATAAGCCAATACTCTACATCGACGATCAGAACCCGGATATTTTCAGGGGCATAGTTCGACTCGCCGTGTCGGTTGAGGATATCAGGACTTCATTGGCGCGAGTGCAAAGTCGCATCCTGCTAATCACTCTTGGTGCGTCGATTGCTTCTCTCTTATTGGGAATCCTTGTTGCGCTTTTTATATCCTCGTTGATGTTAAAGCCTATTCAGGCCATCATACGGGAGGTTAGTTCGATTCGGGATCAACCGAATATGCTCGAGCACGAATCATTCGAAATTGCATCTAGAACAAAGGATGAGCTCTCGGAACTCGCCGACACGATCAATGGAATGGTTAGAGGCCTGTACAATGCGGCGCTCGAGCAGAAGGAATTGATAGCGGGACAGGAAATCCAGAAAACCTTCCTACCCCTGAAACAAAATGAACATGGCGTTAAACTCTCTATTGGAGGGGCGAGAAATTCCTTCTTTCATCTGTTTGGTTATTACGAGGGCGCGGATGCCGTTTCGGGTGACTATTTCGATTTCCGTCAACTCGATGAGGATCATTACGTAATGATAAAACTGGATATTTCCGGACATGGGGTAACAGCCTCGCTAATCATGGTGCAGATTGCGGCTCTCTACGTCGATTACTTCAGGAAGGTAAGGGAAACCGCGAGAAAGTCGGGACGACTTTCGTACGATCTTCGAAATTTCACCTTTGGAATAAACGATTTAATCAATGAGGTGGGATTTCAGGGACGTTTTGCCGCATTCAATCTCTCAGTTGTCAATGTGCGAACCTCCGAGTATGAAATGATTCACGCGGGTGACAATCTTGTTCATATCTTTGACGGGAAAAGTAGGAAAATGAAGGTGATTGAGCTCCCCGAGGCGCCGGCAACGGGGCAAATCGACTCATCACTGATAGAGATGAAACCTGCCATGTACTCAGTGGTTCGAGGGAGGCTGAACAGGGGAGATATCTTGTTTCTATACACAGACGGTATCGAAGAGGCCCATCATGTATTTAGAAATGAGAAATTTGAAGCTGTATCATTCGAGGAACTGCCTGAATCGATTCGAGCAGCAGACGCTAAATTCATTGAGGAAGGATATAAGACTCTAGGCGATGAAAACGAGGAATTCGATTCGGTTCGCATTAATCAGGTTATCGAGGCGGCCATGAATAAGGAGCAATTTGTCCTTGAGCGGCGATGCGATGTGACTATCGGCAGGCCATTGCATTTCGATTTCTCCACCCTCAGGGGAAATGGCGAGGATACAGTGCTTGCAATAGCTTCTGTCGAGAAGGTTTTTCGCATCGTGCCCGATAAATCCGGCGGCCTTACCACGCGTGTCAGGGTTGATAGAAAAATCGCCAATTTTCTAAGAGATCACTTTCTGGAGTACAATGAATTCTACAACCATCCCGTGGAAGATGACGGTAAATCGCCCTATATATACTTCTCCCACCTCCAAGAGGACCCACAGGATGACGACTTGACGCTCTGGGCCTACGAGAGCCTATAGCAGTGAGCGGTGTTTACTACTGCGAGGTTTGCAATACAAAGGTTGATGCGAATGCAAAGTCCTGCCCTCTGTGCGGGGTTTTTTTTTCGGGTGTACTGTGTCCTAGGTGCAATAAATTCGGCAGTAGCCGCGATTTCCTCAATGGATGCCCGCGATGTGGGAATTTGCGAGGAGGGAATCTCGTTGGCAAAACCACGGATCAAAGCGCTACCCCGCGCGACAATCGTGAGAGAAAATCCCGGCGCTCATCCCTGTATTGGTTCCTAAGCGTTTTGCTCATAGTATTTGTGAGCTTTATCATGGCTTACTGGTTGGGGAGTTGAGCAACTAGAAGTCTAGCCGCTTAGGCCCACTTCAATGCCGATGCTTGCGATAGGATTTACGTCGAGGTATCGAACGCCGACGAATATCGCCAGGTATGATGCGTCTCCCGGGAGATCGAAACGGCCTTCTAAACCGCTCCGGAGTGCAGCATCGACGAAACCCCGTGGGAAATCCGGCCCCCTGAGAGCCGTTGAGAATCCTACCAGGAACTTCTCCCCCTCGTAGTATGCTCCTAGGCTAAGGGATTGGACGGTTCGAACCGGACTCGCTAATCGCCAATTTTCTTTGTCCAAACCAATAAAGGTGAGAGAGACGATTGGCGAAAGAATCAGATTCCAGCGGCCGAGGGAGATTTCCATCGGAGTTATGAGATGCAGTCCCGGCAGAATCAGTGTGGAATTCGTACGAGGCATGCGATCGAATTCGGAGACAAGGCCATCGTGGGAGAGAAGCATCGCCAGGTTGATTTCAAATAATCCCGGCGTGGGGTTGATTCGCCACGAACCTGATAGAGAGGAGTGAATACTTGTGCTGTCGAATGGATTGCGAACTTCCACTCCGAATCTTGCACCGAGCTCCCATCTGCTTCCCGGGGATATTCTGAATCCCACTGTAACGGGGAATTCGCTGGAGGCGATGGGATTTCCGATATTCACGCCAATGCCCGTGGCAATCTGCCAAATGCCCGGAGGCAGCATGGATGCGCCAGGCGCATAAAGCAATCCGGGCAGAGTATTTAGCATAAGGCGAGCCTTACGCTGAAATCGCGAGTCGATGATTAACGAAGCCGTTGAAATGCTGCTCGAATTGTCTTTGCTGATATCGCTCGCGATTATTCTGTATATGCCGTCTACCGGAGTGCTGCCGTTTTCCCCGATCGGCCTCCAATACACCGAGCCTCGTGCAGCCGAAATCCTTACCTGCATCTCGCTTATCAGCCTGTTATGGGGATTCAGAATTCTGAGTTCGATTCGGCCGCTTGAACTTGCCAACCAGCTTATTTTGAATCCGCGCCTATCGTTCGGTGGGAGCGACTTCGGCACAACTCCGAGCTCCCCAAGTTCAAAGGCCTTTTGCGTTCCGTTGTAGTACCATTCAACCCTTCCGCCAGGCGGAATTTCTATCGCCGACTCGCTAGTTTCCCAACCGAAGGCAGTTATCCTTAAACGGCGCTTACCGGCCCTTACTGAGATTTCTTTGCCAACGTATAATTCCTCATCAATTTCTACTTTGGCCTCACTCGGCATACCCCTTAATACCAATGTGCCTCTTGGTTCCCCTATTGCAACGGTAACCACGGTGCGCCGATCGTTATGTACAATTACCGAGAATTCGCTTAGCTCAAGACCCCTGAGCATCAATCGAACTCGGTATAGGCCGGGTTCCAGATTGCTTTGCTCCCAGGGCGTTCGGCCAACCTCCTCGCCGGAGAGCAGAATCTTTGCGCCATCCAATTCGGTGATTATCTCCAAGCCCGGCTGAAATTCGAAAATCGACTGTCTAAGATAATCCCTTTCTTCCATTCGAGGGTGGCGAATGTAGTTCCATGATTCGTATTTGTCTATCTGAATAAACTCTGGGCCTTCGCTGAAAACTCTGCCCGCGAGCAGTATAAGAAGGGTGGGAGCAATCAGAGTTCGGGAACAGAACGGCATGCAATAATCATGTACACAGGCAGCATGCGTTTCAACCGCAAATCCTATCTTCCAGCGCCCGAATAGCCGATACAAGTACTGATGGCCGCGGTTCTAACGAAGGCACGGACACTTGCAGTAGGATTGGGACTCGCAGGGAATTGCATAGTGGGTGGACTGCTTTTCTTTCTTCCCACGGAACTCTCCTCCCAAGCCTCCGACTCCCCAACCATGGAGACTTCTGATGAGGCCGAAAGCGTTATCCCTCGTACTTATCGAAGCTTCTCCCTTGGAATGAGTCCAAACGAAGTCAAAGACAGTCTCAGGCGGGATAGTTGGTTCAACTACCAAGGCGATCCCGATCTAAGTCTACTCCAGCGTCCGCGCGCGTCTGTAATAGATACTGAGGGATCACTCTTCATTAGCAGAGGCCTATTCCAGTTCGAAGAGGATTCGCTAATCGTCATAATTCTTGAGCTGAATACTCAGGCACTTGATTGGTACACGGTCTATTCGACACTGGAAAGCAAGTACGGGGCACCTTCGGAGCTGAATCCGAGCAAGATTACTTGGGAAGATACTCGTACCAGACTGACAATGGAAAAACCTCTAACCGTGAAGTACTTGGATAGAGAAGCTTTTGACGCGGCTTTGGATGAGAGTTCCAATAGGGAGGCCTGGCTGGCCCAGGCACGCGGCGAATTCCTCGATGAGTTTTAGAATTGCTCGCTCTGGCGGCCTTCACGACCCGCTGAATCCGGGTAGGGAGAGAGAGGCGGCACTTATCCATATTTGTGCCCGAATTCTTCCCTTAGCCATGTTCCTAGTGCTGATATCTAACTGCAGGGCAGGAGTTTTGCCCAAGGAGAACATGTATATCTCCGGGCATAAGCTGAAAGTTGAAATAGCTGATGAACGAGAGGAACGCGTCGAGGGACTGAAATTTCGCAAAAGGCTAGCGGAAAACAGGGGCATGTTGTTCGTATACGAAAAAGAGTCGAAGCTATCATTTTGGATGAAGGACACGGTACTGCCGCTTTCGATCGCATTTATTGCTTCTGATGGAACGATACGAGAAATTCGAGATATGGAACCCCTTAGCCTAAACCCCGTTCGATCGAGCAGAAATGTTCGATATGCCCTGGAAGTCAACCAGGGGTGGTTCAAAAACCGTGGGATAAAGGCCGGCGACAAGGTTCAATTGCCCACGAGTCAAAGAAACTAGAAAGGCTCGAGTTCTACCTCTCCGCTTCCATCCAACGGGGGTTCGTTAGAAAGAATCTCTATCTTTCTCTCGAAACCCTGGAGTTCTTCTTCCAACCCCTTCGACAACTCGACGCCTTCATCGAGGATTGCCATGGCCTTTTCCAAGGAAACATCCCTATCGCGTATTTTTTCGGCTAGCTTCTCCAGATAAGCTAAACGCTCTTCAAATCCCTTCATCGCCACTCCTCATTCTAATCGCGTTCCAAGAATTTCCGCATCCGCCCTTCCGCGGGCGAATCCCAGCTCTATTCTATCGCCTCTTGCAAGCTGATCGAGGTTTCCAATGCCAATGCCATTCTTCGTTACACGTGCGAAACCCCTTTTCATGATGGTTCTTGGAGATCCGTCAATTAGTGCACGTGCCGCGAGTTCCAGTCTGTGCCTGAGCTTGATAAGGCGATTCCTACCGGCTGCTTCCATGGCTTCTCGAGCCTCATCACTTCGGCGTAATGCCTCCTCGAGATGTGCGGCGACTATTCCTGCCAACTCGGCAACGCCCAGCTTGCTTAGACGCGGGCCGATGGCGTTAAGGCGCGTTTTAAGCTCCCAGATGATATCCTTCTTCAAGCCCCTGACACGAATGAGCAAATCCTCAGAGCGATCGCTCACTAACTCGGCTGCCGCCGAAGGAGTGGCCGCTCTAACGTCGGCCGCGAGATCCGCAAGACTCACATCAATCTCATGGCCCACGCCGCTTATCAGGGGAATCCGGCAATCATCGATTGCCCTGACGACAACTTCCTCATTGAATGCCATCAAATCCTCTAGAGAGCCGCCACCCCTGGCCAGAATTATCACATTCCCCAAATTGTAGGCAGAGGCTCTTCTTATCTGAGAGGCAATAATTTCCGCCGCTCCAGTTCCCTGTACTAACGAGGGCAGAATCGTAACCTTGGGGGCTGCCGAACGCCTAGCCAGAACCTGAAGGATATCCTGCAATGCAGCCCCAGTCGGAGAGCTGACAACAGCAACGCTTCTCGGATAAAAGGGGAGGGGTTTCTTACGGGCCTGATCGAACAGTCCCTCGGAAGCTAGGGCCTTCTTTCGCTGCTCCAGAGCCTCAAGCAGTTTTCCGCGGCCGGTGGCCAGCATATCGACGGCTATCAGTTGGTAGGAACCCCGCGGCGGATACACGTCAATCTTGCCGGTAACTAACACCATCATCCCGTCCGCCGGCTTCGTTTTCAAACTCGAAATTCTACCTCTGAATAGGGCCACGGAAATAGCCGCGCCGGAATCCTTCAGAGTGAAGTAAATATGTCCCGCGCCGGAGAGTCTGAAATTCGATATCTCGCCCTCAACGTTCACCACGGGGAATGATTCCTCGAGCCGCCCCTTGATAGCCTTCGTGAGTTCAGTAACAGAGACTATTTGCGAATCCCCGATCCTATCGAACATCGAAACACTCTCTCAAGTCGGTAAATCCGAACGAGAAGCGGAAAACCATGGTGTATAAACCGAATTCCAATCGCCCTCCAAATCCGCGGTTCCTTGTTGTGAGGCGGCATTTTCTTCCGGATACGGGAGGGCCTCACGGAGATTGATCGCCGATTCAGCCGTGTACATTAGAGCCTGTCTGAACTCTCGGATCGAAGAGGAGGCCGGGATACGTGTAAGATAAACCAGAACATGTCTTCCATCCGAGGTAATACCCGCCAGGGCCCAGGTCCCCAAAATTCGCGATTTCCAGGCATCGGCCAACAAATTCTCAGCAAGTTCATCGGGCAGTTTCCCCGGAATTCTCCCAGCCACCGACCACATACTCCGCATCCGATACTTTTCACTAACGACAACGGAACTGATTCCCACGATGGTTTCCCTACCGTCTTCGAGTTTAACGCTTACTCGAAAATCTCCCTCCTCATCCAAAGAGTATTCTAATCCAAGCCTTCGAAGAACTCGTTTAACTGGTATTTCTCGCGAACAAGATAGCGAGATCGATAGCAGGATTGGAAATAAAAAGAGCGCGAGAAAACAATATCCGGGAATCCGACTGGTCGCCATCGAGCTTAATATGGTAGTTTAATATAGGGAAATACAGCTAATCAAGCTTCAGTGCAAGCGAATTTCAGGATTGTGAATTGAACAATCGGACACGCGGTCGAAACGCCGCCAGGACATGGAATCAGAGAGAGTTATACGCATGGGCAACCTAGCTGCTATCAACATCGCGGGAATCTCCCCCCTATCATATCAACCGGTTTTTGGCGGACCATCGGCATTCGAGAGAGTTATTCTTTGGACGAGCTCGATACCCGAAATAGCCGGAGTTGTCCTACTTGCCGACAGCGAAGCGGAAGTTCCGGAGAATGCCGTGGAGATACAACAAGTTTCAACGGACAACCCTCTTGCCTATATGCGGGTAATACGAAGATCGAATTGGACTGAGAAGATTCTAATCGAAGCCCTGGAAATCGCCACCCGAGTCGGCAGCGGTCCAGACATCGCCTTCGATACGCTCTTCTACGTCTGGGGCGACAGCCCTCTGATAGACCCTGAGCTGAGTAAGAAACTCTGGAATTTGCACTATAAATACAATGCCGATTATACATTCGCGGATGGCTATCCGCTCGGAGTGGCTCCGGAAATTCTGGCCTCCACCCTCCCCAGAAAATTGGCTCCCTACGCGGCAAACAGGCATTCGCCCCCGGCCCGCGACAGCATCTTCGAAGTGCTAAGGAAAGATATCAACTCATTCAACGTTGAAACCCTCCTTTCAAAAAGAGACCTCAGGATGGATCGCGTCTCCATAACCTGCGATACACAACGCAATCTGAACATAGCCGATAAACTCTATAAGCAGGGTGCCACGGACGCCGAGTCCCTATGCGAAATAATTCCCAAGGGCCAATTGCTGCTCCGCGATATTCCCGCGTTTTTCCCCATCCAAATAACGAATCACTGCCCGCAGGCCTGCTCATACTGCCCCTTCCCCAAGGCATATGGCAACCCAAGAGAGGGTAGCACCCACATTGAAGCTGCCAAATTCGCCGAGCTATGCAAGAAAATTGTGAAATTCGCGCCGGATGCGGTGTTCGGACTTTCGCTTTGGGGCGAACCCGCCTCCCATCCAGATATAGGGGAGCTGATCGGTATCGCACTGGGCTCGGCTCCCTCCCAAACGCGCTTGCTAATCGAAACATCCGCTATCGGATGGTCTCATGAGATGCTGAAAAAAATATCCCTCGAAGTCGACAAGAGACGAATCATGTGGATAGCCTCCCTGGATGCCTCCGATCCGGCTCTCTATGAAAAACTACGAGGAGAGGGACAAGAGGAGGCCGAGGCTACGGCCGAGCTTCTTATCGACCTCTTCGAGAGCAACTTCTGGGTTCAGGCCGTTCGAATGAAGGGCAATGAAGAGCACCTTCGAGCATTCCATCAAAGTTGGAAGAATAAGGGCGCGCAAACAATCATACAGAAGTACAGCAGCTTTGCGGCATATCTGCCCGAGCTACAACCCTCCAATCTCTCCCCCCTCCGACGTTTCCCATGCTGGCACCTGAAGAGAGACATGCCCATACTCCTTGATGGAACCGTACCTATTTGCCGTGAGGATATGGAGAAAGAAATTGTTTTAGGCAATATTTTCAAGGAGGATATTGAGAAGATTTGGGATGCCGGCGATGTTCTGTATAGAGAGCATGTTGCAAACAAGTACCCGAAGCCCTGTGTCGATTGTGATGAGTACTATACCTTCAATTTCTGATGCAGTTGGGGATGATGGCGGTCCCTACACTGTAGTTGGAGGTGAGATTCCACGGTATCGCCCATACTCGGCCAACTGGCCAAGCCTCACCGTCCTCCTTCTCAATCGAGGATCCCGCCAATACCGCGGCATACTCTTCCAAGAGTTATGCTCGCTTGGCTCCGTGGAAGTGCTATCTCTGGAGCAGAGTCCAGCCCCCCATAACCTGGAAACCTTGAGTAGGCGATATGCAAATCTCAAATTCCTGATATTCGCGCAAAAATCTACGATCGGCGCTCAAATCAACGCCGCCATGAGGGAGGCCAATAGCGAATATATCTATGTTTTGCAAGGGGATATGAGAACAAATATATCCACGCCACTCCCTAAACTAACTGAGATACTCTGCACCACTCCGGTATTCACGGATAATCAGGGGAAAACCATCCCCACATCGATAGGCCCCATAGCCGGGGCTAAGCGTATCTTCGATACACAGCCTCGGCTCCCTGAGAAGAACGGAACGCCAAGCCTGATTCCCTGGGACTACACCGGCATATACAGCAAGACAAGGCATCAGAGCATAGGCGGATTCGATCCTCAAATAGAAGAAAGCTGGTGGCAGAAGCTAGACTACGGAATGCGAGCCTGGCTGTGGGGCGAGGAAATAAGAACGCACCTATCGCTAAGGATTTCCTACCTGGATGAACTGCACATGGAGGATTTAAGCCCCGGCATCGGGTATCTGCGCTTCTATCTCAAGAATCTTGCAGTAAGAAAAGATGGAGATTCTGTGAGCTTGCCGGTTCGCCTGATATGGCCATTGCTGTTTTCGGCCGGCTTGAGCCTCAGAGCCGTGCGTAGGCAAATACGCGAGCTGAAGCACTGGATGCGGCTAAATCGATATCGCTTCAAGAAAGATGCCGTCGAACTCACCGAACTGTGGGACTGGAGTGACTAACAAGACCCTCGTCGAGGCGTCCATATTTCTTCAAGTTCGCCTCGGCTCCACCCGCCTTCCCCAAAAGGCGCTGCTCGATCTGGCGGGACTGTGCGTAATAGAGCATGCGATGCTCGCCCTGGATGCAGTTCCGGCCAGGCAACGGGTTCTGCTCACTACCGATAATTCCGAAAGCAAACTCCTGCCGATTGCGCGGAATGCCGGTTGGGATCTGTTTACCGGACCCGAGGACGATGTTCTAACCCGCTTCGTACTCGCGTCGAGGCATTACCGGAGCAGGCTCATTCTTCGCGCCACGGGAGACAATCCACTGGTATCCGCCATAATAGCGAAAGCCTCCCTCAGCCTTGCCGCGATAAGCGGCGCGGATTACACCGGCATCACTCGCATCCCCGTGGGGGCCGGCGTAGAGGTTTTAAAGGCCCAGGCTTTGGAGGATGCCCATCGCGAAGCCGCCGACGCATTTGAGCGCGAACATGTGGCGCCATTCATCTACAGACGTCCCCAAAGATACAAGATTCGAACTCCAGACGCGCGGGTTGAATACCAAGACTCCACCCGAATCACTCTCGATACTGAAGAAGACTACATCTTTCTCAAGAAAATCTTTGGCGAGCTCTATAATAGGCGGCCAATCGATCTTGACATTCTTATTCCCTATTTGAGGCGAGAGAAGGCAAATGCCGGCTGACGCCCTCCTCTTCTTCCCTCTGAGTCGTCACGAAAGGGGCTCAGGTCATATGAGGCGCACGTGCGAAACAGCAGCCGAAATCAATTCCCCTAGCGCGATAATCATCGACGATAGCTACCCCGATTTCAAAAAACCCCAAGAATGGGCGAGGGAAATTCACGACTTCCCCAGTTCCAGGATATTGCCGGCCTCCGAGGCGTCCAACGAGAGAATCAATTCCATCCTTGAAATCTCCACATCCGAAGCCCGACCCTCCTCCCACTCCCCAAACATCCTCGCGGTCTTCGATCAATTTAGAAGCACCCCGGCAATGCTGCTTCCCTGGGCCCGAAGGAACATCACTCCTCTCCTGTTGGACGATTCCGGTCCAGCTCGCAAAGTTGCTCCCTTCGTGCTCGATGCCATCCCCGGACCCAGGAACACCGAGGCGAATCAGAGTTCTATTAGCTTCCTCAACCTTCCTCCCTTCTCCGTCGATGCGAATCCTCGGGGACCCGTTCTGATAAGCTTTGGCTCCGACGATCCTGCAAAACTTAGCGTTCGCGTGGCCTCTGCCATCATAGACGAGATTGGCATAAATCCATCACGAGTCCGAGTTATTCTCCCTAACAATGAACATGAGGGAAGCTTCCACCACGAAATAGGCATCCTTCACTATCCGAGTAATCTCAAAGCACGGCTTGCCGAATACTCCCTTCTAATCTGTTCCTATGGACTTACCGCGTGGGAGGCTATTTCCGCCGGCATTCCGGTTATCACGGTTGAGCCAACCAGGTATCACGCCAAACTCTCAAGGGGATTGAAAATCCCGAGCGTCGGTTGCATAAATCCAATGCGCGGGCACCCCTCTCTTCCAAAGCGAAAAATAGTACAACTCGAATACTTGATGAATTCACTCTCCGAGCTTCGCGGCACCGTGCGAGCGATTAGAAGAAAGCACATTCGCCGAATTTGCGGCATCGTTGCTTTGCTTAGCTCACTCGAGGTGCCGCCTCCTAACTGCTGTGCCTGTGGAACCCCCCTTCCGCCCGTAATAGCGAGATTCCCCTTAAGAACCTACTATCTCTGCCCCAACTGCCGCGTAATCGGGCTCTACAGTTTTACTTCGCCCCCCGCGTACACATCCGAGTATTTTGGGAAGCAGTATAGGCGACAATATGGCAGGAGCTATCTAAGAGATTTTGAATACATCAAGTCCATGGCTATCCCGAGGCTTCGGAGTATCTCCCTGCGGGCAAAAAAGGGCATGAGTCTTCTGGACATTGGCTGTGCCTACGGCCCCTTTCTGTCGGCCGCCCATGAGGATGGCTATCAGCCCTATGGAACGGATATCTCTGAGGATGCGGTAAGATATGTCGAACGAAAGCTGGGAATCGGCGCCCGGGCGGGATACTTTCCAAGCGAAGAGCTAATCGATGCGCTTCCGCTTAAGCAGTACGAAATAATCACCCTGTGGTATATCATCGAACACTTCCCTAATCTAAAAGCTGCCTTGAAGGCAATTAACCGGCTCCTAAAACTTGGCGGTGTCCTCGCGCTATCGACACCGAACAGCAGGGGTATATCCGGCCTTCGTTCTTCGAGAAAATTTCTGGAGAACAGTCCCATAGACCACTACAGCATCTGGAATCCTAGGTTCGCGCGGCGCCTGCTTGCGAAACACGGATTTAGAACATATAAAATCCGTATCACCGGACACCACCCCGAACGCGTACTCCCCCGCATCGGGTTGAACAGCCCATTCTTCAAGATAGTCGGCCTGTTAAGCCGCCTATTCCGCCTCGGCGACACATTCGAAGTCTACGCGACAAAGGATCGCGATGATGTCTAAGACGATACTCATCCTAGGCTGTGGACGCATGCAGATTCCAGCCTTGGAGATAGCTCGCTCCATGGGTCTGTACGTAATTGCCGCGGACGGCAACCCCCACGCGGAGGGTCGTCATCTTTCCCACGGGTTCCTTCACATTGATTTAGTAGATAGCGAGGGCTTGCTATCGGCAGCATATCGCATCCGCAGAGAACGGCGACTGGACGCGGTATTCACAGCCGGAACGGACTTTTCCATAGCCGTCGCACTCATTGCCGAGGCCCTGGGTTTTCCGGGTCACAGCCCGGCGGCCGCCACCCTCGCCAGCGACAAGGCCATGATGCGAAGGAGCTTCGAACGTTCCCGAGTTCCCTCTCCCCCATTCACGGAAATAAATACCGCCGATGACATTCCCGCGAGGATTCGACACCTGCCCCCACCCTGGGTAGTGAAACCAGTAGACAACATGGGCGCACGCGGCGTTCAACGCATCGATGAAATCGAAAAATTCCGGGAAGCCCTCGAAATCGCCAGAAAACATTCCGGAACCAATCGCGTACTGGTGGAAAGTCTAATCGAGGGCCCGGAATTCAGCCTCGATGCCCTGGTGGAAGACGGCAGAATAATCCCCTGCGGCATTGCCGACAGACAGATACACTATCCGCCGCATTTCATCGAAATGGGCCACACAATCCCGTCGAAACTCTCCGAACGTAAACAAAGCGTCCTATGGAATACCTTCGAAAGAGGCATAAAGGCTCTGGGGCTGAGTCACGGAGCCGCCAAGGGAGATATCAAGCTCAGTCCCCAAGGGCCGGTAGTCTGCGAAATTGCCGCCCGGCTTTCAGGAGGCTTCATGTCCGGTTACACCTATCCCTACTCCAGCGGTATTCGCCCAACCGAAGGCGCCATTCGCCTAGCTCTTGGTATGGAAGCCGACATGCCCAAGCCAACTTTGAAACTGGTCTGCGCCGAGCGCGCACTTATCGCGATCGATGGAACAATATCCAGTATAGAAGGCATTGAGGAAGCCGTCCGACTTCCGGGAGTAAAGAATTTCTTCTTCAGAGTTAAAAGGGGCGATAATGTCAATTTCCCTCGCAATAACGTCGAAAAAGTAGGCAATGTAATAGCCGTGGGCAGCACCCACGATCAAGCTCGCGAGCGCGCTCTTTGCGCCCTTCGCAAGGTTCAAATCAACCTGAGCCCGGAAAACCCAAGCACTGGCGCCTATCTCGATCGAGAAACCGATTTTCCGCCGGATGCCTTCGATTTGAGCCAAGACAGTCCAGGCGTCTTCTCGAAATATCTACACAAGCTCTGGCGTGCAAATCCTCCCCTGCCCTCGAGAGGGAGCCCCTCCTCTCCACCCACAATATACCTTCCCCCCCCATCCCCAATTAGGGACTACGCGGGCCGTGGCATTTCGGAGATTCTAGCGATACTCGTCCGTGAGAACAAAATCGCGACTTTGCCACCTCCCTCACAACCCACAAACGGAACCGTTATCCTATCCGATTTCTGGAAGGCGCTCGTCAGAGGAGGTCTATGCGGAGTAAGGTGGTATCTTGACAAGCACCGCTAGAAAGATAGTCTTCCTTCGCGCTGCCGTTCTCGCCTTGGCCCTAGCCGCACTTACTCCGCCGCGCACGAATGCGCAGCAGGTTTCCTTGGAAAATCTCCTGCGACAAACCGGAGCCACACTGCGCTGGAACCCACACCTGGGACAGGGTCTCTTAAGCCGCGACGATATCACCGTAGCCTTCCGTCCCGGCCTGCCCTGGATAGTGCTAAACGGCGGAAAAATCATCGAGATTGGAATCATAGAAGAAACACAGGGACGCCTGCTTTTTTCTGTCGAAGCCGCCGGGAAACTCTTCGATATCTTCGGCCTTACCGCCCAAGGAAATGGAAGCTACCGCCTGAGCACCATTCTAATCGATCCCGGCCATGGCGGACGCGACAGTGGGGCTATGCATAGCTGGCCCATCGATGGCATGGAATATCCGCTTAATGAAAAAGATATCGTGTTGGAAATTAGCTTGCATGTGGAGGAGGCCCTAAAAAGGAAATATCCCGACAAGGAAGTAATGCTTACCCGAAATTCCGATGTCTATCCCTCCCTAGAGGAAAGAATCGCTCTTGCCAATGGAATTGAACTTGGAGTTCAGGAAGGGATGATATACCTATCGATACATGCGAATGCCTCCCTGAATACCCGGGCCGAGGGCTACGAAGTGTGGTATCTGCCGAAAGACTATCGCAGAACGCTTGTGGATCCCAAAACCCTCGGCGACAGAGAGAGCGAGATAGCCCCGATAGTCAACACCCTCTGGGAGGAAGAATTCACCCACGAGAGCATCAGACTGGCGGATATGATACTGAGCCGCTTCACGGCCGAGCTCGGTCCAAGCATTCCCAACCGCGGGAGGCGAGAGGAAAGCTGGTTTGTTGTAAGAAATGCAAAAATGGCATCTGTTCTGGTAGAGGTAGGCTTCATCACTCATAAGGACGAGGCTAACAGACTGAGACAGCCTGATTACTTGAAGAAGATATCGAACGCTCTCTACAATGGCATAGTCGATTTCGTGAACTACTTTGAAAGCAGGGAGGTTGCGTTCTGAAGCCGTATAGAATCTTGCTTAACCCCTTGAGTTTGATTGCAATCCTGCTTATCTCACTTATACTGTCTGTAATCGCATACAATCTATTTCGTCCGCCATACGAGGGAAGAATTTTCTACTATCCAAATAACGCCGGAACGGAAATCGGCGCCGAGCGTAGGGGAATCCCTATGAAAAAGGATATTGAGGGGCGATTGACGGTTTTCCTCGAGGAGCTTCTTCTTGGACCAATGAACCTCGAACTCGCCAAGGCGCTCCCTAAGGAAACCAAAATCGACAACGTAGCCGTCGTAGGGGTAATTGCCTACGTAGATCTAAGCAGGCAGGTTTTCGAAATTGAGAAAGAACTCCCGATAAGCTACGATGAGGCGTTCGATAATATGCGGCATAATATAGAATTCAATTTTCCGCGTATCGAGAAAGTTGTTTTCACTATAGAGGGACAGCAGGTCAATAAACCGCTATATATTATGAAGACCGATGCCGATCATTGAGACGAATTGGACGTGAGGGAAAAAACTGAAAAAATCGTATTATTTTCATTGAAAAACATCTCCCATATCCGCTATAGTTTTTACGTTAGATATAAATGAATGCAAAGGAGCCTTAAATGAGAAAGATTTTCATTTTCCTGGCTGTTGTTTCAATCGCAAGTGGAACGATCTTCGCTGATGAAGAAGTTCTAATCGATTTCAGCCAGCTTGTGGACGACTATCAGGGACAGCATCAGGCAACGCTGTGGGATTACAGCTCGATCGCGGGCACCAGATTCTCCGAAGAGGAGAAAGCAACTATGAATACCTCCCTATACGTTCCAAATTGGGATGTGGATTTTTCCAATTCCTCCAAAACCATTACGACTGAGAGCTTTTCCTATGTACGTTCCGCCGTAGTTGGGGATAATTCGCCGCAGTTTGCCGGCGACCAGGTGATGGCGGTGCGCGTGAATTACCCAAGGGGGACGTTCAATTCCTACGCATGGATTAAGCCCCCGTTTGAGATTCCCATATATTCTACCAGCGATTTAGCGGAGGATGCACCCAGGGGAGAGCAGTTTGTCGGTTTCGGCGTACTTCAGAACGTGGGTGTTATCAGGGATATTAAGATGAACGTCTACGGTTTGAATTATCCAATGAGTGTGGCTGTTGTTCTGAGAAATGAGAATCGAGAAACCCAGCAGTATCCGTTCGGCCACCTCGAATTCTCAGGTTGGAGGGAGCTTACCTGGGTGAATCCGAACTACATCATCAATGTTAGAGATAGAGAGGTTAAAAAGCTTCCGCTCTATCCTAGGAACGTCCCATCGGTAGCCCTGGATAGTATACAGTTCTACCGAGACGCGGAGCAGGAAGGTGGCGATTTCATAGTATACGTGAAAGATATAGTGGTTACTTACGATCAGGCCGTACTGCAGGGCTTTGATACCGATTTAGACCACGAGGAAATTTGGGGCATCCTGAAGGAACGGGAAGAGGAACGACGCAGAGCCGCATTGCTGCGACTGGGCGATGAGCAGATTCTATATTACATCGAGGAGCAGAAGCAGCACAAAGACGCTGAGGAAACTCCCGCGCAGTAGCAAAAACGAAATCCAAACTTCGAGGCCCAACGCTTAAGTTGGGCCTTTTTTAGCTTCTGCTACACTCCGATCTCTGGGATCTCAGTGAAATGGAAATTCGAGATTGAATGCATTAAGCTTCGCCCCAAACTCACCATTGTCACTTTATTCTCAAGAAGTAAAAGGAATTCCTAGAAAGTGAGGCTATGCCTCGCCATGTGGGATAAGTATCAGATACTTTGTATGATGTAACAACATGGAGGGATATATGCCCTATAAGAAACTATGGAATGTGCTTGGAGGAGTACTCACAGCGCTTGCTCTTACGGGTGCCAAATGCAAAGTGACAATGCAAAGTGATAGCTTTATTACTCGCTGGAATACAGATGTTGGCGGCAGCAATGTAGAGACGGCAAGAAACCAGATAAGATTGCCCCTTAGTGCAAGCGGTAACTATGACTTTGTGGTTTCATGGGGTGATGGGAATGAGGATAGGATTAGGGCACATAATCAAGCAGAAATTACTCACACCTATAAGAAGAGGGGAGAGTACAAAGTTACAATAACCGGAGTCTGCGAGGGATTCGGGTTTAGCTATGACTCTGATTCGAGTATTGGCGACTCTGCGAAGCTGCTGAATGTTAGCCAGTGGGGATCCGTGAAGCTTCACAATGAGGGGTATCAGTTTGCTCATTGTACTAATCTTTCAGACTTTTCGGCTTCAGATAGCCCTGATTTGAGCAGTGTTACAAATATGAATGGCATGTTTAAGAATACAAGATCATTCAACCGGGATATCGGTTCCTGGGATGTGGGCAAGGTTACTGATATGCGTGAGATGTTTCTGGGAGCAGCATTGTTCAACCAGGATATTGGCTCCTGGGATGTGGGCAAGGTTACTGATATGGGTGGTATGTTTAGGAATGCAACAGCATTCAACCAGTATATCGGTTCCTGGGATGTGGGCAAGGTTACTGATATGAGTGAGATGTTTCTGGGAGCAGCATTGTTCAACCAGGATATCGGCTCTTGGGATGTGGGCAAGGTTACTGATATGGGTGGTATGTTTAAGAATGCAACAGCATTCAACCAGTATATCGGTTCCTGGGATGTGAGCAAGGTTACTGATATGAGCTACATGTTTGGGAATGCAAGTTCATTCAACCAGGATATTGGTTCCTGGAATGTGAGCAAGGTTACTGATATGAGCTACATGTTTGGGAATGCAACAGCATTCAACCAGTATATCGGTTCCTGGGATATGAGCAAGGTTACTCATATGAGTGGCATGTTTAAGAATGCAACGGCGTTCAACCAGGATATCAGCTCCTGGGATGTGAGCAGTGTTACTCATATGAGTGGCATGTTTAGGAATGCAACGGCGTTCAACCGGGATATCAGCTCCTGGGATGTGAGTAAGGTTACTGACATGAGCAATATGTTCTGGAAAGCAAGATTCTTCAACCAGGGTATCGGCTCCTGGGATATGAGCAGTATTACTCATATGAGTAAAATGTTTGCATTTGCAGAATCTTTCAACCAGGGTATCGGCTCCTGGGATGTGAGCAGTGTTACTGATATGAATGGCATGTTTGAGAATGCAACGGCGTTCAACCAGGATATCAGCTCTTGGAATGTGGGCAATATCACTGATATGAGTGGAATGTTTCATGACGCATCATCTTTCAACCAGGATATTGATTCCTGGGATGTGAGCAAGGTTACTGATATGGGTGGTATGTTTAGGAATGCAACAGCATTCAACCAGTATATCGGTTCCTGGGATGTGAGCAGTGTTACTGATATGAATGGCATGTTTAAGAATGCAACATCCTTTAACCAGGATATCAGCTCCTGGGATGTGAGCAAGGTTACTCATATGAGTGGCATGTTTAAGAATGCAACATCTTTTAACCAGGATATTGGCTCCTGGGATGTGAGTAAGGTTACTGACATGAGCAATATGTTCTGGAAAGCAAGATTCTTCAACCAGAGTATCGGCTCCTGGGATGTGAGCAGTGTTACTCATATGAGTAAAATGTTTGCATTTGCAGAATCCTTCAACCGGGGTATCGACTCCTGGGATGTGAGCAGTGTTACTGATATGAGTGAGATGTTTGCATTTGCAGAATCCTTCAACCAGGGTATCGGCTCCTGGGATGTGAGCAACGTTGTTGGTATGAGTGGTATGTTTAGTAATGCAACATCTTTCAACCAGGATATTGGTTCCTGGGATGTGAGCAGGGTTATTGATATGGGTGAGATGTTTGCATTTGCAGAATCCTTCAACCAGGGTATCGGCTCCTGGGATGTGAGCAAGGTTACTGATATGAATAGGATGTTTGCATTTGCAGAATCCTTCAACCAGGGTATCGGCTCCTGGAATGTGAGCAAGGTTACTGATATGCGTGAGATGTTTCTGGGAGCAGCATTGTTCAACCAGGGTATCGGCTCCTGGAATGTGGGAAACGCTGCTGATATGAGCTTCATGTTTAAGAATGCCACAGCATTCAACCAGGATATCAGTTCTTGGAAAGTTGATCGGGCAATTCATTATTGGGATATTTTTGTTAATTGTCCCATAAACCAGGATAACAAGCCTTTGTTCTAATCAACAAGACTATCCGACTCTATAAATGATTTCTAATTCGGTGGCTGATTGGCGGAAATCCGATGAGCAGTATGAAGCCGAGCTTCGGTATGGGAAGAGCGGCTAACCTCGGAAAACCATTTATCGATACTGGCAACTAAGCTTCGCCCCAAACTCACCTCTGCCACTCCATTCTAAAGGAGCAAAAAGGACTTTCAGAAAGTGAGGCTATGCCTCGCCATGTGGAACAAGCATCAGACATTCTGTATGATGCGGGAACATGGGGGGTTATATGACACATACATTGCTTGGAAGATTGTTCATAGTGCTTGCTCTTACAAGTGCCGCATCTGAAGTGACAGCGCAAAGCACTAGCTTTGTTACTCGCTGGGATACAGATGTTGAAGGCAGCAATGTAGAGACGGAAAGAAATCAGATAAGACTGCCTCTGAGCCCGAGTGGCACCTATGACTTCGTGGTTTCATGGGGTGATGGGAATAAAGATAGGATTACAGCACACGATCAAGTAGAAGCTACTCACACCTATAAGAAGAGGGGAGATTACAAAGTTACAATAACCGGAATTTGTGAGGGATTCGGGTTTGGCTATAACTTTGATTCACATACGAGTGTTGGTGACTCTGCGAAGCTCTTGGATGTTATCCAGTGGGGGCCCGTGAAGCTTCACAATGAGGGGTATCAGTTTGCATATTGTACTAATCTCTCAGGTTTTTCAGCACCTGGTGACCCTGATCTGAGTAATGTTACTGATATGAGTAGCATGTTTGCATCGGCAGAAACCTTCAACCAGGATATTGGCTCCTGGGAAGTGAGTAAGATTACTAATATGAGAGGTATGTTTTTGGGAGCAAAATCCTTCAACCAGGATATTGGTTCCTGGGATGTGAGCGGTGTTACTGATATGCATGTTATGTTTTTGGGAGCAAAATCCTTCAACCAGTATATCGGTTCCTGGGATGTGAGCAGCGTTGCTAACATGCATGGTATGTTTGGGTTTACAGAATCTTTCAACCAGGATATTGGCTTATGGGATGTGAGTAAGGTTACTGATATGAGTGCTATGTTTGCATCGGCAGAAACCTTCAACCAGGATATTGGCTCCTGGGATGTGAGCAGTGTTACTGATATGAGTAGCATGTTTGCATCGGCAGAAACCTTCAACCAGGATATTGGCTCCTGGGATGTGAGCAGTGTTACTTATACGCGTCTTATGTTTGCATATGCAAAATCCTTCAACCAGGATATCAGCTCCTGGGATGTGAGCAGCGTTGCTAACATGCATGGTATGTTTGGGTTTGCAGAATCTTTCAACCAGGATATTGGCTTATGGGATGTGAGTAAGGTTACTGATATGAGTAGCATGTTTGCATCGGCAGAAACCTTCAACCAGGATATTGGCTCCTGGGATGTGAGCGGTGTTACTGATATGCGTGTTATGTTTCTAGGAGCAAAATCCTTCAACCAGGATATCAGCGGATGGAATGTTGATCGGGTAATTGATTATCGGGAAATTTTTGACAACTGTCCCATAGACCAGAATAACAAGCCTTTGTTCTAATCAACAAGACCATCCGACTCTATCAATGATTCGGTGGCTGTTTGGCAGAATCAAAGGAATCTAGAATCCGATGAGCAGTATGAAGTCGAGCTTCGGTATGGGGAGGGTGGCTAGTCTCGGAAAACCATTATCAATACTGGTAACTAAGCTTTGCTCCCAATTCACCTTTGCCACTCCATTCTAAAGAGGCAAAAAGAACTCCTAGAAAGTGAGGCTATACCTCGCCATGTGGGATAAGTATCAGATACTTTGTATGATGTAACAACATGGAGGGATATATGCCCTATAAGAAACTGTGGAATGTACTTGGAAGAGTACTCATAGCGCTTGCTCTTACAAGTGCCGCATCTGAAGTGACGGCGCAAGGTTCTCGCTTTGTTACTCGCTGGAATACAGATGTTGAAGGCAACAATGTAGAGACGGAAAGAAATCAGATAAGACTGCCTCTGAGCCCGAGTGGCACCTATGACTTCGTGGTTTCATGGGGTGATGGGAATAAAGATAGGATTACAGCACACGATCAAGTAGAAGCTACTCACACCTATAAGAAGAGGGGAGATTACAAAGTTACAATAACCGGAATTTGTGAGGGATTCGGGTTTGGCTATAACTTTGATTCACATACGAGTGTTGGTGACTCTGCGAAGCTCTTGGATGTTATCCAGTGGGGACCTGTGAAGCTTCACAATGAGAGGTATCAGTTTGCTCATTGTACTAATCTCTCAGGTTTTTCAGCATCTGATAACCCTGATCTGAGCAATGTTACCAATATGAGAGGTATGTTTCTTGGAGCAGCATCGTTCAATCATGATATCGGTTCCTGGGATGTGAGCGAGGTTACTGATATGAGCTTCATGTTTAATGAAGCAGAATCATTCAACCAGGATATCAGCTTATGGGATGTGAGTAAGGTTACTGATATGAGCTTCATGTTTAATGAAGCAGAATCATTCAACCAGGATATCGGCTTATGGGATGTGAGTAAGGTTACTGATATGAGCTTCATGTTTTATGAGGCACCATCATTCAACCAGGATATCGGCTCATGGGATGTGAGGAATGTTACTGATATGAGTAGTATGTTTAAATTTGCAACATTGTTCAACCAGGATATCGGCTTATGGGATGTGAGCGAGGTTACTGATATGAGCTTCATGTTTAATAACGCAGAATCATTCAACCGGGATATCGGTTCATGGAATGTGAGGAATGTTACCAATATGAGTACTATGTTTCAATTTGCAACATTGTTCAACCAGGATATCAGCTTATGGGATGTGAGCGAGGTTACTGATATGAGCTTCATGTTTAATAACGCAGAATCATTCAACCAGGATATCGGCACCTGGGATGTGAGGAATGTTACCAATATGAGTAGTATGTTTGAATTTGTAACTTTGTTCAACCAGGATATCGGCTTATGGGATGTGAGCGAGGTTACTGATATTAGCTTCATGTTTTATAAAGCAGAATCATTCAACCAGGATATCAGCTTATGGGATGTGAGTAAGGTTACTGATATGAGTAGTATGTTTGAATTTGCAACATTGTTCAACCAGGATATCAGCTTATGGGATGTGAGCGAGGTTACTGATATGAGCTTCATGTTTAATGAAGCAGAATCATTCAACCAGGATATCAGCTTATGGGATGTGAGTAAGGTTACTGATATGAGTAGTATGTTTAAATTTGCAACATTGTTCAACCAGGATATCGGCTTATGGGATGTGAGCGAGGTTACTGATATGAGCTTCATGTTTAATAACG
>Ga0209680_1000013_pt1 | contig 60955 bp, 44 predicted proteins | sample WorMetLIZISLAND1_FD_187413 | JGI IMG/M metagenome (GOLD analysis project Ga0209680, IMG submission 187413) | Marine gutless worms symbiont microbial communities from Max Planck institute for Marine Microbiology, Germany - Olavius loisae LIZARD... ... | reverse complement strand
AGTCATAGGTGCCGCTCGAGCTCAGGGGGAGTCTTATCTGATTTCCTGCCGTCTCTACATTGCCGTAAGCATCTGTATCCCAGCGAGTAACAAAGGATGTGCTTTGCGCTGTCACCTCAAATGCGGCCCCCGCGAGAACAAACGCTATGAGTAATCTTCCAAGCACATAGAATGCTTTCTTACTTGTCATCGTTTTCTCCTTTTTTCTACATTGTATACGGGTATTAGAAATTAGGATACTAATCCTTTTTATTATAACAAAATATGTTTTCGCTTTGAGCACAGCTTAATGCATCTAATCTCGATTTTCCACTCCAATGGCCATCACCTGAATCAATACTCCTTATTTAATCGCCCCCCTTCCATTTCGAAGAGAATGCGTATTCAATCGGATAGAAGTACTTCACAAAGAGCTACTTGAACGAGACGCAACTCCGGTTGCCCAGGCGCGGATTATCGTATTGGCCTCCATCGAATGTGGGATGTCTCCTAAGTTACTGAAGAAAATTTCGAACTCAAAGACCACTTTCCGAAACCAGCCTAGAACCTGCCGATATCAAGCTCTCAATACAGGAGAACGCCCAAGATAGGTGAGTTTGTAATCGACATTCGCGTACATAGGTTGGTGGAAGAGTCTAGGGTACTTGAGTCTTTTAGACTTTTTCTCTAATATCTTATTACTGAATGATGTCTAAGACAATAAACTACATGATTCTGGGAGGTTTCAATGAAGAATTTGAGATGTGTCGGTATACTTGCCCTTACGGCCACGATGACGTTTACATCTTGCAACATTTTCAACATGGTCAAATTGCACGAGGCTATCGGAGTCTCCGGCACTGCGAACATTAAGGGGGTGCCCGAAACCGCGGATGCGAATTTGGTAGTGGGTACCCTTGCCGGTGATGGAAAACCGGGCATAGTAGACGGCCCCGGCATTACAGCGAGATTTAATTATCCCGCCGGTATAACCGTTGATTCGAAGGGCCATATCTTCGTGGCGGATTTCTTCAACACTAGTATCCGGGAAATTGAACCCACGGGAGAGGTAAGCATCCCGGTTATGACTCCCAAAGGTTCAGGTGATCAATATGGCGAAATGTTTGGGAGTATAGGTAATAGTGTTTTTATAGAGGGTGTTCTTACTCCTGTGTTTCTCAACCCTGTCGATGTGGCCGTGGGCGCCGACGGTAATCTCTATCTGGTGGCTTATGAGGATAATCGCATCTGGAAGGTTATTCCGGGAGAAAAGGTAACTCTCGACCTTCGTATTCAAAAAATCGTTACAGGAGGAAGGGTAAGCATCCTAACAGGCAAAGGTCTGAGCGGCAACAAAGATGGTGATATCGCTGAGGCGCGGTTCAAATACCCTCTAGGAATAGCCGCGGATGCTGCAGGCAATATCTATATTTCTGATACCGAGAATCACCGCATCCGAAAAATCACTCCGGAAGGAATGGTTTTCACTCTTGCCGGCAGCAAGCGAGGCTTCAAGGATGGCAGTGGAACCGAGGCGGAGTTTAACAAACCCGTCGGCTTGGCCGTGGATACGTCCGGCAATATCTATGTGGCGGATAGGGGAAATCACAGTATTCGGAAAATCACGGCAGAGGGGGTGGTTAGCACTCTAGCTGGAAGTGAGAAGGGATTTATGGATGGCAGCACCACTGAGGCGAGGTTTAACAAACCCAGCGGTGTGGCCGTGGATTCGGATGGTATCGTCTATGTGGCGGATCAGAAAAACAATATTATCCGAAAAATTACTCCGGAAGGGCAGGTAGGCACCTTGGCCGGTAGTGGCATAGCGGGTTTTGAAGATGGCAATGCTGTTACTGCGCAGTTTAGAAATCCCATGGGTGTGGCCGTGGATTTAGATGGCAATGTTTTTGTGTCAGATACCGGCAACCAACGAATCCGGATGATAGAGGGCGTTTCGCGACCGCGCCGAAATATCGTTCATGCTGATAATGCCGACAAGCAAAGTACCCGTATGTAAGGCGGTAGTAGAGGTGCGTGATTTGGGCCATTGATGGGTCGTTCGACGCGGTAGCCATGAATATGAGAAATATTTCGATGCCGTTGCCGTGCTTTCGCGCCCGGAGTATGGCCGGTCGACCCTCGTCCATCTTGTAACGGCCTCTAAAAGCCGGGCCTTTGACCCAATCCGCCTCTAAGCCTGGAAGAGCTTGAAATGGGTGGAGTATATGCCTCTTCGAGCAGGAAGCCGGCTCTGAACTTCGCCTTGGAAGAGCACTTGTTGTTCGAACTGGAAGATGGAGACCGGCTGTTGCTTCTCTATCAGAACGAGCCATCCATAGTGGTGGGGCGCTTTCAAAACCCTTGGAATGAGTGCAGAACCGGCCTGGCACGGCGGGAGGGAATCGGCGTATATCGCAGGATTTCCGGCGGGGGAGCCGTAGTTCACGGACCTGGTAATCTTAACTTCTCGTTTCTGAATGGAGCGCCAAATCCGCGGCGAGAAGAAAACCTGGTTGATATTGTGACGGCTCTGAATGGACTTGGGCTCAAACTGAGCATCAATAGTCGCTACGATTTAATAGCCGGGTCTGCTTTGCATGGCGGGGCGGAATTCAAAGTGAGCGGTAGCGCGTTTCGTCAAAGTGGTGGGCGCGCCATGCATCATGGCACCCTGCTCGTGAATGCCGATACGTTGCGAATCAAGCAACTCCTGATGCGCCCGCCCCGACAACTGAAGATTCGAGGGGTGCAGTCGCTACCTTCGCCTGTGATAAATATCACGGAACTGGTGCCTGAAATAACGATTTCAAGGGTGATAGATGCCCTGGCGGTCCAATGGGGGGAAGCGGCCGGCCCACCTGCGATAGATCCACGAACCTTCCTGGGCGGGCCGATTTTTGAATCCGCACTGAAGAAGCATGAATCGACGGCTTGGGTTTGGCGAAAAACGCCCGCGTTTCGAGAGCTCTTCGCATACGAAAACCTTCCCGAGGGCTTCCCACTGGAGCTTGAAATTCGAGACGGGCGAATTTTCTCCGCCATGTTTTCCGATCTGAAGCGAGGCTTCACACCCCAAACGGAGTTCCTGGAGGGTTTGGATTACCAGGGGGATTCAATTCTCGATGCCAAGAGATCTAATTCGCCTATCTGGCTGGAAACTCTGGCTAGAATAGTTGATGGAGACTGGGATAGCTTGGATTGAGCCTTGATTCAAATGGGGATTAGCCGTAATATAGCGAATTACTTATGAGAAAAGAATACTGCTTGCTTCGACGTATGGCACTCGTTCTTACAGTGTGCCTGTTCTGTTCAACGGGTCTCCCGGGATGGGAGTTCGATCATTACTTAGGTTCTAACTTCGCGTATTACCTGGATGATAATAGAGGAAGCCCTGCCGGCGCGTCTGGTTTCTTGCCGCCCTCGTATAGTCCAAAATACCCCGAGAATAGCGCCCAGTGGAAGGGTGGATACTATGGCTGGCTGAATTCAAATCCTGCTTCACGAAGATTGGGAAACGGTTGGGGTGCTGTTGAATTCGAGGTTTATTATCGCTTTCGGGCGATGCAGAGTGTGCTTGTAGCCGAAGGCCCTCTCATGGAGGATAATAATATCACCTTTATAATCAAGCCAATCTTATCGCCTGCCACTCTGCACTTGGAAACTGAAGTACAGTTTACCCCCATCGCCTTTTTCAAATTAACAGGGGGGGTGGCGGGAGGCTTCGGTTGGCCTCTGAGTTTCTTGAATTTGGAGGGACTTGCCCTAAACGATGGGGATGTAATTACTGATACGAAGAGATTCGGCTGGGTGGGTTTCTATTTCGTTGGCGGAATCTTACAGTTCGACCTAGCGGCGCTGATTCCGGGAGAGTGGAACCACGTGGTATTCTCGGCAAACATAAAGGCCAGGTACATGCACTATTCCCGGGCGGGCGCCCTGGAAGCCTGGTACTGGCGTGCTGATAGAGGCCAGAATTTCAATGGCTGGGAGTATCGGGGTAGCTACGCCATTGGATACCAACCGCCTTGGCGGGTGAACTTCATCGGTTTTGTGGCGGAGCACTGGTTCTGGCTGTCCAAGGATGTTCGCGAGCTTGCTCCAATGGACGCCGTTTATCAGACGGCAAATCCAGCTAGCTCCGCTTTGCCCAAGGTAGAGGCATGGGGCTCGGATTTTCAAAACTGGCGTTTTGGTCCTGCTGTCAATATAGCGTTCGAGAATGGCCACAGTCTCGCTTTTCTACTGCAATTTCGCAACGGTTTGTACTACACGGAGGAAACAGTATATGCAAGGTGGTTCAGGCGCTTCAATGCCACGGGCAAGTATGTGGAACTCGAGCGACTGGCTATTGTCTATGGTTGGGATTTCTAGTTTCGGGAGCTAGAGCAAAGCCTCTTTTCGCGCGTGCTCGGCAAGTGCGCCCTCGATTAGCTTCTCCAGAGCGCTTGCAAAATCCACGCCCTCTTCCGCCAGCATACGCTGGAACAGACTTATTGGAGTTAGGCCCGGCATGGTGTTTATCTCGTTCAAGTAGAGAGCTGAGCTTTCATCCTCCAGGAAAAAATCCACCCGCGCCAGGCCTCCTGCTCCGATGGCCTTAAAGGCGAGAATGGCGGTTTTCTTTACCTTCTCTGTCGTGGCGGCATCCAACTCAGCCGGAACCATGAGTTCCGCACCGTCGGGGTCGATGTACTTGGCATCATAGTCGTAAAATTCATGCTGAACTGCTGGGCTTATTTCACCTGGCGGGTAGGCCTCCGGATGCATGTAGCCTGTTACGGAACACTCTATCTCGCGGCCTTGAATCGCCTTCTCCACCAATGCTTTGTCGTCGTAGCGCCAGGCCCTTTGCAAGGCCGCTTTCAATTGCGGGAGATTCGCAGCCACACTAACACCCAGTGAGGAACCCGATGTGCACGGTTTAACAAATAGTCTCGAACCCAATTTCGCGAACAGGGACGTCTCGAGCTCGTCAATATCCCGTACAATGGATTTGTTGTGGACTGTTTGCCAGGGGATTACGAGCAAACCCGCATCCCTCCAAATACGCTTAGTGGTTTCCTTGCACATCCCGATGGCGCTGGCAAGTACGTTCGAGCCCACATAGGGTAGTCTAGCTGTTTCTAAGAGGCCCTGCACGCTGCCATCTTCCCCAAATCTGCCGTGTAGCAGGGGCATTGCAACATCGATACGCGGTTCTTGACCAGTCGGCAGGGTGAAACCGTCGCCGGGTTTAATCAGTATGCGCCGAGTGGCATCAACCCTTACCTTTAAGGCTCGCGGTATCCGCGATGGTACATCCTGGACGTACCACCCTCCGCTCCGGTCTATGCCGATTAGCAGGGGTTCGTGATTAAACTTCAGGTTTCGAAGCACCGATGCCGCCGAACTGCAGGACACCTCGTGCTCACCGGAACGTCCGCCGTATAGAAGCGCAATCCTTGCCATTATGGAGCATCATGGCATGAGGCATTCTTACTGGCAAGCGGGGCTGGGATATCGAGGCGCTCCTTATGCATCAGTCTACCTGAAGCAGGACTAGCCGTAGCTCAACCAATTCGTGTTCGAGTTCTGCCCAAATTCCCTCTAGGGGATATCTGGAGCGAAAGCCTCGTATTTGAGGCAGCACCCAGTTATAATATTGCACCGCGGCTTCGAATTCCCCTTTCTCTTCGAGGAACCTCCCGGCGGGAACGGCATGCTCCGCGAGAAAGTCCTTGTAGCCGGGAAGTGGCGCGATGCCCGCCTCCTCTTCGGCTCTGTATAACCAAAGTTCCTCGGTTTCCGGAATGTGAACCAGTAAGGCGTTTTCGCTCCCGCGAAGCCTGTACCATCGCCTTGGAAGCCATCGCGCCTCGAACTTGGATATCCGAGGTGATTCTTTGGTTAACAGTTTCACGGAGTAGAGTGCCCTGGGGTAGGCGAACACGAGTCTGTCGCCGAACCAGACAATGCCCCATGGGCTTCCCGCCGGTAGGGCGCCAACTGTTAGAGGGATAACTGCCTCATTTCCATTTTCTATGGATACTAGGTGGATTCCCTTTGTATCTAACCAGGCGAGCTCAGCCATTGCGGTGGATACTGCCAATGTTGAGGGAAAATTGAAACCCAGGAGGCTTGCCGAGGCATTCTTAGAGAAATCCACCTGGTAAGCTTCTTCACCGATTAACGCCACCAGATTTCCGTCCGGAGCCGCGAAGATAGGCCCCGCTGAGCCTCTCTTCCAGTCGAGGCTCCGCATTTTCGCGGTTAGCAAATCCAATATGTAGAATCTGTTATTGAGATATGCCACCCATTCGCCGTGGGAGGAAAGTACTCCGTTTTCCGGAATCCAACCTGCAGTTTGGCTCGAAAAAAGAGAGAGCAGGGACGTCGAATCTGGTATTCCACGTGAACTCAGGCTAATTATTGTATGTGGCCAAATCAGCCAAACCCTATCGGCCGCGCTTGAAACATCTATCGGCATGCTCCCATCCACTCCCGGCCAATCGGCAAAATGAGCCAAGTTTATTCTATAGAAAACACCTGTCCATTCAGTTATAATCTCCTCGCCGTCTAGGGCGGCTAGAACGAGTGGTAATGCAAGAGCAAGTGTAGCGGGTAGGGAGAATCTTCTCACAGAGCTAGGTTACAAATCTTGCGGCAACTAAGCCAAGCACCGTACTTCATTGCTGAACAATTCCATGATTCTTTCTCCTCTTTTGGCAATGCTGATTACACAGGTTTTGAAGATTCTGATTGCTCTGCTAACCGAGCGACGCTGGGCGTTTAAGCGCCTTACTGAAACGGGAGGAATGCCCTCTTCGCATTCGGCTACGGTGACGGCTCTCTGCACTTCAATCGGGCCGGAACATGGCTTCGGTAGCGCTTACTTCGCCATCGTGCTTGTATTTGGCGTTATTGTTGTCTACGATGCGGCCGGTGTGCGCAGGGCGGCGGGGAGGCATGCAGAGATTCTCAACGAACTGGTAAAGGAGTTCTCACATCTTTTCGACGATGAGGAAAGGCCCAGGGCATTGAAAACTCTGCTGGGCCACACTTATCCCCAGGTGCTGGTTGGTTCCGGCATAGGTATCGCGATGGGGTTCCTGATTCGCTACATCCAAGGTTAAGCCCTGCTTTTGCTGCCCTATGCCTCAAAGCCCAGACTGCACAGTGCCTCTCTGCACGCCTCTGCCTCGTCCCAGGGCAGAACGTGGTTTGCGTAAATGATGGAGTTCTCATGTCCCTTGCCCAGCGCCGCCACTAAATCCCCCCTGCGGGCTAGTTTCAGAGCCTGAAATATCGCCTGCCCTCTGTCCGGAATCAGAAAGAGATTCTCTCCCTGCCTCATAGCGGTGGCACCTTTGGCAATGTCCTCCAATATCTTTTCGGGATTTTCACCGCGAGGGTCTTCATCGCTCAAAAAGACTATGTCCGCGTACTTGGCCGCAATCGCGCCTTGACGAGGTCGTTTTTCCATGTCTCTCTCGCCGCCGGATCCGAAAATGAGTATTAACCTGCCTGTGCAGAGGGTTTTAAGAAAGGGGAGTATTTTTTCGAAGCTCCCGGGGGAATGGGCATAGTCCACGAGTACGTGAAAATCCATATTGCCTCTGATTATTTCCATTCTACCCTTTATGCCTCGTAGCTCGGGAAGTTTGGATGCGAGTTCATGTGCGCTTATTTTTTGTAGTTCGGCGGCGGCAGAGAGCGCGGCCAGAGCGTTTTCAACGTTATAAAGGCCGGGTAGCTTGATTCCGCATCGAGTGGTTTGTCCCGATGTATGGAGCAGGAATTCCGTACCGTCGGGCTTGATTCTAAGCTCTGTGGCAAAGATGTCGGCCTCTTTATTCCGGATACTGTAGCGAAGAACCCTTCTCTTGCCGGCGGCTCGAACAAAGTGCTCGCCCGCCTCATCATCCGCGTTTACCACTCCAAAGGCCCCGGGATTCTCAGATTCCGCCATCATTCGAAAAAGCCTCATCTTGTCTTCTCGATAGTTTTCGATGCTCCCGTGAAACTCAAGGTGCTCGCTGCTCAGGTTTGTAAACACCGCAACGTCAAATTCCACGTCGGCTAGGCGGCAATTGATGGGAGAGAGGCCGTGACTTGTCGCCTCTATTACCACGTGGCTCTGATTTTTGTTCACCATTTCCCGAAGCATGGCGTGTATGTAGGGCGCCTCGGGAGTCGACTGACGAAGATAATTCATTCTTTCCTCACCGCCAATTTCGAATGTGGTGGTGGATATGATTCCAGTGGATACACAGGCATGTTCCAGAAGCTGTTTTATTAGACTAACAGTAGTGCTTTTGCCATCAGTTCCTGTTACTCCGATTGCCGTGAGCTCCTTTGAAGGATGTCGGTAAAAGGCCGCCGAAACTCGGGATAGGGCTCTTCTGGTGTTGTTCATTCTTATGTAAGTAATTCCCGGTTGGTAGCCGGCCAGGGCCTTTGAGTGCATAATTGCTTGGCTGCCCCTGTCGATGGCGCTGTCGATGTACCGGTGTCCGTCCACGTGAGCACCGCTGAGTGCGAAGAAAAGCGCGCCCGGTTCGGTGTGGTTGGAATTGAAGGCTATTGAAGAGATGGTTTGCCTTGTATCACCGTGAATACTCGAGGGATTTAGCTCTCTTAGCAGGTATTCAAGCGATATTCTTTCCATGGGGATATAGATTAGCACCCAGCTGCCATGGATAACCAGCGTCCCAACCTGGCATAATCTTCCTCGAAGTAAGCTTTTGGCGTGAAAGCGCCTCAAAGCGCTTAGGATGGGCTTAGCTTAGCAGATTGGAACCTTACCCTTGAATCTGGGAGGCGGGGATTGGCGAGAAAGCACCGGTCGAGGCTGTTCTCGCTCTGGCTTAACCGGCACGGATTTGAGAAAGCGGACTTGATTATTGGCAGAATTGCGCTATATTCGGGATGATTGTTTCAGATTGATGAGGATGAGATGAATGCCGGCTAGGAAGACTACTGGAAAATCTGGCTCTAGAAGGAAGTTATCCGCTGAGCGTAAGCTAATAATTGTTGAGAGTCCCGCGAAGGCGAAGACAATCAAGAAGATGCTTGGCCGCGGTTATGCCGTGCGCGCTTCTGTAGGACATATAAGGGATATTGAATCCAAGGGCAGCGGAAAGAAGGCCTTCGGTATAGACTTTGAAAATGGGTATGAGCCGCATTATAGCATTATTCCAGGTAAAAAGAAGAGTGTAGTCGAATTGATAAAGGCTGTGGCGGAAGCCGACGAGGTTTTCCTGGCTCCCGATCCGGACCGCGAGGGCGAGGCGATTGCGTGGCATTTGAAGGAGGCCCTCGAGCTGGGTGATGAGCACGCTATGCGGATTACCTACCAGGCCGTTACGAAGAAGGCAATAAACGAGGCACTGGCCAATCCGCGACGGATTGATATGAGACTTGTGGATGCTCAGAAGGGCCGGAGGGTGCTGGATAGAATTGTGGGATTCAGTCTATCGCCCTTCTTGTGGAAGAAGGTTGCCAAAAGACTCTCGGCCGGACGTGTTCAATCGGTTGCGGTGAGATTGATTGTGGAGAAGGAGCGGGATATTGGGAGCTTCATACCCCGGGAATTCTGGAAGATCGAGGCCCATCTGCATGCGGCCGGTGGAGAATCATTCGCGGCAACTCTTACGAGTTGGGAGGGTGAGGATTTCGGATTGGGGGGAAAATTCTCTTCAACGGAGAATGAGGCAAGACGGGTGGAAAAAGTCCTCCGGAAGGCAAATTACATTGTATCCGAGGTTCAGAACAGGGAAACTTCTTCTCGTCCCGCTTCGCCGTTCATTACAAGCACCCTGCAGCAAACAGCCTCGAGCCAACTGCGATTTGGCCTACGCAGAACTATGCAAATCGCCCAGAGACTATACGAGGGCATTGAAATCGATGGGGGCCCCGTGGGTTTGATTACCTATATGCGAACCGACTCACCCCGATTGGATTACGAGGCAGTGAACGAGATTCGCGATTGGATTGCCAGGGAACACCCCCAATATCTGCGCGGATCGGCGCTGGTTTATGGGGCTAGAACTAAGGGCGGCGTAAGGGCTCAGGATGCACACGAGGCCATCCGACCCACCTCGGTGAATCGTACACCTGCCCTGATGAAACCCTTTCTCAGCAATGAGCAGTTCAGGCTCTATGAGTTGATTTGGAGGCGTACCATAGCGAGTCAGATGAAGGATGCACGTTATGCCGTAACTACAATCAAGTTAACGGCGGCCAGAGGGATATTCGAGGCCAAGGGCAGGATTACACTTTTTGATGGTTTCACGATGCTAACCCCTGAGATTCGGAAGGCAAAGGAAGAGTATCAAAATCTGCCCTTATTGACTGGCGGCGAAACCCTGGTTTTGGATGCTTTGAGAAACGAGCAAAACTGGACAAAACCTCCTCATCGCTATACCGAGGCTTCCCTGGTTAGAACTCTTGAAAGGCAGGGCATTGGCCGACCTTCCACATATGCCGCGATTATACAGACGATTCGCGAAAGAGGTTATGTTCGCCTGGAAAAGCGGGCCTTTTATGCGAACGAACTGGGTATTGCCGTGAACGACATCCTTTTCAAGGAATTCCCGAATATCTTGGACTATCGGTTCACCGCTGAGATGGAGGCCAATCTCGATGCAGTTGAGGGAGGCGAGGTAAACTGGCATGAATTGGTGGATGGCTTCTACAAGCCTTTCGCGGTTCGGGTAGAGGAGGCTATTGAAAGTGCCGAGCCTCTGAAGGGCAGAACTTGGGAAGGCGAGCAAAAATGTCCGGTATGCGGTAGGGAACTTGTGCTTCGTTACTCTAAATCCGGAGCCTTCTTGGGCTGTTCGGACTATCCCAAGTGCAGGGGTCTAATGCCCCTCCCCGGAGAAGACAAAGACGACGACAAAACCGATGGGGAATCGGTGAAATGTCCGAAATGCGGTCGGTTGATGCTGCTCAAGTCGGGCCGTTTCGGGGAATTCTATGCCTGTAGCGGATATCCGGAGTGCAAAACCACTGCAAACTTGAGCACCGAGAGGCAGCCGGTTTCTTTGCCCGACATAGAGCTAGACTGTGACGAGTGTGGCACTCCGATGGAAATCAAGTCCAAGAGCCGTGGGCCGGCGATGGTATGCCCAAATCCGAACTGCAGAAGGGAACTCCCGATTCGAGACGGCAAGCCGGTCTCCCTACCCAAGGCGAATGGAGTCAGGTGTGAGAAATGCAACAGTCCGATGATAGTTCGTTTGAGCAAGCGGGGCCCCTTCTTGGCGTGCACCGGATTCCCGAAGTGCCGAAATGCCAAGAGCCCCCGGCAAAGTTGAAACTGACGTTCGATTACCTCAAATTAGCCTCCGCGCCTAAGTAGTGATTCAGCATCTTGCAAAATCGCTGCATCTAATATCTATCCTATCTTCGTCGTTCCGAAAGGGTCAAAACTCCTACCATATTTTTTCGAGGTTAAATCCAGAGGATATCGCGGGCTTGTTGGCTCATTGTCGGATTATGGATATGCTAGGCGGAAAGGTGCTTAGTATGCATGGCAATGAGAAAATTGTACTCTTTGATACTACTCTTCGCGATGGAGGGCAAACCGGCGGTGTGCACTTCTCTGTGGAAGACAAGATTAAACTCAGCCGAGAATTGGACAACATGGGTTTTGAATATATTGAAGGAGGTTGGCCCGGATCGAATCCAAAGGATATACGCTACTTTGAGGAGATGAAGAAGGTAAAGCTAAAGTACTCGAAGCTCTCCTCGTTTTCGTCTACTCGTTTGAAGAACACCAGGCCGGAAGAGGATAGAATTCTAGCTGAGCTTCTACGCGCTGAAACTCCGGTTTTCACACTTTTTGGCAAGTCCTGGGATTTGCATGTCAGGGAATCCCTGGGCACTTCCCTTGAAGAGAACTTGGAGATGATTCATTCCACGGTGGAATTCTTGAAACCGCGCTGCGACGAGATTGTATACGACGCCGAGCATTTTTTCGATGGCTTCAAGGCTAATCCCGAGTACGCTATTCAAACCCTCGAGGTAGCGGCCGCCGCGGGAGCAAACTGGATTGTACTGGCTGATACGAATGGCGGGACTCTCCCCGAGCAGGTTCGGGTTGCCTCCAAGGCGGCCTTCGCCGCCATCGACAAACCAATAGGCATCCATACGCATGATGATGGCGACCTGTCTCTGGCAAATACGCTTGTAGCGGTTGAACTAGGGGCGAGAATGGTTCAAGGCACTATAAATGGACTCGGGGAACGCTGTGGGAATGCCAATTTGTGCAGCATTATCCCAACCCTCAGTTTTAAACTGGGATATGAAACCCTGGCTCCGGAAAAAATTGCAGATTTGACACGCCTTAGCTGGTTGGTATCAGAGCTGTCGAATAAGCCGCACCAAGAGAATCTTCCCTATGTTGGCGATAGGGCCTACACCCATAAGGGCGGAATTCATGTTTCGGCCGTACGTAAGAATCCCAGACTCTACGAGCATATCAACCCGGAACTAATTGGAAACAGGCGCAGAGTGCCGGTTAGCGATCAGGCGGGTAAATCGAATGTACTGCAAAAGGCAAGCGATTTGGGCATGAAAATCGAGGATGCCCATGCCAAGGCTATTGTTACAAGGGTTAAGGAGCTGGAATCCCAGGGCTATCACTTTGAAGGTGCTGATGCCTCGTTTGAACTTCTTAGCGACGAGTTAACCGGCAAACGCCGGGAATTCTTCAAGGTTCACGGGTTTAGGGTGCATACCTGGGAAAACGACAAGGGGGAAATCTGGTCTGAGGCTACTGTTAAAGTCTCGGTTCCCGAAACGGTTGCAGGCGGGAGAGGCCATACCTCTACCGTTGAACACACCGTGGCGGAGGGAGCCGGACCCGTGGAAGCCATGGACCGGGCCCTACACAAGGCTCTTGAACACTTCTATCCATCGATACGAGATATCCGTCTTACAGACTTCAAGGTTCGAATTCTGAACGAGGAGGCGGGCACCAAGGCTCTTACCAGGGTGTTGATAAACAGTACCGATGAGCATTTACGCTGGGGTACCGTTGGAGTTTCCCAGAATATTATCGAGGCCTCTTGGAGGGCCTTGATTGAATCGATTGAATTTAAACTGAAAAAGTATGAGGAAGCTTTGTAATGGCTCGCAAGATTATAATATTTGACACGACATTGAGGGATGGAGAACAATCACCGGGCGCTTCGATGATTGTAGAGCAGAAAATCGAGATAGCGGAGGCTCTGGATAGGCTCGGTGTGGATCGTATCGAAGCCGGATTTCCGGTATCTTCACCTGTGCAGTTCGATGCGGTAAAAAGAATCAGCAAGGCGGTTAAGAATGCAACTGTTGCGGGACTGGCCAGGTGCAAGAGAATGGATATCGATGCTGTCCGCGATTCTCTGGCCAAGTGTCCCAACAAGATGATTCATGTATTCATTGCGACAAGTCCGCTTCATATGAAGTACAAACTGCGAATGAGTGAAGATGAAGTAATCGCATCGATTACGGAACATATCGCCTACGCCCGCGCACAGGGTTTCAAAGAGATTGAATTCTCGCCCGAGGATGCCTCCCGCTCGGAGTGGAACTTCCTGCTTAGGGCTCTCAAAACGGCTGTTGCCGCCGGTGCCAATACCCTGAATATTCCCGATACCGTGGGATACGCCATGCCGGACGAGTATGGAGAACTCATGGCAGGTATTAAAAAAGCTATCCCGGAGCTCGGGGAGAAGGTAAGACTTTCCGCTCACTGTCATAACGATCTCGGTGTTGCGCTTGCCAATTCTCTTGCCGCGGTGAAGGCCGGTGCCGATCAGGTAGAGGTAACTCTAAATGGAATTGGCGAACGGGCAGGGAACGCCGCGCTCGAGGAATTGGTAATGTCCCTGCGGGTGCGAGAGGATATTTGGAATGTGGAAACCAATGTGCGAACAGAGTTTCTCTATCCCACGAGCAGACTCCTGCAAACCATCACGGGGCTCCTCATTCCGAGAAACAAGCCGATTTTTGGAGAGAATGTCTTCAGTCACGAATCCGGGATTCATCAGCATGGGGTGTTGAAGCACCGCGAAACCTACGAAATAATGGATCCGGCGAATATCGGCCGCAATACGCAAACCTTGGTTATGGGGCGCCATTCCGGCAAGCATGCGCTCAAGGAGAAATTGGAGCAGTATAACATAGTTCTCCATGGCAGGCAGATGGACACCTTCTATCGAAAGTTCATCGCCATTGCCGACAAGAAGAAGGAGGTTTTCGATGAAGATCTCTTTGCTCTGGTGTCTTCAGTGCTTGGCGAGTTTCCTACTGGTTGGCGCTTGGAACTCTTTCAAACCTGGACGGGCAATCGGGTAATTCCCTCCGCCACAGTCCAGATAAGAAAGGGCGATGAGATTCAACTTGGAACACAGGCAGGCGATGGTCCAATCGATGCGGTTTTCAAATCGATAGATGAATGCTCGGGAGTGAACGGTCGCCTGATGGAGTTTGTCATTCAGGCGGTTGGAGGCGGCAAGGATGCACAGGGTGAGGTTAAGCTCCAGGTGGATTTTGGCGGCATCGTAGTGGATGGCAAGGCATCATCAACCGATATCATCGAGGCATCCGCGTTGGCCTATATAAACGCTCTGAATCGAATGGAAATGATACGCGATGGCGAAAAGACCTCAAAGAGTTCGGGCGAGAACGAACAGGTAGTCCGAGAGACGGTTTAGAAATACCTGAGCGCTCGCTAAGTCGGTCATTCCTCTGTCCATTATCAGTGCAACCAGGCGTCTTTCGGCGCGACGACATACCGCCCGGGCAACATCGGCGCGGGCGGCCGCCTCGCTGCCGCCGTAGACAATAAAAGCGGCCGGGATTTCCGCCTGCTCCATATGCCTCAACTGATATTTCTCCAGTTTATTGAGCTCCGAGTCTCCCAGAACGCGGGGGTTTTTGCCGGTATTCGGATACCTGGGCGCTGCTGCAACCATGCCTCCCATCGTTAGGAGACAGTGCTCTATCCACTCTATCTCGTCTCTCTTGGATGGGTTTTCCATAGCAGACTTCAGGAGTCCCAAGAAGGAGTGAGTCTCATCGATTTCCCCAAGAACTTCGATTATTAGGTCGTCTTTTCGACGTCTCGATCCGTCCGCCAGGCTGCTTTTGCCCGCATCCCCACCGCCCGTGGTAATCCTATCGAATCGATTCGGCGTAGATTTGATTCCAGGGCGATATTTCCCCCCACCGTCTTTCCTATCTGTTTTTTTACCGAATAAGCCCATGAATCCTATTATAATTGTATTGTAGGACCGCATAAACGTTTTACCCGGGTATCTGTTTTTCTTATCTTAGTTATACTAAAGTACCGGTTAATAGGGGAGTGGATGAGCGAAGACGATAAAAGAGAGGATAGCGGAGGCGACTGGCGGGAGCTGCTGAAGAATTCGAAGAAGAAGATGAGTGATAGGCATAGGCGTCCGAGAGGCAGGTTCCGGTTTTCCCTTTGGTATCTGGTTCTAGCCGTGGCGTTGATAATCGCTTTCAATATGTTTGCGCTCCGAAGCAGGAATCAGGGCATACCTTACAGCGAATTCAAGGCATTGATTACTAATGGATCCATCAAGGAGGTGCATTATTCGGGTTCTTCCCTGGTAGGTTATTCCTATGTTAGAGGGGGAAGTCAGGATGGCGCGCGGTCGATGTTGCAGGGGATAATCAGCGATGAATCGAGCGCTTTGAAATCCTGGAAATCTGAACGCATAACGGACGATTCCACCCTAGTTCAACTAATGGACGACAACAAAGTGGTGTATAGGGCCATCCCCGAGGCCAACAATTACTTCTTGGATTTGCTATTGCGAATGGTTATTCCAATAGCACTAATGCTGCTAATTTGGCGTTTCATAGTTAGACGGATGGGGGGCATTGGCGGATCTAACGTAATGAGTTTTGGACAAAACAATGCGAAAATTGTTGCCGAGAACGATCTTACAACCCGATTCAAGGATGTGGCCGGCTGCGACGAGGCCAAGGACGAGCTTGTAGAGATTGTTGACTTTCTTAAGAGTCCCACCAAGTACACGAGTATTGGGGGTAAGATCCCAAAGGGGGCTCTCCTGGTTGGATCGCCCGGAACTGGGAAAACTCTGCTTGCCCGAGCGGTGGCCGGCGAGGCAGGTGTAACTTTTTTCAGGATGTCAGGTGCCGATTTCGTCGAAATGTTTGTTGGCGTGGGCGCGGCTCGGGTTCGCGATCTTTTCAAGCAGGCAAGGGAGAAGGCTCCCTGTATTATTTTTATCGATGAGCTGGATGCCATAGGCAAGAGCCGCGCCGGCTCTATTGCCACTAATGATGAAAGGGAGCAAACCCTAAATCAACTTCTTGTGGAGATGGATGGATTTGATTCAACCAGCGGTGTGATTATCCTGGCCGCTACTAACAGACCCGAGGTGTTGGACCCCGCGCTCTTACGGCCGGGACGATTCGATAGACAGGTGGCGGTGGATAAGCCGGATCAGATAGGCAGGGAGGCTATTCTTCGCATTCACTCGGTGGGAGTGAAGTTGGAAGAGGGCTTGGACTTATCCGATGTGGCCAAGGCAACGGCCGGCCTGGCAGGTGCCGATCTTGCGAACATCGTTAACGAAGCGGCCCTGCTCGCGGTTCGTTTCGGGAGGGAGAAGGTTTCCAGGGATGATTTTCTGGAGGCGATTGAGAAGACGGCGATTGGACTCCAGAAGAAGAACAAACTCCTGAATCCACATGAGAGGGAGGTAATCGCCTATCACGAAACAGGCCATGCACTTGTAAATGTTTTCACTCCGGACCAGCCTCTTGTAAAAAAAATCACGATAGTGCCGAGGGGTTATGGGGTAATGGGTTACATGCTGCCGGTTCCCGAGGAGGAACGCTCCTTCCAAACTAGGGAGGAACTTATCGGACGCATCGACGTTACCCTTGGCGGACGGGCCGCGGAAGAGATTATCTATGGCACAATGTCCACCGGTGCGGGAAACGATATCGCCCAAGCTACTGATATCGCACTGTCGATGATAACCAGATTCGGTATGAGCGAAAAATTCACCAATGTATCGCTCGATAAACGTCCGGCATTGTATTGGGGCTCTGAATCCTATGGACAGGGACGCGAGCACGCGGAGGAAACGCAGAAATACATAGACGAGGAGATAACTCGAATCATCGGCGATGCTTATGAGCGCGTAGCGTCTCTACTTAGAAGACATCGGAGCCTATTGGACGAAATTACGGTAAGGCTGCTCGACAGGGAAACAATAGAGCGCGATGAATTGATGGAGTTGATAAAATCCGACAAGCTCGGCAATCAGGATTTTGAAGCCAGAAGAGGGGCGGACTTGAAGCCATCCGAGAAAGCCAAAAGCTCCGGGGATGCGAGAAATGAGGCAATAAAGGAACGGATGGCGGAAAGGAGAAATGCCGAAGAGGAGGCCGCCAAAAAAGCTGCCGAGGAAAGAGTTCGAAGCAGCATGGAAACGGAAGCTACCGATTCTACAGAGAATTACAACTAATCGATTTCAGCCCTACTTGAATGCAGTGGTTTTTTGAACTTATCATGGGTGTGGAGGTTACAGTTGTCTTTTGTTAGTTGGCAGTTCCTGATAGATTTAGGCATACTTGGTTCCGCATTGCTGATTGCAACATGGATGAGGTCCAAAATCAGGTTTTTCCAGCGATTTCTCATACCTAATGCGCTAACTGCCGGTTTTCTTTTATTCCCTCTTTACAATTGGGTATTTCCCCGCTTCGGCATGGATACGATGAGCCTTGAAAACATCGTTTACCACTTCCTCAGTATCTCCTTCATAGCGATGACACTCAGAGTGAGCAAGGAGAAGAGACGTTCAAGCCGAGATGTTCTTGCGACAAGTACCGCGGTTTTGAGCCAGTATGCCATTCAGTGCTTTCTTGGAACAGTAATTACGCTTGTTCTGATACGCACCCTTCTCCCAAATCTTTTCCCCGGATTCGGCTTATTTGCCGCCCTCGGTTTTTCACTGGGGCCCGGACAAGCCTTTTCTTTCGGCTCCGGCTGGGAGGCAATGGGATTTGAGGGACTTGGCAGCGTGGGATTGACATTTGGAGCCTTGGGCTTCGTGTGGGCCAGCTTTGGTGGGGTTTTTCTGGTTAATTATGGAATCAGCAAGGGCTGGGGTACGCGAAGTGAAAAGGCCCGCATCGATAAGAGCAAGGTGCGGCAGGGTGTGCTAACCGCGCGAGAATCCAAGGTTACTGATATTACCGAACCTGAGGCAATCGACCCCTTTACCTTCAGTTCAGTCTTGGTTTTGGCTACATATCTTCTTGCCTACCTGGAACTCAGAGCGCTCTCATGGTTACTGAGTTTACTTGGTATCGGCGCGGGGCTTGTTACTAATTTATGGGCAATCATGTTTATCTTCTGCGGCATTACGGCGATGTGCGTAAGGGCCATACTGCTTTCTCTGCGCCTGGGATTCGTTATAGACAATCACAGGTTAACTAGGATTAGCGGCTTTTGCGTTGATTTCATGGTTGCATCCTCGATCGCGGCGATTAGCGCGGCTGTTGTGGCAAAGTATTGGATACCGATTCTCATTATCGGCATATTGACGGGCCTGGCTACTACGTTCAGCCATATTTGGCTCTCCAGCAGGGTGTTCCAGAGCCATGTTTTTCAGCGAGCTATTTTGGTTTACGGCGCGGCTACCGGAACCCTGCCCAGTGGTTTGGCCCTGCTGCGCATTGTCGATCCCAAGTTCGAAACTCCGGCCAGTAGGGATTTCATGTTCTCGGCGGGTATTACATTTCTGGCCGCGGGCCCTATTCTCCTCACGGCGAACTGGCCCGCGCTTGGCGCGCTACGGGGAAGCATGATGCCCACCTACCAGGTTCTGATACTCTATGCTTTCTACCTTGTACTCTGCTTTGTGGCCTATCTACTACTCTCCGGGCGTCGGCGCTTTGTCAATCCCTCCACCATCTGGTTCAAGCGAGTTCGATGAAGGCCGGCTCACTCCCGGGTTTGATACAGGTATCTGAAGAAATCCATATCCGTGCTCAGCACCTTGCGTTGATTTGGCAGGGTAACTCGGTAGGATTCCAGCGCCTTCCAGAAGCTGTAGAATTCCGGATCGACATTGTAGCTATCGGCATAAATTCTTGCCGCCTGCTCATCGCCGTCGGCTCGAATCCGGGCGGCTTCGAGGTTGGCCTCGGAGAGAGTGATATCCCTATCGCGATTGAGTCTACCAAGCCACTCGGCCTTGAGGCCGTTGCCATTAGAGCGATATCCCGTGGCTATCTTCTGCCTCTCACTTATCATTCTATCGTAGACTGATTGGGTTAAATCGTCCGAATAGCGTATCTGTCGTATTACAACGTCAAGAAGCTCGATTCCATACTCGGGCATCGATTCCTGCGAACGTTCGAGCATCTCGTTTGAAAGCCTCTCACGGCCCAGTTCGATAGGGGTAAAGGCTGTTGCAAGCAGGCTGTCAACATCCGATTCCTTCTCGGCGTCTATATTCAGAGTCTCTTCACTCTCATCCGCCGTGTCATCCACTTGAAAATCCAGAATGGCGTTGTCCGATTCCAATATGCTGTTGGTTGAGCGGACGGATTCACTCAGCGGATACTTGGATACCACGGTTCTTACCGCCGATTCTATAACATTGTCCAAACGGGAGTACGCCTCATCTATAAGGGTAACCCTCTCATAGAAGGTTTTGGCATCTACTATCTTCCATCGGGCAGTGGTGTCTACCCAGATAAATTGATTTTCGCTGGTAGGTAGACGTTGGGGATCGCCGTCCCAGGAGAGGATTTTCCTGGAATAACGGGTAATCTTATCAACTAGCGGCAATTTCACTTTTAGTCCGGCATACACATGTACTTTCTTTATGGTTCCGAATCTGGTTACTACCACCTGCTCGCCTTCCGGCAGTACGAAGAATGGATTGAAAACTACCAGCACTAAGCCGATTGCCACCAGTACTATAATAACCCTTATCAACCTGCTCACTGTGATACCTCTCCGTTTAGATTCTTCAGGGGAAGAAAGTTGTCAAGATCCTTGTCGATAATATCCGTTTTTTCGGATTCCGCGAAAACCTCGGAAAGTGTCTCGTAATACATCCGCTCCCTTGTAACCGCGGGAGACCTTCTATACTCCTGATAGATGGCGTTGAAGAGCGCCACATCTGCCCGCGCCCGGTTAACTCGTGCCTGCCTATAACCCTCCGCCTCGGCAACCAGTTGCTTCGCCTCGCCTCTTATTCTGGGGATTTCGGCGTAGTACGCACGCTCACCCTCGTTTATAAGCCTATTACGATCCTGTATGGCCTTGTTCACGTCTTCAAAGGCATCTTGAACCTCGCCCTTTGGCGGAACCACCTGCTGCATCTTCACCTCGGTTATACTCACCCCAAGATTGTAAGAATCCAGTGTATCCTGAATCATCTGCTTGGCTTCGTATTCGATACTAACCCTGGCGGAGCTTATTACATCGAGTATTGCCCTATCCCCAACTAATTGGTTAACAGCGGACTGGGATACATCGCGAAGGGTCTTATCTCGATTGTCTTCCGTTCGGCTTCCCGGGATGCGGCTGTTGTCGACGTTGAAAAGCCATGCCTTCGGATCGGTAATTCGATACTCGATAATCCATGAGACATCAACGATGTTCAAGTCGCCCGTGAGCATTTCCGATTCGTGCGACCAATCGCTTTGATCGTAAGTGGTTGAAACACCCGCCTGCAGAGTTCTAAACCCGAATTGCTTTGCCTGAACCGTTTGCGGAACCTTTGAGACGCTGTCAATTCCCAGGGGTAGCTTCCAGTGTAAACCATCTTCAACGGTGGCCTTGAATCTTCCGAAGCGTGTAACAACCCCTCTCTCATTGGCGTTGATGGTGTAAAAACTCGAGAACACCGTTATTACCGCTACGGCTGCTACCGCTATGCCCACTAGCAAGCTGCCGCTGATTCTGCGCCCGCCGGAATCCCGAGGGGTAAATTTGCTCTCCTCCATAAAACCTCCTGAGAATCGTTTTCCCGCGATATCTCGACTGGGATTTGAGGATAACGCGATTATTGAGAGAATCGCGGCTAGAATACAATGCTAGATTTCCGAGAGTCAAGCTACTCGGCGCGTGATATCCGGGAAATGGCTAAGCCCGTGAATCTGGGGCGCCGATGTCGAACCCTTGGCACGGGCTGTTCCATAGCGAGAACTCTCTCTCTCAGGCAACTCGGCGAGCGTCTCCTAACGTTCACGATTATGGTGTTCGCTTTTCGCGGCAGAATCAGGGTTTTTTGCGCCTGGGCCATCTCCTGAGCCCATAGAGCGAGAACTCGGGCCGGCATCCGCGGCAACAACCGCCGGCTAATAAAATTCGAGCTTATAAGAAAAGCGAATACAGGCGCGATTCTCGGAATCAAACACGCCAAAGAGATTAAGAGAATCAGCCCCGGGGGCAACAAAAGTTGACCTAAGGCATAATACATGCCTAAGATGTCCCTTCATATGAAAAAACGACTAATTACCTCCGCGCTCCCCTATGTCAACAATATTCCGCACCTGGGAAATTTAACCCAGGTTCTCTCGGCCGATGTCTTTGCGAGATTCTGCCGGCAATACGGCTATGAAACCCTGTATATCTGCGGAACCGATGAATATGGCACTGCCACGGAAACCAAGGCCCTTGAAGAGGGCCTGAGTCCCCGAGAACTCTGCGATAGATATTTCAAAATTCACGCCGATATCTATAGTTGGTTTGGAATCAGCTTCGATCACTTTGGGCGGACGAGCAAACCAGTGCAGACTGAGATTGTGCAGAAGCTTTTCCTGAAGGTAGACGAGGCCGGCTTCATCCGCGAGCGGACAATAGAACAGCTTTTTTGCGAGAAAGACGGACGCTTCTTGGCCGATCGCTATGTATTCGGTGGGTGTCCACACTGTGGGAGCGCGGATGCCAGGGGCGATCAGTGTGAGAGCTGTGGAACCTTGATGGAGCCGGTGGAATTGGTTAAACCACGCTGCGGAATCTGCGGCGAAGCCCCGGTTCTGCGAAAGACAAAGCATCTGTATCTGGATTTGCCCGGACTTCGTCCACGTCTTGAGAAGTGGATGGAAGGAGTAACCGGCTTCTGGACCAATAACGCGGTACGGATGACCGAGGGTTGGATTAGAGAGGGCCTGAAAGAGCGGGCAATTACCAGAGACCTGCAATGGGGAATTCCAGTTCCGAAAGATGGATTTCGCGATAAGGTGTTTTATGTCTGGTTCGATGCTCCAATCGGATATATCTCGATTACGGCGGACTTAACGGAAGATTGGGAGCGCTGGTGGCGAAGTCCGCGGGATACGGAGTTATTCCAGTTTGTGGGAAAGGACAATATCCCCTTTCACACGGTAGTCTTCCCCTCAACTCAGATTGCCTCGGGTGAGCGCTGGACTATGCTGAGCCACATTAGTTCAACGGAGTATTTGAATTACGAGGGCGGAAAATTCTCGAAGAGTAAGGGGGTGGGAGTTTTCGGGAATGACTGCATGGATACTGGTATTCCAGCGGAAATTTGGCGATTCTACCTATTCTTCCATAGACCCGAGAACTCGGATTACCAGTTCACTTGGTTGGATTTCCAGGAGAAGGTTAACGGGGAGCTTATTGGCAATTTCGGGAATTTCGTGAATCGAACCCTTGCCTTTGTGTGGAAATTTTTCGCTGGAAAACTGCCCTCCGGAGCCGTGGATGGGGCGCTTTGGGAGAAGGTGAGGGAATTCGAGCTTCAAATTGGCGATAAACTGAATCGGGCAGAGATTCGAGGAGCCTTTCGCGATATTTTTTCCCTATGCGATTTGGGGAATCGCGCCTTTCAGGCTGGTGAGCCGTGGCGCACACGCACCGAGAAGCCCGGGGAAGCCGAGATGCTGCTAAGAACCCTATGCTTTCTAGTGCGGGACCTGGCCATTCTCATAAAACCGTACATGCCTGGGGTGGGGCAGAGGATTGCGCGGTGGCTTGGCCTGGTAACCGATTCGTGGGAAGTGTTGGGCGGCGTTGAAGGAGGGCTCGAGATTCTCGAACCCGCCATACTCTTCGAGAGGCTGGAAGACGCTAGGGTTCTGGAGCTTCGGGAGCTCTTTCGCGGTTCGCGGACAGGGGGCGAGGATGCGAGGTATGGCGATAAAGGAGACAAAAAGCCTAAAGGAGGGGAGGGGCGCATAGAACACGAGGATAGAGGGAATGCTATCAGGGATAGTGAGGACGAGCATGGTTTTGCGGATATCGACCTGCGCGCGGCGAAAATTCTGAGGGTTGAATCCCACCCAAATGCCGACAAGCTCTATGTTGTCTCACTCGATGACGGTTCAGGCAGTTTGCGGACAATTTGCTCGGGTTTGGTGGATTACTATCGGCCCCGGGAGCTTGAGGGCAGGATAATTGTGCTTGCCTACAATTTGAAATCCGCCAAACTGAGGGGAATTAAGAGCGATGGGATGCTCTTGGCGGCTGAAGACGAGCAGAAGAATCTTGAAGTTTTGATGCCGCGGGCCAATCCCGGCGACCGTGTCTTTCTAGAGGGCGGCTTGGAAACGGCTCCTCCTGCCAAGAAAATTTCCATCGATCGCTTTTTTCAATCCAGAATTCGTGTTGAGGGGGGTAAACTCTATGTGGGGAGTCGGAGGCTTTTGCTGGCCGACAAGCCATTGCAGACTAGCAAGGTACTGCAGGGAAGAGTGGGGTAATGATAGCCAGGCAAATGCATGGACTATACGGAAATCCATGCCTTGTTTCTTGGCGTTCGAAGGAATCAAAGTCTAGATGACCTCTGGCGCCCGGAAGGAGCATTCCCTATCGCTAAGGTCTATAGCGATTTCGGAGCTGGAAACCTCGGGAAACATACTGCAAAGTGAGTTTTGGGGCAAATTTCGGGCGGGGCCCAGGTGGACTCCTCTCGCCTTTCACTGGGAATTCCATGCCTCAGGTGGTCGATTTCTCCTCCTGCTTCGCCGTTTATATCCAGGGCTGAAATTTGCTTACATACCCTACGGTCCCAGGATTCCAGACATTCTGCAAGGTGAAGAGCTAAGTAGGTTCCTATGCGCGTTGGCGGCAGAGCTAAGGCCCCATCTCGGCGCGGCATGCTTCTTTCTTCGCTTCGATCTGGCTGAGGAGAACGATCGTATAGTCCAGCTGGATTTTCCGCTGCGCCGCGCTCCGCGTCGCGTACAGCCCCAGAGTACGGTGATGCTGAATCTCGGTGCGGACGAGGAGCAACTGCTTGCTGATATGCACAGGAAAACCCGTTACAATATCGGGCTCGCGGCTAGAAAGGGCGTGGTGGTAAGGCGTTATACAGGCCGACCGGCCATTGCCCGGCTAAGCCGGTGGTATCGGCTATATCGGGAAACCGCCGCTCGGGATAGGATTTTTGTACACGAGAGGGCCTATTACGAGAGGCTATTCACAATCAGCGAAACCTCGAATCGGCCGCGGTTTTCTCTGTACATTGCCGAGCATCGCGGAGACACATTGGCCGGTATAATCGTTGCCGGATTTGGGAACCGGACAACATATATGTACGGCGCATCGGGCGCGCTGAAGCGCGAGTTAATGCCCAACCACCTACTCCAGTGGACCGCGATTCTCGATGCGAAGGCCGACGGGGCGGCGGAGTACGATTTCTTTGGAATCCCCCGTTCGAGTAACCCGAATCACCCCATGCACGGGCTCTGGCGCTTCAAGAGGGGCTTTGGCGGCACGATTCTTCATTACCTGGGCGCATGGGATTATTCATATAGGCCAGTCCTCTATCAGCTGTTTCGCCGCGCCGAAAAACTGCGAGCCTACCTTGTTGATCGTCGGAAGGCAAAACGCGAGTTGAGGCAATAATAATATTCGGCATGCAATTCAGTAAGTCTGTTCGGATCCGAGTCAGGATGTCTCCCAGAAGTTCATGAAATATATCTGTAGAATTTCCTGACAACAGTTCTTTAACCGTGTATAATATAAGAAGAGTGGTGCCCAATAGATACTTCGAGACTGGAGGAATCAATGTCGAGGTCTTTATTTGTTAAGATTCTACAGTTTACGATACTTATCGCTGTATTATCCAACATGGGTCTTGCCCAAGAGTCGTCGATAAATTACAATCGAGTATATCGATTTCCGGCTTCAGTGGGAGCCGAGATTCAGCTAATCTCGCCCTTGGTTCTGTTTGGAACAGATTATATGGGTAGGTTCTCGATAGTGGACATATCACTTTTAGGAAGATTCCCCTTGGAAAGAGTCCCCGTACTTCATCCGCTGGTTCGGCTGGGCTTTGTTGCAACCAAGGCGGAGTACGGCGCGGGAAACGAAATTTTGCATAGATTTGATAACAATCGCATTTATTTGGCGGCCGGCCTGGGCTACCTGCATAAATTCAATAAGCAATTCGAGGTGGGAGGAGAGATAGAAGTAGGGAGCGGGCTCTCACTATTCCCCAAGTTGGATCCATTTTCGGATAATCCATCCGGCGCGTGGGATTTTCAAGTGTCCCTGGGCGGGCGATTGGTATTCAATCCCTCGTATAACATCTCGCTGAATCTTCATCCAAATTTGAAGTATACACGCTCTTTTTCGCCGCTTGTCAGATTCAACGGGTTTTCGTTGGGTTTCGGTATTACACTGGATTATAGAATAGGAGTAGACCCGGACAATCCTCAAATACAAATCGAATCGATAGATTTCAGCAACCCGCGTATAGACAACCTATTTGCGGCTATGCAGAGCTATTATGTGAGAAATCCGATAGGCGAAATAACCATGACAAATACTGAAAAATACCCGCTTACAAATCTGGAGGTATCTTTTTTTCAGCCGGGTTACATGAATATAGCAACAAAGGTTGCCAATTTCGAAGAGCTCGCGCCGGGCGAATCGGAAACGGTGCCGCTGATTGCATCCTTCGATCAGAACATCTTTTCACTGGAGGGCATAACCCCCCTAACCGGCGAGGTAAGGGTGGATTACACTCTGAGAACCCGCAAGGCCTCCCAGACAACGCCAGTGGTATACGATCTTTATGATAAAAATTCCCTTACCTGGGATGATGATAGGAAGGTAGCCGCCTTCATAACCTCGGGCGACAGCGCACTTGCAAACTATAACAGTTTTCTAAGACAGGCTACCAAGGATACGATTAATTCGGGCTACAGTGAGGCAGTTCAAACTGCCATGCAGGTGTTCTACGGCCTAACCGAACTTGGCTCCGTATACCAGAAGGATCCCACCCTTTCTTATGAAGACGCCAAGGGAAATATCAACTTTGTGGATACGGTTAACCTTCCCAGGGAAACGCTTGTCAAATTGGCCGGTGATTGCGACGATCTTACGGTGCTATTCAACGCCATGCTCGAGTCCTCTGGTATACCAACTGGATTCATCACCGCGCCGGGACACATCTACTCGATATTTTCGACGGGCGTTCCCGCCCGGGATTACCGCCTAGTTCATCCAAACAAGGATATGACCGTGCCCATAAGCGGCATTCTCTGGGTGCCCTTGGAGATTACGTACATTGGAGAGAACGACTTCCTCTCCGCGTGGAAATCCGGCGCGGAGGAATTCTATCGATACTCAGATTCGGATTTGCTTGGCCTGTATTTCACGAACGAGGCGCAGCAGGTATACCGCCCGGTGGGTTTCCGAGAGCGCGATCTCGGCCTCCAATACGGCGATAGAACTAGAGTTTTCACGGATTTCAGTAAGGATTTGGGCATGGTTACAAGTCTGGTAATGGACAGCTTCGGAAACGATGCCGAGGCTAGGGGCGACAAAACCAGCTACAACACCTATGGGATTGTGAGCGCACGTCTCGGAGCCTTCGATCGCGCCGAAAGGGCATTCAATAGTGCGCTGGTTCAGGATAGAAACTATGTCTCGCCCAAGGTGAACCTGGCCAATGTCTATTACCTGAGGGAGGAGTATCAGAATGCCCTGAGGCTTTTTCACGATGCCGAGAGAGTATTTGAAGATAATGGCGATAGCGGCTCCTCGGAATATGCCCGCGTTCTGTTGAACATTGCAAGAACCTACTACGAGCTCGAAAATTTTGATTTGGCTGCTGAATACAGTCGAGCTCTAGCTAAGATTAATCCCACTATGGCGGCCCGTTTCAACTATCTGGGTGTGGCGGAGGATGATGAATCCGCCGAGCTTCTAGCGCCGACAAGGGTGCAGTATCTGGAGGAGAACTAATATGAAGAAGTTTGGCGCTGTTTCGCTGTTCGCGGCTGTTGCTCTGATATCCTGTTTTATGCCGATAACCGAGAAAGTGGTTTTCGCTGTTGAGGATAGCAGGAGTCCGGTAATTTTTATCACATCTCCAGATGAGAGCAGTGTATACATGTCCCAGGTTATCATAAGGGGGTATGTAAGGGATGATTCTCTGGAATCCGGGGATAACAAGGGCTCTCTCAGCTCTCTTTCAGTAACGGCGTCTCCCTCCCAAGACCATAAAGGTAAAATAGAGATTGATTCAGACGGTAGCTATAAGGCCGATACTGATTTTGGGAAGGTTTCCGGTTCTAATTTCACCTACAATTCCAAGGATAAAAGCTTCACTGTAAAAATCAATACCGCCGATTATAACTCACGAGTTATGTACATTACCATGAGGGCCGTGGACAGGAACGGGAATGAATCTAGGAAAAATTTCGAATTGCTTCCCAGCGCGGGACCCTACATAAATTTATCTTCTCCCAGCGGCTCTACTTATATTCCAACTAGCGGGGTTGCAATTAGAGGGAAGGTAGCTAATTCGGAGAGTCAGAAGAATAAATACGATGAGTTATCATCGCTTAGGCTTCAAATTCCCTTATTGGGAATAGATGTAACTCTCGATATATCAGGTGATGCAGACGCTCAAGTGAGTCTACCCACGCGCTTAGAGGGAGCAACTCTGAGATACGTTAAAAGTAACTCTACATTCACCTGCGATATTGACTTGTTGGAAGAGGAGATAAATAGGAATTTAGTATTGACTATAAAAGTCATCGCCAAGGATAGGAACAAAAATTCCAAGCCTGTTGATAGAACAATAAGACCGGTAAGTTCCAATCCAACGATTAATTCTAGACTCTCGGTTCATAGGAATTATTACTACTCGACGTTTTCCCCGCCGCCTTCCAAACCCTTCTACTCTCCGCCCACTTCCAAATTGAAGGCTGGGAATTACGATAGTCTTGATTTCGAAGGCACGGTAGAAATCAATAATCCGGACGTCAATACCGCCCCCGAGCTCAGGTTGAATTTCTCGAACTCAAGTAGCTCGAACACGGTCACCGTAACGCCTGCAAGAACAATTGACCCGGATGTTTTCAGATTCAGTAATTCCGTCACTGTGGGAACTAACTTGTTGAATAGGGGTGGGGGAACTATTACGGTTAGGCTTACTGTAACAGACAACCAAGGAGGTAGGACTGAAAAAATATGGAGAATACAGGAGGATTCAACGGCGCCGGTATTTAGCAATATCTCCATTACCACGAGCACCAACAGTAGATATGTTGGAACTAGTAGCACCGTAACCCTTAGGTTCACTGTAAGTGATGACGGTACCGGTATTGATATCTCTACCTTAGCCGGAGAGGTTGCCGGCATTCCACTGGCAAACTTCACCACTAGTAAAAGTGGCAATAGGTTTGTTTGCAGCAAAGCAGTTTCCTTAGCAAGTGCTACCCAGACTACATCTGGCGATTTGGATATAGCAATTAGCGTGAAGGACAACATAGGGAATATAAAAACAGTAGATGAGAATAGTTTTGATTACTCCTCAAGCGATCAAGACAGTGAGGTTCAGTTTGTTCATGGAGCACCCGTGCTGAGTACTATATCGATAACCTCAAAACGTTCTGGTTTCAATACCGCTGCCTTGCCGGGAGATACTGTTGAACTAGTCGTTACCTCCCCTCAGGCATTGGATCCGGGAGAATTTATAGCAACTATCGCGGGCGTAGGAGCCACTGTAAGAGAAACAGGCCATAGCAATACCCTACATGCCACGGCTGTAATACCGAACGACTATACTACTAATCCGATACCCTTTGAAATTACTGCATTTGAAAACTCAATAGGTACTGCCGGAACCGGTACACCTATTAGCAGTACTACTGATTCTACGTCGGTAACTTGCTGGCCGAAGCTAAGTGATGTTTTAATAACCTTTGAGAAGGGAGGCAGTAACAGTAGGAGTGTGCCGGAGAGTGGGGATAAGGTGGTTTTGAGCTTCAATGTCGCGAGTTCCCCAGCGCTGCATCGCAACCCGGAAGTCAGCTTCACATTGGATAGTAGTAATTTAACACCTGTAACTTGGGACAATACGGTTAGCGCCCCGGCTTATCGATATACTTATACTATAAAAGCCGCTGATGTAAGAGGCAGTCGAGTGCGTCCGGTAAATTATAGTATAGCTTTTTCGGATGGGCAGGGTAATTCTGGAGTTGTTGGATCCGGTGCTTCGACGGATTTCGGTCTTCGGCCCGGTTCCTAATGCGTGGTGCTTAGAACTGGGCTAACTCGAAGCTCCATTTTGGCCCTCGTAATTGCCGCGGGCGTGGTTGGGCTTCGCGGCGAGGAGGTGGACGAGCCTCTGGAATCTGGCCCGCGGCTGGAAATAATTGAGCCGGTGGAAACCGTGGTTTACGGGAATTCCCTGTGGATTCATGGCAGGGTAAATCCCCCGCCCGATGTCGGCATTGGCGGCTCTCGCGCGGATACGCTTAGTTGGAGTATCCCCGAACTCGGTAAGATGGGGTATATCATGTTCCACCGCTCCGGACTCTTTGTTCAATCGATTCCAATTGCCGAGAACGAGGGCTCTCTCACGCTCAGGCTTCGGCTAAGCGATAAGGTGGGAAGAACCGATGAACGGATTTTTTCGATAAACCCTCATTTGCCGGATAGCAAAATCCCGACTCCTGCCACGGCCTCCTCAGAGCCTCCGATTCCAGCTCTGATGCCCGCGCTACCCCAAGCTCCCATCAGAATCAAGTCTCCCACGGATGGCTCGTTCTACAGTTCCGCGGTTGAGGTTACAGGCAGTTTCGGGGGCTCGCCCGTGAGAATCGAGTGGCGAGTTGATGCCCTGAATCTGCAGGGTTCTGCCAAGCTGCATCCCGATGGTATGTTCAGCTTTGCCTTTTCAACCCTGGGATTCTCCGAGCCCATCGTTGTGGTGGTTAGGGCGATATACGAAGATGGGGTGGATAACGCTTCGATTAGGCTGGAAAATGCCGGTGATGGCCCGTATTTGGATGTAAAGGGGCCAGTGGATGGCGGGTTCTATCTGAACCAGATGGAAGTTACCGGTGTGATAGGCAAGAACCCGAATGGGGAAGTTGCTCTTTCCGAAGTTAAGTCTCTCAGTTGGTGGTTTGCCTCTATGCCCGAAAATCGCAGGACGGTATTTTTCGATGATGAGGGGTTATTCTCTTTTAACTTGGATTTAGCTGATAAAACAGGTTCGCTGTCCTTGGAGTTCGAGGCCGAGGACAAAAACAGCAATACAACCAGGTTGAGTTTTCGTGTCAGGGATGGCCGCCTGCCACCGCGCTTAATGCTTGATTTCCCCACCGAGGATACAAGTTATGGGGCCGTCGGCATCTTTGTTTCGGGTAAGGTGATAGATCCGTACGAGGACATTCCGAACTACGGGGGACTTGGAGATTTAACTTGGGTGGTACGGCCCACGGATGTCAGATTGACCGATCGATTCATTAGGGGTTCAACTCAGTTGGCGCTCGACGGGAGCTTCTCGATTCCACTTCACATGCAGATTTTTGAGGAGGATGTGGAACTGCATGCCACGATTACCGGCGCCAATGGCGAAATAGCCGAGAAGACATTGCTTATACCCCGCGGCAAGAGTGATGTTCCCAGTTTCGGAGTTATTGGCCTAGATGAATCGGCCAAACTCAACTGGGATTCAGTGCCCGATGCCGATAGTCTAATAATCGAGTTGAGCAATGGGAATGGGAAGTCGGAAATAGAAGCTGCAACGGAGAATAACGGCGAGTTTGTGGTGGATTCGCTAATTAACGGAGAGCTCTATGAATTCCAGTTGCATGTGCTTAGCGCACGCGGCAATTTCAGTTCCCATGTGGCGCGAGCCATCCCTCTCTCAGGGGAAACTTTGAAGCCTCTCGCCACCGCTGAGTATCGGCAAATTCAACTAAGATGGCCAAATATACCCGGAACGCGGGAATATCTTGTATTTCGCTCGGAAGAGAGCGGTGATTTCACGCTTTTGAGCCCTCCGATAAGCGAGACGAGCTTTGTGGACAGCAAGGCGCGCTATGGAATTCAGTATTCCTATGCGATTGCCCCGGCAGAGTTTCCGCGGAAGCTGAGCAGTCCCACCTCGGCGCGAACCCTGCTGGCGCCGAAGCAGAGGATGAAGCTTATTGCAAGCTATGAGGGGTTGATACCGGAAGATATTTACGTTCAAAGGGATTACGCGTTCGTGGCTGCCGGGTCCGGTGGGCTGAGAATTATCGATATCAACGATCCGGTTAAACCGGCAGCCGTTGGGCTAATAGAATCCGAAAGAGCCGTGGGTGTTGATGTTAGGGGAGATTATGCCTATATCTCCGATAGAAATGAGGGCCTCCTGGTGGCTAACATCGTTGCACCCACAGAGCCGTTCATTGTAGGTTCAAGGCTTGCCGGGCAGGCTGCTGCGGTTGGTGTTCGCGGCAGGTATGCGTATATCGCCGACGAATCGCGTGGTGTGCGCGTATATGATGTATCGAATGTACGCAACCCAGAGCGAATCGGTATTCTCGAGGGATTCAATGCCTACGATTTAGTTATTTTGGACTCTACAATGCTCGTTCCCGCCGGTTCAAGAGGCCTGGTTATTATCGGCCTGGAAAACCCCGGGGCTCCCACCCTACTTAGCACGGTGGAGACCGGAGATGTGCGATCTATCGAGCTTAGAGACAATCTTGCCTGTCTTATTGATTCCACCGGAGGCATCTTGTTACTCGATATTTCGAACCCGCGGGAACCTAGGAGTTTTTCCAGAATATCGGATGCACGCGCGGCCCATCTCACTATCGAGAGCAACTACATTTTTGTTTCAAGGCTCGATGGAGGGTTAGATATTTACAATGTGGATAATCCAGGTGAGCCAACCTTTTTTGAAAGCGCCGCGCTTGGTAGGCTGAAGCAGCTGAAATTCAAAGACGACTATATATACGCCAGCACGGATAGAGGGTTAGTAGTGATTCAAACCTATCTAGTTGGAAACTCATTCGTGAGTTCGGGATGGAAAACCCAGGGCCATTCGTATGGTTTGGCACTTTCGAACAGGGAGCTGGTTGTTGCAGACCATGAGGGTGGAGTTCAGATTTTCAATAGTGAAAGTGATGCCGAAGGGCCGGCTCAGGTAATTCAATCATCGTTTGCAATGGAAGTGGCGGTTATGGATGATTTACTAGCCGTTGCAGATGCTATTGACGGCTTGAGTGTTTACGGCCGCTTGCCGCGGAGCAATAGATGGGGTGATTCGATTTTGGAGAATTCGATTGGCCCTGCGGTGGATGTTGATATCTATGGCACGAGGGTTATAGCGGGTTTCGAGGGAATGAGTCCGGTTTTGCTGCAGTTCTCCGCGGAGGGGATGGATTCTACTGAGATTCCCTTTTCAGGCGCGAAGATAGTGTCCGTTGGGGAGTTATTCGCCGCCGTGGCCGATAACCGGGAACTCAGGATTTACGGAATCGAGAACCTTGTCGAACTAGGGAGACTGGAACTAGAGGGCATCAAGGACCTACTCATCTATCAAAATCGGCTTTATGTCGTTGGCGATTTCGGGATGGCGATTTACGCGTTCTTGAATTCGGGAGACATGGAGTTGTTATCGCTTATGCCGGCCGCATACGTTCAATCCATATCCGTTGCCGGGGGGTATGCCTTCCTGAGCAGTGGCCCCGAGGGACTCCTTGTTGTAAATGTGAAGAATCCGAGGCGGCCATTTATTGCATCGAGGACTTCGGATGTTTTTGCCACGGCGGCCGAGGCTATTCCGGGAGCGGGACGGGTTTATGTTGCGGATATCAACGGTGTTCAGTTGGTGGACCTGGTAATTCCCTCTTGGCTGAGATAGGTTCGGAGTTCAGTCTATCGCTGTAGGCGGTTTTAGGGGAAGATTGGGGTATCATGCTGTCTTAGGGCCTGAAGGCAGCAAACCCAATCGCAACCGAAAGACTTATCTATCTGGCTTCCTTGAGCATTGATATGGCACTTTTCCGGGATACGGCTGGGTATGCTCAGAGGCAGTCCCGCGTTTATGGTATTTCGGGTTGATGCAATACTAGTTCCACCGTAGGCTATCCATAGTAGTTATTCTGCAGGGGCTGTACTCTTAGAATTGATAACACCGATGGGATTGCTCTGATACTCTTGGATATTTTCCCAAAATCATCGATGTTTTCCACCTCCACCGTGAAAAACCCTTCGAGTTCTCCTCGATCGGTTTCGTCGAGGCTGCCCGATATCAGGTGGCCGTGATATTTACGAATAGCTCCCTCTATTTCACTGAAAAGATCGTGCGTGTACCTCGAGTGTATTCGGAATCTTTGGGTGTTGCCAGGGCTGGCGGTTTCCCAGTTTACCTGGATTCGACGGTCCTCGAAGTTTGCAATGCCCCTGAGGTTTGGGCAATTCTCGCTATGTACGATGATACCGCGACCGTGGGAGATGTAACCAATTATCCTATCGCCGGGGGATGGTGAGCAACACTGGCTAATCTTTATCATCACATTCCTTTCATTGGCTATACTGATTCCAACCTTGGATAAATCGAGAACCTTTGTTTCGAGCTTATTGCTCTTTTCTGCCTCTTTGGGTGGAACGGTAGCCCCTTTCTTGCGGGCGACTATGTTTCTATCGATTATAACATCGGCCTCGTGATGATTCAGCCAGGAGCGAATTTTGTTGCGGGCGCGGGCGCTACGGACATGTTTGAGCCAGTTGACATGGGGATGAGCATTGGCCGCGGTGAGAATCTGAATGGTTTGAGTGTTTGCAAGCGGCCGGATCAAGGGGATTATTGCTCCGTTTGCCTTGGCTCCCATGCAATGGTTGCCTATTTCGGAATGTATGTGATATGCGAAATCTATGGCTGTAGAACCCTCGGGTAATTCAATAGGGTCTCCTTTCGGGGTATAGACAATTATAGAATCCCGCAGTACATCACGCTTTATCGCATCGAGGAAGATACCTGCATCGTCATCATGGCCTTCGTCCCTCAGATTCCTTAGTTGCTCTACCAGAGCAAACTGACTAGCCTGTTCCCCACCTTCCTTGTAGCTCCAATGTGCGGCAACGCCATATTCGGCTGTTTCGTGCATTGATCGGCTTCTGATTTGTATCTCCAGTGGACGACCGCCTTGGGTAAGAACCGAGGTGTGGAGCGAGCGGTAGCCATTGCCCTTTGGGCATGCAATGTAGTCCTTGAATCGGCCCTCAAGGGGCGCCCAGAGGCTGTGCACCACACCGAGTATCGTATAGCAGGCCACTGTTGATTCGCAGATTACTCGAACACCTAGGAGATCGTAGATTTCATCGATATCCTTGCCTCTGTCTTTCATCTTGCGATAGATTGAATAAAAGTGCTTGGCTCTGGTAGAAACATCTATTCTTACATGCGCCTTTGCGGCGGCTTGTAGGAGGTCGCCTTGGATATACTCAAGATAGAGTTTGCGTTCTTCCTTCTTTGACGCCACGTGATCGCGGATTAGGGTGTAGGAATCGGGCTGCAAATACTTGAAGCTGAGGTCTTCCAATTCAGATTTAAGCGAGCTCATCCCTAGTTTTCCCGCCATGGGAGCATAAATTTCCAAGCACTCGCGGGCGATTCTATCGCGTCGATTATTCTCGGAGATGTATTGGAGAGTATGCATATTGTGGCGTTTATCCGCGAGTTTTATGAATATAACTCTTAGATCGTCAACCATCGCCCAAATCATTTTCCTGAAGGATTCCGTTTTTCCCGCCTTAGTTCCGACGTCCATATCGTCGATTTTCGTAACTCCCTCGATAAGCGCGGCCACCTCGTTTCCAAAAATATCGGTGATATCACCCTTGGTAGCCTCCGTGTCTTCCAGGGCATCGTGGAGTAGGGCTCCCTTTATGGCCTGTGGGTCCAGTTTGAAATCAATCAGTATTTCCGCGGTTCGGATGGGATGGATTATATAGGGTTCCCCCGAGGCTCTTTTTTGTCCCTCGTGCAATCTCCGGGACCAGTGCAGAGCTTTGAGTATGCCCTTGCGCTCCGCGCGTGGATACATGCCTAGGCGGCCTGCAAATCGGCGAAGTTCGGTTTCCAGCTCCGCCTCACTGAGTATCAGGTTGCCGGCAATCGGACTCATCAAAGTTCCTTTTCAGCTATCGCCACGCGAGGATTTCCATCGAGATCGTCACGATACCGGATGTTTTGGAAGCCGGTATTCGATAGCAGCCGATGTATTTTATGCATCTGCATGGGAGACGCTTCCAGTAGCAATGTTCCACTATCTGCTATTCTATCCCAGGCGTGGGAGACAAGGCGACGAATTATACCCAGGCCATCATGATCGCCACCCCCTAAGGCAAGAGTCGGTTCCCGCCATCCCCGTTTTTTTCGCCGGCTAAGCTCCGCGGTTGTTAGGTATGGCGGGTTGGATACGATAATCTCGAATTGTCCCGGTATATCTTCAAGAAGATTGGAATGAAAGTATTTTACCTGTCCATCGCTTATCTCTTGGTTATTTCTCTCAAAATGCTCTTCGGCAATGGGGGAAATGTCCGATGCGGATATATCCCAATTAGGCCGTTCGGCGGCAAGTGTCAGTGCAAGAGTTCCAGGGCCGCAGCAGCAATCATGAAGACGAGCCTTGGAACCGTATTCATCCATGGCCTTCAATGCTGCCTCGATGAGCGTTTCCGTATCCTGCCGGGGGCAAAGAACTCCCGGACCCACGGAGAAATCTCTGCCCCAGAATTCCTTTCTACCGATAATCCAAGCTACGGGCTCGCCGGAAACACGGCGTTTCATCGCGAATCGGTATTTCTCTACTACTGTATCATCCAAGCTTTCCGATAAGCGCATATATAGATGCTCTCTGTCGAGTTTGCAGGCATTCGCCAAAAGCAGGGAGGTATCCAGCTCCGGTGTGCCGCTTTCGTGTCGTTTCATTGCGAATCTGCCCTCGGCTAAGGCTTCTCGGATGGTCATCGAGATTGATTTTGCCAGTCTTCGAAGCTTAAGTCCATTAATTTTGGCAGGAGGCAAGCGGTTGCATTCGGTATTGGAAACGGCTCGGGTTCTGCTCAGCAGATAGGATCGCCCTCGCATATGGTGCTGGGTAAACTGGGAAGTCCAGATTGCCTGCCGGGTGTTTCATCAGTTCGCCAGTGATTTTTCCAAGGCGCCAATTTTCAATCCATCCAGGATTTCGTCCAAGTCGCCCTGCATTACCTGTTCCAGTTTATAGAGAGTAAGATTGATTCTATGGTCGGTAATCCTGTTCTGGGGAAAATTGTAAGTACGGATTCGTTCCGAGCGATCGCCGGAACCAATTTGGTTTTTTCTATCGGCGGCCCTTTCTGTCCTCTTTTTTGATTCCTCCAGTTCATACAGGCGAGACCGTAGCACTCTGAAAGCCTTGGATTTGTTTTTAATCTGACTTTTCTCATCCTGACAGGTTACCACGAGTCCCGATGGCAGATGGGTGAGTCTAACAGCAGAATCGGTTGTGTTTACGCTCTGGCCGCCCGGCCCGCTGGATCGATAGACATCCACCTTGATGTCGGAATCCTGAATTTTGATATCGGTTTCCTCGGCTTCAGGCAGCACGGCCACGGTTACCGCCGAGGTATGAATTCGGCCCTGCGATTCCGTGCTTGGAATCCTTTGCACCCTATGCGCGCCGGATTCGTATCTGAGTTCGCCGTATACCCCTCTACCGCTAACCGAAAAAACTATTTCCTTGAAACCTCCAGCCTCGGTTTCACTTGAATTCAGAATCTCAACTCTCCATTTCCTGCTCTCGGCGTGGCGGCCATACATGCGGTATAAATCGGCCGCGAAGAGGCTGGCCTCGTCACCTCCGGTGCCGGCACGGATTTCGACAATGATATCCTTTCCATCCAATGGATCCTTGGGAACTAGGAGTACCTTGAGTTTTTTGACAATCCTCTCAAGTTCGATTTCGAGGAAGTCAATTTCCTCCAGGGCCATTGCCTTAATCTCCAAGTCCGATTCCGCACCGGCCAACTTTTTGGCATCTTCCAATTCACCGCGCTTGGAAAGAAATACCTTGTATACGCTTATTGCCTCCTCTATTAGGGCGTATTCCTGCATGGTTCGCTTGTAGGCATTGGCTTTTTTGGGGAAATCGGGATCGGCTATAAGCGATTGCAATTCCTCATATCTTTTTTTAATTGTATCCATGCGCCGTTCAACGAGCGTGAGGTTAGTTATCATCGAGGCTTCAGTTGGCGGCGATATCTTGACTGGGGACGGGTGTGCTCGAATTGTCTATTTTCTTTACAGCGACGGTGCGCAAAAAGCCGAACACGGCCCCGCATGCGGCCCCAATAAGATGAGATATCTGAGAGACATCGTCGTAGCGGAAAATTGCCAGGATTTCCTTAATCAGATATAAGCCCACAACCAGCAAGGCGGTAAGCGGGAATTCCCCGGATTTGATGTTCGCAAAGCTAACCATCAGTATCATCATGAAGGCTATTCCACTCGATCCCATGAGTGCGGTTTCAAAGAACAGAGCATTCAACAAACCATTTACCATCGCGGTAATCACAATCATCCAGGCCACTGGTTTGGTTCCGAATTTCTCCTCGAGTATGGGGCCAAGAAGCAGTATCAGAGTTAGATTCGAGAGAAGATGCTCCCAACTGGCATGGCCAAAGAGGTGGGTAAACATTCGTACGTAGGCCGGAATATCATCGAATTTGAAGGTTGTTGATCCCTCGGCCGTGAAGAGCGTTTCGATTATTCCCGGCATAATGTACTGGTCTACTAGGAGGACAATCGTTGCCACTAGGGCCAGCGTAAGCGCGGCCGGAGCATTGTATTTCAGTTTCATAATAGCGTATCGGCAGGATGGTTACGGCAATCCCGGGTTTGTAGGATGGAGGGTATCGGTTTCATACTAGAGTATCGGATTTATTCACGGGCATGCTTATTCAATTTAACTCCAGAACTATCGGGCAATGATCGCTTCCACTTACTTCCGGCATTATTTCGGACGATTTCACCCTGTTCGCAGCCGCATCGTTTACGCAGAAATAATCAATTCTCCATCCGATATTGCCGGCTCGGGCATTGGTTCTATAAGACCACCACGTATAATGATTTGGTCCGGTTTCAAACATGCGAAAGGTATCGGTCCAGCCGCCGGCGATGAAGGAATCCATCCAAGCGCGTTCTTCGGGCAGATATCCGGGGTTTTTTTCGTTTTCCTTCGGGCGGGCCAAGTCTATGGGTTTGTGAGCCACATTGTAATCGCCTATTATTACAACGCCTTTGCCGCTATCTACCAGCTTATCGGCACGCCTCTTGATTGCCGCGTTGAAACCAAGCTTGTACTCCAGTCTGGCCCCCCCGGGCTGAGAATTCGGGAAGTAGCAGTTCAATAAGGCGAGGTTCTCCAAAAAAACAACCTGCACTCTGCCTTCCGAATCAAAGTCTTCCAGTCCTAAAATCTCAATCGCATCAGGCTGCTTTTTCGCCCAGAACGCGGTACCGCTATATCCCCGTTTCTCGGCGCTCCGCCACCAGGACCTATATCCAGTAGGAGCATATACTTCCTTCCCCAATTGCTCGAGGTGAGCCTTTGTTTCCTGTATGAAAAAGAAATCCGCGTCGGAAGCGGCGATAAACTCCATCAGCCCCTTTTTGCAGGCGGCTCGTACTCCATTTACATTCCAGGAAATAATTCTCATATTAGAACGATGATAAGGAATTCTTCATCTTTGATAAAGGCCATCGAATCCATGGAAGGTCCTGGTTGTCGGATAAGGGATCGTAAGAGGGTTTCCGGCGGCGATATCAACAGGTGCTTTAAACTGACTCTCTCTTCAGGTAGGGTATTCTTTCTCAAGGAGAATCGATCCTCCCTCGTTCAGATGTTCGCCGCGGAATCCGCGGGTTTGCTCGAGCTGGCCAATGCCGCTGGGGGAGTGGAGGGCATATCAGTGCCCAACCCCCTTGCATGGGGACTGGATGGCGATCGTTCCTTCCTTTTGATGGAGTATATCAACCAAGGCAGTCTAGGCTCAGGTGCCTCATTCGGTGCATCCCTTGCAGAGCTGCACCGCGGTGCCCGGAATAAGAGCTGTGGATTCGAACATGATAACTGGATTGGATCGACTCCGCAGTTAAACACTCTAACGGTTTCATGGCACGCCTTTTATGCCGAGTATCGTCTGGGCTTCCAATGGAATTTGGCCCGTGAGAAAGGTTTTGGGAATTTGGCTGCCGATCGAGCCATGGAAAGAATCCAATCCAATATATCGAGCATTCTACCGGCTCCGGATAAGCCCAGCCTCCTACATGGAGACCTTTGGGGTGGCAATTGGATGGCTGGAACAGAGGGATACGCGTGGCTGATCGATCCCGCGGTGTACTACGGGCACAGGGAGGCCGATATCGCAATGACGGAGCTCTTCGGGGGCTTCCCATCCGGATTTCGTGATGCATACCAAGGCACATGGCCCCTGGAACCTAGTTTCGGAGAGAGGAAGAATTTGTACAACCTGTATCATCTGCTAAATCATCTGAATCTATTCGGCTCGTCCTATTGGCCGGGCGTTATGTCTGGTATCAATCAGTACTCGTAAGAATTCCACCAGCCGCTGGGCAGGGATGCAAAGCCTTGGGAACTCGTTCTGACTTCCCGGCAACGGGGGCCGGTCCTCGGTTCTCCCCGAGAATCCTCTATGCGGCAGGAGGCGGCTCGAGGATAACTAGGAGATTTGGAATCGGCAGTGTGAGATTATTGCCAGGCTCCGATAATCAATCCCGCAATCGAGAACCCTGAAATTCTATACATGGAATTAAGAAGAATCAATTCAGCCGGTTTACCATACCATGCGGCTTCGCCTACAAGAGTCGTCGCGATAAAGCCTAAGGAGAGTAGGGCACCTGCAATCAACCCGCCAAGGGCGTTATTGATATCCAGTAATTTCAAAACAATGGCCAGGGTTAACATGCCCACAAAACTCGAAACAAAGCTGGCAATATAGCCTATCATAGCACTCTTCTTTGCCTCGGGGGTATTCATATCGCCTGGTGAAAATCCGGCAAGTTTCATCCATCTTTTTCCAAATAGCGGGCCATACCAAAGCATTCCCAGCAGAGTAAAGGCAACCAACGCTGCAACTACGGCAAGATAATTAATCAAAAACATACTGTTCACCTCGAAGGGACATCCTAGCGTAATTTCTAACCACTGTCAAATTCGCCGAAATCTACCCTATCCATGTATATTCCCGCCGTATTCGCCCGCGGAAGCTCGCCCCGAGTTCTCAGTTTTGGGAGGCATTTCACGGTTTCATCGATTGGCTTGTTATTCTTCGGGTAAGGATAGGCGAGTGAAGGACAAACGCGTTGGATGTATATACTGATCGGTCATAATTACCCGCTGATCGATAACGTTTTCCGGAACATAGAGTAGTCTGAGTCCCTCATCCTCGAACGCGTATAGGAATTGCACGGTTTCTCTTTCGCCAAATTTGAGACTGAATGCTCCGCCGTGCCCAGCCGCGATCGATGCTTTGATGAAGTGATCGAATTCGATCGTGCCGGTATTCCCCGCCTCGGAGGAAATAATTCCCCTGGAAATCAAGGCCGATTTCTTAGTCCAGGTAAATGTGCCATTCTTGTGTACCGTGAATTCGCCATAGATTCGGCTGTAGTAGGTTGGTCCCAACTGAACCATCCGATTGAGCCTGGCCTTCCTGCGCCCCACCTCGCGGTCGATTACTGCCCCTACGTCCTGTTCCATACGAACAAAGGCTCGGATGTAGTCCTCCCCCTTATAGATATACTGTGCGCTGATAAAGCTTTCGGAATTTATAGTGATTTTGAAACTGGTATCCAGGAAAACATATCGATTCCGCCCCGCCGGCGCTATCTCCGTCCACGTCTCGCTAATCGATATGCTTGGATTTCTCAGTGTAATCTTCCTGCTCTCCGGATCGAAGAAGAGGCCATAATCGGGCTTGAATCGTTCCAGGTCGATTTGATTGCCGGCCAGCATAGCCTCGAAACTCTTAGGACGCCACTCGGTTCGAAGCAGATTGCCAAGGGCCGGATCGAAGGACTCCCGCTCATTCAAAATTTCACTCCTACCTCCTACTTTCTTCATTATTCGGAGGTAGTAATCGAATACATATCCCTCTACACCACCCTCGGCCAGAACCCTGTACCAGTATCCCTCGAGATTGCCAACCTTCTCCGGTTCGGGAGTTCTTCCAAGCACCTTTACCAGCTCACCCTCTCGAAAGCTGAAAGTACGATTGGACATATTCGAAGGTTCCGCTCGCATTGGCAGGCTTTGATACAGACACTCGGCAAATACATGCCGCCATTCCTCCAGGCCGGCAACATATTCAGCCGCCTCCTTTTTTCTATTAAATTTTCTAATTCGCCACTTATCGATTTCCTCCCTATTAGGTTCCCGATTAGGGATACTGACAACATAGGTATTGCGTAGCATGGATTCCCCTTTCACTCTTACGATATCTCCCGGAGCCCAATAGCTGTTCTCCGGCGGCCAAAGCACCACACCGGTTCCAGTATGTCCGCATCCGGCTAGAATGATGAGACAAATCAGGGGAAGGTTCCGAAGGGATTTTGCGCTCATAAAGTTACATGATTAAAGCCAAGAGTTTGGCTGGAGTCAAGCATCAAGGCTTATTTGAGCGGTCAATAGGCCTCGGCTATCCCCCTACTTAGCCAGGGAATCGAGAAGTATGGCAACCCTGCCCCCGCTAAGTGCCTCCCTACCGGAATCCGAGCTCAGAATACGCTTGGCATCCTCATCACTCAGCACGATATCGCATGGAAATTCGCCATATAGACCCCGCGCCATTGTCCTATAGGGTCTTCGGCCCACGAGGGAATCGATTTCGCTTCGATTTGCCACGCCGTGGTATGAAAGAAAGCCGCTTTCGCTCTTGGCGGGATCGAAAAGAACAGAAAGATTATCCGATAGTATTCTGGCATATAGGGCGGGGCGCGGGGGCGATGAGATTCCAGTTCCCCAAATCAACGTATTCTCCGGAACATAGATAACTATTCCAGTCCAACCGTCCTCGGGGATTGGTATCCAACCTACAGGAGTTCTTGGGAGGTTCAACTTGTCCGTGGAAGGAAAAAACCCCGGGAGAAGCTCAGTTAAATTGAGGGTGTAAAAGGCCTCGACAACTTTTCTATCTTCCGATATTCGACTCCATTCCCTATTTAGCGATTCCGCGAGCTGTTCAATCGAATCCATCGATGATGGAACACTGTCGATATACTCCTTCAATTTACCGAATCGGTTCCAAGGTAAATCACTAATTTCTTTTATAAGCAATGCCGACAACCCGCGTTCCAGTGCCGCAAGAGCCCGGGGATGAGCTTCTGGCAGCATGTCCGAACCAAGGGCCTGAGTGGCCAGTACATTGAGTTGTCCAGTTCTCCAGTCCATTTCCGTTTCGATTGAAGTTTGGGCGAATGTCTGGGCAGGGGAGGCGTGAGCCAGTATTAGGAGCATTATGCACCCCAATCTCTTCCCGCTCATCGGTTTTTCGGGGATTCGAAGCATGGTTTCCTCAGGTTTCCGAATCTCTTAGGCGAATTCATATAACTCAAATTCCAGCCCTTTTTGTGGCGATGCTTGTCGATATCTCGCGGCACTTCGGGCGCGAGGCTGAGTTCCAGTATGGAGCATAGTCCCGCCCAGGCGAGATGCTCGTGGGTAGATAATCGCAATCCGGCGCTCCTACAGGCAGAATTGTCTCCAAGTTCTCAAAGCAGATTGAAGCGATAGAACTCCAATGCTGAGATACTAGATTCGTTCGCCGAAGTATATACCAGCCCATTCCCATCTTCCATTTATTTCCGGATCCGCGGGATAGTCGACGCGACGGAAGTATAGATACCATGTGGGAATCCTCCAAGACCATCCGTTAGTCCATAGGTATGCCTCATTACTATTGGAAAATTCCTCGAGCTTGTTACGATAACTTATGGTAGATGTTAAAAATGATTCCAAAGTGATCGGAAAATGCGTAAATGAATCAGAGGTTTCCTGACTCCAATTCATAAGGAAGAAGTCCGTCGCCTGATATCTGCTAAGCAGGGCTCCGTTTTGAGTTCTTAGGGCATATTTAATTGTCGCAACCAGGTTATCAAGATTCTCCATGGTCCATATCTTGTCACTCTTGTGAAAGGCCAAAGCCGCCTCGACTCTCTTTGCCGTGTTAGAATTTCCCAAGTTTGCGGTGTTTGGATGCTTCAGAAAATTTTCGTATGCATTGTACATTGCCTCCCAATCGCCCAGTTTCCGATGCTCCTCGGCCATGGCAAAATAATTTCCGCCCAAATCAATGCGATTTGGGTAGCGCTGCTGCATTCGCATTCTCATCAGGATTGCCTCTCTTGGATTGTCGGTTTGCCTTGCAATCTCATCCATGGCTAGAAAATGAATCGATTTATCGCCAATCTCCAAATCGGGATAGTTTTTTAGAAGACGTCTAAGATAATCCAAAGCCAATTCCTGCGATCCTGATTCCAGCGCTCCTTCCGCCATTGCTGTTAGGTAATAGGCTCCATAGGGATCCTCCGGGAAGCTGTTAAGAAAATTTCCCAAATAGAGGTTAAGCCAGGCTGTTTCACCAGCGCCCCTTGCACGAACGATTACAGGTTCAAGAGCTATGAAGCGCATTGCCGGGTTCTCTGTTGAGTTTCGGGCAATTGCAAGCAATTCCCTGAAATTATCGTCCTTGGAGAGGGAGACGGGAGCCTTATCCTTGGAAGAGCACGAGCCCAGCAGGGCTAGAATCGACAAGGCCGCGAGAGGGTAATTCGCGCGATCAGTTTGGCGGAACATCATTTGCTTTTTCGGTCGCGTATGAATTTTCTATATTTTTCCGGATCCGAGCGAAATCCCACGATCCTCGATTCACTATCGGCCTTTAGCAATGAGCTTTCCGCTTCGCGGTTCAGCACATCCGCGCTTATGAGCCTGCCATTTCGAGCGGCGATTCCACAGAATACTTTTAGATTGCTGTTTTCGCTCAGGCATTCTCGTAGGAATTCCTTAGCCGTGGAAATCGATGAGTCTAAATCCTTGTTGGCCTCTATTACCGCCGTCTTCCCACTATCGATAGGGAATACAAGGTTTGGATTGGGATAATGCTCGCGGATAAGTTTGTCCATACTCGAATCGCCGCTTATGATTATCAGAGAGAGATCCTGGTTTGAGGCAGCGCCGGCTTCAAGTTCCTTATTCAGTTTACTCATCATTTCGGTTCTCTCATCCGATTCGGTTTCGTTTACGTCAAGGCTCGGTACATCATTGCTCTCCATGGATACCGATTCGCCGTATTCGGGCTTGGTTACGAGTAGGTCGTTTTCATCGAGTCTGTCTGCAGGTGCGAAGTCTTCGATATCTTCATCGGCATATCCTCCATTCGCATCCTCTCTCGGGATTGTGTAATCTGAACTTACCCCGGATTCAATTCCGTTATCGCTTGGAGAATCGAAATCCGAGCCCTCCTCGTACTCTGCCCTCGGTTCGATTCCGCCACGCTCGCTTTTCGTCCTTGGATTTGCCAGTATCAAAACGAAGGTTATTAGAAACATCCCACTCACAACGATAAGCAATGTCACGAGTCTGCTTCGAATTTCCGAGTTTGAAAGCACTTTCGAGACAAAGGTTACTTCAAAACCGTCGAATAGAGGCATGGATTTGGTGATTCTGTAATATAGAACGCGAGTAAACGGCTTATCGAAGTAATCTGATTGGGCGATGGGAACTCGCGAGAAATTTTCGATTGCCGGATTCACGCTGCTTAGCCAAAGCCCATCTTCCCTTGAGAAAACCTGGATTGCCATTATCGAAGGATTCTCGGATATAAGCTCGTCGGCTACTTTCAACCCCTCGTTCACATCGCGGCTCTTGTATATGGTTTCCTCAAGTCTGTGGGCGTATTCATCGCTGCGTACCACAAAATCCGATATTTGCATAGCGCGCGATTGGTGGATTCTCCAAGCGAGTAGACCAACGATACAAAGCAGTGTGGTGATAACGAAGATTGTATATACGATAGAAACGGACTTCTTCATAATTGCATTATACTGCAAGTAGGGGGTTTGTGTTGAATACTAGAAGTAGAGGTTTGCCCGAGGGCTGGTATCCATCTTCGGCAGAGGGAATTAGGCGCTTTATTCGCGGAATTCCGGATGAGAAAGCCGGAAGCGGAGCTTTAGCCGCCATGGTTCCGCATGCGGGTTGGGAATTCTGTGGTGCGATAATAGCGAAGGCTATGAGATGCATGGCGGAAAACCTGAATTCGATAGTGATACTTGGAGGCCACAACCCGCCCGGCGGCCGCTTAGTTCGCTACGATGAAGATGCCTGGGACTTCCCTACCACCAGGCTCTATCGAGATGCCGAAATATCCGACTCCGTCAATTCGAGAGTATCCGATAAGTATAAACTTGCCGGCGAAAGCTCGGCTGACAATACGGTTGAGGTTGTTCTCTCGATGGCAGCGGCGCTCCTACCTGAGTTTCAATGGGCGGCTTGGAGACTTCCTTCGGATGAGCGGAGTTTGTTTTTTGGCGCTGTCTTGGCGGAGACGGTAAAGAAAAGCGGTAAACGTGTTGCGGTAATTGGATCGACAGATTTAACACACTACGGTCCAAATTACGATTTCATGCCGGGGGAATCTCGAGACGATCCGCGGGCCTGGGTTAAGAAGCGAGATTACGGAATACTGCGGTCACTTGCGAATTTCGATGGGATTGGAGCCTTGGAGGCGGCCAATAAGAAGTTGTCCGCTTGTTCAGCTGGAGGTGCCGTTGGGGCAATGGAGTATGCAAGGGTTTTGGGTGCCCGAAGCGGAACTATCCTTGATTATTCCACCAGCAGCGACTTGTATCCCTCCTCGTCTTTTGTCGCTTATGGCTCGATTATTTGGGAAATAGCCTAATCTTTTCCATTGTCCAGATTCGAGCCCTTTCCACTGCCTCGAACCCGCTCGAATCGCCCCTTTTAAAAGTTGCCGCAACTGGCAGGAGGGATGCCCAGGCCTGGCGGGATTTATCCTCGAGTGCGGCGAGGTAGTCCTGAATACTTACGTTCAGAGGGGGAAGGGACTTCAGGGTTTTGCAGTAGTCCCGCATGAAAGCCTGCCATTTTCTTTTAAGCGGCGAGGCCATAAACCCGGGTGTTTGCCGAGCTGTATCTTCAGTGAATCGAGAGGCGGCGTTGCCGGTGGAGAAGAGGTTGTAGGTGAGACTAAGATAGGAATTCTTCAAAGTTTCGCGGTAGTGGTCCAGGCTCGATATCCTATACCGCCATGTACCGTTCGCCTCTTCGCGTATTGGATTGTTCCCCTCGATGAATTTCCAGAAATAATCCTCGGATCCCGAGGTTCGCCGAGACCTTGATTGAAAAAGAGGGTATATGTAAGTACCCTTGGCGTAGGGCTCTCCACCCGGGTATGAGAAATCCGCCCCAAACAGAGCCACCTGCCTTGCGCCGGTTTTTTTTGCCAGCGAGATGGCAGCGTGAGTTACATTGCCACCCGCTGAATCCAGTGTTGGAAGGGTACGGTAGTACCTGTTCAAATACAGCGAGAAGGGGTGTTTGCTCGAGAAGAACACTACCTTGTTTGTCAGCCTGCCAAGCAGCGGCGGAGAGGCTATATCGAGAACCAATATGCTGTTTTCCGACAATCCCCTCAGGAAGTGCTGATAGCTGAAAAATTGGCAATCGATTGATAGAACTATATCCGGACTTATCCCGTTGAGGATTAGGTGAGGAAGGGAAGTATCGGTGGCTAGAAGCTTCATTCCATCCATATGCCTTTTCTTTATTTCTCCCATCTGGCTCTGCAGGGAGGGGCCGGCAGCGGTGACAAGTAAGCTCGCGGTGGGAGGTAATTCGGTGTTTACCTCTTCACTTCTTGAAAGATTGGATAGGGTGTTGATAAACCACCGCTGCCCGAAGCGCGATTGAACAGTGAATTCTCGCTCGAGAATTTCCGGCACTGCCTGCAGCGCATTGGCGCGGGCTAGAAACCAAGCCGGATCGAGATTTACGCGGGGAGCCAGGGATATCGTACCAAGATTGCCGTAGAGAATGGGTATATAGCTATCGAGAACAAAATCGAGCAATGCTTGGGGAGAGCAGTCTACCATCAGATTTACCCTGGAATCCGAGAAAAGCCAAGTGAAGTCGAAATTTTCCAACAGTCCCCGCGCCAGGCTTAAGTCTTGGTCTACGATGAGCAGAGCCGAGAGGGTTTTCATTTTGAGTAGGGGTTTCAGGTGATAGCCGCCGCCGAGCCCGAGGGCAATCAGAAATCCCTCGCCCGCCGTGCCGGCAATTCGGTTTCCCTCGGAAATAGGATCGAACCGTGAGTGCATCGGATACAGATGCCCCTTTCTCCGGATAACAGGCACCATTGAACCCTGGCGGGATTTATCTACAGCTAGGCATATGCCTGGCTTGGTATCAAGTAGCTTAGTTGCAAGATAGGGATTTTTTACGCTTAGAATGTCCAGATTCTGATTCAGATAGCCCATTTCAGACATAGGGTTTCTCTAAGCTATCTAGAATAAGCCCTACCTCATTGCGGTGCCCTGCCTCTTTCTCACTTCGTTCAGCTTCAGAGCAGTTTCTAAGCTCCATAAATCCTCTAACATCTAGGGTGTACATCAATTCGCGGATTTCATTGTCGATGGATTCTTGATTGATAAGCCGCTTCCAGCGATCGATTGTACGGAGAATCAGAAATCTGCGCCTTTCCCTGCTTTCCGGCATAAGCACAGAGTCGAATTTGTTATCCTGTATCCAAGCTTGAGCATATCTCCTAAAAATTTCCGGTCCTACTCTCTCTATTCCGGGAAGCTTCACCGGTGTGAATGCGAATTTCTTCGGCGTAAAGCGAAATGCCCTATCTCTCGGCAGCTTACTGCCAAACCAATCCGCATAGATTTTCAGCGAGGATCCGGTTCGAAACCTGCCAAGATTAACAGGGCTCATAGTCTCGGCCCGCTTCCAATAGATATCATTAGAAGGACTAAGGCGGTGCGATTTCGAGGCTATCCAAGCATCGAAGGCGTGAGGCCGGGAGTGAGATCTGAGATCGAACCAGCATAAATCGAGTCCGGCCAGTATCAGGGGACCATCGGACAAGCTTCTCCAAACCTCAACAGCCGTTGCGGCAACCGTTCCCATGGATGGCACCGATATGCCGGGCCGTCTTCCACTTCTTATCAGCTCGGATTCAATTGCCGCCCCTTGATTCAGAAGAAGAACTCGGGTATTCGGCGGCGGAGCAGAGGAGGCTAGAGGCATCGCTATTGGAACCTTCCCTGTATAATAACGCTGGTGCTGCAAGGCCCAATAACCCGGATCGCCGGCTACAATCAAATCGGGGTCGAGTTTTTCTCCCAGTAAAGCGGGAAGCGCGGATGGAAGCGCCCATAGTTGAAAGTCGCGTCGATGTGTACGAAGTTCTTTCAGGGCATGTTCGAGGCTGGGACCGGAGGCCGCTAGAACAACCGGCTGCTTTAATCTTGCCGGTACGATAAATTCCTCGAGATTCATGAAATTTCGGAGCGTGTTTTTTACCCATAGACGACCGAAAACCGTGGTGGTATCGACGTTTCCGGTGTATCTGCGCATCACCAGTCTAAGAGCGCTTGAAATCTCGTTCGCCAACTTGAATCGGGCCTTGATGGATGGATGCCAGGAAATTACCTTCAGCCCCTTTACATCGGATTCATGCAGCGTTCCAAGTAGGAAGGTTTCGATATCTATGCCCATCCCCGGGTGCCATCGGTATGTGGCATTCTCGGCCGATGGAATTCTGTTATGGTAGAGTGTTGAATCAAGATGTATCGATACAATTTTGTTCTTGGGCGCCGATAACCTTAGCAGCCTATCCAGATACCCAAGTCCGGCACCCATGATGACAATCGCTGAGTTTCGCTTGATTCCAGAGGCATGCTTGTCGAGAAATCCGCGTGCCTCCCTGTCTGGATTATAGTTTGAATGGATTCTAAGGGATCCTGAGGTGGCCGTGGGTTCTCCTGTTTTGGATTTGCCAATCGAAATCTTATCCACTACCAAGAGGGAAGCTGTTTTTCAATGTAGGTTCTATCGTTTGGCCAGAGTTTGAATTCGGCCCGAAAATCGAGAGTTCGATTCAATTTCTTATACATCAATCCAAATGAGGCAGAAAGTTGATGCAGATACAGTTCATGGTTGGGTAGACGTTCGCCGGGGAAAATTATAAGTACACGTTCGCCTTCAAGGCTGTAAAGCCGACCCATTCTTCCGGTGATTCGTTCAAGCAGATTGCGAACTTCCCGAGCGGCCTTCTCCGTATCGAGTTCAAAATAGGGTTCGCTTATTGCCTCTATTGCATCGGATATATCGAGGAACACGGCCATGGCCTTATCAATACCGGCGTCCGTTAATCGCTTTGAGAAAGCCGTCTCCCCCTCTTTTTTAGATACATAGCTTCCAATTTCATGCTGGAATCTATCTACTAATTGGCGAGTCTTGGTTCTTATCGGGTGATCGTCGGGCCAATCGCCCGCCACCAAGATTGCCGGAGGGGGATTCCCGGTTCCGATTCTAAGAATCATAACTTCCCCCGCCGGATCAAAACCACCTAGATTCGGTAGCAGGGTTTCGAATTTCGCGGTCGTGATTCGATCGGCTTCATCGAGATGAAGGGTTACCAAATTCGATTTGATACTTAGCTCGTTCGAGGCATTGAATCCCGTGGAAACTAGGGGATGGTATTCCCCCCCCTCGGAATCCAGGAGCATAATCGAGCCCCAGGTAAAGCCGCTAAGCTCCCGGAAGGCATCGATAATATCCCGCGGATAACTAGGGTGGGTATCTGGAATGGAAGATACCCTGGTTTCAACTGCTTGCTCTTTGGAGGATAAAGCTATAGCCCTATCAAGCAGACCCATTACTTGGAAATCCCCAGCTCCTCAAAGATTCTTCTATAAACCTCGAAGTGTTCACTTCTTTCGAACTCCTGAACCTTTTTGTGCGGCAACCAATCAAGTAGCTCATCCATGTATTTCAGAACATCCTTAATCTCGTCTTGCAGCTTGCCGGGTATACTCAGCGATTCAGCTTTCCCTGCCTCATCCGTTTCGGGTTTTTCGCTTTTGGTATCTGAGGTGAGCGCTTCGAGGGAGTCGAGATCGACTTCTTCGGTTCCAGGGAGTTCGTTGTAAGCATCCCCGGGAGATTCGGGAGTTTTTTCCGCGGGGGATTCATCTGGCACTTCCTCATCGAGAGGGGTTATGTCCAAATCGTCTACCTCATCGAGGGATTCGGGAGTTTTCTCCGCGGGGGACTCATCAGGAACTTCCTCATCGAGAGGGGCTATGCCCAAATCCTCTATTTCACCGAGGGATTCGGGAGTTTTCTCCGCGGGGGGCTCATCTGGTACTTCCTCATCGAGAGGGGTTATGTCCAAATCCTCTATTTCACCGAGGGATTCGGGAGTTTTTTCCGCGGAGGATTCATCTGGCACTTCCTCATCGAGAGGGGTTATATCCAAATCGTCTACCTCATCGAGGAATTCGGGAGTCTTTTCCGCGGGGGATTCATCTGGCACTTCCTCATCGAGAGGGGTTATGTCCAAATCGTCTACCTCACCGAGGGATTCGGGAGTTTTTTCCGCGGAGGATTCATCTGGCACTTCCTCATCGAGAGGGGCTATGTCCAAATCCTCTACCTCATCGAGGAATTCGGGAGTTTTCTCCGCGGGGGATTCATCTGGCACTTCCTCATCGAGAGGGGTTATGTCCAAATCCTCCATTTCACCGAGGGATTCGGGAGTTTTTTCCGCGGAGGACTCATCTGGCACTTCCTCATCGAGAGGGGCTATGTCCAAATCCTCTACCTCATCGAGGGATTCGGGTGGCAGGCCGATATCTTCGGATTTTTCCTCCTCGTCTAACTCGATTCTATCAGCGGATTCAATATCAGGTTCAGCGGACATCATGTCTCCAACGCCTATATCCGAAAGCTCAATAGGTTTAGCCGCATTCTCGCCGGAGTCGCTTTGCTCACTCCCATCGCTTTCGGTTGAGGGCGCGGTATCCATTTCATCGGAGAATTCTTCCAAGTTCTCGATGTCCTGTGTCTTATCTGTCAAATCACTCACGGCGTCAGTGCCTTCGTCCATCTGCGTCTCAAAACCAAATTCGCCTAGAGAAACCTCTTCCATATCGGTATCGGTGTCGTGATCTTCGCGTTCTTTCTCCGAATCCCCTTCTTCATCCAACATAATTTCGACTTCTTCGCCCTCATCAAAAGCTTCACTCTCAACCCTTATGCCAGATGAATCTCGCGAATCCTCAATCTCCATCTCCTCGCTTCGGGGTTCGTTCGAATCTTCAATAGCCTCATCTTCCGCGATATCAGTCTCCGATGGCTCTATATCCGTAATCTCATCAAATTCTTCGAAATCCTCATCTTCATCGGACATATCCTCGATTTCATCCAGGCTAACGATGGGTTCATAGTCCGAATCTGGGCGTTCTGCTGTCTCTTGTTCGATTTCCGAAGCTTCCGCGGCAGGGCTATCCAGCTCGGTTGCGCTATCGGATTTCGGCAGAGTAGCGTCTGACTCGACGGTCTGGGTTTTCTCAATCGCATCTTTATCCGCGGTCTCATCGGACATATCCGCGGAATCGAGAATGTTCACCAACTCATCATCGGTTAGCGCGATAGTTTCATCATCCTCATCATCGAAATATCCTCCGGATTTTTCGGGGCTTCGCGTTTCCGAGGGCAGCCTCAGTTCGCTTATCTCATCTTTCAGATAACGGATTTCATCCTTCAGGGCATCTAGCTTTTCTTCTATTCGATTGAGTTTATTCGGAGCCTTCAAATCAACACCGCCACCCTTCGACGTATCGGCAGATTCGTTTGCATATGGGCCTGTTTCGAGCTTGCCGAGGAGCCTTTCCTCTTCCTCGGTTATCTGCAGTTCACCATTGTCCGAATCGTCGATGTTTATGAGTTCAAAATCAGCGCCGTCGTCAACTTCCCAGGGACCGGCCTTAACCCAAACGCCGTATCGTTCCAGGGTTTTTTCTATTCGCTGTTTCTTGTCTGTGGACATATATCGCTCCCGAAAGGCAGTAAACTACTCTTCGATTATCGTCGAAATTCGCTCATGTGTTGAAACAATTCTCATTAAGAGCCTCATGATATCATAACTTCGAGTCAATGAGAAGAGTCTCAAGCTCTGCATGAAATTGGCCGTCAATCATGGTGTGAAACGGTCGGTTATCGTGGCTGCATGCTATGTAGCCTTTTTAACTAATGCTCTTCTATCCCTGTTTTTTGGCCCGGCCGGGGTAACCGTAACAGCCTCGAGTCGAGCTCGAACCCGAATGCTGCTCGAAAGTGTTCGCGGTCTCGGGGAAAGGCAATTACAGCTCACCGCGAAACTCGAGGCGCTGCGTAGCGATCCGGAATCAGTGATTATTGAAGCCCGAGCGCTGGGTTTCTATCGCTATAACGAGGGTGTGATGCACATCCGGAATCTGGAGTCAACGAAAACCGTTCCCGAGGCGGGCAATGTATTGCATCTGAAACCACCCAGGCCCTCGAATCAGAATACACTCAAGATAATCGCAATCGCCGCGGGACTGCTTATGCTGTTTGTATCCCTAGTGCATCGGAATTCCAGGTATGCTGGTTCGGCGGAGTGATGCCGGCTTCCGGCTGCTCTTGGCGAATCTGCGAGCCGGAAGGATAGTGGCAATGGCATCGGATACAGTTTATGGATTTGTCGGAAAGGCTCCGGACACGGTTTTGCAGATACGCAGAATCAAGTCTAGGAAGCTCAGCAAGCCCCTCCTTCAACTGATACCCAGTGTGGACGCGCTCGAGAAACTAGGCGCTACCTTACCGGATTCGGATATCCTGAACCTTTGGCCCGGTCCCTTTACGTTTATTTTCAAGGTAGGCACTGGTGGAACCGCATCGTTCAGAGTGCCGGGAGATGAATATACCCAAAGACTGATTAGGGAATTGGGGTTCAATCTCTATTCCACGAGCGTCAATCGAAGCGGTGAGGCTCCGATGAACGATCCAGCGGAAATCTACCGCGCATTTGGCAGTTCGGTCTCCCTCGTGGAGGATTCAGGCGTCTTTGTTGCTCGCGAGCCGTCAACAGTGGTTGATGTAACAGCGAACCCCCCTCGAATTCTTCGCCAGGGTGCCGGCATTGTACCGGATAAGTATCTGAAGTACTGATTGCCTAGCCGGCTGATAAATTCCGCGCCTTGCGGTACGCGGGAATTGTTATCATCGGAGGCCTTTCATGCTCGGGGATATTCCATTCAATGGTTTCATATAAATCATCATGGGCTTGGAACTGCCTCAGGGTTGTTGGATAATCGCCATCGCCGCGTATGATTTCGTATTTGCGTAAGCGTCTTAGAAAAGTCTGTATGATTCCGAAAGACATCTTGCCCAGGTCTCTTGTTTCCTGATTTCTATGGACCCGTTGATCCAAATCGGTTTGTGCGAAGGCTTTCATGCCATGCTTCTGATAAACATCTATAAGGTGGCTAGTCTCTACTCCATATCCTACCGGGAATGAAATGGCCTCGAGCACGCCGCGTCTAACCGCGTACTCGCCGGAGAGGGGTTGAATAATGGCAGTCAATTCCGGGAAGAAAATACTGAAAAGTGGACGTGTCAGAATTTCTGTTACCCTACCTCCACCCGAGGGCCGAATGCTATCCGAAAAGGCTAGGGGTCTATCGTAAAACGCCTTTACATAGCTAACTTCCGGTCTGAGGATTAAGGGGCCAATCAGCCCATAAACGAATCTGGGATGAATGTTCTTTATATCCGCGTCTATATAGACAATGATATCGCCCTTTAATTGGTGAATTGCCTTCCAAAGATTCTCGCCCTTGCCCGTTTTCGAGCCCTCCTCGGGTAGAATTTCCGCCGACAAGTAAGTGTCCGCTCCAAAACTGGATGCCACTTCCAGGGTGCTATCGGCAGAACCGGAGTCCACAACCGCTATTTCATCCAAGAGAGGATAACGGTTCATCAACTCGGATTTGAATATCACAACCTCTTTTCCGATTGTCCTTTCCTCGTTGAGAGTGGGGATGCAAAGAGAAATGGCTAAACCCGATGCCTCCTTCTGCTCAACCAATTTTTTCAGATCGGCGAAAACCGAATGATGATAGGTGTTTTCCCTTATCCAGTCGTTAATTCTCATTGAAGCATTTCTCATCGATAGCCCGCAGTAAACCGGCAAGCTGGGCCAGGCCCTTGCTTATCGGCGCGATAGATACCGATTCTTCAAGGTCTCCGCTGTTTTCGCCGTCTGTTAAACCAATAGTTATCGCCGGTATGCCCTTGTCAATCAGCGCGGTAACCTCGGAGGTGCTGGGAGTGATTCGCGGCGATATGCCAAGCCGATTCAAAATTTCCCTGCCGATGGTATTCAAGGGGTGAGAAAATTCGGTTCCGCCGGATTTTCTGAGCGCGATTTTCTTGAACCGCACAAGCGCGCCTGTTTTCGATGTCATCTCCTCGGCCAGGTAGTTTATCCTGGAGGCCAGGCTGGATACGATCGCATCGGATTCGCTCCGAATTTCGAAGCGCAACCGTGCCTTTGTGGGCAGTGTGTTATACGAGGTGCCGGCTTCTATCTGACCAAGAACAATCGTCGATTTCGGTTTTCTCGGCAGGGGAATTTCAAGGATTCGGTTAATCATATCGTTCATATCCACGATTGCCCCCACCGAGTTGAACTTGGTCCAGTCGTAGAGCTCCGGAATTTTGTAGCTTATTTCCCCTCGAAGCATTCCGATCGAAGAAAAACTCAAACGCCCAATCTTGATTCCTTCCAGGCAAAGCGCGGAAACGAAGGGTCTCTTGTAATTGTCCAATACGAACCTGATGCCTTCAAGGTTGCCCTCTCCAAGACTGCGAGTACTGCCAAGTAAGACCAGATTCGAATCGAGCTCCAGTTCGATGCACTTCAAGATAAGAGGCAGGGTTCCCAACACGGCCACCCCGAGGCTGTTATCGCCAATCCCGGGGCCAATTGCCAGGTTGGGCTCCAGAGTTACCGTATGATCGATTGTACCATCAAACAACGAGTCCAGATGGGCCGTAACTAAGATGTCGTTATCGCCCACCCGGCCCGGCAAAATCCCTATTGCATTCCCTTTTTCGTCGATTGAGGCGTTTAGCATTTCGAGTTCACTGAACCTGTCAACAAGAAACTGTGCCCTGTTGAGCTCTTTGAAGGTAGGCGAGGGTATTTCGTTCACCATTACCATTGTGGAGAACACCGCCTCTCGGATGCCCTCCAATCGGTGAACATACTCGTCAAGTTTGTCCAGAATCGGACCGCTTTGAAATACCATCCGCTACAGTATACAGCTAAACAACCGACAATGCTTTCTCCAAATCTTCGATTATATCGTCGATGTCTTCGATTCCCACCGATAGTCTAACCATATCCTGCTCTACGCCGGCTACAAGAAGATCGGCCTCGCTCAGTTGCGAATGAGTGGTTGAAGCGGAATGAATCGCCAGACTTTTGGCATCGCCAACGTTCGCGACATGGCTGAAAAGTTCAAGGGATTCAATAAATTTCTTCCCAGCTTCCCGACCACCCCTAAGGCCGAAAACAATCATTCCGCCAAATCCCTTTTTCAGATATCTCGATGCCGTCTGGTAGTTGCTATTATCCTTCTCCAAGCCCGGATATCGAACCCAGGCAACCTCGGGCCTCTTCAACAAGAATTCCGCGACTCCATGGGCATTGCCGGAATGGCGCTCCATTCTCAGAGCCAAAGTTTCTAATCCCTGGAGAAAGATCCACACGTTGTCGGGGCTAAGACATGCGCCGAGATTTCTAAGCTGCACCAGCCTCATTCTCAAAACAAAGGCAATCGCGGATAGGTTGCCGAGATCGTGCGCATAGCGTAAACCATGATACCCGGTGTCGGGTTCATTGAAAGTGGCGAATTTCGGATCTGTCCAGTCGAAGGAGCCGGCATCGATTACCGCGCCTCCAACGCCGGTTCCGTGTCCGCCAATCCATTTGGTTAGCGAGTGAATTACAACATCCGCTCCGTTTTCAATACAGTTTAGCAGATAGGGAGTAGTAAAAGTGGCATCGACAATTACCGGCACGTGAACTTCGTTCGCAACCTTCTTGATAGCTTCAAAATCGGGTACCCGCAGGGAGGGATTCCCAATAGTCTCATAATAGAAGGCTCGAGTTCTCTTGTTAGTTGCCTTCTTCCAGGCTGAAATATCGTGAGGATCGACATATCTTATGGTAATGCCAAATTGTGGCAGTATGTCTTTGAACTGGGTGTAGGTGCCTCCATAGAGCTCTGAGGACGAAACTATTTCATCCCCAACTTTTGCTACATTGACAATGCTGTTGAATATGGCGGCCGTCCCTGAGGATATGGCCAAAGCTCCTGTTCCGCCCTCCAGTTCCGCGAGTCTGGATTCCAATACATCCTGAGTTGGATTATTGAGCCTGGTGTAAATATGGCCGAGCTCTTTCAGTGCAAAAAGGTTCGCGGCATGCTCGGTGTCCCTGAAATTATAGGAAACGGTGCGGTTAATGGGGACAGCTCGCACGGAATTCTTTCTATCCCAGCCCCCATGTATTGCTGTAGTTGCAAATTTCACTTACTTTCATCCTCCTGAAATAACCATGTGCTGAGATAACGTTCACCGGTATCACAACCGATCGTAACAATGACCCTGCCCTTGTTTTCGCTTCTGGCCGCGATTTTCAATGCCGCCGCTACATTCCCACCGGCCGATATTCCCACAAAAATTCCTTCTTCCCTGGCCAGGCGCCTCGCGGTACTGCCGGATTCTTCCTCGTTGATTGTAATTATTTCATCCACCAGATTGGTGTCCATCACGCCGGGAACAAAGCCCGCGCCAATGCCCTGTATCTTATGAGAACCGGGTTTGCCGCCGGATAGAACGGGAGAAGATTCAGGTTCTACGGCTATGGCCTTTAATCGCGGATTCTTCTTCCTGAGATATCTTGTTGCGCCTGTTATAGTTCCGCCCGTGCCAACACCGGCAACAAGAATATCTACCCTGCCTTCTAAATCTTGCCAAATCTCCGGCCCCGTTGTTCTTTCGTGAAAATCAGGGTTGGCCGGGTTGTCGAACTGCCTTAAACCGATCGCCGAGGGGGAGCTTTCAATCAGCTCCTTCGCCCGTCTTATCGCGCCACCCATTCCCTCCTGGGCGGGTGTGAGATGCAGAGTTGCGCCCAGGGTTGTCAGTATTCGACGCCTCTCCATGCTCATCGATTCCGGCATCGTTAGGGCAAGCTTATATCCCCTCTCTGCACAAATGAAGGCCAGGGCTATTCCGGTATTCCCGCTGGTTGGTTCGACAATGAGAGTATCGGGGCCGATTAACCCCCTTTCCTCGGCGTCTTGAATCATTCCGAGTCCTATGCGGTCCTTAACGCTGCCCATTGGATTGAAGGATTCGAGTTTGAGATAGATTTCGCCGCCACCGGGCGCAAGCACCCTATTTAGCCTTACAATGGGCGTTCTTCCTATTAATTCGCTTATGTTCTTAGCGAGCATAATACCCCCAAAAAAATAATGAATCCGAGTGTAACTACAGCCTTGTTCTTATGCAATAGCCGCGAGGCGGCCTGAGCCCCGGGCTATGCATAAGCCCGGCATATCTCTCGCCGCCGCCCTATTTGAAACCCCAATCCAACTTTTTCTTAGGATGTTTTCTTTTCGCTGCGCCGTCTACTCCTGTATATCCGCCAGGTGCTGCTAAGCAGGGCTCCGACACTGCTTCGTTGAGCCTTCCAGCCGAATAAGCTCTTTGCCAGCGTTGAACTCGCGATAAGTATTGCCGGATCGCCGGGACGCCTTTGTCCAACAGCATGGGGGAATTCAACGCCCGTAATGCGGATTGCCTCCCTCACCATATGCGCAACGCTGATTCCCGATTCACTGCCCAAATTAACCTTGGCATTCGCTCCGCCTCTAACTAGATAGTCGATGGCCAGCACATGCGCATCGGCTAAATCGCTAACATGGATATAGTCTCTCACACAGGTTCCGTCGCCGGTGTCATAGTTATCGCCATAGATGGTTACGCCATCCCTTATTCCGGCGGCAGCCTCCATCAAAACAGGCAGGAGATTTTGAGGGTTTTTCTCCGGTTCGATTATGCGCTTATCGTATCCGGCGGCATTGAAATAGCGAAGCGACACCGATCGAAATCCCTTCAACCTACCATACCAATCCAGGAGATTCTCGATTTCCAACTTCGTGAAACCGTAGAAATTCAGAGGCTGCTTCGGATGATTCTCATCGATAGGCAGGCGAATCGGCTCACCGAAAATAGCGGCGGTGGAAGAGAAAACCAGTGGAGGTGACTCGGCTCTCAGCATTGCATTAAGAAGATTTATGGTTCCGCAGATATTGTTCATGGCGTAGTTGTCCGGGCTTTCCATGGATTCTCCGGAGGCTTTCAGCGCCGCCAAATGCACAACAGCGTCCCACCTATCGGATAGAACCGCATCGAGGCGCGGTCCATCCATTATGTCGCATTCGATTATTTCGGCGCTCTCAGGACAGTTCTTGCGATTTCCGGAACTGAAATTATCGAGTATGGCAACTTTATCTCCCCTGTCTGCAAACGCATAACTCACATGACTGCCAATGTAGCCGGCCCCGCCTACCACCAATATCTTCATTCGCCCTCCCCACGGCTCGCGGTATACGGACGCCTTCCCAACTTTTTACAGCTCGCGTATAACTCGCGTTATCTGCCGGGGACCCAGCCCGGCGCCCGATGCTGTACAATCGTATCCGCGGCAGCTAACCATGCCTCAGTTTGTAATCTTCCAAGTGCTTGCGCAAGTGCCCCTTCTTCGACATATTTAAATTATGAAAGAGATATCCGAATACGATTTCAGCATTACAACCCTCGGTTCGTGCAAAATCTCGTCTCCTAAGCTCCCCTCTGCCAAATCGGGCGATGCTATTGCCAATTTTGCCCGCGACGACCAGTACATCCTTCGCGGTAGCACCACAGACGCGGCCACGGTAGGGCGTGAATACAACCCCGCCTGGATGCTCGAAGAGGCCGGCCCGCGCGAGAAGATTTACTTCGTACCCAGACACTGCCACGCCGCTATAGTAACCTGCGGGGGACTTTGCCCCGGACTCAACGACGTAATCCGCGCTGTAACCAGAACTCTCTGGTATTTCTATGGAGTTGAAAGGATTAGCGGAATCAGATATGGATTTCGAGGTTTTCATCCGGAGTTCGGGCTATCTCCCCGTGAACTCGATCCGGACATAGTTGACGATATACACAACCTGGGCGGATCCTTTCTCGGATCGTCGCGGGGCTATGGCGAGGTGGAACCCATCGTCGATTCGCTCGAAAGAATGAATATCAATGTGCTATTCACCATCGGCGGCGATGGAACCCAAAGAGCCGGCCTTGAGATAACGGAGGAAATCGAGAAGCGAGGCCTGAAAATATCCTGTGTGGGAATTCCCAAGACAATAGACAACGACATCATGTTCGTTCAGAAGTCCTTCGGGTTCGACACCGCGGTTGCAAAGGCGGTAGAAGCCGTGGGCGCCGCCCACATTGAGGCTAAGAGCGCGCCCGATGGCATTGGCCTTGTGCAGGTGATGGGGCGGGATTCGGGGTTTATTGCCGCTCATACCACATTGTCAACCAGCGATGTGAATTTCTGCCTAATCCCCGAGGTTCCGTTTGTAATTGAAGGCGAAAACGGTTTATTGAAGAAACTTGAAGAGAGGCTGGATAAGCGCGGCCATGCGGTAATACTGGTTGCCGAGGGCGCCGGCCAAAATCTATTGAATACGGAAGGTAAAACCTATGGGAAGATAGGCCCGTTCTTAAAGGGGGTAATCAGAGACCACCTACTAAGCAGGGGCCGCGAGGCCAATATCAGATATATCGATCCAAGCTATATAATCCGCGCAACCCCGGCCGGACCCGCCGATTCCCACTACTGCGCGCGCCTCGGCGCCAATGCTGTACATGCCGCGATGACCGGTAGAACTGCTTGCATTATCGGCCAGTGGAGCAATTCCCTGGTTCACGTACCAATCCGAATGGCCACATATCAGCGGAAGAAGGTTAACAGCAGGGGCTCCCTGTGGCGAGATGTTCTAGAATCTACGCGTCAGCCAATGCTTAGCTGAGCCCAGCTCGATGCAGACGGCCTGCCTGTTACTATGCTTAACGGGTCTCCTCGGCTTCCCGAGGCGAGAATGGTCTTCGATTATCAGCGATTTTCCGGAGAAAAAGTTGCTGTTTCCCGCTAACGCGTGTATAATACAGGTGTATAATGTAAGAGTTGAGTCTGAACTTATCCTAACCGGAGGAAGGCAATAATGAAAGCACGATTCTATGGATACAGTATCCTGGTTCTGGGCATGGCGGTACTCCTGGCGTCCTGCCAGGCCCCTACCTCTTCTCCAAGTTCCCCAAGTTCCCCAAACAGGGTTTGGAAGGTGAGCACCCTGGCCGGCGATGGCACGGCTGCTCATAATAATGGCCCCGTCAACCGGGCACAGTTTAATAAGCTAAGTGGCGTGGCCGTGGATTCATCCGGCAATGTCTATGT
>Ga0209680_1000012_pt1 | contig 67545 bp, 66 predicted proteins | sample WorMetLIZISLAND1_FD_187413 | JGI IMG/M metagenome (GOLD analysis project Ga0209680, IMG submission 187413) | Marine gutless worms symbiont microbial communities from Max Planck institute for Marine Microbiology, Germany - Olavius loisae LIZARD... ... | reverse complement strand
GGCAGAGGCACCGCGGCACAGTTCAATAACCCCTACGGTGTGGCTGTGGATTCAGCCGGAAATATCTATGTAGCGGATAGGGAAAACCATCGCATCCGGAAGATAACGGCGGCGGGAGTGGTGAGCACCCTAGCCGGCAGTGGCACGGGGGGTTTTGCGAATGGCAGAGGCACCACGGCACAGTTCAATAACCCCCATGGTGTGGCCGTGGATTCAGCCGGAAATATCTATGTGGCGGATTCGGGCAACCATCGCATCCGGAAGATAACGGCGGCGGGAGTGGTGAGCACCCTAGCCGGCAGTGGCACGGGGGGTTTTGCGAATGGCAGAGGCGCCTCGGCACGGTTCAAATACCCCACCGGCGTGGTCGTGGATTCAGCCGGAAATATCTATGTGGCGGATGAATACAACCATCGCATCCGGAAGATAGAGGTGGCAAAAGTGGTGACCACCCTAGCCGGCAACGGCAGGGAGGGTCATAGGGATGGCACCGGCGCCGCGGCACGGTTCAAAGACCCCGCCGGCGTGGCCGTGGATTCAGCCGGCAATGTGTATGTGGCTGATTATGGCAACCACCGAATCCGGAAGATAACGGCGGCAGGAGTGGTGAGCACCCTAGCCGGCAGTGGCACGGGGGGTCATAGGGATGGCACCGGCACCGCGACGTGGTTCTATAGTCCCAGCGGCGTGGCCGTGGATTCAGCCGGAAATATCTATGTGGCGGATAGACGCAACAATCGCATCCGGAAGATGGAGTACAGGGTGCCTTAGGGAAGCATATCAGGGCTAGGGCGATATCGCGGCGGCAAGCCCGCGCCTAGGGCGGCGCTAAGCTCCGGCCATAGATGGCTATAGGGCGCTTGGAATTTCTCGGCACCCCCTCTCCGCGTGATTTTTGGGCTTCCATTTCACGTTGAGGCCTTCCTCCTGGACTGGTTAATCTCCAGCGCTTGGCCGTGGGCGCCACCCACATCGAGGCCAGAAGCACCACCAACGGCATTGGCCAGGTGATGGGGCGGATTCGGGGTAATCAGAAACCACCCGCCGGGCCGCGAGGCCAATATCAGATATGTCGATCCAAGCCATATAATCCGCGCGAGCCCAGCCAAACCCGCCGATTCCCACTACTGCGCGCGATAGGCGTATATGGATGGCCAGGTTCACTTGCCAATCCGAATGGCCCCGGGTTAACAGCAGGGGCCTCATGGCAAGATAATGCCCAGCCCAGTTCAATGCAGGTTGCCGGACTCTCGGCCTGCCTGGTACTATTCTTGACGGCACTCTTGGCGTCCTGCAAGGTTCCCACCTCTTCCCCAAGTTCTCAAAGTTCCCCAAACAGGGTTTGGAAGGTGAGCACTCTAGCCGGCAGTGGCACGGGGGGTCATAGGGATGGCACCGGCACCGCGGCACGGTTCAAAGACCCCAGCGGCGTGGCCGTGGATTCAGGTGGCAATATCTATGTGGCAGATTCTACCAACCACCGAATCCGGAAGATAACGTCGGCAGGAGTGGTGAGCACTCTAGCCGGCAGTGGCACGGGGTTTTTTGCGAATGGCATCGGCACCTCGGCACAGTTCAATTACCCCCGTGGAATGGCCGTGGATTCAGGTGGCAATATCTATGTGGCGGATTCTCACAACCACCGCATCCGGAAGATAACGGCGGCAGGAGATGTGGACACCCTAGCCGGCAGTGGCGCGGAGGGTTTTGCGAATGGCATCGGCACCTCGGCACAGTTTCATCGGCCCCATGGTGTGGCCGTGGATTCAGTCGGCAATGTCTATGTGGCGGATTCGAGCAACCACCGCATTCGGAAGATAACGGTGGCAGGAGTGGTGAGCACCCTAGCCGGCAGCACGCGTGGTTTTGCGAATGGCGCCGGCACCTGGGCAGGGTTCAATGACCTCAGTGGCGTGGCCGTGGATTCGGATGGCAATGTCTATGTGGCGGATTATGGCAACAATCGCATCCGGAAGATTGAGTACAGGGTGCCTTAGGGAAACGTATCAGGGCTAGGGCGATATCGCGGCTGCATGGCAATTGACTTGGCCGATTAAACTGCTAAACGAGACAACATAGGGCTCCATAGCACCATTCTTCTGGATTGTGTTATCGGTTCCTTGATATCTCGTCTAACAGTACGCATCTATATCGCCCGGCAAATCCAAGGAAGCAAGGGCCAGTTCACCGTTGAGGGGAACAAGAGCTAAAGAAGTTGACGGTTGCCACTAGGTGCGTGTAAGATATAGAAATAAATGGCTTCAATTTACGACACAAATATGGAAGGTTCTTGTGAATAAGTCTATGAATAAGGTGGCCAGTCACACCATACTAGCTCTATCCCTCACGATCCTCTTAATTTCCTGCAATAATTGCACCTTTTCCCCAAACAAGGCATGGGTGGTGACCACCCTAGCAGGCAAAGGCACTGAGGGTAATGACAATGGCAACGCCCTAGAGGCAGAATTTAACAGACCATACGGAGTAGCCGTGGATTCATCCGGCAATGTGTATGTGGCGGATATGGGCAATAACAGCATCCGCAGAATAGATACAGATGAGACAGTAAGTACCCTAGCAGGCACCGTCAATGCGGGTTTTTGGGACTCGAACCTCCCCGGTACGGTAATGAAGTTTAAAATGCCTATCGGCGTGGCCGTGGATTCGGCCGGCAATCTCTATGTGGCGGAAAAAGATAACCATCGCATCCGGAAGATCACACTGGATTCAACCGAACCAAATAGGGTGGTGGTAAGCACCCTAGCTGGTACTTCAAGTGGTTTCAAGAATGGCGCTAGAGCAGAGGCGCAGTTTAAATTCCCCTATGGAGTAGCCGTGGACCGAGTCGGCAATGTCTATGTGGCAGATACTGAAAACCACAGAATCCGGAAAATTACAACTGATTCAAGTTGTGCTGTAAATGTAATCACCTTGGCTGGCAGTGATGAGGCGGGTTTAGGGAATTCCGACGACCCAAAGGTGAAGTTTAACGAGCCCAAGGGTGTGGCCGTGGACCAGGCCGGCAATGTCTATGTGGGAGATAGGCTCAACCACAGGATACGGAAGATTACGACAGATTCAAGTGGTGCTGTAAATGTAATCACCTTAGCCGGCAGTAGTTATGGATATACGAATGCCATTATCGGCACAGAGGCACAGTTTAGATTCCCCCACGGGGTGGCCGTTGATTCAGCCGGCAATGTCTATGTGGCAGATAGTGGCAACAACTGCATTCGGAAAATCACAATACTAGATCCCAATAAACCAAATGAAGTGGCTGTAAGCACCCTGGCCGGCAGTGGCAAGGCCGATTATGAGGATGGCATTGCCAAATTGGCCCAGTTCAAAGATCCCACGGGCGTGGCCTTGGATTCGGATGGCAATATATATGTGGCGGATCATGGCAACCATCGCATCCGGAAGATTGAGTACAGGGTGCCTTAGCCGCGGGAGCAGCGCGATATCAGATTCAGCGAAGTCTCGTCCCGCGATCTTCGGAATCAAGTCCGGATTCAAAGTGGCGCTGATTTCCGTCTTTGAGCCAGAGCCGCCTACCTGAATCTTGTTTCCTATACTGCTAAACGAACATGTCGCGCCGCACGGCATCAGGCGGAGGCGGCGATTCATTAGCTGGGTCTCATACTGAAGAATTCGCGGGCTCCAGCGATTGCTCGATCCATTTCTATTCAACTGTCCGAAGCACTGGGTGGTGTCAATAAGCACCGTGATTAAATCAGTAAACAATCACCCTGTTGAATTTTCCCCCGCGAAGCTATGCGAAGCCCGCCCGCATCGGTGCGGACTGCCGTTCCAGCGATTCCTCATGCTCACACTATTCTTTCGCGGATTTCCATCTCGCTCTCGCTGAGGCCTTCTCTTGCCGCCAAACTGATTCACTTCTAGGTTCTCTGCCTTGGCGCTCCACCAAGTACTTCTTCAAGTTCTAAGCTGTCCTCTGAACTTCCATATGCCACAGCAAGACTTCAGGAGTGTCGAATTCGATGAGCCGAGCTCTTGAGAGAGATTTCACTTGTCCTGGAAAAGGCATGCCTTTCTCGGGAGCCAATGCCCGAAACTATTAGCAGGGGTAGGATTCGAACCTACGACCTCCGGGTTATGAGCCCGACGAGCTGCCAACTGCTCTACCCTGCGATATTTTATATTAGGATATAGATTCATACAAAAAGAGTCAACTAGATTCGATATCTCGTTTTCTTCCGCGGTTCAAAATCCACCCTAGAATTAGCCAACCGACAACGAGGAGGGGGAAAATCAATAAATTCGAAATCTTATCGTCCCACAGGAACCAATCGTAGAGGCCGTGGATAAGTACCGAGATTAGAAAGGCACCGGCAATACGATGAATGGATTCGATTTTCTCGCGGGCTATCGCCAAGCCCATAAATCCGCCGGCCAGCGCATGCAGGGGCACCGCGGTAATACTGCGCAATAGGGCGATTGCCATTGGAGCCTGAGAACTGAAAACGTATATAATATTTTCCAATAAGGCGAAACCCATGGCAGCCGTTATGGCGTAGATGGGGCCGTCGATAAACTCATTATAATCGGTCTGCCTTCTTGCTACCATCAAAACCACGGCAAGCTTGATTCCTTCCTCAACAACCGCTACGCCTAGAAATGCGCGGGCCGGGATGATTAGCTCTTCCGGGAAGTAATCGCAAAGCTTGAAGGTAATGATTTCTATGATGCTTGCAGCTATAGGCGCTATAAAACCCGCGCCCAGAAGCTTCAGACGGAGAATATCGGAATCCCTTTTGCGACGACTAAAATGGTGGATTAGGGCGATAAAAAGCAGGCAGGGAAGAGCGGTTATTATCAATACCTGATAGAGAATCATCGGGTGGGCAGTTCATCCAGGATTTTTAGCAGAAGTTGGTTATGTTCCCTGCTGCCAAGAGTATAGCGCGCCATTCTCGGCAGGCCGAAAGAACTAAGCTCGCGCAGTGCGATTCCCTTCCCGGCAATCCATTCCCAGATGCTGCTGATTTTCCGCTCTAACGCGAAACAGATGAAATTCGCTTGTGTAGGGTAGCTGAATATTCCGCGTTTGCTCAGTTCAACTCCCAAGAATTCTTTTTCCGTGTGAACGAGCCTTAGGGTGCCTTCTCGGTGTCCGGTGTCGGTTAGAGCGGCGCGAGCGGCCACTTGCGCCAGAGAATTTACGTTGAAGGGCATAGCGGCCTTGGCCATGGCACCGATAAGCTCCGGTTGCGCAACAGCATAGCCAATTCTAAGACCGGCTAGACCATAGATTTTCGAAAAGGTACGAAGTATCAGTAAATTTGGGAATTCGGTTAGTAATGTCCTTGAATTCGGGAAATCGCCGGCGTCGGCAAAGTCCGCGTAGGCCTCGTCTAGCGCAACAACTATGTTGTTGGGAACCTCACGGAGAAAGCTTTCTAACTCTTGGCTGCTACGATAGGTGCCTGTTGGATTATTTGGGTTGCACACGAAAATTACCTTGGTATCCGAGTTTATCAATTCCAACATTCCTGAAAGATCGTGAAGTCCTGAAAGAAGTGATTTCTCACGCATCTCACCGCCAAATAGGCGAACAGCGTATCGGTATTGGCTAAAAGTTTGGCGGGCACCAACCGCATTGCAGCCTGGGTCGATGAGAATCGCGGCAAGAAGAATAAGCAATTCGTCGCTTCCGTTTGCCACCAAAATGCTATCCGCGTCGAGTTCCCAAAGCTCTCCAATTTCGGCGCGTAACCCAATGCAGGTGCCATCCGGATAGCGGTGGATTTCGGGAAGAGCCTTCTTTACGGCAGCCATGGCAAGGGGAGAGGGACCAAGTGGATTCTCGTTCGAGGAAAGCTTTATCGCGCCTTCGATAGTTCGACCTGGAACATAGGCTTCCATCGATAAAATGTTGGGTTTCATGTTCATTCTATCCTCGCCCTACCCCCAATTCATTGCTGCCGCCTTTTGGAACAATTTTTCTGAAACCGAAAAAAGTTGTATTGAGTAACCTTTCTAAGTGCCGATGGTCTTGTGTATGAAAAGGTTCGGGTTTTTCCTCCTTTCCCCGGACACCTCTAAAGATTCTTTCCTGTGCGTTGCCTGCAAGATAATGTTATTGTCTTGCAGGTAGCGCCTTTTTTCTTGATGGAACGAAGACGGTTGGATATCGTCTTTCGCGTGGTCGTTTTGAGCCGGCGCCTCTAGGCACAACTCCGGTTTCTCAATCTATCTCCTTCATATCCGGATCCATGGATGGATCGGCAGTCTTCATATAATTGTGCTCTTTGCGAATATGTGCAAGGTATTCCTCGACTCTCCAGCTCATTCCGATTTCGGTTACCATCGCAAAGGCTGAATCGGCATTGGGACCAAGAACGCTTTTGAAGCAGCGCATAAGCGCGACCGCGTCGCGCTTAGTAGCTCCGGCAATCAAGGCGCTGTGTTTGGCACCGACTCTTGGTCTTCCGCCGGGCCAGCGACCCTCGGCTACGGCAGCTACCGCTTCGGCTGTATTCTGCTTGGCGACTAGCTCGGTAATCGGTGCTACTACGATTTTCGAAGCCTCGCCCCCAGCCTTTTCAAAGGCGGAAAGCGCGGCTTGGGCGTCGCTGCGTGTAAAACAATCTAAAAGTATAACAATTCTCTTATTGTCTATCATAGCTCTATCATATTTGCTGAAACCTGCTATTGCTAGTTATCTTAAGAAGGAGAGGATGAATATGATGCAGGATCGCTACACGATAAAGAGCCGGGAGGCCTTGGAAATGGCCGTGCAGATTGCCGGAGAGTTCGGCCATAATCAACTAGACGTTGAGCACCTTCTCGGCGCTCTTCTGCGCCAAGAAGATGGGATTGTGCCGCATTTGCTATCTCGGATGGGAGTTAGCACCGGGGTTTTGGAAGAAGAGCTGAAAAAGATTTTGGCAGGCAAACCTCGCGTCTACGGCGAAACCGTGCAGGCGGGCATGAGCCCAAAATTGGCGAACCTACTCCGTAAGGCCGAAAAAGAAACGGATAAGCTGAAAGATGAATACATATCCGTTGAGCATCTGCTATTGGCTATGTTATCGGAAAGCGCGGAAACCACGAAGCTCTTGAAGGCTCACGGAGTTAATCACGATTCCCTCCTAAAGGCGTTAAAAGAGGTTCGCGGAACTCTGAGAGTGAGCGATAAGGATCCCGAGGGCAAATTCCGTGCGCTCGAAAAATACACGGTGAATCTCACGCGGATGGCGCTTCAAGGCAGACTCGATCCTGTTATAGGCAGAGACAATGAGGTGAGAAGAGTAATGCAGGTACTGAGCAGACGCACGAAGAACAATCCGGTGCTGATTGGTGAGCCCGGCACCGGTAAAACTGCCATTGTGGAGGGACTTGCCGGACGGATTGTAGCCGGCGATGTTCCGGATTCATTGAAGGGGAAGCAGTTGCTCAGTCTCGACATGGGCTCTCTGGTGGCAGGCGCGAAATTCCGTGGAGAATTTGAGGAACGCTTAAAAGGAGTGATTAAGGATGTAAGTTCGAAATCGGGAGATATCATCCTGTTTATTGACGAGCTACATACGGTGGTGGGGGCAGGCTCCGGCGAGGGGAGTACGGATGCCTCGAACCTGCTGAAGCCGGCTTTGGCTCGTGGAGAATTGCACGCCATTGGCGCGAGCACTTTGAACGAATATCGTAAATATATTGAAAAGGATGCCGCCTTTGAAAGACGCTTCCAGCAGGTGCTGATAACCGAGCCCTCGGTTGAGGATACTGTTTCGATTCTTCGTGGTTTAAGGGAGCGATACGAGGTTCATCATGGTGTTACGATTCGCGATGAGGCCCTGATTGCGGCCGCCACTCTTTCCAAGCGCTATATCACCGGCCGCTTTCTTCCCGATAAGGCTATCGACTTAGTGGATGAAGCCGCTAGTCGAATAAAGATGGAGATTGAGAGCCAGCCGGTGGAATTGGACACATTGGAGCGACGCATATTGCAGCTTGAAATTGAGAGACAATCTTTGGAACGCGAGAGCGATATCGCTTCCATGAATCGTCTTGAGAGCCTTGGCAGGGAATTGGCTGATTTGTCGGCCTCTCGGGATGCCTTGAAGGCCCAATGGGTGAACGAGAAGGAGGCGATCGAGGAAATTAGACTGATCAAACAGAGGATAGAGGAGCTGAATCTCCAGGCAGGCATTGCCGAACGAGAGGGCAATCTGAGCCTCGCCGCGGAAATCCTCCATGGCAAGCTCCCCGTTACAAAGAATTCGCTTGAAGAGAAGTCCGAGCGTTTGAAAGCATTACAGGGTGAGAACAGCCTGCTTAGGGAGGAGATTGGCGAGGATGATATTGCCCGAGTGATATCGGCATGGACCGGGATTCCCACGGCAAAGTTGCTGGCCTCCGATAGGGAGAGGTATCTGAAGCTTGAAAGCACACTAAAAAAGCGAGTGGTGGGTCAGGATGTCGCACTCACCGCTGTCGCCAATGCCGTGCGACGCAACCGGAGCGGTATATCGGATCCTTCAAAACCCCTTGGCGCCTTCATATTCCTTGGTCCCACGGGAGTGGGTAAAACCGAATTGGCTCGAACTCTTGCGGCATTTTTGTTCGACGACGATGCCGCACTTACCAGAATCGATATGAGTGAGTACATGGAGAAATTTGCGGTGTCTCGGCTGGTTGGGGCTCCACCTGGATATGTTGGCTACGAGGAGGGAGGACAGCTAACGGAAGCGGTTCGAAGACGTCCATATTCGGTGGTGCTCTTTGATGAAATAGAGAAGGCTCATCCGGATGTATTCGATATACTGCTGCAACTGCTGGACGATGGGCGCCTCACTGATAGCCAGGGTCGCGTGGTTAGTTTTCGCCATTCGATAATAATTATGACTAGCAATCTAGGCTCGGATATGATTCTGGAAAGGGGAGTGAACGATAACACCCGGGCTTCTCTGAACGAACGCATGAGGACCGCGTTCAAACCCGAATTCCTGAATCGTATCGATGAGACAATTATATTTGAATCCCTCGGCATCGAGCAGATTTACCAGATATTGGAGCTTCAAATTACCCATCTCACTGAGCGTCTCGCTGAGAAGAAGATTGCCTTGGAATTTACGGAGAATGCCAAAAAATTAATCAGTGCAAGGGGATATGAACCTGCCTTCGGTGCGCGACCGCTTCGACGCGCCTTACGCGATCTGGTTGAAAACCCGCTGGCCAAAACCTTGTTGGCGGCGGATTTTGCCGAGGGTGATAGGATTATCGTGGACTCGCGGGGAAAGAGAATCAACTTTGCCAAGAGCCTCTAGCGTCCAGGCTATTTGTTTTCGTGACGGAAGACTCCATCCCAGTTTGCCGGCGGATTCATAATGAACCTATTGCAGCGGCCAAGGAACAACTGGAGCAGCCTATTATCGGGGTATTCTTCTAGCGCGGTCTGAAAACACTTCCGTGCTGCTGGGAAATCGCCCTCAAAATAGAATTTCCGGCCCTTCTCGAAATCTTCCCACATGTCAATGGTTTCCTGTTCCAGTGTTGCTGTCACCGTGAATATGCTTATGGGATTGGTACTGCCAACAACCAGCACCTTGTCGAGCAGGAAGGCTTCTATCTCCCCGTCTAGAGAGTTCTTAACCTTTTCCGAAATGATTAGCGGAACTTGATAATGCTTGGTTAGATTTTCAAGTCGTGAAGAAATGTTCACGGGTTCGCCGATTACCGTGTAATCCATTTTCTTGTCTGAACCTATATTGCCGGCGGTAACCTGCCCATGGTGTATACCGATTCCAATCTCAAATCTGCCAATCATGTGCTCTTCTTGCTCTCTATTGAAATTCTCAAGACTCGAGAGCATCTCTACGCCCGTCCGAACACAGTTCAATATATCGTCTTCGCTCCTTTCCGGAACCCCGAAGAGTGCCATTATTGCGTCGCCTATGTACTTGTCGGTGATGCCCCTGTGTTTATCGATTATGTCCACCATCCTTTCAAAGTATCGATTCAGGGAATTGACAAGCTGATCGGGTTCCATGCTTTCGCTGATCGAGGTGAATTGGCGAATATCGGAGATTAGAATTGTCGCTTGCTGGAATTCGCCTACCAGTAGGTCTTTGCCGACGCGCTCGATGTTCTTGTCTATTACCGATTGGGGTACGTATTTTTGAAACAGTACGCGAAGACTCTGCTCCTGCTCCTTTGCCTCTTCTGTTTCTATTTGAGCCTTAACGGCCTTTCTTCTAGCTATAACGCTGCGCAGGGCAAAGTTTTTGACATTCTCGTTGGCCTTATGGAGGTTGGCAGTCATTCGATTGAAGGAATAAGCCAAACGGCCGATTTCGTCGTTGTATAGGATGGGAACTTGGGTTTCGAGGTCCATGGTTTGGGTAATGTGCTCGATTGATTTGGTCATTTTCTCCAAGGGTTTGATTATCGCCTTGGTGGCTGTAACCAAGAAAATCAGGGAGAAGCTAAGGGAGAGGATGGCTATAATGCCGATAATGATGGTATTGCGAGTTACTGGGCTGTAGAAGGTGTTCCATTCTTCACTCACGTAGACGGTCCATTCCCACGGTGCGAAGTATTGAGAGTAGGCTATTCGACGAATCTCGTCGATGATAAGAGAGTCTATCCATCTTTCATCGGAAACGGAATTCGAAATCTTTGCGGCGGTAGACGACTCGGCTTCGCTCAGCAGAATCGAATTTGGCGAATTCGCGTCAGTTGTCATCACGGTTTCCCCCGATGAATCGACCGCGAAAATCAGTTCGGTAGGGGAGCGTATCAAACTCTTGGCAAAGCCTGAGATGGTTTCCTTTGCTGCATCCCGATACTGTGTCTTGTCTTCCAGGTTGTTCGATATAAGTAGGTTCCACTGGGATTCGATGTAATTGCTCAGAGTTTGGGCTTTGAATTGTAGGAGGTTGGCGGCAACTGCTGTGATGCCGGACCTAGCCGATAGGTAGGAAACAAAGGCGGCAAGCACCAATGGCGCTATAATTAAGGGCAAAATAACGAATATTATTTTTGGACGAATGTTCATTTCTGTTTTAATATATCGGGAAAAGTGGAGTAGTGAAATGGAAAAATTGAATCGAAATGATAAAGCGAAGCAAAAAGGCGCCGCACTGTTCAACGATTCGGAGTACGAGAGTATGCATGAAATCTCCCCGGAGGAGAAACGGGAGATTCTAGGCTCGATCGAGGAAGCTCTGGCGGGAAAACAGGAAGGTTACGGCGATTCGTCGATGAGATATGATGGCTTACCCGATTCCATGGTGCCGGCGGCGTCTGGGAAGCCGCGACTGGAGGCGCAGAAGCGTTCGACGCCTCTCCCCATTTGGATGAACGTTGGCGCGTTTCTGCTGGTAGGAGCCGGCTCTTTTGTCATATGGAGATTTTTTGTAGCGGAGCGCGAATCGGGAACTCTGGGTTCAGCCGGCATTGTCTCTACCGAAGGGTTAATTGTGGAAAGGTTGCGGGAGGAAACCCAAGCCGAACTCGATGCCAAGAATGAGGAACTCGAAGAGCTTCGTGGACAATTGGAGGCTGTAGAATCGGAAAGACATGAGGTTGAAGAGGAAATTAGGCAGAGACTGGCAATGCAAGAGGAGGAGTTACGAGTTGATTTTCGGGATGCCCTGGGCGTCGAGCGGAGAAGACTGATTACCGCCGGGATTTCCGGAGATCAGTTGAAAAACTACATGGCCGATTACGAGGCGGCGGCACAGGAAGAAATGGAGATTAGACTGGCTGAGTCTAGAGCTCGACTGGAAGTCGAGTATGAAAGCCGGATTGCCGAGCTCGATGCGCGATACGGCTTATATGAAGTTCAGATTAGCAACTATGACGCGGAGCTTGAACGTCTAACGGCGGAGGTGACAAAGCTGGAATCCGAGATTCAATCTCTTGCGAGGAGCGAGAGTTCAGAGGCTCTGCAGAAGTTGGAGGAACTCCAGACGCGCAGGGAAAACGAGGATGGAATCCGCGCCCAAATAGCGATTTACTATGATAGGATGAGCGATAACTGGCGGGAAGGTAATTCTGCGGCAGCCATTGAATTGCTTGATTCACTGGATTCGTATCTTATCGAACCTGGAATAAGAGAGAGCGAAGCGGCTCGTACGAATCGGAGCTTGAATAGCTTTCTTATAACGACACTCAGACGGTTGGTCAATCTAGAGGAAACTGTTAATGATTTGGGAACTGAGTTTCGCGAGGAGCCGGCATTCGGGCCGGAAGACTTAGAGTTGGCAAGAAATGAGGCACTTGCCGAAGTTGCCGAGGAAAGTAGAATCTTGGAGGAACGCCTCTCTGCCTTCCTGCGTGCGCTGAATGCTCTCAGAAGTGATTACGCTGCCGCGTACAATGCAGTTCTAGAGAATAATCTCGAAAACTCCACACACATTGCATCCCTGCTTAGCGATAAGTTGAGAATCAAATCCGACTTGGACCCCTCGTCTCATGCGCTCTTGGATACCTTCGTGGAATCGGCGAACGCCTTAGAGGTACAAGGGGCTCGCAGGCGGATATACGAGGATTTTTTGAAAGCGATGGATGAGCTGATGCTGGAATTCGAACAGTAGCAAACCTATGGCTACCGATTTCTGAAGCAGCTAATATCTGAAACCTGTTCCGATATTCAACGCGATACCGGTAATATGTGCGATATCCGAGATGATAACGCCAACTTCTTCGAAAGCGTTATGTAACTCGGTTTCCACGAATATGCCAAAAATATCGGTAAGTCTAATGTCAATTCCAAGCGCCGCATCGGCATAGGGAACTATACCACCCTGATCCTCCTTATCGCTGGGGGCATATCTGAATAGCCAAACTCCTCCTACTCCACCTGTGAAATAAGGGTGAAACTTATGGTTAAGGGCGTATGAAAGTTTGAATTCAATCGCCAGTGGAACCATCGTAACATTGGGGCAAGTGAAATTATCGGAGCAAATAGATGTGGTGGAAATCCAAATCAAACCTACCTTGAGTCCTGGATTCAACGAGAATTTCTTCAAAAATGCCACGTAGCCAAAGCTCACATGGCCTCCAAAACCTAATCTCGCAATCTGTCTCGACTCGAGTACCGGAACAAACCTTGAAAAATTCAAATCCAGACTCCACTTATTATCCTCTTCCATTTCCTCTGTTTGAATCGTTTTTTTCATCCGCCGAGTAATGGCCGTGTGCACGACATCCTGGATTTCGGTGTCCAGATTCAAAGAGAGCGAACCATCCCACTTAGCCTTGGCAATTATACTTCCCTCATCTGCTCCGATTCGCCTAGCTTCGAGCGATATTGAAATCTTAGCCCCGATAATCTCGTACGAGGCCTTTATCATGTAATCCGAGGTACCAAGCTTACCGAGCATAAAACCATCCAATTCCAACTGCGCGAGTATAGAGGCCCTGATTACATCCTCGAGTCCTTTCTCTTGCTGCGACTCGGGGCTGATTATTACTGTACTAACCAGTGCGGGGCGGGTTCCCTCCCGGCTCGAAATAGCGGTGGGAATCAATAGTGCGAACAATATAGTCAAGTTAAAACGCATAGCTATCCCTATTCACTGCCTTACCTCTTTGAGGTAGGAAAGGCTTTTGGGCAGCACGATATTGTTGCCAAATTTATCTTCGCCATAACCGCTATCCGCCAGAGTTCTGATATCCTCGAGAACCCTGATATCGCCCTGAAAGCGCACCGTATCTCCACTTATGATATCTATTTTACCCATGGCCAAATACAAAACGATGGCTCGTTTAATAAACTCCGCCAAGGTTTCGTTCTTATGTGGTTTTATATCCTCGAATGAATAGTCGTTATCGTAAATCATTATTTTTTGTTTTTCTAATAAATCCAAAAATACTTCCCTGAGAATCTTCCTCATCGGAGCGGCCTCATAACTCGCTCCGGCGTCATTTTCTACTAACCTATGAGCCATAGAATACCTGGTTACCGCGTCTCTTTTACTTTGGTTGAGTTCCTCATTAGCGCGAAAAAGCTCCAATGGCAATGAGGCATCGTAGACGGTTCTGTCGAGTTTCATTTTTACTTCACTGCCGTAGTGCATGATTATTTTGGCGATAAGCGTGGAAGGGCGGACATGGAAGCCTCGGTAGTTAGGAATGGGTACTTCGATTTCGCCTTGAACGGAGTAGGATTTCAGAATATCCTTGCAAAGCTCCTGGGTTGCTCCAATGTGTTTATCCGCAAAAGCTATGAAATACTCAATTATAATAGCAAGTAACTTTTTGTTTGCAATTGGCGGTTTCAAACCGGTATTCCAGTTTGAAAGGGTATGACGCTCATAGAAGTGCACCAGGGTTACGACTGTATCCAACAGGTGGAAAACAACGGTTATCTGCCCTCTCATAGTGGGTAGATTCCCGTCGGACTCGGCAATATCCGAGGTTGATAAATAAGTGTCGTACATCGATTGAAGATTGTGGAACTCATTTGCAATATGTCGCAGCCGAACCTCATTTATCATGTCCGGTATGCAGCTGTGATAATGCTTGGACTGCAATTTCCCATGTATATCAAGCCAAACGCATTTCTCAGCCAGATTTAGGAAGCTGGTAGCAAGATTAACCACCATGTCCCGTGAATTCTCGTTAGACTTGCGCCTCAGATTTGATTCCAATTTTCCATTAATAGGGGTATTCCTGAACTTGTACTCTGCCGCGGGAACAAGCATACTATCGAGTTTCATACGCTTAGCTATTTTTATGAAGCTACTCGATGCGGCCGTAAACACCCTGAGCAACGAAAACAACGATTCCCTTGTAGCGGAGATGAAATCGTTTTGCACTTCTAGTAGTCTATATCCCTCAATCGAGTAGTATATATGAAACATGTTGTAAATAACTCGACTAAATGCCTTTGCCACAGCGGCCGCCATGCGCACGGGGGCCCAATGCTTATTTCTAAGAGCGCCAAATGCATCGAGCAGTTCCTCGCATTTGGATGCCTCAAGAAGAATGCGGCCAACCATATGTCGCGGAATCTTATCAGGGGGAAGTTTCGATATGAGTAATGAAAGCGATATGAAATCTGCCAGATCGGCTTGTATGTAGGATCCGAAATCTTCATCTTTGATAATCTGCATTACCCTGCTCTCATTATTGTGGTACTTAACTTAGAGCAATTTTGCAATACAAACACCAAATAATCAGCTACTTTCGTACTGGAAATGCTCTGGTTGACATGAAGAACCAAGGTCCGTCATTCATCAGCGATTGACTTAGCGAAATTGTTGGTTTACAACCTCTGCATAGCGTCTGGGAATCGATTCAAGGTAAAATTGAGGTTGGAAGGTTGGCATGAGCAAGTTGTGGTCTAAGGGAATAAAACTCGATGCCCTAATCGAAAAATTCACTGCCGGTAACGATCCCATTCTGGATAGTCGTTTAGTCAGGGCCGATGTACTGGGAAGCCTGGCCCATGCTAAGATGCTTGCGGCAGTAGGACTTATAGAAGGGAAGCAGCTCAAGACAATCCAAGCTGGACTGCAAACCATATTACTTGAACAGCAAAGGGGAGAGTTCGAAATCAGCATCTCAGATGAAGATGCTCACACCTCAATCGAAAATCGCCTCGTGGAGCTGGCAGGCGAAGATGGGAAGCACATCCATCTTGGACGAAGTCGAAACGACCAAATCCTAACCGCGATGCGAATCTGGATGCGCGACTATCAGCTCACTCTGGTTCCCCGAGTAGCCGTGCTTGTTCAGTGTCTCATCGAGTTTGCACGCAGGCACAGGCTCGTGCCAATGCCGGGGCGAACGCATATGCAACCCGCCATGCCTTCCTCCGTGGGCCTCTGGGCAGGGGGTTTTGCCGAACTGCTGTTGGACGATCTCGAAGGGCTTTCAGGTCTTTTCTACTTCCTCGATCAATGCCCGCTAGGCTCTGGGGCGGGTTTTGGTGTTCCTCTACCGCTTGATAGGGAACTCTGTGCAAAGCTTCTTGGTTTCCAAAGGGTGCAGATAAATGCGGCTTATGGAGGTCTTTGCCGCGGGAAATTCGAATCCCGTCTCACGGACATCCTCGAGCAGATAGCAATTAGCCTCTCCAAGCTTTCCCAGGATTTGATACTATACTCAATGCCGGAATTTGCATGGTTCAGTATTCCCGAGGAACTGTGTACCGGTTCGAGCATCATGCCTCAGAAGCAGAATCCGGATGTATTGGAATTAATACGGGCCAAGGCCGTATCAATCGGTGCCAAAACGAGCCAGATTAAGGGAATTATCCGTGCTCTCCCTTCGGGGTACAATCGGGATTATCAGGAAACAAAGGATCCAACAATGAGCGCCGCCGATATCTTGGAATCTATGGTTGAAGCGATCACGCTCGTCATCAAGAGACTGGGGGTGAACGAGGAAAATTTGCTGAACTCATTCAAACCTGAAATCTTCGCTACCGACGCGGCACTCGATTTGGCCGCGAGTGGAATGCTCTTTAGGGATGCCTACAAGGTAGTGGCGAAAAATCCAAGTAGCCGTGAGGCAGGCAGCCCTCACGCGGCGATTGAAAAGAGAACAGGCATAGGCTTTCCCGGCAATCTAGCCCTCGAACGGGCACAGGCCGCATTGGATACGATAGTACTCGAAAATGAAAGACATCGAAGGAGAGTATCGGCGGCACTGGAGGCGCTCATAGCCTAGTAGACACTTTCCTACGCCGCGAAGGCCTCGGATACTGATTCCGCCTCATCTCCTGCCGTGTGATTCGAGCCGTTCCAAAATGAATGCTCGTAGCTCATCATCCAGACTGTCCATACTGCGCTCCACTAAGGCACATAGTCGAGACTTATTGTAAGGACCGTCGGAAACTAATACGGAGTTCGCTTTACCATCCTCACCGATGCGCTTCTTCCAAGTAACTGAGCGGTTCCCGGCCAGCTTATCGTAGCAGATTTGGAACCCCGAGAGCTCTTTTGCTTCATCGTACCAAAGAATCAATTCCAAATCCTTATCGACAAACCAACGTCGAAAACCATCGCCCTTGATTTGCCGAATGTTTTGGAGTTCTTCAAGCATCGTTATCTCCAAATTCTTGCTAGACAAGAAGGATTTTCTCCTTGAGGTTGCTCTCAAGCCAGGGTATTATTGGAATAAACTCAAACTGAGGTCAAGATTTACTTCCTAAGTAGGGGATGCAGGAGTGTCCTCATGAGCAAACTTGATGAAAAGGAATATCCCTTTTTGGGTATACATCCGATGAGTCTTCTCCCAGAAATGGAAGCTTATTGGCGGATCCCGGAGGCGCGCAACTTCTTCATATCGTCTAATAGCGGGTTGGTGCGTGTATGTTGAAATTCCGGGTGCGCTGTATGGCTGGTAACTAATTGTTATGCATAATTTTGAAAGAATCCTCTTGATTATAGGGAGAAAGTGTTCTATTCTTGATTCATAGGAATGAGGAAGAGTATCAGTGTTGAGGTGGATTGGAATATTCTAGTTGATGGAGGAGAATCCCATGGCCGTCTACCGAGAAACCCGCGGGTGCAGACTTGCCCGATTCTCCTGTGAGTGGGTTTTTGCATCGACACGGCATGCACGAACAGTGTTCTTTGCCAGAGACAGTTTTTCCGAAGAACTGGAAAATCTCAGAGTATTCTACTAGGAGGCGAACGGCTGGCTTTCGGTAAGCTATGACTTTGAACAAAGAACTAACCACCGCGATAGAGCATTACGTGGATGAGCATATCCGCGAATGGATAAACCAGTATTGGGGCAGGCGTGCCATCAGCGAACAAGAGATGGAGATTCGCGAGAGAACCCTGCGTGTAGAGGAATCGCTTGAGCGGCAATTCGTCTTGATAAAGCAGGGTTTCGAGCAGATAGACAGGCGTTTTGAGCAGGTAGAGAAGCATTTTGAGCAGGTAGAGAAGCATTTTGAGCAGGTAGATAAGCGTTTTGAGCAAGTAGAGAAGCATTTTGAGCAGGTAGATAAGCGTTTTGAGCAAGTAGAGAAGCATTTTGAGCAGGTAGATAAGCGTTTTGAGCAAGTAGAGAAGCATTTTGAGCAGGTAGATAAGCGTTTTGAACAGGTAGATAAACGTTTCGAACAGGTAGATAAACGTTTTGAGCAGGTAGAGAAGCATTTTGAGCAGATAGACAGGCGTTTTGAGCAGGTAGATAAGCGCTTCGAAGAACTCCGCGAGGATATGAATAGGCGTTTCGAGATGGTAGATAAGCGCTTCGAGGAAGTCCGCGAGGATATGAATAGGCGTTTCGAGATGGTAGATAAGCGCTTCGAGGAAGTCCGCGAGGATATGAATAGACGTTTCGAGACGGTAGATAAGCAGTTCAGCCGTGTTTACAGATTTCTCAGTGGTCTTTTAGTAGCAACTTTTGGCGCACTTGTCACCTTGGTGGTCCAGTTGGCGATCCAGGGGGTAGGTTAGCAGTCAGTCGCCCGTTTCACATATCTTCTAAAGTAGCAGAATATACAATCAAGGTATAGATGCCACGCCTGTTTCTGTTGAAAGCTCTGAAATTGATGTACTGGTCTATCTGGGTAATCATCAAGTCTCCATCACGACGAACGGGTAGCGTGCACCATGATACTACTAGAGAACTCAAACCTCATATCACCAAAACTGGGCAGATGGTGAGGTTCGAGAAATGATATCGCCAGGCTTCCTCCGTGTGTTCTTCCTTTCTGCCATGGGCAATTCCCTCCGAGGTAGGGCGATACGAGTGTAGAGCAGGCTTCTCGGGTGCTTGCTGCCGGCCTATAGCGATATTCCCCCTCAAACCACGAAATATAGACTCTGAATCAAATATCAAAATCGAGAAAACTGAATTCTTTCGGAACTTGCGGCAAACTTACTTCTGCCTTATCGAGTACTAAGAACCTGGCTCACGTTGTTACCTTGGAAATCCGGATATCGAGCGTCTGGCGCTAGCTATTACAAAGGCTATTAGGGCCGCAATATAAGGAAGAGTTTTCAGAATGGCAGCAGGGAGGGAAATGCTCCCCTGGGCCATATTGGAAATAATTATAATCAAAGAGAAGAAATAGGCTGAAATTAAAATCCCCAGTGAGTGACGGAATCCAAGCCAGATCAGCACTAACGCAATCCATCCACGTCCCGAGCTCATACCAGGGACATATGCCTCTACTCGCATCACCAAGAAAGCGCCGGCAAGAGAAGCCATAGCCGACGAAATCGTCAACGCCGAGCTTTTAACTCTGCTGGGAGAAATGCCCCGCTCATGCAGGAACTCGGGAGCTAAGCCCGCGGCTCTGAATTTGATGCCAAAATCACTTCTGCGGATGATAAAAGTAAAAAACAAAGCCAAGGGTATCATTAGCCAGGAAATGGGCGACAAATCGTAGTTGCCACCTATCCGTAGGATTCCCTTGTGACCCCAAATCCCATTTGAAATCAAGCCGCTTAAAGAGGGAACCAGAATATTGATTCCCATTCCCGCGATGAACAAGTTGGCCTTCAAGCCCATATGAATACCGGAAAGCAGTAACCCAAATAGGGCGCCCAAAAACAGCGCTCCGCAGACAGCCAGAGGTGTGGATACTCCGAGGGTTATCAACAGTGCCATAGTAAAGGCCCCCGAGCTAATACAGCCTTCCAGGGAGACATTTAAAACCCCTGCCTGCTCCGATAGGAGGCCGCCCAGACCGGCCAGAATAAATGGAACTGCCACCGCGGCTATAGATTCAAGCAAGATTTCTCCCTTCGAACCTCTTCGCCGTCACCAAAAAAAATATGACGGCCTGAACCAATCCGCTAAGAGCGAAGGAAAACCCGGAGTTCAACATCGCGGTTTGAGCGCCTAGTATAATCCAAGTATAAATTATGGCAAAAACTGGTACCCATATTGGCCTAGTTCCAGCCACCAAAGCAATCGCGAGGCCATCCCAACCCAGATTACTGGTAAAACCCTGAATGGCTTGACCACTGTCCATCAGAGCGGCAACGCCTGCCAGGCCATAGAGAGCGCCTGAGGCGGCTAGGGATACAACGGCAATAGAGCCGGTGTTTATGCCAACATAGGAGGCAAATGCATTGCCGGCCTTTCGCAGACGCCATCTATAGCCCCAGATGGTAAATCTCAAAAATATATGGGTTGCCGTGATAAGTAGCACCGCCCATATCAGAACTGCGCTCAGGCGGGAAGGCGGCCACCAGGGGAGCAACTGGTAGGCCGAGGGAAGAGGGGGAGCGGCTATTAGATAGCTGTCAGCATCTCTTAGCGATCCCACTAGCAATGCGTCGCCAAGATTCAGGATGGCCGCGGAAATCAGAAATGTGCTGATTAGCTCATCCACCTGCCACTTGGCCTTGAGTGCACCCGACACCGTTCCGATTATACCACCAGCACAAAATCCCACCCCTAAGGCCAGCGTAAGCGCCAACCCCCGCGGCAGTTCCGGAAAACAAACCGCCACTGCCGTGGCTGCTAATCCTCCGGCAAGCACCTGTCCTTCACCGCCTAGATTGAAGCAGCCCGCGCTAAAGGCCATCGATGCCGCCAAGCCTGCCAGGGTTAGTTTTGCCGTGGTTTCCAAGAAGTTTCCGAAAGCGAGAGCGCTGCTAAATGGTCCCAATAGCATGTCGGTGAATCCCGAGACAAATCCCCCGCTGGTTCCCGATAAGGCCAGTATCAAGATTGTCAGAACAATGAAGATTGCAAAGATCGATCTTAAAACTCCAGTCATTTCCGTAATCCCGCGATTGTTCTTTGTAACTCGTTTCTATTCCAGTCCATGGCATTCCGAATTTCGCGCAACTCTCCACCATATATTACACCGATTCGATTTGAAATTCCCAAAGCCTCGTCTATGTCTGAGGCGAGTAATAAGATTGCCCCACCCCTATCGCAAATCCTCTCCATCCGCGTATAGACCTTTCTCCGGCTTAACTCATCAAGTCCCCAAACCGGATCGGCAAGCACATAGAGTTTCGCATCCGAGCCAATCTCCCGTTCCAAAATCGCCCGCTGGATATTGCCGCCTGAAAGCTCGCCAAGTCTCTGATTCACCTTGCCGGAGTTATCCCCCCCGAGTTTTCGAATTCCGGCAAGCTTATTTAATAGGGTAGGATTGAGCCAACCTCGTTTGGCAAGCTTCGTGGATTCCAAGGCCATTATATTTTCCGCCAAGGTGGAATCTAGGCTCGAACCCCGTTCCAGCTTATTGGAAGGAACATAGTGTAGGCCCCTGCGGCGTAATTCCAAGCTTCCCCTACAGGGTTTGGCGTCTATCAGCAGTTCGCCCGAAGCTGGTTCAGAGTTCCCCGTAAGCACATCTTCCAGACACGAAAGACCCTCTCCCCGCAAACCGGTTATGGCAAGAATCTCGCCTGAAAAGACTTTGAAGCTTACCGATCTGAGTTGCTGTTGCCGGGAACCTTCGAAGCTGAGATTGCGGGCCTCCAATACGGGGTTCACGGTGCTTCTCAGTGCGCGAATCTCATTATCCTCGGGTTGAACTTCCCCGCGAAGCCTCGAGCCGGTCGTTAAATCCCTACTTATGAGCGTATTCTCCCCGAACATTGCCAAATTCAACTCATCCTTGCTGATTCTTCCAACTTCCCAAACGCCAACGATTCTTCCTCTTTTCAAAACCGTAACCACATCGGCAATCCTGAAAACATCGTCTATTCTATGAGTTATTAGTAAAACCGCCCTGTTCTCCTCGCGCAAAAGCTTAAGCAGAGCAAAAAATTCGGCTTCACGCCCCTCCTCCCAGGCAGAGGAGGGTTCATCTAGCACTAGAAACTTTGCCTCCTTCATTAATGCAACCACCATCTGTGCACGTTGAAGTTTAGCTGCATCCAAATTCCCAATCCTCTCTTCAGGATCGATATCGCCAAAACCCCAACGCCCGGCAACCTGGGAAAATTCTCTGTTCTGAGCCCTTAGGCCGCGTGGTTTCCTGCCAAGAAACGCCACCTCACGGATGCGAAAACTAGGCGGCCAAATGCAGTGTTGTCGAACCAACCCAAAATCTCGAAACAAGCCGCGTCTATGCTTGCTTAAGTTGTATTGCTTCTTGCCAATCTGTAGAATGCCGGAATCCGGTCGCAGTACCCCCGCGATTATGTGGCCCAAGGTGGTCTTTCCGGCTCCATTTTCGCCCACTACCGCGTGAATTTGTCCTCCATACAGGTTGAGACATAGGTTGTTAGCCGCTCTTACGCCACTAACTTTCCAGATGAAATTTACTTCTCTTAGAACTGAGGAAAGTTCAGCCATTCAGTGCGCGAGATTTGTCGATCCGTCGATCGCGGCATGTCGTCGGATTTGTTTTCGCCCCAAACAGCTCATTCACTCAATGCACTCAAGTCTATCTCGCCGTTTTTTAATCTGTTAACCAGTCGCCTCATTGCCTCTTGTATTGGTTCCGGAACGAATTTACGGAAATGCCTGTTTTCGGTGGGAAAATCTATATAGCCTTCCGAGAATCCCACTCTCATTCTGGTTCCAGGTGCCAGTTTGCCGTCAATCCAATCCCGAACCAGCATCTTAGCTAAATTCTCTTGGCGAAGCACCGAGCTTGCAAGTACAATTCCCGGAGCTAGTGAACTGCCCTCCGAATCAAACCAAAGTATATAACCCTTGCTATTCTTGGCAGCGGAGATAACTCCCTGATTCGCCCCTCCGGCTATAGTCAATATCACATCCGCGCCTTCATCATACAGTCCTTCCGCCAATTCTCGGGCCCCTTCCGCGTCATACCAATTTCCAATTACCCTGAATTCCAGCTCGATATCAGGATTTACAGTTTGCAAACCTGCCTCATATCCAGGGAGAATTTCCCGCATCATCTGGGGATACTCCTGCCCCACAATCATTCCAACTTTCAATTCCGGATTCGAATGCTCGAGTTCGTCGGATATAGTTACGAGTCCCGCGAAGTAGCCTATTACAAAAGCCTGCTCGCTGTGTCGATATACAACATCCGAAATCGTACCCCCCCCCAAACCTGAGCCATCCAGAACCAAAAAAGCCTGATTGGGAAACAGTTGGGCTACCGACGCGCAGATTTCGCTCATCGCCGGATTGGAGGTGACTATCAGCCCAAAATTTCCCTCGGAAGCCAAGCTCAAAACAGAATTATGCCACGAGGCTTGGTCGAAACCGCCTTCGATAGTTCGTACTTGGAAGTTATCCCCGGCCGCCTCTCTTACGCCAAGATCCATCGCCTCATATGAGGGACTGCCTTCTAGAACTCCAGGCACGAATACCGCTATAACTCCCTCTGTTTCCTCTTTCTGGCATGAGATAGAAAAAATCATGGCCAGAAAAAGTGCCGGAGAGGTCAATTTTTTGCTCATACATTTAGCTCCTATTAGGCTGCACAATTTTGAATACTAGGATGGATTCGCCGCCTATTCATGTTATCTCGCCCAAGTTCGCGCTATCGCGATGATTTCACCGCGTTTCAAGCCAGTTCGACCGAGTAACGAATCTCCCATACCGGCGGGAAGTAATAACCAGTTTGCTGAAGCTTGCGAGCAAGAATACCGAAGTGCCAGAAGGATGTCAACAATTCATCAGGCACTCGATCATGTATAATGAACTGTTGTTTTCTAACAAAATTCTCTCGCAAATTCCTCATGGAATTCTTAGCTTCAGAGTTTCAAATCCAGATAGATGGGGAGGATGGCGGAGTTCGTGTTTCTATGGGGCAGTCGGAATCAGTGGGCGCTAACTGCTCTTGAGATTACCGTGTCGAGTGAGTCAGTCAATAATCGGGCCTCCCTGAGAGGAATCTATACTGCTCAGTTAGTCGTGGGGCTGGGTTCGATGAACAAATCAGCATAGAAGTCCCTTTCTTGACTACAAAGGCGCCTTGGATGTATATTCAATCTGTCCCCATTTCATCTTTGAACGGAGCAAGCATACCCTATGAGTTTTGCCAAGCCCATTTCTTTGGGGGTGATCGCCTGCCCCGGCGGCGAGAGTTTCGCTAGTCAGATAATTTCTCATTTAAACGGGATTTACCAGCGTAGATACGACAGGAAGCTGCGATACATTGCGCGGCTATATGGCATGAAGCCCGAAAGGGTGCAACGGCAACTCAATTTTGCCGACGATTTACTTAGCCACAGGGTAAGGGCGGTGGGGCCGGCAGATTCGCAGCGAAGCCCATCATACAAGATTCCCTGTGAATTCATCCGCTTCGCTAACGGCGAGATCAGGGCCGAAATTCTGCAATCGGTTCGAGGCTTGGACATATATCTTGTTCAGGATGTCGCCAATGGAATACCTGTTAAAATCGGCGGCGAATGGCTGCTTCAATCCGTTAACGACCACATCATAGCGCTTATGACCGCTGTCGACGCGGCGCATCAGGCCGGCGCTAGGCGTATTTCGCTGGTGCTCCCCTGCTATCCCTACAGTCGGCAGCACAAGAAGAGAAGCCGCGAGGGCCTCAGTGCTTCCATGATTGGCAGAATTTTCGAGAATCTTGGTGTTGCCAGAATAATCACATTGGATATCCACTCGAGGGAAATTGAGCACGCATTCGCGAGCCTAGTATTGGAAAATCTGCATGCTTCCTACCAGATACTCAAAACAGTGATTTCGCGCCTAGACCTGATCAATGAAGACTTAGTGGTAGTATCACCTGATACCGGAGCTATTGATCGAAACAAATTCTTTGCCGATAGCCTCAACAAACCACTCGCCCTGCTCTACAAGGAGCGTGATTATTCCAAAATTTCTTCGGATGCGACAAATTCCAATATCAAGAGTGTTCGCCTACTGGGAGATGTGGAAGGTAAGGCAGTTTTGATGGCCGACGACATACTGGGCACTGGCGGAACCCTGATTAAGGCAATGCAGGCAATCCGTGGTATGGGTGCAAGAAAAATCGTTTGTACCGTGTCCCTGCCTCTTTTTTCCGGCGAGGCAGCCGTTTATCTCGATGAGGCCTTTAGTCAGGGGTACTTCGACTTGCTGATTGGCACTAACGCGGTTAATCTGCCGGAGGCTGTTTTGAAAAGACCGTGGTATCAAAGCGCGGATGTATCAAGTCTTTTTGCAAAGGCTATTAACAGGGTTCATCACAATCGATCGGTTTCTCCGCTTCTGGATAACAGCAGGATTATTCAGAAGATGATGCGTGAGAGAGAAAGACCACAGGAACCAGATTTATTCTCAGGGGCGGACTGATGGTTTTGGCGGCCGATCTTGGCACCAGCTCCTTAAAGGCGGGGATGCTGAGTGCGGATGGGGAATTGATTGCCAAGGTGACCTTGCCCTATCGAATAGTTCCGCGTATAGGGGAAGAATTCCCCTTCTATGCACAAGAATGGGAATTTGCTTTTGATAGGGCTCTGAAATCACTGCCAAGTAGGCCACTCTCCGCGCTGGCTCTGAGCGGAAACGGGCCAACCTTGCTTGCATGTGATAATCAGGGCGAACCTTTGGGCGAGGTGGATCTGTGGTTTCGCCAGAGGTCGATACGCAAAAAAAACCAAAACTCTTTCTATCTTCCCAAGGCCAAGTGGCTTATGGAAAACGACAATGGCACGTGGGGGAAAACCCGGATTCTATTCTCCTGCCCCGAGTGGCTGCAATTCAGACTGACTGGCAGCAAAACCATGACGCTCCCGAATGATTCCTTTCGTTCCTATATCTGGGACGACGAGCAGATTGAATCCTATGGGCTAAACCGGAGTTTGTTTCCGGAAATGGTGCGTATGGGAGATATCGCCGGACGAATTGACAGCGCCGCGAGCGCTAGATATGGCCTTCCATCAGGACTTCCGGTTGTGGCGGTTGGCTCGGATTTCATGGCCTCGCTGCTTGGCAGTGGAGCAGTGGAGCCGGGCACTGTCTGCGATAGGGCCGGTACTAGCGAGGGTATTAATTACTGTGCCGTTCGGCCGTCGGGAGACGGACACTTAAGGGACTTGCCTCATGTTGTGGAGCCATACTGGAATGTCGCGGCAATTTTGTCCTCGACCGGCGGCGTTCTGGAATGGTATCGGTGTTTGACTGGCCAGGAGCGGATTGACTACAGCGATATATTGAACGAGATAAGTCGTGTGCCGGCAGCTCGACCGGCGCCCTTATTCTTCCCTGGGGCTAGGGGTGATAAGCTGTGGGAATTCGGAAACGGAAGTTTTCATCGCTTGGAGCCTAGACATGGTAGGGCCGAGATGGGTCGGGCGGTTTTGGAAGCCATTGGGTTCGCGGTGCGCCGGGGTATCGAACTGCTGGAGGGAGCGGGTATGAAGGTAGATGAAATGCGGGTAACCGGCGGACAGGCAAGGGGAGAGGTATGGAACCAAATGAAGGCCGATATCTGCGGTAAGCGGCTTCTGACTATGAGAATAGAAGACGCAGAGCTGGCCGGCTGCGCCTGCTGTGCCGCGGTTGCCCTGGGCCGCGCCACCACCCTAAAGGAGGCCGGTAGCACCTATGTGAAGTTTCAATCGGTTTTCGAGCCTGTCAAGGAACGAGTTTCTCTCTATAATGAGGCCTACGAGAGATATCGCGAATCTGCCGAAGCCCTGCTTAGGCTGGGTTGACATAAGTCTCAGGGCGTGGATATCATCTTTGTCTGCCCGCGTGCCTCTGTAGCTCAGTTGGTAGAGCACAGCCATGGTAAGGCTGGGGTCATCGGTTCAAGTCCGATCGGAGGCTTGTAAGGAGTCAGGAAGGTTGATGAAATGGCGAAGGCGAAGAAGAGTGCAATTGATAAGATTGCCCTCCAGTGTAGCGAATGCAATAGAAAGAATTACACCACAACCAAGAATAGGCGGAATATCCAGGGAAAATTGGAATTCAATAAGTACTGTAAATGGGACAGAAAGGTTACACTTCACAAGGAAGCAAAGATTAAGTAATCAGCTTTAGGCCAGTAGCTCCAACGGTAGAGCGCCGGTCTCCAAAACCGGATGCTGCAGGTTCGAGTCCTGCCTGGCCTGCGAGTACCGAAAAAGGTGTATGAAATTATGAAGAAAATCCGACAATTCATTGCAGAGAGCTATGGAGAGCTAAAAAAGGTGATATGGCCGAGTCGACCTTCAGTTCTTGCCTCGGCAAAGGTTGTTATTATTTCGACTATTATATTCGCGCTTTTCTTCGGATTAGTTGATTTCCTGCTTTCCAGGGGCCTGTTGGGCTTCTTTAACCTCTTTTAGACAGATGGACGCGGATGGCTAAGGGCTGGTATGTTCTCCATACCTTTACGGGACATGAAAATAAGGTTGAGAAATTCATCAGGCTGAAGATGGAGGATGGAAGCCTCAGCGATGTAGTTTTGGATGTCAAGGTGCCGACAGAGAAGATAACCGAGGTTCGCAATGGGAAGAAGCGAACTTTGAATAAGAATTTTTTCCCCGGTTATATTCTTATCGAGATGGAACTCCCGGATAGGGATTGGAGAATTCCCTGCAATGTGATTCACAGGATACAGGGAGTTACCGGCTTCGTAGGAACCGCCCGGAATTCAAAACCGCAGCCAATCTCGGCAGAGGAGGCCAAGACGATTCTACAGAAGACGGGCGCTATAAAGGCCGAAAGGAGAGTTCATGCCAAGCAGGACTTCCAAATTGGCGAGGAGGTTCTGATTATCGATGGGCCCTTCGATACTTTTAAGGGTACGATAGAGGTTGTAAATCAGGAAAAGGGCAAACTTCGAGTTATGGTGGGAATATTTGGAAGAGCCACTCCTGTAGAGGTGAGCTTTTCTCAGGTGGATAAGGGGCAATAAGCCTTGCCGGTTGGGTAATGGCGGCGTTTCCGGATAGGAGATTAAAAGGATGGCGAAAAAGAAAATTTCAACCCTGATCAAGTTGCAAGTCCCGGCTGGGCAGGCAACTCCGGCTCCACCGGTTGGTCCTGCGCTTGGCCCTCATGGCGTGAGCGCTCCACAGTTTTCGCAGCAGTTTAACGAGAGGACCAAAAACCTTGAATCGGGGCTTACGATTCCAGTGGTAATTTCGGTATATTCGGACAAGAGCTTCACGTTCGAAACTAAAACCCCCCCGGCGGCAGTACTGATTAAGAGGGCGATTAGTCTTGATAAGGGTTCGGCTGAACCGCATAAACTCAAGGTGGGATCGATAACTCGATCGCAGTTAAAGGTTATCGCTGAAACCAAAATGACGGACTTGAATGCCAACGACGTTGATGCGGCTATCCGCATCATAGCAGGCACGGCCCGAAGCATGGGCGTAACCGTGGAGGCTTAGGCATATGAAACATGGCAAGAAATATAGGAAATCCATTGAAAGCTCAGATGTCGGTAAGATTTATGGCATTCGAGAAGGTGTTGACCTTGTCAAGTCTATGTCCTTTGCCGGATTCGACGAATCCTTGGATTTGTCTGTTAAGCTAAACATCAAAAAAAGCCATTCGATTCGCGACACCTTCGTTCTACCACATCGATTTGCCGTTGAGAAACGGGTGCTTGTCTTTGCCAAGGATGAAAAGGCCAAGGAGGCCGAGGAGGCGGGAGCGGCTATTGTCGGTGCCGAGGATTTGGTTGAGAAAATTAAGGATGGTTGGCTTGAGTTCGATGTCTGTGTTGCAACTCCAGATATGATGCGAGATGTCGGAACCTTGGGACCCATTCTTGGGCGCCGCGGTTTGATGCCCAATCCAAAAACAAGAACTGTTACAATGGATATCAAGGGGACAGTGGGCGAATTGAAGCAGGGAAGGGTTGAGTTTCGCGCGGACAAGGGAGGCGTTGTCCATCTCCCGGTTGGCAAAGTTACCATGGAAAGCTCAAAGATTGAGGACAATATTGCAACCTTTATCAGTGAGTTATCCAGGAAGCGTCCTTCGGATGTCAAGGGTGATTTCATTAAGTCGATCAATTTGTCGAGTACCATGGGCCCCGGTCTCAAGCTGCGAAATCAGGAGAGTTAGAAGATGGCCAAAGTTGAGCGCAAAGTTCAGCAGAATAAGCTAGATGCGGTAGCCGCACTCAGGAGTGGCTTTGAAGGTGTTCGTAACTTCATCTTTGTGGATTATCGTGGGCTCAGTGTAGAGCAAATCACAATCCTGCGGAATTCGCTTCGTCGGGCGAGCGCTGAATTTCATGTAGTGAAGAACAATTATGCGAAGATAGCGTTCAGTCAACTGAAACACAATGATGTCGCCCCCTATTTCATCGGACCAACGGCTATCGCGTACTGCGCCGATGAGGCCGGACCGGTGGCCAAGGCAATGCTGAATTTGGCAAGGGATATGCCTATTATCCTCAAAGGCGGACTACTCGACGGTGAGGTTTTCGACGCCGATGCGGTTGAGACTTTCAGTAGGCTGCCGAGCAGATTGGAACTAATGCAGAAATTGATGAACCTTATGATGGCTCCGATGCAAAGCATTGCATTCATCTTAACAGGTGTTACAACCAGGCTGGTTCGCACCCTGGATGCGGTAAGGGTGAAGAAATCCGAGGCTCTTTGAGCCGGATGTACGAATCTCGGTGTTGCCGAGAGGTAAAAAAGTTAACGCGGCTTCAGTCTTCATGGGGTTGTCTGCTGTTGCCGCTCTCTTGATAGGAGAAGATAATATGACTACCACAGAAATTCTCGATGCAATCGCAGATATGAGCGTGCTGGAAGTTTCCGAGCTAGTTAAGGCTATGGAAGAGAAATTCGGAGTTAGCGCCGCCGCTCCAGTTGCTGTTGCCGCCGCCCCTCCCGCCTCCGAAGCCTCATCGGCGGAAACCGAAGATGAACAATCGGAATTTGATGTTGTCCTTACCGGATTTGGTGAAGGTAAGAAGATTAGCGTGATTAAAGAGGTTCGCTCAATTACCGGCATTGGACTGAAAGAGGCTAAGGAAATGGTTGAAGCCGATAATTCGGTTCTCAAGGAGGCTGTTACAAAGGAGGAGGCTGCTTCCATAAAGGAGAGGTTGACTGCCGCTGGTGCGACTGTCGAGGTTAAATAGGGCCATTAAGTTCATCCGCGTATCGCCACCGTTTGGATTACTCGGTGGTTTTGTTGCTAGGGAGGATAGTTATGTTCGAGAAAAGCCAGGAATCTGGTAGAACTTTTATTGGCCATGGATACGATGAAGTAATAGAGCTCCCAAATCTCATCGATGTCCAACTTGCGTCTTATGAGGCGTTTCTTCAACGAAAGGCTGTAGAATCGAAGAAGGGGCTTAAGTTGCAGGGACTTGAGGAGGTGTTTCAAAGCGTCTTCCCGATCGAAAGTTCCAACGGTGAACTCGTGCTTGATTATGAATGCTATAGTCTTGATTTCGCATCTGTTAAGCTGACCGAATCCGAATGCAAGCGCAAGGGACTCACCTATGGGGTGCCTATAAAAGCGCGGGTTAATCTAGTGTTCAAGTCTACTGGCGAAATTCGGCAGAAAGACATCTACATGGGCGATCTGCCACTGATGACCCATCGGGGAACCTTCATTATCAATGGCGCGGAGCGAGTTGTAGTTAGTCAAATACATCGGAGTCCGGGAGTTATATTCTCGGAGGAGAAGGGTGTCTACAGCGCGCGAATTATTCCCTATCGGGGTTCTTGGCTGGAATTTGAAATCGATGTAAAGAAGGAGCTCGTTTACGCCAAAATCGATCGAAAAAAGAAAGTTCTGGGAACGATTTTTCTCCGTGCGCTCGGCTTTGAAAATCGCGAGGTTATTATAAAGCTGTTTTATCGAACAAAAAAAACAAAACTAACCGGCAAGCGTGAGCAAGACGAGTCCTTGGTTGGTTCGATTCTCGCTGAGCCTGTTTGGGCCACGGGGGAGGGCGGCGACAAGAAAAAGCTCTATCGGACTGCCGATAAGCTACACTTGCACGATATTGAAGAGCTCGTTCAAGCCGGTGTGAAGAAGGTAACTGTTGTTGATCTAGAGCATGAGGATTCCCTACATTCAGATATGATACTGGAGTGCTTCGAAAGAGAGGAAACGAAATTTCATGAGGACGATCCGGATCAGGATGAGCCAAGCAAAAGGGATGCTCTCTCGGCGGTTTACGCGGTTCTGATGCCGGGTGAGCCGATTACGGTAGAATCCGCGGAACGCGATTTGAACTCGATGTTTTTTTCCGCTCGGCGTTATGATTTGGGTCGCGTGGGGCGGTATAAGCTCAATAAGAAGTTCGATCGGGACGAGAATGTCAAGGATTTGGTTCTCAACAAGCAGGACATTGTTCACACTATGCGATATCTGATTAGCGTGTATATTGGAGAGAAGCAGATTGACGACATCGATCATCTGGGGAATAGGCGAGTTCGTTCGGTTGGGGAACTTTTGGGCAATGCGCTTAAAACAGCCTATACGCGAATGGAGAGAATTGCCAAGGAGCGGATGAGTCTCAAGGAAACCGAAACGCTCAAACCGCAGGATCTTATTCCCATCAAACCCATCGTGGCGGCAATCAAGGAGTTCTTTGGTTCCAGTCAGTTGTCCCAGTTCATGGATCAGGTGAACCCCCTATCGGAGCTCACCCACAAGCGACGTCTAAATGCGTTGGGGCCGGGCGGACTTTCGCGTGAGCGGGCGGGCTTTGAGGTTCGCGATGTTCATTATACGCACTATGGCAGGATGTGTCCGATCGAAACTCCTGAGGGTCCCAATATAGGGCTCATAGTTTCACTTGCCAATTATACTAGAATCAATGACTATGGTTTCTTGGAAACTCCTTATAGAAAAGTAGTGAACGGAGTTGCAACTCGTGAGGTTGAGTATCTCTCCGCAATCGATGAGGAGAAGTATCACATCGCACAGGCCAGTGCGGCCATCGACGAGAAGGGAGCCTTCAAAGAAAAGATGGTGGCGGTACGCCGAAATGGCGATTACATTGTTCGTGATCCTGCTGATGTGAAGTATATGGATGTGTCGCCAAGACAGATTATTTCCACGGCGGCGAGTCTCATTCCCTTCCTCGAACACGATGATGCGAATCGAGCACTGATGGGTTGCAATATGCAGCGTCAGGCGGTGCCTCTTCTTTTTCCCGAGGCCCCGATTGTGGGAACAGGTATGGAAGTCAAGGCCGCGTATGATTCAGGTGTGATGGTAAAGGCTCAAAACGCGGGCACGGTTTCGTATGTTTCATCAACTCGTATTGACGTGGAAGATGAGGATGGGGAAACCATGTCCTACGATTTAATCAAGTATCAGCGAACTAATCAGGACACCTGCTTCAATCAGCGCCCTGCTGTTCGTGTTGGCGATAAGATTCGTGTCGGTGAGATTTTGGCCGATGGGCCGTCAACACGATACGGTGAACTGGCGCTTGGTCGCAATCTCCTTGTTGGATTTGTGCCCTGGAATGGTTATAACTTCGAGGATGCCATTTTGATTTCCGAAAAGGTGGTTAGGGAGGACTGCTACACCTCTATTCATATCAAGGAATTTATCGTCGAGGTTCGAGAAACCAAGTTGGGCCCTGAAAAACTCACCCGAGATATTCCCAATATGGCCGAAAAATCCCTAGAGCACCTCAATGCGGAGGGCATAGTTCGAATTGGCGCTACCGTGAGGCCGGGTTCAGTGCTTGTGGGAAAGGTAACCCCTAAGAGTGAAACGGAAACCACACCGGAATTCAAATTGCTCAATTCCATCTTTGGAGAGAAGGCCAAGGAAGTACGGGATACCTCGCTTAAGCTTCCTCACGGTGTTGGCGGCACGGTTATTGATGTCCAGAGATTGAGGCGTAGCGAGGGCGATGATTTGAACCCGGGTGTGGATGAGGTTCTCAAGGTGTTAATCGCTACCAAGCGCAAACTGCGGGAAGGGGACAAGATGGCCGGGCGGCACGGTAATAAAGGAGTTGTGGCACGGGTTTTACCCGAAGAGGATATGCCCTATATCAAGGATGGCCGGCCCCTCGATATCTGCTTGAATCCACTCGGTGTACCTTCCCGTATGAATATGGGGCAGATAATGGAAACCATGCTTGGCATGGCCGGTTCCAAATTGGGTAGGATGTATGAAACACCTGTTTTTCAATCCGCGTCGGCCGAGGATATAGCCCTGGAATTGGAAAAAGCAGGCCTGCATAGGGCCTCAAAAACCACACTCCATAACGGGCTTACCGGCGAAGAGTTTGTGAATCCGGTTTTTATAGGGTACATGTATTACATGAAATTGCATCACCTGGTTGATGATAAGATGCATGCTCGGTCCACCGGTCCCTACTCCCTTGTTACGCAGCAGCCTCTTGGCGGTAAGGCACAATTCGGAGGCCAACGACTCGGCGAAATGGAGGTATGGGCCTTGGAGGCATACGGCGCTGCGAACACATTGCAGGAGCTGATGACCATAAAATCTGACGATATGACCGGTAGAGCTAAGGTATACGAAAGTATCGTAAAGGGAGATGCGACATCGAGCGCTGGAATCCCGGAATCCTTCAATGTTCTGGTTCAGGAGCTGCGGGGTTTGGCGCTTGATATACGGATCTTTGATTCCAAGGGCAAGCAACTGCCGTTTACGGAGCGTGATGAGGAACTGATAAATCGCCAAGGCAGTCGTTTTTAGGAGAGATTGATGAGGGAAATGCAAGATTTTGATAGCCTGATGATTAAGCTTGCCTCAACCGAACAGATTCGAGCTTGGTCTTATGGCGAGGTGAAAAAACCGGAAACCATCAATTATCGAACACTTCGGCCGGAAAAAGATGGGCTTTTCTGCGAGCGTATTTTCGGTACTACGAAGGAATGGGAATGCTACTGTGGGAAGTTCAAATCCATCAGGTATAAGGGAGTAGTCTGCGATCGCTGCGGGGTTGAGGTAACTCATTTCAAGGTGCGCCGCGAGCGCATGGGGCATATCGAGCTTGCATCGCCTGTTTCCCATATCTGGTATTACCGGTCGGTGCCCTCGCGGATGGGTTTATTGCTCGATTTAACTATCGCCTCCCTTCGAAGTATTCTTTACTACGAGAAATATGTCGTAATTGAACCAGGCGACACTGAATTGAAGATGATGCAGCTGCTAACGGAGGAGGATTTGATTGAAGCGCGTGAGCGCTTCGGGATGAATTTCACCGCTGGTATCGGCGCCGAGGCGGTTCGCACTCTGCTGGAAAACATGGAGCTCGATGCCCTGTCGGCCCAGTTGCGCATGACAATGATAGAAAAAGGCGTCAAGGCAGATAAGCGCCTGCTCAAGAGAATCGAGATTGTTGAAAACTTTCGGGATTCCGGCAATCGTGCCGAGTGGATGATACTCGATGTCATTCCGGTAATTCCTCCAGACCTTAGACCCATGGTTCAACTCGACGGCGGGCGCTTTGCAACGAGTGATTTGAACGATCTTTATCGCCGCGTGATTAATCGCAATAACCGTCTAAAACGTCTTATGTCTCTCAATGCTCCGGATATCATAATCAGAAATGAAAAAAGAATGCTCCAAGAGGCCGTTGATGCCCTCTTCGACAATACAAAGAAGAAAAAGGTGGTTAAGGGTACTTCGAATAGACCTCTAAAATCTCTCTCCGATTTACTCAAGGGCAAACAGGGACGATTCAGACAGAATCTTCTCGGTAAGCGGGTGGACTATTCAGGCCGTTCGGTTATAGTGGTGGGCCCTAGACTGAAGCTGCATCAATGCGGCCTCCCTACGAAGATGGCGCTTGAACTCTACAAACCATTCATTATGAAGAAATTGGTTGAAAAGGATGTTGTGTACAACATCAAGAAGGCCAAAACGCTCGTTGAGCAGGGAACGCCCGAGGTTTGGTCGGTGTTGGACGAGGTTGTTCGGGAGCATCCTGTACTTTTGAATCGGGCTCCAACCCTTCATAGACTCGGCATTCAAGCCTTCGAGCCGGTGTTGGTAGAGGGGAAGGCAATTCAATTGCATCCCCTTGTCTGTCATGCCTTCAATGCCGATTTTGATGGCGATCAAATGGCCGTGCACGTTCCTCTAACCCAGGCAGCTCAAATCGAGTGCTGGACCCTGATGCTGGCCGACACGAATTTACTGAACCCCGCGAATGGCCACCCGGTGGTGTTTCCATCCCAGGATATGGTTATGGGTCTTTATTCCCTCACTAAGGAACGACACGGAGCAAAGGGGGAGGGACGCTACTACAGCTCTCGCGAAGAGGTGATGATGGCGGTGGAGCATCATGCTGTTTCATGGAATGCGATCATAAAGGTTAAGTTAAACGGCGAATGGGTTGAAACTACTCCGGGCAGGGTAGCTTTCAATGATCGCATTCCTGAGAATATGACATACGTGAATGAAACCCTTAGCGAGAAAAGTATCCGCAGCTTAGTGATGAAATCCTTCAATGAGCATGGCAATTTTACAACAGTTCAGCTTCTAGATGCACTCAAGAACATCGGCTTCGAATTCGCCACGCATTTTGGCACTACGATTGGGATGGATGATATCTTGGTGCCGAGCGAAAAGGTTGGATTGATAAGCGATGCAAATCAAGAAGTGGACAAAATCCAAACCCAGTACCACGATGGCCATATTACTTCGGAGGAAAGATATAACCGGGTTGTCGAGGTTTGGGGAAAAACTAACGAGGATTTGGCCAATGTGATGATGGGACATCTCAAGAAGGATAGGGATGGCTTCAATAATGTCTATATGATGGCCGACTCCGGTGCGCGGGGATCGAGGAATCAAATTCGACAGCTGGCGGGTATGCGCGGATTAATGGCTAAGCCCTCCGGAGATATTATCGAGCTTCCCATTCGGTCGAATTTCAAGGAGGGACTCTCGGTTATCGAATTTTTCATTTCTACTAATGGCGCTAGGAAGGGTTTGGCAGATACCGCGTTGAAAACGGCCGACGCCGGCTATTTAACCAGACGACTTGTGGATATTGCACAGGACGTTGTGGTCAATATGGAAGACTGCGGTACGATAAACGGCATCAGTGTCACGGCTCTCAAGGATGGAGAGGAGATTGTTGAATCACTTTCAGACCGGATTACAGGCCGCTTCACTCTAGAGAGAGTGAAGCACCCGATTACCGGCGAGGTGCTTGTGAATGTGAATCAGGAGATTACAGACGAGATTGCCTTTGATATCGAGGAACTGGGCATCGAGAGCGTGCGGGTTCGTACGGTGCTTACCTGCGAGGCGCAGCACGGTGTATGCGTGAGGTGCTATGGCCGAAATCTGGCCACACATCGACCCACTGACATCGGAGAAGCTGTTGGTATTATCGCGGCGCAGTCCATAGGTCAGCCTGGTACTCAATTGACTATGAGAACCTTCCATGTGGGTGGAACGGCAAGCACAATTGCCGAGGAAAATCGTGTAGCCAAACGTTATCCGCTATTGATTAAGGAAATACATGGCATTTCGGTTGAGATTGACCAAGGGCGCCGGCTCTTCACGAGGAAGGGCTATCTCAAGGTTGCCCGAGTGCTTGCCGAGTTGGAACTGAAAAAGGGCGATGAAATCATTCCTGCCGAAGGCGATAAGGTGATTAAGGGAGAGGTAGTTATTTCGCGCGAAGGAGTGAGTATTTACGCGCAATACAATGCCTTCGTTGTTATACGGAAGGAGAAGCTTCTTCTGGTTGCACAGGACGAGAAGATAGATATCAGGAACGGCTCTACCGTGCTGGTTAGGGAGGGGCAGACTGCCGAGGCGGATGAATCCCTGGCAATTTTCGATCCTTTCAGTGAGCCGATTATCGCGGAGGCGGATGGGCTGATAAGATTCGAGGATATAATCCCGGGCACTACACTTCGCGAGGAGATCAACGAGGATACCGGCAACATCGAGAAGAAGATTACCGACACATCCACAGAGGCTCTACAGCCACGGATTACGATTGTTGATAGGGAGGGTAGGAATCTCCAGGATTACTATCTTCCTGAGAATTCATATTTAAATTTTGAAGATGGCGCCGAGGTAAGGGCGGGCCAGACCCTGGCAAAGATGCTAAAGGAAAGCCAGAAGACGCAGGATATCACCGGTGGCTTGCCGCGGGTTGGAGAATTATTCGAGGCCCGCAGACCGAGAGACGCGGCCGTCCTCTCGCTTATAAGCGGTGTGGTGGAGTTCGAGGGGATTAGCAAGGGCAAGCGGGTTATCATGGTTAACGACAACTTCGGCAATCAGATGAAACATTTAGTTCCGATGGGAAGGCATTTGCTTGTCAGAAACGGCGATAATGTGGAAGCCGCAGAACCTCTTTGCGATGGACCTAGAGACCCTCACGATATATTGGAAATCCAGGGTGAGGTGGCATTGCAGAGCTTTTTGGTGGACGAGGTACAGGAAGTCTACCGAATGCAGGGTGTGAATATCAATGACAAACATATCGGTGTGATTATCCGGCAGATGATGCGCAAGGTTGAAATTGTCGATGTTGGAGATACGAATTTCATTTTCGGACAGCAGGTGGATAAGTATCAGTTTAGAACACAGAACGACAAGGTTGTTAAAGAGGGCGGCCAGCCCGCGATAGCAAAACCCCTGCTTTTGGGTATTACCCGCGCATCTTTGAACATAGATAGTTGGATTTCGACCGCGAGCTTCCAAGAAACCACTCGCGTACTCACAAATGCCGTAATCGCCGGGGAAGTGGATAAGTTGCGTGGTTTGAAGGAGAATGTCGTAATTGGTCATGTGATTCCAGCAGGGACCGGTATGCGCAAATATCGTGATTTGAAGCTCTTCACGGAAGAAACAGAGGATCTCGATGCCCATGTGGCCGAAATTCTCGAGCAAAGACGCAAGGAAGCCGAGTTCCTTGAGGAACTTGGCGAAGTTGAAACCATAGACGCTGTGGAATAATAACCGGATTTAGCCTTGGCGATAAATTCGGTATTGACCTTTAGATGGCAAATCGCTAGTATCCTTGTTCTTTGGGGGAAATGGACCTGTGCCGACAATTAACCAACTTGTTAGGAAGGGACGAAAGTCTTCCGTGAAAAAAACCAACTCGCCCGCCTTGCAATCTTGCCCTCAGAAGAGAGGAGTGTGTACCCGGGTAATGACCATTACACCCAAGAAACCTAATTCAGCTCTCCGAAAGGTGGCTCGGGTTAGATTGTCGAATAGTATTGAAGTTACGGCTTATATTCCGGGTGTTGGACATAATCTACAGGAGCACTCGGTTGTGTGCATCCGCGGTGGACGAGTGAAAGATCTCCCAGGTGTTAGATATCACATTGTTCGTGGTTTGAAGGATACCCTGGGTGTAGAAGGCAGAAAGCAGAGCCGTTCGAAGTACGGCGCTAAAAAACCTAAGGTGTAGTAAACTGTGCCAAGAAGAAGGGATACGCCTGTTAGGCCTATAGATACGGATCCTCGATTTAGTAGTGTGGAAGTAAGCAAGTTTGTTAATAGGATGATGCTGCGAGGTAAGAAGTCGGTGAGTTTTCGGAATATGTATGGCGCCATGTCCATTTTGGCGGAAAAATCCGGCAAGGATCCCCTTGAGGTTTTTTTGAAAGCGGTGGATAACGTGAAACCCCTGGTGGAGGTGAAATCCCGCCGTGTTGGTGGAGCCACTTATCAAATTCCGGTAGAGGTGCGCGAGTCGAGACGTGAGGCACTGGCTATGCGCTGGATTATTCACGCTGCTCGTGGTAGAAGTGGTAGGAGTATGAAAGAGAAGTTGGGCGCTGAGTTGCTCGATGCGTTTAATTTCGCGGGCGTGGCCTACAAAAAGAAGGAGGACACCCATAGGATGGCGGAGGCTAATAAGGCGTTTAGCAACTATAAGTGGTAAACTCCGCCTCGTGCAACGCACTTTAGGAATGCCCCGCGAAGCTGCCGGACCCTCGGGTGGGAATAACCCTCCTGTTCGAATTAGGCCCAAGCTTGGGCAAATGATATCTTGAGTATGTGGTAGCAGGCACTCTTCTTTTCGGGTTTCACGACTTGTATAAGCTTGCATCCTTTCATATGCTACCGAGTTGGTATTTGCGCTAATGCCAATACCACTTGAGTCGTGCCTTGGAGTACGATAGGGCGATATTTATTGCCGACTTATTTTCCCGTGAGCCTTAGGAGGATATTGATGGCTAAGGAAAAATTCAGTAGGACAAAACCTCACATCAATGTGGGTACTATTGGCCATGTTGATCACGGTAAAACCACTCTGACAGCTGCTTTGACTATGTACAGCGCGGCTAAGCTGGGTGGTAAGGTGATGAAGTATGAGGATATCGATAACGCTCCGGAAGAAAAAGAGCGCGGTATCACCATTAATACTCGACATGTTGAATATGAAACCGAATCACGCCATTATGCCCACGTTGATTGCCCTGGGCACGCGGACTACATCAAGAACATGATTACCGGTGCCGCTCAAATGGACGGAGCAATACTGCTCGTTGCCGCCGATTCAGGTCCTGAGCCCCAAACTCGTGAACACATTGTCCTTGCGCGGCAGGTTGGCGTTCCAAAGTTAATCGTCTATATGAACAAGATGGATTTGGCCGATCCGGAACTGGTTGATCTTGTTGAGATAGAGGTTCGGGAACTTCTCGATGAATATGGCTTTCCAGGCACTGATACCCCGGTAATTAAAGGTAGCGCCTTCCAAGCCATGATGAATATTGACGATGCCGAGAAGACAACCAGCCTAGTTGAATTGCTTGATGCGATGGACACCTATTTCCCAATTCCAAAAAGGGATGTCGATAAGCCCTTCCTCATGCCAATTGAAGATGTATTCTCCATTTCGGGCCGTGGTACTGTCGTAACCGGCCGAGTTGAGGGTGGAAAAATACACGTGGGCGATGAAGTTGCGATTGTAGGTATTCGGGATACTCAGAAAACTGTATGCACAGGCGTTGAGATGTTCAACAAATTGCTGGATGAAGGCCAGGCGGGAGACAATATAGGAGCTCTGCTTCGCGGTATCGATAAGAAGGCGGTGGAGAGGGGTCAGGTATTGGCTAAGCCGGGGACAATCAATCCCCATGCCAAATTCAAGGGGGCGGTTTATGCTCTTACAAAGGAGGAGGGCGGTCGTCATAACCCGTTCTTTAGCGGTTATCGGCCTCAATTCTATTTCCGAACGACAGATATTACCGGAACTGTAGCTCTTCCGGAGGAAAGGCAGCTGGTGATGCCCGGAGATAACACGGAAATTACGGTAGATCTGATTCACCCTATCGCCATGATGCCCGGCTTGAGGTTTGCCATCCGCGAGGGAGGCCGTACAGTGGCCTCGGGACAGGTAACCGAGGTTATCGAGTAAACTTCAGATGCCTGGGAATGGATGCCTCGCCGTCCAACAACGGCGGGGTTACTTTTAAGAGGAACAGGGACGATGGAAAAGATACGCGTGCGGCTTCGAGGCTTCGATGTGGAACTGATAGAACAAAGTGCGCGGGCCATTGTGGATACTGTGCAAAAACAAGGCACTAAGGTATCGGGCCCCGTGCCTCTGCCCACGAAAATAAATAAGTACACCGTTCTTAAATCACCCTTTGTGTATAAGAAATCTCGCGAACAATTCGAAATGCGCACTCATAAGAGACTGATCGATATCCTTGAACCGACTTCGGCCGTGATGGATGCCCTTATGAAGCTCGAGCTACCGGCGGGCGTCGATGTCGAGATTAGACAGTAGTAGACGCGGAGCGACTTCATGGTGGGACTGATTGGGAAGAAAAAGGGTATGACGCAGGTTTTCGATGACGATGGGAATTTAATCCCTGCTACTGTTATCGCGATTGAGCCAAATGTGGTGACTGGTCAGAGGGATGGGACTAAGCATGGATATAGCGCGGTTATCCTAGGTGCTTTGGATGCGAAGGCCGCTCGAGCGACCAAACCGGAAATTGGCCAGTTCAAAAAGGGTGTGAAATTGAAGAGACACATAATCGAGTTTCGAGATTTTGGCAGGAACTGCGCGGTTGGAGACTTGCTGGGACCTGAGCTCTTTGAAGGAATTCGGTTTGTCGATGTGATTGGCACCAGTAAGGGCAAGGGTTACCAGGGTGTCGTTAAGCGGCACAATTTCGGAGGTGGTCGGGCTACCCATGGCTCGAAATTCCATCGTTCTCCGGGATCGACCGGTATGGCTGCATGGCCTTCAAAGGTTTTCAAGGGCACGAAAATGCCAGGCCGCATGGGAGCTGAGCGCAGCACGGTGCAGAATCTTCGAGTTGTCAGGATAGATCAAGAGAGAGGGGTGCTTCTAGTCAGAGGAGCGATTCCGGGACGTCGTGGCGGCATGGTGATTGTCTGCCGGGCGAAGAAGCGGAAATAGGTGTGAAGTGATTATGGAGAAGAAGGTTTATTCCAAGGAGGGTAAAGAACTACGAACCATTGTCCTTGAAGACGCCGTATTTGCCCGGGAAGCTAGTGAGGGATCTATCTGGCATGCCATAAGGAATGAACTCGCGAACTCACGGCAGGGTACCGCGAAGACAAAAAATCGCCACGAGGTGAGAGGCTCATCCTCCAAGCCCTGGCGCCAGAAGGGAACGGGGCGTGCTCGAGCCGGAAGCCGTAGAAGCCCGTTGTGGCGTGGCGGAGGCGTGGTTTTCGGGCCTCGGCCGCGAGATTATTCCTATCGTTTGCCAAGGAAGATTAAACGACTTGCCATGAAGAGCATTCTGAGTCTCAAGGCCGCCGATGATGAGTATTTCAGGATACTTGAAGACTTCTCGGTCGAGTCGGGTAAGACTGGTGATTTGGTGAATATCTTGGAACACTTCCCTACTGAGGGCAAAACGGTTCTTATCCTTGAGGAAGATGATGTAATGACCAAGAGAGCGGGCAGAAATATCAAGAATCTACACTTATTCGCTTTTAACCGATTGCGAGCTCATGATTTGTTCTACGGAAAAAACATCCTGGTGTTAGAGAGCGCGGTAAAGAGGCTTGGAGAGTTTTATGGAGGCTAGTTGTGAACTCGAATGAAATCATTATCGAACCCGTTCTCACGGAGAAAACCAACCTCCAAAGGGAGGGCGATATTAAAACCTACGTGTTTAAGGTTAGCAGAAAAGCGAATAAACTCATGGTGATGCAGGCGCTTGACGGCCTCTTCAAGGTTCAGTCCACTGCCTGCCGGATTATGAATGTTCGAGGGAAGGCGCGCAATAACCGCGTAATCTCACGAACGACATTTCGGCGCGGTCGCGGTAGAACATCGTCATGGAAAAAAGCAATTGTGACGCTTCGCAAGGGTCAGACAATTGATGCCTTTGAAGGTGTTTAGTGTGAAGGAAACAGATTATGCCCATGAAAACGTATAATCCCACAACTCCCTCGCAGCGATCTCACCAGAGTTTGCTTAGCTCTGAACTTTCTGAGAATAATCCCGTGAAGGCTTTGACGAGGGGAAAATCTTCTCGGGCCGGCCGCGGCGCAGGAGGACGGATTAGCGTTAGGCGGCGCGGGGGGGGTCATAAAAGGAAATACAGGATTATCGATTTCAAGAGAGATAAATTCGGCATTCCCGGCAAGGTAGCCTCTATCGAGTACGATCCAAACCGTAGCGCGAATATCGCATTGATTCACTATTCGGATGGTGAGAAGAGATATATCCTATGTCCTAAGGGTTTGAAAATTGGAGGGAGGGTGCAAAGCGGAGAGCATGCTTCCATTGAGGTAGGTAATTGTCTATCCCTCGAAAAAATTCCGGTTGGAAGAACTGTTCATGCGGTGGAACTCACCAAGGGCAAGGGAGCTCAGCTAATCAGGAGTGCCGGCTGTCGTGCGCAAATCCAGGCCAAAGAGGGAGATTACGTTACCTTGAAGCTTTCCTCCGGTGAGATACGCATGGTCCATAAATCCTGCATTGCCACTGTTGGCGAGGTGGGAAATGACGATCATATGAATATCAAAATCGGAAAGGCAGGGAGAAATCGCTGGTTGGGTAAGCGACCAAAGGTTCGCGGCGTCGTGATGAATCCCGTCGATCATCCGCACGGAGGCGGTGAGGGTAGAACATCCGGGGGGCGGCATCCTGTAACTCCTTGGGGTAAACCGACGAAGGGCGGTAAAACACGAATGAAGCATAAGCCATCCAATAAATTTATCGTCAAAGGGCGTACGAGGTAGGAATTCGAGAATGTCGAGATCTGTAAAAAAGGGACCGTTCGTGGCCAGGAGTCTCTACAAGAAGGTGATAGAGCTTAACAAGAGTGGTTCGAAGGGTTTGCTGAAAACTTGGTCGCGTAGTTCAACAATAATACCCGAAATGGTTGGTATCACGATTTCGGTTTACAATGGCAAAACTTTTATTCCCGTGTATGTTACTGAAAATCTTGTTGGACATAAGCTGGGTGAATTTTCGCCCACGCGCTTGTTTCGGGGACACGCGGGTTCGGACAAGAAAAGTACGAGACGTTAGGAGACAGCTTGGCTGTGGAGAATAGGAAAGGCTATCGTGCAGTGGCGAGAAATCTGCCCATATCGCCTATTAAGGTTAGACCCATAGCCGATCATGTACGGCGAAAATCTTACGTGGATGCAATCGCGTTGCTTGATTCACTCCCTCAAAAGGGTGCCGGGTTCTTGAAAAAGGTGATTGCCTCCGCGGCGACCAACGCGATTAGTCAGAATCCGAATCTCGATGAGGATGGACTTTATATTGCCGAGCTTCTAGTAGATAGCGGACCAAGTCGCAAAAGCCTGTGGCCCCGCGGCCATGGACGGGCGGATAGGCAGATTAAACGATCGTGCCATATTTCAGTAATAATCGATAATAAGGCGGAGAACTGATGGGACAGAAAGTGAATCCGTATGGTTTTCGACTGGGAATCAATAAGGATTGGAAAGCTAGATGGTATGTGGGACCAAGTGAATATGCGAAAACTCTACACGAGGATTTACGTCTGCGTAAGACCTTGTTGGATAGCTCAGAGGCTAGGGGCGCGGATATCTCCAATATAGAAATAGTTCGCCAGCCAACGAGGGTTGTGATAACAATGGAAACCTCGCGACCAGGAGTGATTATTGGAACAAAGGGAGCCAATATCGAAAGGTTGACAACTAGGCTCCAGAAGCTGACTGACAAGAGGATTAGTGTCAAAATAAAGGAGATAAAAAAGCCAGATGCGGTTGCCCAGATTATCGCGCACAATATCGCACGTCTGCTTAGGAGTAGGGCGGCCTTTCGTAGAACACTGAAAATGGCCGTTCAAAATGCGATGCGCGGCGGTGTTCAAGGGATAAAGGTTAAAGTCTCCGGTCGCCTCGGGGGCGCGGATATGAGCCGAATACTGGAGATTAAAGATGGCCGAGTGCCCCTTCATACCCTTCGTGCCGATATAGATTTCGGATTTGCCGAATCTATCACCACCTTCGGTGTTATCGGTGTTAAGGTGTGGGTTTTTAACGGGGAAATATTGGGAACGGACCAGAAAGATGATGCGGGTCAGTTGGTTAGCGGTAGGCGAGATGGCAGGGGGAGATTAAACGGTGCTTAGTCCCAAACGTACCAAGTATCGAAAGACCCATCGTGGTAGAGCCTTTCCAAGCTCTAAACGCGCCCAAAGGGGCAATGCTGTTTCCTTCGGAGACTGTGGACTGGTTTCCATGGAGAACATGCAGATTTCCGCGAGGCAAATTGAAGCTGCCCGTGTCGCAATGACCAGGTATATCAAGCGGGGTGGAAAGGTTTGGATTAGAATATTTCCGAGTATTCCCTACACGAAGAAGCCTGCCGAGACACGTATGGGGAAGGGAAAGGGGAATCCTGAGAAATGGATTGCGGCAGTGAAACCGGGCACGGTAATGTTCGAAATAGCCGGCGTAGATGCAAGCCTGGCTGAGCGGGCAATGGAATTGGCGGGAAGCAAACTACCGGTCAGAACTAAATTTGTCGTGCGTCATCATGTGGGATGAGTGCTAATGAGAGAGAGATTTAACGATTTGACAGTTGATGAACTTGTGGCAAAAAAAGCAGAGCTTTCGGGAAAAATGAGGGATCTGCGTTTTGAGGCTGTAATGGGCCGTATTGAAAATCCGATGGAGAAGAGAATTACCCGTAGGCAGATAGCCCGATTAAACACGATGATTAACGAGCATAAAAATAGAATTCGAAGGGCCTAAGAGATGGATGCGAAGAAGTCGAATAAGCGAATCTTTACAGGTGTCGTGGTGAGCGAGAAGATGGACAAAACAGTTACTGTCTCTGTATCGACTCGCCAACTGCATCCCCTGTATAAGAAGTACATTACGCGCTCGAAAAAGTATAAGGCGCACGATGAGAAAAATGATGCACGCGAAGGCGATGCAGTCCGGATAATCGAGAGTCGTCCGATTAGCAAAAAGAAACGTTGGCGACTTATCGAGGTTGTCGAACGATCGAGATAGGAAAAGCAATGATTCAGATGCAGACATATATGAATGTTGCCGACAACTCCGGTGCCAAACGCGTTCAGACTATCAAGGTGCTTGGCGGTAGCCGTCGACGTTACGCCAGTATTGGAGACGTTGTTTCCGTTACCGTTAAGGACGCTATTCCTAATGCCCCCATTAAGAGAGGCGAGATTATGAGGGCGGTGGTTGTTCGGATTCACAAGGAGTATCGTCGCGGCGATGGAACCTATATCCGTTTTGACGATAACGCCTGTGTAATAGTCGATGGATCCGGCAACCCCGTAGGTAAGCGGATTTTTGGTCCGGTGGCGCGTGAGTTAAGGGATTATAACTACATGAAAATTGTTTCTCTTGCCCCAGAGGTGCTCTAGGGAAGGGGGAGTAATCGATGAAAATAAAACTGAAAAAAGGCGATCAGGTTCAGATAATAGCCGGCAAGGATAAGGGCAAACAAGGACGTGTCCTGAAGATAGATCGAGCGAGCGCCCGACTCATAGTTGAGGGCTTGAACATGGTGAAAAAAACCCAGCGTCCGAAGAGTCAGAATGACAAGGGGGGTATCATAGAGATAGAGGCTCCCATCACGGCTTCCAACCTGATGGTTATTTGCCGTAAATGCGGCCCTACTCGGATTGCCGCGAAACTGGACGGCGACAAGAAGATCCGTGTCTGCCGCAAATGTGGGGATGCTTTCTAATGGCTAATCCAAAGAAATCCACCGCTGCAAAACCGGCCACCGCATCTGTGAAAACTTCTTCCAGCCGGGCGAAATCGAGAAGTAAACCGTCCAACGCGAAAAAAAGGACAGTGAGTAAAGGCTATGTGCCGAGATTGAAACAGCTCTTTACTGACAAAATAGCCAGGAGAATGCTGGAAGAATTTAGTTTCAAGAGTCCAATGCAGATTCCGAAAATCGAAAAGATCGTCGTTTCAGCCGGTGTAGGCGATGCCATTACAAACAAGAAATTCCTGAATTCGGCTGTTGCCGAACTAGGGCAGATTACTGGACAAAAGGCAATAAGAACGAAGGCACGGAAATCCATTGCCAACTTCAAAATTAGGCTTGGGCAGGAAATAGGTGCGAAAGTAACGCTTCGTGGAAATCGGATGTATGAGTTTCTAGACCGCTTGTTAAATGTTGCCCTGCCCCGAGTCAAGGATTTTAGGGGTGTTAGTCCTAGGGCCTTTGATGGCAGGGGGAATTACAGTCTGGGAATTCATGAGCAGATTATTTTTCCAGAGATTGACTATGACAAGATCGAAAGAGTTAGGGGTCTCAATGTGGCCATCGTTACGACCGCCCACACTGATGGGCAGGCTCAAAGCCTTTTGGCTGGGTTTGGAATGCCGTTCAGCAAGGAGTAGGCGATGGCCAAGAAATCGATGATTATCAAGGCTCAGCGAAAACCAAAATATAAATCTCGGATTGTTAGGAGATGCCGTCTCTGCGGACGCCCTCGCGGATACATGAGGAAATTTGAAATGTGTCGGATTTGTTTTCGCAAACTCGCAAACGAGGGTATGATACCGGGCGTAACCAAATCAAGCTGGTAGTGGGAGAAATAATTATGAGTGTTAGTGATCCGGTTGCGGACATGCTCACAACGATCAGAAATGCTGTGGCAATTAGGAGTGAAAAAGTAGATATTCGGCCTTCTAAACTCAAGATGGAAGTAATAAAGATTTTGAAGAATGAGGGCTATGTGAAGAATTTCAAGAAGATAGCTCAAGACAAGATTGATATTATCCGGATTTTCATGAAATACGACGAAGAGGAACATCCGATTATTCACGGTATTGAGTCGGTGTCCACTCCGGGCCGTCGTGTTTATGCCGGATATAGGAAAATGCCCAGGGTTTATAACGGTTTGGGAACTGTGATTGTCTCCACCTCTGCCGGGGTAACCACGGGTAAGAAGGCAGTCGTCAATAAGGTTGGCGGAGAGATAATTTGCACCGTTTGGTGAGGGAGGTTTCTTAGGGTGTCGCGGATAGGCTTTCTGCCGGTAACTGTGCCCGCGGACGTTGTGGTGAGCGTTGAAGGGAAGACGCTTCGTGTCAAGGGTAGCAGAGGCGAGTTGATACAGAGCTTTAAGCCCCTAGTGAATTTCGATATCAAAGAAGGGAAAATTCAGGTTAAGAGGGTTGGCGAATCCAAGCAGGCAAAATCGATGCATGGTCTATATCGGTCTCTGCTCAATAACATGGTTAGAGGTGTTAGCAGGGGCTTCACGAAGAGTCTGACAATAAGCGGCGTTGGATTCCGAGCTGAGATTCGGGGCGAGATACTGCTACTCAACCTGGGCTTCTCTAATCAGATTGAGTATGTGATACCGGAGGGTATAACAATGAGCATGGAGGGCAACAACAAAATCATTGTCAGCGGCATGGATAAGGCATTAGTTGGCCTTGTTGCATCGGAAATTCGGAAACTCAGACTGCCGGAACCATACAAGGGGAAGGGCATTCGCTACGAAAGCGAGAAGGTTCGCCGGAAAGTAGGCAAAAGCGGCGCGTAGATATGGATAGATTGAGCGATAAGCGGCATAAGCATGCCCGACGTAAATTTCGAATTCGAAAGAAGCTAGTTGGCACTGCAACTCGCCCGAGACTGACTGTTTATAAAAGCTGCAAAAATGTGAGTGTACAAGCTATCGATGACACTGCAGGCAGGACTCTCGCATCTATTTCTACCAAAGAATTTCCAGATATGAGAAAATCGGTGGAGCAGGCCAGAGTAATTGGCAAGAAAATGGGCGAACGAATCAAGTCGGAAAAAATAGAAACGGTAGTTTTCGACCGAAACGGCTACAACTATCATGGCATTGTGAAGGCCATTGCTGAGGGAGCTCGCGAAGCGGGTTTGGTTTTTTAGGGGAGATATGACAACACGAGAAGAAGCAGAAGAAAAGAAGTTTGTCGAGAAATTGATTCGGTTGAATAGGGTCTCCAAGGCGGTGAAGGGTGGTAGGAAGATGTCCTTTAGCGCTCTTATGGTTGTGGGAGACGGAAGCGGAAGAGTTGGCTATGGATTCGGTAAGGCCAACGATGTAACCGAGGCAATTCGCAAGAGTGTAGAGAAGGCCAGGGGTAAAATCATAGCAGTTCCAATTAAGAAGAATACTCTCCCGCATGAGATTCTCGGTGGATATAAAAGCGCCTCGGTACTATTGAAACCTGCCGCGCCTGGAACCGGTATAATCGCCGGCGGTCCTGTAAGAGCGATAATGGAGGCCGTGGGTGTACGCGATGTCTTGGCCAAAAGCTTGGGATCTAAAAACACGATGAATATCGTGAAGGGTGTGTTCAATGGGCTAGAGAATCTAATGCCTGCTAAGAAAATAGCAAGCGGAAGGAAGAAGAACGTTATGGATATGTGGGGATGATTACGCAAAGAAATCCCAGGATTCGACTCACTTTGATACGGAGTGCAATCGGCAGAAAACCTAATCAGAGAGCTACGCTCAAGGCACTTGGACTGAGGAAACTGAATTCGAAGGTTGAAGTTGATTCAAGTGCCGTTGTTCGAGGCATGATGAGGACGGTCTCTCATCTATTGAAGGTTGAGGAAAATATATGAGGATAGTTCGAGCACCTAAGGGCGCCAATACAAGGAAGAGGATTGTGGGACGAGGACGATCGTCGGGTTTCGGGAAGACTTCCGGTCGCGGGCACAAGGGTCAAAAAGCCCGTTCGGGCGGAGGAACTAGGCTCGGATTCGAGGGTGGTCAGATGCCTCTGTATAGAAGGGTTGCATCACGGGGTTTTTCGAATCATCCCTTTAGAACCCGGTATGTCGTAATCAATGTATCCTCCCTGGAGAGGGTTTATGGAGATGGAGAGTTAGTGAATCTCGATACACTGAACCAGAGGGGTTTGGTGAAGGGAGGTGAGACCCGGGTGAAACTTCTGGGCGATGGTGAAATAAAGAAAAAATTGAGGGTTGCTATTGATGCGATTTCGGTCTCCGCTAAGATAAAAATCGAGAAGGCCGGAGGCAAGGTAACAAAACCCGATGAATCTGTGACACAGTAGGGACTGCGATGGCTAATAATCCCATAGCTGACATATTCAGAATTCGAGATCTTCGTAATAGGGTGCTGTTCACCTTGGGTATTCTGGTTATTCATAGAATCGGTTCTATAGTACCCATCCCGGGGATAGATATGAATGAGCTAAGCAGGTACTTTGCCGGCAGTAGCACAGAAGGCCGAGGATTTATTGATTTTCTTGATTTTTTCTCCGGCGGCGCTTTTAGCAATTTCTCGTTATTTATGCTGGGCGTGATGCCGTACATAACCACCAGTATCATTATGCAAGTTTCAATGCTGGTTTTCCCTGCTCTCAAGAGAATTGCCGAGGAGGATGGCGGACGCAAAAAAATTCAGCGCTACACCCGCTACGCTACAGTTCTGGTATGTCTTCTCCAGGGAATTACCCTGCTTCGCCTACCACTGGAATACGAAGTTGTTGTTGCTGGGATTGCCGACTGGCAGTTCATGACTATCGGAATGCTAACCACTACGGCCGGTACCATATTCCTAATGTGGCTCGGTGAGCAAATCAATGTTAAGGGTGTGGGGAATGGTATTTCATTGCTCATTTTTACCGGTATCGTAGCGAGAATGCCCAATGCCTTCGTGGTGATGATTCGTGAAATCAGGGCGCAGAATCTAAATCCCGTCTTCGTTATCCTCACCATAGTTATGTTTGCGGTAGTGGTAATACTTGTTATCTACGAACAGCAGGGCCTCAGGAAGATACCGGTGAATTATGCGGGTCGTATCGTGGGCCGCAAGCAGTATAGGGCCCAGGGTTCCTACATTCCGTTCAAAATTAATCCATCGGGAGTTATCCCGGTAATCTTTGCCTCTTCAATCCTTACCATCCCAGTTCAGTTATCCACTTTTTTCCCTTTCGGCGGTAGTGAGTTTTGGGGCAGAGTACAGACGGCGTTGAATCCAATTGGGCCTATTTATATGTTGCTCTATGCGCTGTTTATTATCTTCTTCGCGTATTTTTATACGCAGGTATCCTTGAATCCTGTGGAAATTTCCAAGCAGATAAGAGAAAACGGCGGCTCGATTCCGGGAATCCGGAGTGAAAATGTTGAGACATACTTAACGCGCATCCTGAATCGCATTGTATTGCCCGGCTCGCTGTTTTTAGCGATAATTGCCTTGATTCCATCACTCCTGATTATCATGATCCCTGGATTCCCGCAGCAGATGGCGTATATCATGGGCGGCACCTCATTGCTGATTATGGTGGGGGTAGACCTAGATACGATGAGTCAGATAGAGGGACATCTTAAGATGCATCATCATGATGGATTGACCAAGGGCGGCAAGCTTCGCTCTCGGAACTTATAGTGACGAGGTGATATCGGTGAAAGTTAGAGCGAGTGTAAAACCGATGTGCGAGAAATGCAAGGTAGTACGCAGGCGTGGTGTAGTACGCATAATCTGTGACAATCTCAAACATAAGCAGCGGCAGAAATAGGAGGCATTAATGGCGAGAATCGCGGGCATCGACCTGCCCAATAAGCACGCGGGTATTGCCCTAACCTATATTTTTGGTATTGGGCGAACTTCAGCGCAAAAGATATGTGAGAAAACCGGTATTGATTTGACAATGAAGATTAATGAACTTGCTGCCGACGAAATCAACAACCTGAGAAAGGCTATCGAAAATGATTTCAAAATTGAAGGTCGCCTGCGATCCGAGAATGCCCTGAATATGAAGAGATTGATGGATATAGGCTGCTATCGAGGTCTACGTCATCGAAAAGGACTTCCGTCAAGGGGACAACGAACGAGAACAAATGCCAGAACCAAGAAAGGAAGGGCCAAGACAGTTGCCAAAAAGAAAAAATAGCGGTGAGGTGACGAAATTGAACTTGTCAAGTTTCCGGAACCACTGCCAAAAAAGTCTAGATGGAGTGGAGTAGAGCTTATGGCAAAAAGAAAAGAGAAGAAGACCATCACTGAGGGGAACGTTTATATACAGGCCACTTTCAACAATACTATCGTTACGGTTACGGATATGAATGGCAACGCACTTTCATGGTGTAGCGCCGGATCGTTAGGATTTCGCGGTGCAAAGAAATCAACGCCCTATGCGGCGCAGACTACGGCTGAGATGGCCACGAATCGTGCGAAGGACTACGGGCTTCAGATAGTTAATGTCTATGTTAAAGGACCGGGGGTAGGCCGCGAAACCGCGATTCGTTCGCTTGGCAATCTTGGACTCAAGGTGAAGACCATTAAGGATATCACGCCGATTCCACATAACGGTTGTCGGCCTAGGAAGAGCAGGCGCGTTTAAATATTTCACGGGACGAGTTAGAACAAACCCGCATAAGGTGGTGTTGTGGATTAGGGAGTAAGCAGCTCCTGCTTCTTGTCCACGCTTGTGGCTTGATTCAGCGCATCGCCTCGAAACTAAGGAGTATGTATGGCTAGAAAGAATCTTTTAAAGGGTTTCAAGAAACCGAAGGGAATCACTTTTGAGCACAGCGAAAGCATTCGGGACTTCGGTAAATTTGTGGCCTATCCCTTTGAGCGCGGATACGGAACGACAATCGGAAATACCTTACGCCGTATCCTTCTTTCTTCAATACAAGGCTATGCTGTTTCGGCGGTAAGAATTACCACATACGATGAAGAAGGTAGTTCGCATGTTGTTACAAGTGAATTTGAAGACATCCCGCATGTGCTCGAGGATACACCCGAGATTATCAGTAATCTGAAATCGCTCCGTCTTAGTCTTCCGGAAAATGTGGAAGAGCAGACAGTTCATGTGGCATGGCGGGGTTCAGGCACTATTTCCGGAGCAGATTTAGAGAAGAGCGGTGTTGCGGTAGCGAACAGGGACTTGCCGATATGCACGGTGATGGATAAGGGTAACTTGGATTTCGAGATACAAGTCAATCTCGGAAGAGGATATGTACCGGCCGAACTAAATGAGAAGTACATCGAACATATTGGAACCATTTCAGTCGATTCGATTTTCAGTCCCATTACCAAGGTAAAATACTTGGTGGAAGATACCAGAGTGGGGCAACGTACGGACTACGACAAACTGAATTTAGAAATTTGGACGGATGGCACGATCGCACCGGAGGACGCGTTAGCCGAAGCGGCTAAGATTGCGAAGGATCATTTCACTATCTTTATCAACTTTGATGAAGATGATGTCATTGGCGAGGAAGAAGTGGATGAGGAGGAGGAGAGAGTCCGTGCATTATTGGCAACTCCTGTTGAAGAATTGGAATTATCGGTGCGTTCCAGCAACTGCCTTAAGAACGCGAGTATTAGGACAATTGGCGATTTAACCAAGCGAACGGAAGACGATATCGCAAAGACTAGAAATTTTGGGAAAAAGTCTCTTTTGGAAATTAGAGAAAAGCTATCCGAGTGGAATCTCAGTCTCGGCATGACCGATTACAGCGTGTTAAAGAATTTGTCAGAACTGGGTAAGCGCAATGCAACTTCGGAAGCGATAACCGATGATCTTTCGAGAGATGGCAATTTCGATGGCGTTCATGAGGGGTAAATGAGATGAATAATTTCAAGAGTTTCAACAAGCTTAGTCGAAAATCCAGCCACCGCAGGGCGCTACATAGAAATATGGTTGCCTCGCTTATCAAGTATGAGAAGATTAAGACCACGGCGGCAAAGGCGAAAGAAATCCGTCGAACTGCCGAGAAACTGGTTACTCGCGCAAAAATGGATTCCGTTCATAATCGGCGAATAGCTGCGAAAAGCTTATACGGGAAAGATGTCTTGAATAGACTTTTCGTGGAAGTTGGTCCCAGGTTTTTAGACAGGCCCGGCGGATATACTCGGATAATAAAGGCGGGTTATCGATCGAGAGATGCCGCTGAAATGGTGATACTCGAATTTCTGCCGAATGAAGAAGAAGGAGAGATAGATAAGAAGAAGGGTAAGAAAAGGGACTCTCGAGCGAAGAAGGGAGGGAAATAGCCGATAGCCGCCGATGTGGATGCCGAGGAGATAGCAGGGTGTGAAATCGCGGGGGATTCTAATTGCCTATTCCAGGGGTGCTAATTGGAAGGCGAAGGGAAAATGGGCAGTTGGAATTTTCCATCCCTAGGTACAATGGCGATGAGGGTATTGGAACGGCAGGAGCCGATAAAAAATGAAACCGTGTTATCTGCAAAGTTTTAGGTTGCGACGTTCTTTATCCGAATATTTGGTGTGGACTTGTGGCCGCGGATAGTCGTCGTTGCTGCAAAAGTAGTATTCCGATTGGTGGGAATGGATTGCTATTTGTGGGGCACGGCGATTTCCGCCGCGCCGAATCCCACCCGCCAAAGCCGTGGTGTTAGTGTTGGAAACCCGTCTATGTTGCTATTGGAATCATGGAGGATTACCCTGTTAAGATGAGAACGTCACAAAAAATCGTACTCACGATAATTATTGCCGTGCTAATTACAGGCGGTTTTGCCCTTATTGCCTACACGGGACTTTTCCGATTATTGGAAACCGATTTCTTCAGCTCCAGAGTGAAATCGGATCAGAGACTTAGACTGGGAGATATTGCCGATACCGTAGCGTTGTGGAATCAAGAAAACCTCTCCCGATTTGATGCCCTGTCAAGAGATAGAAATATGCAATCGGTTTTTTCGATCTCGCAGCGCCAAGAGGAGATACTCTACCGAGCACGGCTATCCGACTCCCTGAAAGATCAATTGCTGGGTTTCAATGGCATTCGAGTTGTTGACAATGCCGGTAGGATTCAGTTTTCCTCGTTTGCGGGAGATATCGGCAGTAGGCAGTTCGGAGTCGATGCAAGGATACTCTATAGGAACTGGAACGAGATGAGGGACTCATTCGAGCTTTCAATTGCAGATGAGGATTCTATCGCTTCTACGTACTACGACGAAGCAAATCAACAGGTAAGATACCAATTGCCAATTCAAGATTGGGGTTTCGTAACGAGGGGTTGGATGATTGCATACATGGGTTTGAGTGGGTTGACTGATCGACTTGCGAGAGACGGATCGATTGCGAAGGGGGCGAATCTATTTGTCGTGGAGGGTAGAGGAATTATCGCGGATATCCGGCCGGAGCAGGTTGCCGCGGTAAAGGGGGAAATTGACGTTGTATGGCCGGTTGATGGTGTTCCGTCCGAATTCTCGGTACTGGCAAAAGGACTTGATGGAAAATATTGGCTGGGAGGAACTATTTCCGGCGATGGTACCTGGGTAGGAAAATTAATACCGGGTAATCTCTTTGGCTTTTCCGGCTTTGTACGAATGCTTATTCTCGCAACCGTGTTCCTAACTTCGATGTTGTTGATATTCTTGCTTCTCAATTTACGCCAGGATAGGACGGAGGTACTAAGAGGGCGAATCAAGAGGCTACAGGTAAATTTACTACGGAGTTGGTTGGAACACCATGAGGATAAGAAGCTAACGCTAAAGGATTTTGAAGCCCGGCGAGAAGAAGTTAGAACAGAGCTGCGAAGCGGACTTGGGAAGCTCAGGGAAGACGAATCCACGAAGGCGGATGAGATAATTGATAGTGGTTGGACACGGATAGCGGAGATTCTAGCCGAGAAGGAAAACGAGGCAACAGACTCAAACGCCGTGGTGCAGCATACACCGATAGATATGAAATTGCTTGAGGATATGATAGCACGCGCGATATCGGCGGCACAAGCCCCGCGGATTCAACAGCCACCTCAGACGAGACAGGGGGAACCTGTCGAGGTGGAAGAGGTTGTCGAACTAGTGGAGGAACCCCTCGAGATGGAAGAAATTCCCGAGATAGCGGAAAAAAATGCAAATCTCGGGGAGCTTACCGAACTCGAATCCTATGAAATAACTGATGCCGATGAATTAGTTGATACGCGACAAGAGGAACTCTCTGACAATCAAATTGGAGTTGAACGCGTTGATGAAGTTCCCTCAAAGACCGGTAAGAATTCAGAAGTGCTTGAAATTCTACCAGTCGTGCTTGCGGATGATTTCGGAGAACTGGTAGAAATCGATAATGTGAAGCAGAGCAGGCTGTATATGTTTGATGGGACACCAGATGCAACTCTCGAGAATGCGATAGATAATTTGAAGCCGCTCGATGAGGAAGATGAGGGGGCTGTTGATTTAGAGGAAATTAATGGACCCGACACTGCCGATAGCCTAGTTTCGAAGCCGGAATCCAGCTCTGTGGATAGGGTGATGTTTATCCCCATTGCGGAGGTTGTTAGACTATATAGGAAATCGAAGTCGGATGTGGTTAACGATGAAGATGAGGACTACAGGCACAGCGACTCGATGGAATCCTTGATAGAGACTAGAACCATGGGTATATTGCCGGGAACGGAGCCCAATAACGAAAACCTGCATTTTGCGCATGGAGTTCCGGAGCTAAGTTGGCGGGAAGATGGCATAGACTACGATCGATACCTTCGGAACTTCGAATCTGATTCAACCGGCATTTGCAAGTCGTTGATGAAGCTCTCTAAGGAATATAGAGCGATTTGTGGAGCTCTCTTCTTGAGTTCAAAGAAGGGACTTGTGACTGACTATGCAGTGGGATTGAGCGACGAATGCGCAACTCGATTGTCGGTGGCACGAGGCGATAAATTGTGGAGTGAATGGTTTGGGAAGAGGTTGGTGATATTCATCCCGGAGCTTTCGAATTCGCCGTATGCGAGCAGAACTAAGCATCACGAATTTCGGTATATCCGTGCCGCGGTTTTTATTCCGATTATCTACAGCGGCCACTCATCATATCTCTTTTTGGGTTTCAAGGAAACTCCTGAGGATCCCATGGGATTACTAGTTGGAGCGACTGCCATCAGGTAGATTCCTATAGACAAGCCGTGTTGGCGGCAATAGGAGCTGCTGGGTAATTGTTGATACCGTAGAAAAAGCGGCACATCTAACCCCCTCCTCGGTTGGCTTGCGTCCGAGATCAACCGATTCTTTGACGGGAGTGAATTGATAATCTAGAAAGATTCTAAAGATTGAAGTTACTTGACCTTCATTATCCCTACCGTATAATCATAAATTGAAAAAGATAAGGGGGGAAATATGTTGAGCACTATATTGATAGTTACCCTTCCCCTCGGCGGCATCATCGTGGGTTTTCTTGCACGTTGGATATATGCCAAAAATCGACTTTCTTCATTGGAACAAAAAGCGCTCATGCTCAAAAAGTCTTCTATTGCGGAGGCTAGAAATGCTGAAAAAGAAGTTATGCTGGCAGCTCAGAATAAGATTCTCGAGGATAGACGAGAATTCGAACGTGAGATTCGAGAACAGCGTTCGGAGATACAGAGATACGAGAAAAGGATCCAACAGAAGGAGGATAATCTGGATCTGAAAATTTGGAAGATTGATACACGCCAGTCGGAGCAGAAAAGGATACTGGAAGAGATTGAAAGGCGAGAAGCTAAACTTTCGGATGAAGAGAGGCGTTGGCAAACTGAGTTGGAACGGGTTTCCGGCTTGAACGCCGAGGATGCGAAGAAGTTATTAATGCAGAGTATGGAGAACGAGGCTAGGCACGATGCACTCGCTCTTGTCAATAAGATAGAGCGCGAAGCGGTGACTTCTGCCGAAAAGAATGCAAGAGACATCCTTATTGCAACGATACAACGCATCGCGACCGAGGTTACAACCGAAATATCTGTTACTTCGGTAGATTTACCTAATGATGAAATGAAGGGAAGAATAATCGGCAGGGAGGGCAGGAACATTCGAACTTTGGAAACCCTGACAGGGGTGGACATTATTATTGATGATACTCCCGAGGCGGTTGTGATTTCGTGTTTTGATCCCATTCGTAAAACAATCGCAAAGATTGCACTGGAGCGGCTAATCCAAGACGGCAGGATCCATCCAGCCCGTATTGAGGAGATTGTGCAGAAAGTGACGGCTGAGATAAATCAGATGATTTATGATGAGGGTGAACGGGTGCTGTTCGATCTCGGCATTCATGATATGCGGCCAGAATGCATTCGCGCGCTTGGCAGGCTGCATTTTAGAACGAGCTACGGGCAGAATGTGCTGGCACATTCGAAGGAGGTCTCGATACTTGCGGGAATGCTGGCTAGCGAAATTGGCGTAGATGTGGCGATAACGAAGCGAGGCGCTCTTTTGCACGACATTGGCAAGGGCTTGGAGACCGATAGCGAGGGAGGACATGCCGAAATTGGAGCTGATTTTGCGCGGCGAATGGGTGAAGTTCCGAAGGTTGTCAATGCGATTGTTGCACACCACGATGATGATGTGATTTCCTCACCCGAGGGTGTAATTGTTCAGTTGGCCGATGCCATCTCGGCGGCCAGGCCTGGAGCGCGCCGTGAAAGCCTGGATAATTATATCAAACGACTCGAAAATCTAGAAAAAATCGCAATGGAGTTTGAGGGTGTCGAAAAGGTTTTCGCTATTCAGGCCGGACGAGAATTACGGATTATGGTTAATCATACCAGGATTGATGATCAGCAAGCTAAGCATCTGGCTAAGGATATTGCAAGGAGTATCGAGCTTCAGTTGAAGTTTCCAGGTAGGATCCGGGTTACGATTATCCGTGAATCTCGGGTTGTGGAATATGCGCGATAGTAGCAGATTTCGTGGATTACAGTGATTCAGTCCTATTGCGTGATTATTCGGGCAGCACAACTAGGGCCGGCATGGGAACTGGGAACTAGGGTTGACCAAGAATTCGAATCGACAGCTTACTACCGCATGGATCGTGGCAAACCACAGGCTAAAGCGTCGTTTCGAATGTCGGGTCTTTGAAGAACACTCGGCGAGGCGATTGTTTCCCTGTAGCCGGTATTCTCGTGCGTTCGTATGTTGGGTGCGGCGTGAATAGAGTGGCGGTCCCGGCACTTGTTATGCCGCTTCCGGCTTTCGTAGGGAATGCTTATACGATAGGCTAGAAGATGAAATCTCTCCGTCGAAATGCTTCGCTAAAAAACTTACTTGCTGAAAAGTATCCTGAAATAGAGAAGGATGAGCTGTACTCGGCGATTCTTTGTGGCGAGATTCTTGTGGATGGCGAACGTCTGCTCAATCCTAAACAGGAGGTGAGGCGAGGAGTAGAAATTCTTTGGAAGAAGAAAAAATATGTTGGCAGGGGAGGTTATAAGCTCGAAGGAGCACTAGAGGATTTCAGGCTCAGCCCGCGGAAGTTGGTTTGTGTTGATGCGGGAGCGTCAACAGGCGGTTTCACGGATTGTCTTCTGCGTTATGGTGCATCCGCTGTTCATGCGGTGGACGTCGGTTATAACCTATTAGATTGGAAACTGAGATGCGACAAGCGAGTGATTGTTCACGAGCGAAGTAACGTGATGGAGCTTTCGCGGCGCGATTTAATCCCTCCTCCGCGATTTGCCGTAGCGGATCTTTCGTTTCGATCTATCAGGAGAGCGGCTTCGAAAATACTATCATTGGTTGATGAGGGGACGCTCTTGGCACTGGTAAAGCCTCAGTATGAAAGACCTCAGGAGGATGGATTTAGAGGTGTTGTTAGAACTCAAGAAACTCTTGCATCGGTTGTTTACTCCCTTCAATCTGATTTGAAAGATGAGGGTGTTTTCATTTTGGATATAACAATTTCCAGGCTCTTGGGAAGGCGGGGGAATGTGGAATTCTTTTTTCTCTTGGGTACTACGGCAGTAGTGAGCGCTGTGGATGCACGGATAAAAGATATGCTTAATCGAATCAACCTGAACCAAGGAGGCCGAATAAATCAATAGCGGCATTTGCCCGAGAGTATCGCGAGCAGCCGGTGGAGTAGCCGAGGGTAGAATGGAACATCTTCATGCGCTTGAAGCGCAAAACAATGAGGCCATCGCTTGAAACAGGATGTGCGGACTACCTGAATCTGGGGACTAAATCAATAAACTCGAATCGGAGCATCGTGGCGCTCCGGTCTCCTCCTATACGGGGATGCATCGATAGTGGAGTTGAGACTTGCCTAGAAGCCGAAGGCTGTTCAAAAAAAGTCTTCACGTCCTAATGGATCACCTATCCAAAAACCCTCCCCGCCAAGGTAGTCAACTCGCTGCCCTTCAATCAGAAATTGGACTTTTTTAACGCTGGGGAATTCGGTTGCGGTGTAGACGACTTGCTCTATTTGAGAGCGATAACCTTCGATTCCCAGGGTGTTAAACCTGAATTGCTCGTTGAAATCGAGATATGCAACGCCGGCCTCGATACGGGCGCCTATTATTTCTGTACCTTCCGGAATCAATGAGAGCAATTGAGCTGATATCTCGCCGGGGCGGGGTCCGTCGATTAGGGCCTGTATAGACGTTAGAAGTGGAAGGGTGTTCGCGGGGATTGGACGTAGCACGCTTTTGAAGCTGATTTTGCCCTCGTCGTTAACGCGTACGAAAAAAAGGCGGGCCGTGCTTTGGGTTTGTGAAACTGAGCCGCTTGAGGGTGTAATAGGAGGTTTTGAACTTGGCTCCGGGAGGTTTATCGCTGGTTCCGGTACAGAATTACCCGTATCCGGTTCTGATAGGCGTTCTATGCTTATAGACTTCTGATTGTTTACACTTGCCAGTTTAGGGAAGATGCGGCTAACTATTTCGTGGTTTAGCACGAGAATGATTAGGACTAGGAGAATCGAGATGATGAGTGCCAGCAAAATATTGACTCTATCTATTCTGGATTTTTCTGAACTTCTCTCTTTGCTGATTTTTAGGGGAGTCGAGACTGTGTTTCTGGTTTTTCGCGATTTTGTTGGAGCCTTGCTCATGGGTTATTATATGCATTTTCCTGGTTATCTAGCCAATGGGATCGGATCGATATCGCGCGGGTGTTTTGAGACTCGACTGGCAAACTCGATATATGAGTACTGACGGAAACTACCCTAGAATTGTAATAGTTGGTCGACCCAATGTAGGGAAATCGACTCTATTCAATAGACTTTATGGACGACGGAGAGCAATTACCGATCCCACCGCGGGAGTTACACGGGATGTGATAGAGGAAAGGTGTGTTTTAGCGAGAATTCCGGTTTTTTTGGTAGATACCGGGGGAATTAAGACAGAATTCCTTGAAGATTTCGATAAGGAGGTTGCTTATCGGGCTATCTCCTCTATAAACAATGCCGATGTGATTCTTTTCTTGGTTGAGTTGGGGGAATTAACTGCTGAAGATTACTTGATTGCCGAAAAGGTTCGTTCGAGGGCGAATAAAGTAATTCTTGTGGTGAATAAGGTGGATGCAAAGCAGAAGGAATGCCAAGCAAGCGAATACTATTCGATGGGATTTGGTGAGCCGCTTGCGGTGTCAGCTGAACATGGCCGAAATGTTGATTCCCTGCTTGGACGGATTTCTCAGAAACTTAGAAGTGTCTGCCCAAAGAACCTGGGAACTGGAGATGCTAAGGAAGAAAAGGCCGGTATATTAGGGAGGGGATTGGAGAGGGATCCATTAGTGGTGACCTTAGTGGGGAAGCCGAATACGGGCAAGTCGACACTCTTCAATCGTTTATTGGATGGTGAATATTCACTGGTTTCCAAGCTTGCAGGTACAACAAGAGATACTGTTGTTTCGACGCTGGAATATAGAGGTAGGTGTCTTAGGCTTATTGATACCGCCGGGATGCGTCGGAAATCCCGGATTGCGGGAAATGTCGAATACTACTCAGTAAACCGAGCGATTGTGGCGATGTTTTCAACAGATGTTACGGTGCTATTAATTGATTCCGAGGAGGGTTTATCTGAGCAGGATAAAAAGATTGCGGACCAGGCTGTGAAGAAAGGATGCGCGGTGGTTATGGCAATGAATAAGTGGGATGAGAGGGTGGTTGATAGAGCAAGACTGAAAAAGACTCTAGACAGAATTCATTTCAAATTTCCGGTGTTGAACTGGGCACCGATTGTACCGATTTCCGCTTTGAAGGGCTATGGCATCGATAAGCTTCTAAGCACTGTAATTAAGGTTGATAAGCAACAGCGCCGCCGCGTGGAGACCTCGAAACTAAATAGGGCCCTGGGCGAGTGGCTAAACTTAAAGCCTGTGCCAACAGGGGCCGGGCGACCGTATCGGGTGAAATATATCACACAGGTTTCCGTAAGGCCTGCTCGTTTCATAGGTTTTGTTAATCGGAGGAATGGATTTCCTGGGGCTTACAGACAGTTCCTGGTGAATCAGATTAGGCGGGTGTTTGGTTTCGATTTGGTGTCGGTAGAACTGGAATTGAGAGAGGGGAAGAGGTGATTATTCTGTGCACTTTTGATAGATGCTTTATTCGACAAGTTACTCGAATGCCAAGAGTAGACTCTCTTCGGAAAATTTTTGGGAGAGCGTTCGTTGTTGTCCTTACGCTTATTGGCGGCATTGGTCCTGGGGCGCAGGAGATGGAGCTTACACGGTTTAGAACTCTTTTGAGGCATTCTTCGTTTCCCGAAAATGATGAAACCAGACGGCTGTTTATGGAAACGATTATGGCTCCTACTTTTTCGATGGTGGAGACAGAATTTGAGATAAACAAACAGCGTTCTGATGGGCGCTTAGTATGGTTTGAGGTACGGCGTGCCTTGCGGGAGTGGTATGTGATTTTTCGGAATCAGCGGGGTACGGTTCCAAGAGAGGACTATCCCATTTGGGGACGAGGAAATTGGATTATCAAGAAAGATCTTTCTACAGGGAGATTCATTCAGGCGAAGATATTTCTCCAGGATGATAAGGATAGCTTTGTTAGGATATTTCCAAGCGAGGATGGTAGAAGCCTTTTGGATGTACAGCTCTATGGACAGCAATTAGGTGATGATGTGCTTATCCCGTTTTCGTTTGAATCTCTTATGACTGCTCCCTTTGCTAGGATAGTAGAATTGACTGAGCACTCAATGAATTGGGCAGCTGTTTTCCCCAATCCCAACGCCATTGGCTACAGGTATGTCGAGAATTTGGTAGGGGAGCTGGATAATTATACGGCGTCGATTCAGGAAATGGATGACGCCGCGATGAATAGGGTTGGTGATAATGTCTTTATCGAGTCAGGGAAGCCAGTTTTTGTCGGTTTAGCCGCGAGTGATGGAAGGAGCTTGACTCCCGGCAGTACCGGGTTGAATTGTTCGGGCTTTGTTAAATGGGTTGTGGACAGCATTTATTCGGCGTGGAAGGGGAAGCCCGGTTCGTTTTTTCTGGCGATTGAAGATTTGCGACAACCCACTTCGAGAATGAACCGTAATCCCTGGGGAGAATCTCGATCTGCCTTGGGTAAGAATGCTCGAGAAAATTTGCAGGCGCTGTTGCGTGATCCAATGTTTGGATTGGATTGGAACCGAAACCTGGGGAGAATTGCTGAAGAGGCTCGTTTAGGGAGAACGCTCGCGTTGGAAGAATTGCATGCATTGGAAGGTGGCGAGCTCCATGGCATTCCATATCAGAGGGATTTGGGAGTTAGCCTGGAAAGTCTCAATGCTACTTTGTACCTGCTTGCCGCGATGCGACCGGGTGCCATATATCTTGCTGCAGTAAATTCAAGATTTCTTCCGGAGCCGACAGAAACTCACCCGGAACCGATACCGCTACACCAGTATTGGCATGTGTCCATCCTCGCTCCTTGGTTTGATGACGGTAAAGGCGGCGAGAGAGGGAGGTTCCGAGTGGCTGTTCTAGATGTGGGAGATGTTTCAGAAACACTCTTGCCAAATCCTCGTACGGATAGAACACCCGCGTTTCTTTCTGCTATCGTCCACAATGCTATTCGCTATGCTCGTCTGGGGAGGGATGAAGAGGGCGAGGCGTTAATCCCGGAGATAATGATGCACTTGGTAAGGTTGGATGTGCCGGCGAATTTTGAGGTTTGCCCACTACCGGAAACATCCGCGGCGAGTAGCTTCTAGATTAATGGCGGAAGCCGATATACGAGTTGCATTGATTCTAACAGCAACCTATTGTTCATCGAAGGGCGGCCTGGATGTGTTTTGTTCTTTGGCCGAGCCGGTTCTTTGCCTTGCTTCACAAAGCCCCCTCTAGTAATGTAAGACATGGAGTTGAAGGCAATCGGATTTGATATTGACGGAACACTTTATCCGGAATACCGAATTCGATGGCGGATCTTGCCTTACTTTCTTAGACATATAAGGCTGTTAGTGGCCTTTGCACGAACGCGCAAAGTGATGAGATCTAGTCAAGTTAGCGACGCATGTGATGTGGATCTGGATGGCACTGAACTTGCCGTATTTGCCAAAGAATTGAGCTGCGATATCGAAGAGGCTCGGAATCTTAGGGATGAACTGATATATCGTGGCTGGGAGAAATACTTTCAAGGTATGAAGATATACCCCGAGGTGAGTAATTCACTCAGGAAGCTCAAGGATGCGGGGTTGAAATTGGCCGTGCTTTCAGATTTTCCTGTAGGTAGAAAACTAGAGTATTTCGGGCTTGAAGGCATCTTCGACGCTGTGCTGGGGTTTCCTGAATCTGGCCGGCTCAAACCACATAGAGAACCCTTTATCAGGATGGCCAACAGATTGAATGTCGAGCCGGGTAATATGATATATGTTGGCAATAGGCTAACCTACGATGTTCAAGGTTCCCAGAATGCTGGAATGCGAGGGGTGCTGATTGCTTCGTCTAGGTGTCGGGTCCCACGCGAAGTGATTACTTATAGCAGTTTCCCACGGCTGACGGAGAGTATTCTTTCCGAGGTGACAAAATGACATTCAACTTTGATGGTGCTGATGTTTTAATCATCCTTTTAGTTGTTATCGTTTTTATACTCTTTCGTCGGTTCGATCGCACGGGAAGATCCCTGGAAAAGGTTCGAAGATACGCTGAGAAATCCAAGTCCGAACTAGATATCATAGTTAAGGAACGTGAGCTTGGTCTTAAAGATTTATCGGTGGATCTCGAGGTTCAGGAGAAGACTAACAGAGAGATTCTGGCGAGAACTGAAGCAGCGCGCGAAGAAATTATATCCCGAGCCGAAGAACTTGAAAGTAGGGTGGAGCGAATCAAGAACAGTGAGAAGGCTCTGGAAGAACTTAACGACTTAGCTCTGCGAGTTGATGAGAATCTTTCTAGACTAAGGGAGGAATCGTCTTATGTGGACGATTTGGGTATTCGCCTTGGCGAAATCAAAGAAGAGCTCTTAACTCTTGAACGAAGTTATACGGAGCGTTTTGAGACATCCATTGCAGAAGCGATGAATGAATTTCACGGTGAATTGAAGCAACTGAAAGCGGGACTGCATGAATCAGACAGGCAACTTACCCTACTTGGAGAGACGCTTGAAAACCTTGATGCCAATAAGCAAACAGAAATTTCAGTGAGACTATCGGAATTCAGAGATAATCTAGAGCGGATTGAAGGGGACTTTCATGAAAAGCTCCAGAAGATAGTTACGGAGGGTGCTCGTCTTGAAGGCGATGCATTTACTGCCCTGAATGAAAAAATCGAATCTCGATCCAAACAACTTGAGCAGGGATGGATTGGTGAGATAGAAGATCTGCGCGAACGCGTTTCATTTGCAACGACGGAAATACGGGAATCTCTTGAGAAAGCACAGCAATCACTTGATAACTGGGAAACTGATAGCGTCAATAGGTTGGAAACAGTGAGGAAGGAATACCTCGCGGTTGAAAAGAATTTGAAGGAAAACTCATCCAGGCTTGAATCCAGTCTGGTTGATTTCAATACTAGAATGGCCGGTATTGCGGAAAGCAAGGAAACAAAACTTCTTGAATCGGTGGAGAATCGCCAGAACGAATATCGGAAAATAATTGATGAGCGTTTTGAACGCATCGAGGGGTTCATCAAAGATATGGACGCCTTGGCCGAGAACCTAAGCGTATCGCAGGAGCAGTCTGTTAAGGATGCCGAAAGCATGTACTCTGTCTTTGATGCTGAGATGCGTAAGCGCAGAGACGATGAGGAATCTAGAATTGAGAAACAGGAGGCCAATCTTCGCTTGGATATGTCGGAGCTTGAGCGTGGACTCGAGGAGCTAAAGGCAAGAGCATACGATAACGTTTCGGAAAAGTTGCAGGTTTTTGAAGATGAATTCTTCGCGGATTTGAAGAATAGAGACGATCAGATACGAGCTACTTTGGACGAATGGCGCAAAACTGCTAATCTTGAATTGGAGGAAATCGGAACGAAGGCCGTACGAGATAGAGAGGAAACAGAGCGCCTTTACTCGACGGAACTCAAGCGGAAACTCGTTGAGCTACAGGGCAGAATTTTCAGTCAGTTCGAGACTTTTCAAGAACAGGTAGACGGTTTTAAGGGGTCGATTAGCGGGCGTATCTTGGGTGCTGAAAACGATATTGCATCCTATCGGGATGAACTTAGCGCTAGAATTACGAGTGAAAGGGAACGCTCTGCGAAAGAGTTCGAAACGGCTTATGAAAACTTCAATAGTGAAATTCTGGAGAAATTCGCAAAGGCTAACAAGATTATAAACCAAAGGCTGTCGGATTTTTCGAAAGCCATAGAGTCCAATAGCAAGAAGATTGCAGCTGATTACCAGTTGGCTAAAGAGGAGGCTTCTGAATGGAAAGAAGGTGTCGATGCTCAGTTTCAAGAGGCTCAGAGAAACGCTAGTGATCGAATCATTTCAATCAAAACTGATACGGAAACCATGATTGCGGAACTCAAGGATGAATATGCCGATCGTACCGAACAGCTGGTATTGGAGTCCGGAGAGGAACGCACGGCATTGAGGAGGGATATTGCCGCAATTGAAGAGTCAATTAGACGCCTATCCACCGAGCTTACGGAGAAGACCAGGGACAGTCTTGATACATTGAAAGAGCAAAGTGAGAATTTTCTACTCGAATTCCGTAAAAGCACTCGGGAAGCTAGAGATGGAATCGAAAGAAAGTTAAAAGAACTTCGCCAGTCGGTTCAAGAAACAAAAGACCGAGCGGAAGCCAATCGCAAGGAAATGAGTGCCCATACGAACAGCGAATACGCAAGATTGGTGCGCAATCTGGACGATATCGATAGACGTCAGCGAGAATTTGTTGCGGAAACAAGGGTATTCGAACGTGCTGACGAAATGAAGGAGATGCTTGAGGCCGATATTGAGGAACTGGATAAGCAGATAAAGACCGCTGGATCCGGTAGGGATGAAGTTCGACGTATAAACGAGCAATATGAGAAGGCCATAAGTCTTTATGGAGAGGTGAGTAATAAGCTGGCACGTTTCCTTTCTGAACAGCAAAAAGTGGAGAATCTCGAGGGCAAGGTAGCCAGAATTGGAAACCTCTCGGAATCGGTTGAGATGAAACTCGAGCGGATAAACGATGCAAATGATTTACTTCAGGATTTACAGTTAAGACTAAAACAATTGGAAAATTTGAACGGCGAATTGGTGAGTCGCTATGACAAACTTTCCGAAAAATCGAAGATACTAGATACCACCGCCGATGGAGTGGATAAGAATCACGAGAGACTGACAAGAATCGAGAGCCTATTGAAGGAGCTCTTCGAGAAAGTAGTCCCCCTGCGCGATGAATTGGATGCTATTGAGGAAAGGCATGCAAGACTTGGGGAGGATTCTACGAAGATTGACTTTGTTGTAGGAAGAGTCAGCGCTATTGATTCTACAATAGCTGAACTCGACAATAAGATGGAGGAGCTTGGAAGAGCAAGAGAGTGGCTCGCAAAGACGGAAACACGACTGGAAGAACTTAGCAGAGACACTCAACAGCGAATAAAACTCTTCGGCACTCTATCAAAGCGTGTAGCCGGTGACAAGAAATCCAGCAGCTCGCCGGATATGAGTACCAGGGAAATGGTGGTGCGATTAGCTCGTGAGGGCTGGAATAGTGAGGAAATCGCTACTAATTTAAGACTTAGCAGAGGTGAGGTTGAACTGATTCTAGAGCTGCAGCCAAAAAACTGATCGGGACGACTAGCATGCGGATAGATTTGATTCCCCACTGCTGCGAAGCACCTATCCCCGCGGAGCGGTAGGTGGGGTAGAGAGCTGGTTTGATTTATGAAGGATTAAGAATTAGTTACAGTCAGTTCTATCAATCAGTCATCGAATTTAGAAAGCATTGATAGAGTTAGATGAACTTGTTGATTAGAACAAAGGCTTGTTATCCCGGTCTATGAGACAGTTGCAAAAAAAACCCCGATAATCAATTATCCCATTAACAGTCCATCCACTCCATCTTAGGGAGTTTAGCTGGAGCGAGGATAATCGGCTTAGATCGGTTAGAACCAACAGTGAGAAGGCAGTTAACCAGAGAGTGAGTTTTCTCTACGATGCCGGCGGCTAGCGGACCAGCAAGCTTGGAGTGAACGGGGAGACCCTCTACTTCAACTCCTGGTTCTCCGGCACCGAGGATGGCATCGATTACCGCTACCTGAAGCACATCTTCATAGGCTCAGAAAGGCTGGTAACC
>Ga0209680_1000010_pt1 | contig 78256 bp, 66 predicted proteins | sample WorMetLIZISLAND1_FD_187413 | JGI IMG/M metagenome (GOLD analysis project Ga0209680, IMG submission 187413) | Marine gutless worms symbiont microbial communities from Max Planck institute for Marine Microbiology, Germany - Olavius loisae LIZARD... ... | reverse complement strand
GCCTCAAGAAAATTATGCGCGGCCCGCTCATCATGGAACTCTTTGCGGCCCGAAACAGACATGACATATCTCCAACCTTCTGATTCTATATATGATTCAGAAAGTGGGTACATCAAGTATGATGACGCTAAAGAAAAAGGGTTGGCTGGGAATCAGCACAACCTTTTGAGGTTTTGGGGGTTTTTGGCGTCCCCAAGGGGAGTCGAACCCCTGTTGCCGCCGTGAAAGGGCGATGTCCTAGGCCTCTAGACGATGGGGACAAGGTTTGTTACCGGAAAAACCCGATGCCAGGCACTACCGAAAAGTCGCTATATACCTGATTGAGAATATCATCTTACACTAAATCGTCCAGCGATTTTCCCAGTAGGTTCAACCGCGCTGTCATCCCTGCCAATGAAATCTGCACGGAAGGCATCATGCTGGGCAGTCAGCTGCTCGAAGGCGCTCCAGTGCATCCCCTTGGGTTTCTCGCCGTCGCCATTGAAGATGCCCGGCTCCCACTAGCTTGTCGCGGACTCGGTCCGCTCTTCGTACCAGCCGGAAATCCCAGGGTTTGGAATACAGCGCTTCGGCGACTGTAACAGTTGCGACAGTTACCGGGTTATCCAGTCGATGTGTCGCAGGTGTCGCTGTCATCATGCCCCTAAGCCCGCCTCTTTATGATCAATGTGGAAAGGGTCAAAGGGTCATTGCTTGCCCCCTCAATCAAGGCTGGGCTAACAGGAATCTCCTTATCTAGCATGGCTTTCTGGGGCAAGCGTCCAGGCGTGACGTTACGCTGCACTTCCCGACGGGGAATGACAGTTGTCTTTTCCCTTCAGGAGTGGTCAAGCAGCCAGCTATCCAGCCAGGCCGCATCAGCCTGTTCCTCTGATAACGCCAGTTCGCCATAGAAACGCCGGGCTTCATGCAGATGCCAGGCAGCAATTCTCGAAGCGCCTTTAAACGCTGACAGTCCAATTGCACTACCAGCCCCATGCTCAGAAAACCCTGAAACAGGGCGGCGATTCTGACCATGTCGTGCATATCGTAAAGCTCACCGATGGATCGCAGCTCACGTTCGATGGCATCATGAAACATCACCCATGCAGCTTTTGTATCCGACACCAAGGCGAATATAGGAGGTGTCAGTGTGCCGTCTTCATTAATGGGGCATCCTGTTCCAGAATTTCCGTAATGTGTTGATTGAATTGCGCCGATACAGGCCAGAAACCCTGGGTGGATTCCGGTTAGGCGACCAGGAAACGGGCGAGAAACCCCGTACCCCGTGCTAGTCCGCCGGTCTGGTCAAAGAAATTGCGTAGGGTGGCTTCCTGTATCTGCAAGGCGATGGTCAAGCACCGCGTACCATGAAAGATTCGGTGGTCCGCCGCTCGGTGGCAATGTCCACGCCACCCCAAAACTGGTTGAGGGTAGCTAGATTGTGCATGACTGAATCCTTGCTCATGCCATGCGCACCGAACACCAGCCCAACTTCGCTCGACACCGCGCTGCTGGGCGGCCAGCCTTTCGCAAGGTTTCATTTCAAGGTTTCCGGGGTGGCATCGCCATAAATCAATCAGGGCACTCGTGGTGGTTCCGGCTTGTCGTGCTCCAGATCGCGCAGGTTGGTTTCCTGCTCATGTGCAGACTTTTCCGCCTTGGCAAGCTGGTGGATTTCTCCTTAATGCTGCTGTGCTTCGCCTTCCAAGCTTCCATTGCCGCCGTGCAATCTTTGATTAATGGCTTGGACCTTTCCGCCTGTTTGGCCTCATAGTCCCGGATCGCTTGTATGAAGAAATCATTACAGGTTGACTTGCGTTCGCCGGAATCGGCAATGGTCAGCAGGCAAGGCCCGGTCGGACCTTGCAGTTTCTCCACTCGCTTCACATCGGCATGGGCCTGTGCCGTCAGCGATAAGGCCGCCAGTGCGTTGGTTGACACCAACGGTGTCGGTGCCTTGGTGATGCCGCGATGCCTTCGTTTCCGCGGCATCGTCGGCGCAAATGATGATGGATAGGCTTGGGCAATTTTTGGTGCATGGCCTTGGCTACCGGCTCCAGATTGCCCGCATTGCCCGCGGCTACTACCGGGTAACCTGTTGCCTGGTGAGTAGTCGCGCTGGTAGCGAGGCCTTCGGCAATACATAAGGCATTCGCCCCTGAATAGGGCCGACACTGAAAGAGCCGTCGCTGACCTGCCCGCTGCTTAGAAATTGCTTACTGCCATCTTCCGCGATAAATTGCAGGGAGTGAAGTTCACCGCCCGACCGCGCCGGAATAACCAGCGAACCTTGATACAATCGGCCCCGTTGGCTTTGATCCCTCGCGGACAAGATAGAGATGATCGTTATATGCCGGCGTACCTGTACCTGCATTCCAGATCATCGCCGCCTTTGCAGCGGCATCGGCTAACTGTTGTTGACGTTTCACCTCGGCGTGTTTGCGTGCCTCTTCAGTATGGTGCATAAACGCCGCCTGTTCAGCCTGCGAATGGGGCTTGTCACGTTCTGCCTGCCAGCCTGCCAGTTCTCGGTAAAGTCTGAAGACCAGTCCCCAAAACAACCACCCAGGCCATCGTGAAATAGCTTGCACCAGCCAGCAGTATTGCCGCTGCGTCTACCCACGCCAGGGAAGCGGAAGCTGTGCAGCTTGCCAGGCTCGATCACATCGGGCGGTTCAAACCCAGCGGCGCTAAGACATCGCTGTCACAGAATTTGAAGAGTATCATACATCTCTGCCACCGTCACGGGAAGCAGTCTACACAAGGCTAGGATGACAACGAATCCTTTCATGCGAGCTGCAATTCTGGTTAGAATATAAAGATATTTTTAAGTCTTACAAGTTTAGTTAGCGCCAGCCAGCGCGGCCCTTTCTGTTTCTGATCATCGCATTGGCCTTCCCATCAATACGCAGCCTTGCAGCTGTGTTCAATCTGCTGGTTCAGCCATTCGGTGATTTCTTCTTCAGTCCACCCAACGGCGCGGCCGCCAAGGAAAACAGGTTTCGGAAACCAGCCTTCGGAAATACGCAGATAGATGGTCGAACGGGAAAGCTCGGTGCGGGCCTTGACGGTAGGAAGTCTCAAGATTGCGGTAGCCATGTATGCGCCCCCCATAGGCGTTGTTGAACATGGTTGCCGATTGTTATGTCACGAAAGAATGCTGCGAATGCACAGCGCATAGCGGTTAGCCGATGTGGGGCAGCGGCTAAGTGGAAGGTTTTAGATCGCGCGTGTTTCTGAGGGCCTTTCGAGCGGCGGAGTAGAGCATATCCAGCGCCGCTGCATTCTTCTTCGGCGCAATGGTCGCGGGAGAAATATTTGCTGGTAGCCCAGATGTCCCGTATTTGCTGTTGCTTGTCTCGGTTACCGTCGGGTTGATCGTGCCGTGTGTTGGCCGAGTTCCGGGCGGTTTGGCTGCACCATTGAATGCGATTTTCCTTTCAGGTCAAGTGAACCAGCAATCCATTGGGCGAGCTGCCCTTGCATCAGTTGCCATTGCCGCAACCACACCGGTTATATTTTTATCGTTCCCATCTCCAGGCGTTGATCGCAGGCTATGTACGCCCTTGCGGGCATACCATTTGCCGGCGGGGGATACCTTTTCCACTGGCATATAGAAACTTTCTTCGCAGCCTGGACAAATAACTTTTGTCGTCAAGGGCACGGGAACAATCCATCCGGTATTCTGGAATACTTCCAGGAGGCGTCGACGGTATTCTCGGCGTACAGAATGGAGGTGGCCCCAACCCAGTATTCCCGGTGCTCCAGGAATGCCCACACCGCCTTTCCGTGGTTGCTGTCGAATTGGTTGATAGCCTCGGGGAATTCCGCGTTGAAATGTGGGTGGTCTGTGGCCTCTTCGATGAGCACCTTCACGCCGCCCTGAAATACCATGCTGTCGATGTTCCGGAATTCCGCCTCGATTTCCGCCTGAGCGTGGTGAACGTCTTGAAGATCAGTTCCGCTGATTTCTGCGTTTCCTTCAGTTCGTCGAAGGTGACTTCCAGAGAGCGAAATGAGATCGCTATCGAAGAACTGTCCCACCCGCCGGAATCGCAGAAGAAGTGAGTAAGATCAAACACAAATTTTCGAAAAGCTAGAACAGAGAAATCCAGTATGGAACTATAAAGACTGGCACATAGAAGATTTTGGTGGCAGTACTCCTGTTTGGGAAACCCCCGAAAGAGATTGAGGCCGTTCAAGTGTTCTCCAAAATGCTTGTTGATGACTACGTTTATCCGAAGGACCTAATATAAACTCGTCCGCAATGGCGAGTGAAAGCCCGTCCGTCAGATACGGAAAAGTAATATCCGGTTGACATTGCTGTCTTCAACGTGAAGGACCATAAAGAAGACAACATTGAAATCATCGTTGAATGTAAGAAGGCTAACCGGCTAAGGATATTGGAGAAGTATCTTGACTATGAAAAGAAAGGAAACCTGACCTATGAATTCACGAACTGGTTTTGCCAATATCGAAGAAGGTAACGCAGAAGAATAAGATCATCGAAAACGTGAAGACCGTGATTGGTCACAAGAACGCAGCCCGTAAACTTGTCCGAAAGACTATTCTTGGTATCATGCCGGTTGGGGACAATTCATTTGCGCTGCGCATAATTTGCGTTATGTATAAATTGCCTTCGCCTGTTTTTGATTCCCAACCCAACCACCCAACCACCCAACCACCCAACCGCTCCCAAGGGGATCCCTGGTGGCTTCGTTCTAGCACTTTGGCTAATCGGGATGATCTCTGCGCCCGCTTCCAGCTTGTCGAGGTAATCCACCCATTCCTGCATCATCTTGTGTCGTTCCGGCAGGTGGGCGGCGCGGTTATAGGGGCATCCGTTGGGGTTACGTACCGCATGGGCAAGTTGGTATTCGACGAACATCAGGGCAGAAGCCCAGTACCTCATCAAGGATGGTTCGCTTCATGGCCCGGAAACCGTGGCCGCTCATTTCGTCTTTTTCAATACCCATGCGCCGCATTGAAGAGAATGTGGCGTTGTCGCTCATCGGTCGGTCACCTTTGGTGATTTCTTGCGCTGGGGAATGCATACCACCCCCTGCCGATGAGCGGGTGTAGTTCCCACAGGATTTCGACAGCCTGGCAGGAGAGGGGACGATGTGCTGGGTTTTCGTCTTGGAAACCAGTGTAGCGCCATTCTGTGGCATCCAGGTCGATGTCCAGCCATTCAGCATGGCGCAGTTCTCCCGGGCGCACAAACCCCTAGTGGGGCGAGGTGGAGGGCACAGCGGACAGTCGGGGTGCCTTCGTAGGTGTCGAGTGCACTAGAGTACCCCAGCGACTTTCTTTTGGTCAGTTACAGCAGCAAAGTGAATGCCTTTTACGGGCAGGAGCACACCCTTGAGGTCTCCGGTTGGGTCGCGTTCAACCCGTCCGGTGGCAACCGCATAGCGGAAAATCTGCCCACAATTTTTCGCTACCTTTTTTCTGGCCTCGAACCGCCGTTCTCGGGCATCTTTCAGGCTCACGCCGGGGTAGGTGCCAAGGGAGACTTCTCCTTGCCGTCGAACAGGTACTTGAATCGCCACCACTTACTACCTTTCGGACTGATCAGCAGGAACAGGCCCTGCTCATCATAGAGTTTGCGCTGTTTGGCCTTGGGTTTGGCTTTCTTGAATTGTGGTGTCTGTAAGTGGTATCTGGGGTAACTGCTCCTTCAGCCTTGGGGCAACCACAATAGTTACCCCTACCAGATTCAGGATTCTACTTAGGGTAATTCTGAGACGCTATCGGACAAACAAGCAATAAAAAAGCCCGCTTATACGCGGGCATCTGGACTCCAATGTTATTTGGAAATCGAATTGGTGGAGCCAGGCGGGATCGAACCGCCGACCTCAACACTGCCAGTGTTGCGCTCTCCCAGCTGAGCTATGGCCCCTCTGAATCAGAGTTTTGAGAATAATAACTTTTAAGCTCGTAGGTCGTCCAGTGATTTTCCCCATCACCAAGGCCACCGAATAATACTCACTGTTATAAAGGGGAATCAATATACCCTTCGGGCTTGCACCTGCGCCCTTGAGGAGGCATTTTATAGCCCTATGTATCTAACATTTTGAAAAACTCAAGACACCTATGTGGGACAAGGATCCCCCACCATAGCGTGTGGAAATAACGGCGCTCGCAACTGCACATTGTGAGTGTCGGCTTGAAAAATCCCCAGGCAGGGATGTTTCAAGATCCTTTTCCAGTCAACTCGGAGCCTTGACAATGAAACGCATTCTGCTGTTCCTGGTGACCAACTTCGCCGTGCTGATGGTCATCAGCCTGGTCTTCAAGCTGCTCGGTTTCGATGGTCTGCTCGCGGCAAACAGTGTGGATCTCAATCTGAGCGCCGTGCTTGTCTATGCCGCGATCATCGGATTCGCCGGTTCGCTGACCTCATTGTTCATGTCCAAGGGCATGGCGAAACGCTCCATGGGGGTACGGATCATCGAACATCCCAGTACTCCCTTTGAACACTGGCTGATACAAGCGGTGTCCCGACAGGCCCAGTCCTCCGGCATTGAGATGCCGGAAGTGGGAATTTTCGACTCACCCGACCCCAACGCCTTCGCAACCGGCTGGAACCGCAACGCAGCCCTAGTGGCGGTCAGCACCGGACTCCTCCAGCACATGACAAAGGACGAGGTGGAGGCAGTAGTCGGTCATGAGGTAAGCCATGTCACTAATGGTGACATGGTAACCTTGACTCTGCTCCAGGGGGTTGTGAATACCTTTGTGGTCTTTCTGTCGACGGTCATCGGGCACCTGATCGACCGCGTGGTCTTCAAGACCGAGCAGGGTCATGGCCCTGCCTATTACGTCGTGTCAATGGTCTCCCAGGTCCTGCTCTCGATCTTGGCTACCATGATCGTGATGTGGTTCTCCCGTTATCGGGAGTTCAAGGCCGATGCCGGTGGAGCGCATCTCACCAGCAACCGGAAGATGGCCGCCGCCCTGCGCCGCCTGCAAACCGCAACCGAGCCCAGGGATCTGCCGTCCGGTGAGTTTGCCGCCTTCGGCATCAGCGGCGGCATCGGCGCTGGCCTCAAGCGTCTGTTCATGAGCCATCCCCCGTTGGAGGAACGCATCGCCAACCTGGAAGGACGGAACCGATAGCGGGCGTCCGGTCCGTCAGTGCTGCCCTACCCGGGGTGGATGCTCTTAACTGCCGATATTTGCGAAAAAATGATTCCCATCTTATCGGTACTTTGGCATCGCTATGCCAATTAGCCGGCGGGGATGCATGTCATTGTTGAGCGAGATCCCTTATCGGGCCGATAGCACTTCCTATCTCGAGCCCTTGGCGGAGAGGGCCTGGGCTGCTTTCTTGGATAGCGGCCGTCCCCTGAGCGAGGCTGGCCGTTATGACATCCTTGCTGCGGATCCCTACATCACCCTGACCACTCGTGGCGGCGTCACCGAGATCCGCTCCGTCGATCAGGTGCAGCTGTCGCCCCAGGACCCCTTTGCCTTACTGCGCGGTCAGTTGGGCGAGCCGGTACCTCTCTTACCTGATCTGCCCTTCCGTGGGGGGGCCATCGGCTGGTTCGCCTACGACCTGGGACGACGCATCGAGCGGTTGCCGGCGCTGGCCGAAAACGCTGAACAAATCCCGGACATGGCGGTGGGTATCTACGACTGGGCTCTGATCGTAGATCACTTAGCCCGTAAGGCCCGACTCGTAAGTCTCGGACGCGCTCCCCGGACGCAGGAGCGGTGGGACACGCTGGTCTCCATGTTCCGGAACCCGCGACCTGCTCCGACCCACAGCCAACTCCGGGTCTTGGGTCCACCGTGCTCGAACATGACCCAGGACGAATATGGCCGGGCCTTCGAGCGGATCAAATCCTACCTGCTCGCAGGCGACTGCTATCAGGTCAATCTGGCCCAGCGCTTCTCGACCCCGGTCGCCGGCGACCCATTCGCCGGTTATAGGGCACTACGGCGACTCAATCCGGCTCCTTTCTCTGCCTACCTGAAAACCCCTTTTGCTCAGGTCCTGAGTTCTTCACCAGAACGCTTTCTCGCGGTTCGGGACCGGCAGGTCGAAACCCGGCCTATCAAGGGTACCCGGCCGCGGGGACGCACCCTTGCAGCAGACTCCGTCTTGCAACAGGAGCTAGCCGCCAGCACCAAGGAGCGGGCTGAGAATCTGATGATCGTGGATCTGCTGCGCAACGATTTAGGAAGGGTCTGTAGCCCCGGCAGTATACAGGTTCCCAAGCTGTTCGAGGTGGAAAGCTATGCCACCGTGCACCACTTGGTCAGCACCATCACCGGCCGGTTGGCCCCCGGACAAGACGCCGTCTCGCTATTGCGGGCTTGTTTCCCCGGCGGCTCCATTACTGGCGCACCCAAGATCCGGGCTATGGAGATCATCGAGGAGCTGGAACCCCATCGCCGCGGTGTCTATTCCGGGGCCATCGGCTACCTGGGCTTTGACGGTGTCATGGACACCAACATCGCGATCCGTACCCTGATCCACAGCGGGGGTACCATCCGCTTTTGGGCCGGCGGTGGGATTGTGCACGACTCCCAGGTCGAGGAAGAATACCGTGAAACCTTTGACAAAACCGCGGCCTTGCTAGAGTTGTTGGAGCAGGCCCAGCTAAGCCAGCTAAGCGGAGTTGGGGGATAGGATGATAGGATCGGCAAATATCGTAGGAACACATCGTTTCCCACGTCCGCAGGAACAGATGAGACGGTTCCGTGAGTATTCGTGGTTTCCCGCTATCAAGGGCATTCTCCGACAAGAAGGGCCCAAACCGTGGAGCAACGGCCCGCGCAGACCGCCATAATCTGTTTGAGCTCGAGCTCGCGCAGAAGCCAACGACGCTTTTCCGGGCCGGGTCCCTGGGTTTCAGGCGGATCGCCGCCCTGTTCCAAGACCTCGGTAGACTACTGTCATACCTGCCGACAACTTTTCCCACACAAGGTCTCAAGCTCGGCATCCAGTCTGTAGCGATCAAAGGAACCCAAAATTACCGTCTCAGCTCCCATGGCGAGGGGGTAAACATACCCGTTTCCGAATCGTGCACAGATTACCGACATGGACTGCACGCTCTGCCGAGGACCAGGAATTGCGTTCCATCAGTGCTCCTAATATCAGAAACGGGTGATGACTAGGCGCTTGCCCGATATGTGCATATACCTGACAGACAATTCGCGATCCTGGTGCATCGAAGGATGTAACTGGTGCGCAGGGGGGGATTCGAACCCCCACAGGTTTTCCCACTGGAACCTAAATCCAGCGCGTCTACCAATTCCGCCACCTGCGCTAAGTGCGAGTGCGAAGGTACAAAGGGAGCAAAGGAGATTACTCCCGCTAATTTAGGATTCAATACACTAGGTCCTGTTGATATTTAGTCTGATAGACTACGCGCAACTCAGCTGTTTTAGGGGAGAAGAAATGGTTCGCTTGAAATTGCGTGATTCGTGGAGGCGATCTTATAGTTGGCCCGCTCAGGGTGCTCCGTGGTGCGATCTTCCCGCAGAATTTGGGAACCGGGATAGCGTATACCAGTGCTTTGCATGTTGGCAGAATCGTGGTGTATGGTCCGGAGTGTTCTAGGAGTTAGCAAAGGAGTCTGATATTGAAGGAAGTTTTCATTGATAGTGCAGTAATCGGGGTCCATCGGCACACGGCCGGTGCACCCACAAAAACAGCGCCCAGGCGATCAATCGCTCCCGTGGTGGGTTGACCACCAAGCTTCATGCCCGCGTCGATGGGCCTGGGAATCCAGTTCGGTGTCTGCTCAGTGCCGGAAACGCCTACGCTGTGACCCAGGCCGAGCCGTTGCTCTGGCCTTGAGGTTGAAAAGGTGGTATCCGACAAAGTCTACGGTTCACGGGCCTTTGATCGAGCTGATCCACGATCACAAAGTGCAGGCGGTAATTCCTCACTCGCGCTACGATAAGCTGGACGGGTTCTACCTCGTGTCTGTGATGAGGAGCCTGATTTTGATCTTTTTGATCTGTTTGGCTTAAATGTCAACACCACCTAAGTACATAGTTTCATAATATTCCCGATTTTCTTTCGAGAATATAACATAATGATATTTATAAAAAATAGCTTTTCAACGTGAAAAATGTTACGAAGCGGTATACTAGGTCGTGTTGACATTTAAAAGTCCCGCACAGCGGACCCCTTAATAATCAAACAGTTAGCATAGGTCCTGCCGTGCGGACTACTCGGATATCACGACTATTTAACATTTTAAAACAGTCGGTTAAGAGTTAAATGTCAACAGGACCTAGATGGAAGCAAACAATGCACGATCTGACATCCGAAGACCTCTACAGTTTGGAGGCCTACGCCGAGATACGCGGTGATTTCCGGGCCAGGGTTTTAGCGTATAAGCAGGACCGAAAGCTTCACATCGGTACGAACGCGACACTTTACTTCGAGGATCGGTTGACCATCCAATACCAGATCCAGGAGATGTTGCGTATCGAACGCATCTTCGAGCCGGAAGGTATCGCCGACGAGTTGGCCGCCTACAACCCGCTGATCCCCGACGGAGGCAACTGGAAGGCAACCTTTATGATGGAGTACCCGGACGTTGGGGAACGCCGAGTGGCGCTCGGCAAGCTCATCGGAATTGAGGACCAGGTTTGGGTACAGGTTGCAGGTTGGGAGAAGGTTTTTGCCATCGCCGATGAAGACCTGGAACGCGCGGACGAGACCAAGACCTCGTCGGTACACTTTTTGCGGTTCGAGCTGATGCCGGAGATGACTGCTGCCTTGAAGGCCGGAGCGGATCTGGCCGTCGGCATTGATCATCCGCACTACCGCCAGGCCGTGACTATCATTGATGCTGTACGTACTTCACTGGTTCAGGATCTCGACTGACCGGTCTTAGGGCACCTTCACAATAGGGCCCGACAACTTATCAGCTAGGTCAGGTAGGGGGGTGAAAGCTGCGTTTTCCTATAGGAAGATGCAGCTCAAATGAAATCTTCCGGCTATGGAATAGCCCGCAGCGTAGGCTGTGCCCAGCACCGCGGGTAGTGGCTAAATTTTAAGTGTCATGGTTGTGCGATTTAATGGTTTAAACTCCCACTGTTTTTGGCGTCCATGGCACCTATCCACAGTACTTGGGCTTCCGGCAACAACCACTTAAAAATTTACCGCTGCCCACGAAGCGAGTTGCATCTTGCGTTCAGAACGGTTCACGTGCAGCAGATATAGACAACCAACCTGAGGAGACTCGATGTGGCTACCTCATTCGTCGCGGTCCTGATGGGATCCGATTCTGATTTTTCCACCGTACAGGCCAGCTTGGATGTGCTGTCCAAGCTGAAGATTCCGCACGAGGTGAGGATTACCTCCGCCCATCGCACGCCGGCCGCTACCCGCGCTTACGTGAAGGACGCGGAAGGGCGTGGCTGCGCTATCTTCATCGCGGCGGCCGGCTTGGCGGCCCATCTGGCCGGGACCGTCGCCGGACTCACCTTCAAGCCGGTGATCGGTATTCCCTTGGATGCCGGGCCTTTGCAGGGGATGGACTCACTGCTGTCCACGGTGCAGATGCCGGGGGGTATCCCCGTGGCTACCATGGCCATCGGCAAGGCCGGGGCCAAGAACGCTGGTTATCTGGCGGCCCAAATCCTGGCCCTGGGCGATGCCGATCTGGCCGAGCGGATACGCTTGGAACGGGAGGAGAACGCCTGTGCGGTACAGACCAAGGACACGGAGCTGCAATGCAAACTGACGGGTTGAAGATAGCGTAGCGAGGAGGCGGTCAAGAGGGTGAGCGAAAAGTGGAAATGAGGTACTACGTCGTGTTGACCTTTAGGAAGGTCTGCACAGTGGACCCTACAATAATCAAACGGTCAGCGTAGTCGGTCAGCGTATGTGGTTCCGCTGTGCAGACCGCTTTGATTATAGCCCATTTAAAGGCACTTTGAGAACTTGAAAATCAGCTAATTGTATTACGCGGGTTAACGGTAACGGAAAGCGCTGCGGATGCTGCCGACCGACGCTGTGGAACCGGCCGAAGCAGCGCCCAATGGTGTTGGTGTAACTGTCGCCGTCCACGCACTAATCCTGATGCTCGATGACGGTATGGGGCAGCACCTTTGACATGCCGAGATAACCCGTTGGTGAGACGTTTCAACACGCTCCCACACGAGTGGCCTGCATGTGCCGCCCCTTCATCCAAGCTGCCGCCGCGTTCGACCGCTCCGATCACGGGGGCCTGTCGGTTCCCCTGCCACGCTTGTCCTGCTTGTCGTCTTCTTCTTGTCCTAATTGTCCTAAATTAGCAGTCGGCACCATGATTATGTCAACAACCCCAGCCTTCGCATCAGGCCAACCGGATTCGGGGATCCACCCAGGCGTAGACCAGATCTGTCAAGGTATTCACCAGCACATACGACAAGCTAACTAGCAGCACGCTGGCCTGAACCACCGGGTAGTCCCGGTTCCGAATGGCTTCCACCAGCAGGCTGCCGATTCCTGGCCAGGCGAAGACGGTCTCCGTGATCACGGCCCCCCCCAGCACTCCCCCTAACTGTAGGCCGACCAGGGTCAGTACCGGCAACCAAGCATTACGCAGGGCGTGATGCCGAATCACAGTGGCCTCGGATAGCCCCTTTGCGCGGGCAGTGCGGACATAGTCCTCTCCCAGTACCTCCAGCACACTACCGCGCACCATGCGTGCCAGGACCGCCGCTAACCCCGAGCCCAGGGTGACGGCGGGCAGGATCAGGCTCACCAAGTCGTCACGCCCGCTCACTGGAGTCCAACCGAGCCACAGGGAAAAGACCAGAATTAGCAGAGGCCCGAGCCAGAAATTGGGGATGGCGATGCCGAGCAGAGAAAGGCCCATGGCCCCGGAGTCGAGTGCCCTGCCCTGATTCCGCGCCGCCAGCACCCCGAGTGGAACCGCCACCGCCAGGGCCAGGGCCAAGGCGCTCCCGGCTAGCTCTAGGGTTGCGGGGATACGCTCGGCGAGCAGATCTGCCACCGGGCGTTTAAACTGGAACGACTGGCCCAGATCCAGACGGACCAGCCCGCCGAGATAACGCAGATACTGCTCGCCTAAGGGTCGGTCGAGACCCTGGGCCGCGCGTAGCACCTGCAGGTCCGCCGGTCGGGCGCTTTCCCCCAACATGGCCTCGACCGGGTCACCAGGCACTAGATGGATCAGCAGGAACACCAGGGTGCAGACACTGAAGATCACCAGGAGCGCCGAACCGATGCGGGGCAGAGTAAGCCGCATCATGCCTCCTGACAGGCGAGCAATCCAGGTTGAACCCGGCAAGATAATCCTGTATTTACACCGGATATGACCAAAGTTATGGAACAGAGGCATGTCAGGTAGAAGTCCGTCATACGTTACGGAACAGTGAACTCTACGGATTCGAGTTGACTATGCTCACACCTGCACACCTTGGCCCATGTTCCCTTCAAGTCTTAACCCTGCCCATTTCGCCGCGGTGAATCACCCTGCAACAAGAACGGTGGGATATGCACGCTTCAGCAGTTCTCAAAGATCGGTGATAAAGTCAGACCTATTCGGAAGTTCCGCTCATCGCAACCTGCCCTAATCGTTTCTATGATAATGATACCGCCTTACTGAACTACATTTTCTAAGGTCCATGAAAGGGGGTTAAAGATAACGATCCGTCAGCAGTCGATAAGACCGATACGATCCTTGCTCATCCTGAAATAACCACCTTGCAATGGTACCCTTGAGATTCAAGTAGTCTACTTCTCAGGCGCATCCACATCCAATGGATTTCACTGTACGCCACAACTGCAAATCACGGTCCCTACTATTTCACGGTAAGACGCCTTTGAAGAATAGGTACTTTCACCAATCAAGTGACTCTAACTTACCGATTGAGGAGCATAGATCGCGATGATCTTGCTATATTTACTCCTTAATTTGAGCAAATATAGAATCCATGTAACTTGGGTACGAGTTCTTATCGTTATTTCCCTTTTGTCACATCCTCCGGACAGCGCCGAATGATTCAGGATCACGCGCCGGGCATTTCGGCACGCTCTTTCTCATCGCCGGGGATCAGGGGGAATTTGTGCTCGGTCTAATCATGCTTTGCTTGTGCGATGTGATTGGGATTATTGGAAACAAGATTCCAAAACAGGGTATGTGGCCCCAAAGGTTTTCCACTGAGCAGGACAAAGTGTACCCCGGCATTCGTCCCAATCACAAGGTCGTCATCCTTTTTGAAGACCAGCATGCTGGACTCGGCAAGTGCCTGCTCCCTGACCAGGATACTTCCCGTCAGTAGAAAGAGGACAAGTTTACTGTACGCTTCTCACGTCGTTTTAGGTTGCGGCTCGGTGAGGTAGAATGAGGTACTGGAGTATCAGGGCATATTTAGCGCTTTGAGTGCGGCGCGAATGATCTCCTCAGAGGTCCTGGCCCCATCGTCCGCCGCGCGGGCCATGCGGTTAGCGTCGGCAGGCTTGTAACCGAGGGCCGTGAGCGCGCCGATCGCATTGATCAAGGCGGAATCCCTACCGCCGTCGGTCAGCAGCGAGGACGCAACGTCGGTTGGTGCCCCGGTAGGCATCCCGTCCACCTGGTCCCGCAGTTCCACAACCAAGCGCTGGGCCGTCTTCTTGCCGATGCCGGGTAATCGCGTTAGGGCAGTGACGTCTTCCTGCCGGATGCACAGGGCGAACTGCTGGGTGTCCATGCCAGAGAGAATGGCTAGGGCCATGCGCGCGCCTACGCCGGTGACCTTGAGCAGATTACGGAACAGGGCGCGGTCCTCCTCGCGTAGAAAGCCGTAGAGCATCTGGGTGTCCTCGCGCACGGTCAGATGGGTGACCAGCATGACCTGCTCCCCGACGGGTGGCAGATCATAGAAGGTGGACATCGGGGCCTCGAGCTCGTAGCCGACGCTGTTCACGTCGAGCAGGAGCTGGGGCGGATGCTTGGAGACAATCTCACCGCGGAGCCTGCCAATCACGGCCGAAAATCCCTCCAGGATGCCGCGGCCCTGCGGCGCGCCGGTATCCCCATAGAGTGGGCATGACACAGGGCGAGGGCCAGGGCGTCGGCCTCGTCCTCCGTCGGCGTATCCGTGAGAGAGAGCAGAAGACGCACCATGTGCTGGACCTGAGCTTTCTCCGCGCCCCCGGTGCCGACTACGGCGAGCTTGACCGATTTGGGGCTGTACTCATGGACTTGCATGTTCCCCCCCTTGAACCCGGCGCAGAGCACCGCCCCCCGAGCCTGACCAAGCTTCAGGGCGGCGGTCACATCGCGGGCGAAGATGAGTTGCTCTACCGCCATCTCATGGGGTCGGTATTCATCCACTGCCTGGGTGATGCCGTCGAAGAGCACAGCCAACCGCCGCGGCCAAGGTAGGTGAGCGACCCGAATACGGTCGCTGGCAACGCGGACGCTGTGCCTGCCATCCGTGTCGATTATTCCAAATCCGGTGGTGTGGGAGCCTGGGTCTATACCTAAGATGCGGTGGTGCAATTGAGGTTCGGGTGACATTGGTTCTGTATTTGTTTATCTATCTCCCACGCGGAGACTGTGAAAGTATCCGCTTTTCCTGACAGCAGTGGGATGGATTTTTTGTATGGGTAGGGATCTTTTTCCTCAGGCAACGCCGAATCATTCAGGATTGTTCCCGGTTCAGACCCGTCTCTTCCGTTCCCGGTGGCGTGTGAACGACCAGAGTCCCAGCGCCGCCAAGCCGATCCAGCCCGCGGCGAGCCAGCCGATGACCCCGTCGTAATCCCCAACCAGCCACACCAACGGGGCGTCCGGCGAGGGGTGGACGTCGGTCAGGCGGCGGGTCATCTGAATCACGAAGATCCAGCTGGCATGTAGGCCCATGCACCAACCGATATGTCCGCTGCGTTCCCGCACCAGACCCAGAAAGACGCCGACCAGGGACAGGGCCACCATGGAGTCCAGGTGCCGCCATTGAAAGGCGTCGGTAAAGACCCGGACGGATAGCTGCCAGGTCCCGAACAAATCGAGGACTACCCCCTCGGGCAGGGCATGGGGCTTCATGAAATGGACTAGGGCAAACAGAACGGACGACCAGAGGATCGCGGGGTTGGCACCGCTACTGCGCCGAACGGCCGAATAGAGAGCGCCGCGAAAGAAGGTCTCCTCCAACAGGCCAATGAGCAGACCGCTGATTAGGGCTCGGACCGACATTTCGATAAGAGCGATCAGCCGACCATCCGCCTCGCCAGTGGGTAATCGAATCTCCAGCAGCAGCAGGATCAGGGCCAGCTCCGACAAGAGGGTTGCACCGAGCAGCCAGCCCCACCACAGGGCGTTCAGAAACTGCGGTCGAGGAACAGCATACCCGAGCGCCTGGTGATCATTCAGGCGCATCGCCTTGAGAAAAGGCCACAGGCCCAGCAGGATGAAAACCTGCGCGAGGCGGCCCATGACCAGGTGGGGGTCATGGGCTATCCAGCCCGTCTGCATCAAGGGATAGGTGAGGAGGGCCCCAAGGACTAGACAGCCGAAGAGATAGAGAAAGAAGACGCCGGTTTCACGCATAGTAGCTCCCACTTGAAAAAGTCTGATCAGCAATAGGCATGATCGACAATAGACCCGATCAACCCATGATGTTGACGACATTCCCCCTGGACGCCACACTTTCGCGGTGTACATATCTCAAGCCTAGGGCGATCCAAGTGTGGCGAGGGCATTCTCCCGCCTGAGGACCCACGAACGAACGCCTGAGGCGGCATCGTCACCATCCGCGCATGATAGACTCGGACCGTATCGCCTGCTTTTTTTCCACCTCCGGCCACAGCGGCGTCGACCGGGCCGCCGCCCATCTGATCCCGGCGCTGGCGCGGCGGGGCTATCGGGTGGATTTACTCAAGGTCCGAGGGCATGGTCCCCGGCTCACGACTGTCCCCACCGGGGCCCAGGTCGTCGATCTGGGTTCGCGCCATACCCACGCTTGTTTGCCCGCCGTGATCCGCTATCTGCAGAACCAGCGACCTGTAGTACTATTGTCGGACAAGGACAAAGTTAATCGGATCGCACTCTTTGCCCGCCGGTTGTCTGGTGTCCCCACCCATTTGATCTTCAGCATCGGCACCACCGTTTCTGTCAACCTCGCAAATCGAGGGTTCTGTGAACGGCAGATTCAGCGTATGTCCATGCGCAAGCTGTATCCGTTTGCCCATCAGGTTATCGTCTGCAGCACAGGCGTCGCCGACGACATGTCGGACTATACCCGACTTGCCCGCAACCGTATTCGGATAGTTCCCATGCCGGTGGTACCGGCAAGCCTGTTCAGCGAGCCGCCTCCGGTCCCCGAGCATCCCTGGTTCAGACAGGCGGATATCCCCCTCATCCTTGGTGCCGGGGCGCTCTGTGCCCGAAAAGACTTCGCAACCTTGCTGCGGGCCTTTGCCCGGATACGCGTCGAGCGGCCCTGTCGGCTCATGATCCTGGGACGCGGTAATTACCGCGAAAGGTTGCTGTTCCTGGCCGGGGAGCTTGGTATTGCGGAAGATTTCAGCCTACCAGGCTTCCTGCCTGAGCCTTACCCCTATATGGCCCATGCGGACCTGTTTGCCTTTACTTCCCGTTGGGAAGGGCTCGGATTCGTACTGATTGAGGCGCTGGCCCTGGGAGCCCCTGTAGTCTCCACGGACTGCCCCAGCGGACCGCGCGAAATCCTCGCGGACGGACGCTATGGCACTCTGGTACCGGTAGGCGACGACGCACGCCTCGCTGCGGCCATCTCCGCGACCCTTGCCGATCCCCTGCCTCAAGAAGAACTCAAGCAGGCAGCCTGGCCTTACGAGATCGAGGCGAGTACGGATGCCTATCTTGATGTCATGGGTTTGCCGCGGCGGTGTCCAGTAGGGTAGGGGTCCCTCAGTCGCTGCGCCTGGGATGGCAGCTGCAAGCAGTGCTCAATCACAAACGGCGTTGGTGACATAATCATTTCAGTTCCCCACTACTTCTGCCATCCATAGCAGCTGGATTCTGGCAATTCCTGCCGGATTGACAAGTAGGTTATGTTGACATTTAACTCTAACTAACTGTTTCTTTTATGTGTTAAATGGCCACAACCTGAGCGATCCTTCATCGAAATCCAGATCCAGGCTACCTACGCGGACGGACGGTCTGGACCGAGGAAGAGCGGTTGCTCCTGTATATCTGCGACTACCTCCGAATCTCGGAGCATGAGCTCCAACATCTGGAGGTGCCCGATAAGACCGCAGGCACATCCGCGGCGGCCCGTCACTGAGGAGCCGACTCTGGACCTGGCCTATGCGGCCCCTCGAGGTTATGTCCAGAGCCACGGACGAGGAGGTCAAACGCGCCTATCGGTGCCTACTCAGGCAGCACCACCCGGATAAACTGGTTTCCATGATATTCTCATAGTAAATGATCGGGTAGTGGGTAAATTTTAGGTTGTGAAATCTGTCAGCTCCGACCGTATCATTCCGGTAGGGAGTGCCAGAATTCCAAATGCCATGAATTAGATGCCAGGGATGGTAAATAGTGGGAGGTTAAATCATTAGGTCGTACAACCATGCCACTTAAAATTTAACCACTACCCCAGGGCGAATTGAGCCAAGCGTGAAAGTAGAGGCAGTTTGGAGTAAATTAGAAAACCTTGATTTTTCGATACTGATTTGCTCCCGTCATGGGAGCTATCGGGCACCCACGGGGAGAGACATCCATGGCAGAAGATTTTATTGCACCCTCCATCCTATCGGCGGACATGGCAAAGCTCGGCGAGGAGGTGTCCAATGTCCTGGCCGCCGGTGCCGATATCATCCACTTCGATGTAATGGACAACCACTATGTGCCGAACCTGACCATCGGTCCGCTGGTCTGCGATGCGTTGCGCAAACATGGGGTCATGGCCCCCCTTGACGTCCATCTCATGGTCAAGCCGGTGGACCGTATCGTCCCGGATTTTGCCAAGGCGGGTGCTGCCTATATCACTTTCCACCCGGAGGCCAGCGAGCATATCGACCGTACCCTCCAGCTCATCCGCAGCGAGGGCTGCAAGTCGGGTCTTGTATTCAATCCTGCCACGCCACTGAACTATCTCAACCATGTCATGGATAAGGTAGATATGGTGCTTCTGATGTCCGTCAATCCGGGCTTCGGTGGACAAAGCTTCATTCCCTCCGCCATGGATAAGCTGCGCCAGGTGCGCAAGATGATCGACGCGTCAGGATTGGACATCCGCCTGGAGATCGACGGTGGCGTTAAAGTCGAGAATATCTCCAAGGTCAAGGCTGCCGGCTGCGATACCTTTGTCTCTGGCTCGGGCATCTTCCACCAAGGCAAGGACGGCGATCCCAACCGTTACGACAGCATCATCCGCCGCATGCGTGAAGAGATGGCCAAGGTCAATCGGTGAGCTGAGAATGTAGGTTGGGCAAAGCCGTAGATACTCTGTTCCCAAGCAAGTCTAATTTAGGTGGTGATCGACAAGAAATTGTCTGTGATGCATCTGGAGCTTGTTGAGGCCGTGTTATCTCGAACGAGCTGGGGTAGTATTGGGATCGTGGCGTATAGGGTTCAGGGGCGGGCATAATAGAGGGTGTGTGCAGGTAGCGGTTGCTGGCTCTAGAAAAGGTAGTTTTTTGTTGACACTGGAGCCGGACTGGAGCTGGGGCGATCAAGCCCGGTCATGGTGCTCCACTGCCTTGCCTAGCCTGCATCTCGCCTGGCCTGCATCTCCTCGGGCAGGAGCAGCAGTGCACCGAGGAATTGAATGACGCTGGCGTCGGCGATGCCGGTAACGCTGATGAGCAGGTCGAAGGTGTTTTGGGGCGGCTCGTTGACATCAATGGGGACGCGGGTCTGTTGGCGCAGGTGTTCGATCCTGGCGTCGAGTTGGGCGATGCCGTGTTGCAGACCAGAGCTCAGAAGTCTGGTGTCGTCGCGGTGGGTCGGGCGGTCTGGAGCATGGCTTCTGGTCTGGGTTCGGGGCTTGTTGAGGGTGGCAATGGGGAGCGCAGGAGCGCACAGGCGTGGCTGGTCAGGATCAGGGCATCCAGGCGTTGCCAGGGCGGGACGGGCATGGGCGTCGACTTCTCCAAAGGGCTTAGTTTCGGTTAAATATGCACCCCTATCCCGGGGTGTGAGCATCAGAAAGGTTGAGGAGCCTTAATATGAATCGACCCGAGATGATCCTCATCGACGTAGACGGCACCCTGGTAGATAGCGTGCCGGATCTGGCCTTCTGCGTCGATGCCATGATGGAGCAGCTTGATCGCCCCCCCCATGGGGAGGCGGCGGTACGCAACTGGGTCGGCAACGGTGTCGAGCGCTTGGTCCGCAGGGCGTTGACCGGACAACTGGAGGGCGAGCCGGATGAGGCCGATTTCGAGCATGCCCTTCCGATCTTTCTCGCGCTCTACCGCGAGAACACATCCAGGCGTTCACACCTGTATCCGGGGATTCGCGCAGGGCTTGATTATCTCCGGGACGCGGGCTATCCGTTGGGCTGCGTCACCAACAAGGCAGCCCAGTTCACCGAGCCCCTGCTGCGGGATCTGGGAGTGCGCGACTATTTCGACATCGTCATCAGCGGCGATACCCTGCCGCGTAAAAAACCCGATCCCTTGCCCCTGCTGCACGCGGCGGAGTACTTCGGGGTCGCTCCTGAGACCGCTTTGATGGTCGGAGACTCGGTCAGCGACGTCAAAGGAGCGCGGGCAGCAGGCTTCGCCATCGTCTGCATGAGCTATGGTTATAACCACGGCACCGATATCTGCACCGCCGAGCCGGACGCCGTGATTGATTCCTTAACTGATCTTAGAGGTTTGTTGGGGTAGGTATTTTAAAAGCCCAGTAATGGCTAAATTTTAGGGACCTATATACATAACCAGCCTAACACCTGTAGCGTAGTGTAATACAACAAATATTGCAGGTAGAGTCGTTGGTGGTGACAGGCAGTTGTCCTATGACGGAGTGTTTCCAGATTCGGGATGCGCTGGTTCAGGCATTGCTTGGAACATGCTCAACTCAACCCGGCCATACTTGGGGATGTGATGAACCCCCAACCGATCAAGCAACCGCCGTGCTTCGGCGGGCGGAAAGGTTTTGTACAAAGGAAACGGGGGTGTTGGGTATTCAACTAGTCCTAAATCAGCACCGCTTGGTCGGTATCGGCGTAATCCACATCAAGCAGTGTCTTGCCATCCTGGGTCAGATTGGGTGCCGTTCTAAGGGTTCAGCAAGTTGATCGCCGTTCCCACCCGCTCGTACCGTACTCGTAAGCCGTAGCGAAACGGCTGACTTGGCTTGGCCGGGAGGGCCGATGCGTTTCTCCGATGAGCTGGGCTGGCTGTTCATCCAGACTACACCACTGGGCGTTTGAAATCATACGGACGCCGGTAGACTTCCAGCACATCTTCTATGCAACAGATTCGTCGTATTGCCCCGGTGGAATGACCTAAAAGGTCCTCGATGTGGCCTCAACTCGTCTTCATTGCTTGTTTTATAGGACCTGCATGACGTTGGCAAAGCGACTAACTTCGCCCCACTATCCAGGAGCCACGCGTGCCGGTTGCTCTTGCTTCTTGATCCTACACGCTCAGGACTTTCTACCCAACGTTTAAGCTTCAGCCACAGCCCAAAGTAGCTTGAGCGAAGCGAGCATCACTTTGGGCGGTCGGCATGCCTCTCTGCTTCCTCGTCTGGCAATGATTGAGATCTTCCACTGCTCAAGAGACGTCTCGTTCCCTTTCCTTTATTGTCAGTGCGGACAACAATCCATTCTCCTCCAAGGTGGTCTCTCGTGATCTTCTCTTATAGGTGATGCCTTACTTTTATATTTCTCTTACCTGCGCCGCGGGCCTCAAACCAGTTAATTTCACACAATCTAACAGGGCCACCTGAAAGCCGCACCTCAGCAATTCCATTCATTCTCATCCAGCTACCACGCCTATACAGCTTTTCAAGTCTTTTCCTAATATTTACGGAGGAACCTCAAAGGATAAGATCTTACGTACGAAGCGTGCTAAATGCTAGTGTCAGGTCTTAACCCATAGGGCGATGTTGCGCTCACCTGGGAACCGCGGCTTTTTTATACGCGGGTGGTCTGCGATCCAAAAGTATTCGGCACGTCTCATCATTCCGATCACCGTTAGGAATAAGCCACAACTTCATTTATCCACCTCCAACACTGGCGTCTGCCCGAGATCAACGGGTTTCAGCATGGTTTCAAGGGGTGGCAGCTGTTCTGTTTTTTTAACCATGCACTCCCGGTGTTTCCGCCGGGGTATCCACCGCTTTTGCTTCCGGGGCAACGGTCCCACCCGCGTTCTGCGTTTGGGTCGGTGAGGCTGCTTTGGTCTCGGTTGTCGGATCCGGGTCTTCCGCGGTTTTCTTATCCTCCCCTTCGGGCTTTTTGAGCAATTCGGCTCGACTCAACTTAGTGAGGTCCTCGGCCACATAGCTGGCAAGGGTGAAGCGCTGGGGTCGGTTGGAGACCTCAAGCAGGTAGTCGTTGCCTTCTGCTAGCTTGGTGATCCGGTAGCGGATGGTCTCACCGTCGGTCAGGGTTGCTTCGATCTCGAGCGGGGTGGACGCGGTGTCAATTGTGGGTCCTTCTTCGTCTGCCAATACCCCGACAAAGTCGATGTTGGTGAGGGTACGGATCCGATCTTTGGTAGCCTGCTGGTCCTGCTCCTCACCCCCGGCTAGGTCCGTGAGCCGCCAGTCGTCATCAGTGCGTTTCAGGGTTAGCCCCGCGAACGTCAGCCGTTGGACGGCCTCCGGTTTCAGGTGGAGTAGGGTCCGATCACTCCAGTTATCCGTCTGGTTCGGGGCGTCGAAGAGGCCGAGCTCCGTTTCGTAGACGGCCCCGTCGCCGTCGGCGCGCACGAACAGGCGTCGAAATCCGGGGGAGTCACCGAAGTAGAGAATCACGGGCGTGGCGTCGCCGCGCTCCAATATCAGCTTACGCTCGAAGATCTGGTCGGCAACCTTGAAACGCTTCAGGGCTGCTTCCGAAGTAGCCACGGGTAAGTTCTTCTGCAGGCCTTTCAGCTTGGCTAGCAGGGCGGTTACCTTATGCGTGGCAGCGGGGAGGTCTTTGAGGGCCGGTATGATCCAACTGTCTTCGGTCTTGGTCACCAGCACCGGTTCCCGATCGGGGGACCGGATGCGGATACCAGTTACCTGTTCCGGGTCGAAGGTGAGGAGGGGACCATCGGATGCCGTGAGTCCCATCTTCTTCTCCCCAATCCCTAACAGAAAGGTGACCAGGAGTTGTAGTACCAGCAACGCGCTGAGGGCGATGACCAATGGGGAACTCAGGACGCTCCTTCCGGTCGTCTTGATCAGCATGGTACTCCCTGGGATTTCTGTTGTCGTTTGCATGGCTCAGGACCTCCCCGCAGACATGACGGTCTCGTAGTGGTTCCGGCGCTGGCGTCGATTTCGTCGATGCAGACCGTAGACGAGGGCGAGACCCACCAGGGCCAGAGCATAATTGAGGTACTCCCAGATCATCTGCTCGCGCCGGGTCAAGGGCCTCAGCAGCCGCGAGTACTGCCCCCGACCACGTAGGCTCAGCAGTCCGCGGTCTTCCAGGGACCAGTCCAGGGCGTTCTGGATCAGCTCCAGGGGTTTGGTGTAGAGGGTCCGCGTGGCCTCCGTGGCGAGGCCGATTGCGGTGTCCGTGAGGAAGCTGGCGGAGCCGATCAGGATCAGCCGGGCTGCCGGGGGGGAGGTCTCCACCACACCGGAGATTGGCAGTTGCGCCGCTGCTTCCGCAGTCTCTTCCAGCAGCGCATCCTGCTCAGCGGGGGGGTCTGCGGCTGTTGCGTCCTCGTCCTCGGATGCCGCTTCTTTCGGTTCCTCCAGCAGGGGTGAAGGTTTGTCGGCGAAGGAGGAGCCGAAGCGGCCTTGGACCATGACTGCCAGGGGTCTACTACCCCGGTCGTCGCCCACGGCGAAGCCGAGGGAACCATGGGTGTCGAAGTCAGGCTGAATGTCCTCGGACGCATCGGTCCAGGAGTCCGCCGAGCTCTTCAGCAGCTCGACCACGCGCCGCTCCTGGTTCTTCTCCAGGTCAATCTTAATGGGCGAGGCCCAATTCAGGGTGATCTGGCCGAGCCCGGAGGTGATACCGGTCGTTTGATCCATACCCTCGTTACGGATATCCAGAAAGTACGGATAGGCAATGGTCTGGATCTCTTCGACCACAAACCCCGACACCTGGCGCTGTACAGGGATCGGGAAGGGTGTACTCTGGCGATCCAGCACCAGGGTTGGCTTGAACGCGATACCCTGGTGCGCGAGCCACTCCTCCAAACCCGTGGGCTGAGACCGGGCCGTGATGGCGTTGCTGCCGCTCAGGTTTAGGTGGTAAGGAGAGACAGCGAGGATCACCGTCCCCCCCTGCATTAGGAACTGATCGATGGCGAAGACTTGCTTCTCGTCCAGCCCCTCAGGTCCGGCTACCAGCAACAGATCCGCGTCTTCGGGGACGGTGCCCCGCTCAAGTTCCGTCTTCTTCAGGATCAGATTGGCGGTCAGATGTTCCTCCAGGGTACTATAGCTCGGGCCGACCGCCGCCGCCATGAAGCCACCACTGGCCTGAGGTGGGGTGTAGAGGGCCACCGTCTTGAGGAAACCTGGCGCAAAGCGTTTGATTCCGGCTTCGATGGCCCGTTGTAGACCAGCCTTGTCGAGTTCCCCAGGGAGGGGAATGGGGATAGCCTGGTCGCCGGATTCCAGGACCATGTAGAAGTAGAAGGTCCGGGGGTCCAGCAGGCCCAGGACTAGGGGTCGGAAGCCGAAGCGTTCCGCGATCTCCTGCTTCAAGGCACCGTCGTCGGTGTGCGGGTCTCGGATATCGAATGTAAACTTGCCGTCGGACTGCACCGTCAACTCTGTGAGCACCGCCTGGAGCTCCTCCCGCAGACCGGGCAGGGGTTCTGGCAGCTTGTCGGTCGCCGAGATGTAGCCATGGAAGGCCACCGGCTTGGTTAATCCCTGGAAGATATCGCCGCCGCCCCGGTAGCCGTAGAGCAGCTTCTTAATGGTCCGGGTGAGGTCGTATTCCGGATTGCGCAGCCGTACCTCCAGGTCCCCCGCGCCCGGATCCTTGATCTCGATGAGGTCGCGGAAGCCCAGCTTTTCATGTTGGCCGCCATACTGGACTAGCAGGTCGAAATAGGAGTTGACCACGGCTGCCTGATACTTGCTGGCAGTCTGGAAGGCCACCGGGCGGATGCCGTAACGTTCTCCGGCCTCCCGTTCCAGTTCTGGCTCCTCCATCGGGTCGATGAATTCGACCCGCACCCTGCCGTCGCCGGCGATCTCATATTCCCGCAACAGATCGCGGATCTGTGGGACCAGGGGCGCTAGCAGGGGATGGGTGCGGGCGCTGAAATAGCCGCGGATCAGTAGGGGCTCGCGGAGCTGGGCCAGGTAGTTGCGGGTGGCCTCGGAGATGGAATAGATCCGCCCCTGGGTGATGTCCGCCCGTACCCAGCCGATCTGGTGCAGCCACAGGTTAGCGGCCAGGAGATTGGCCGCGAGCAGCCCGGTGGCCAGGATCCAACGCCGGTGGTGAATGGGGCTCGTGGTGTCCTCGGCCCAGCGCAGCCGCTCTAGGGCGTAAACATTGAGGGCCAGGAACAGGCCGACGATGCTGAGATAGAAGTAGAGGTCGCGCAGGTCGATGACACCCCGGGTGATGGATTCGAAGCGCGAGCCGCTGCCCAACAGCTCCAGGAGCTCGCCGCCGCGGTGCCCAAACAGGCCTGTCAGGGTCTCTGAGCCCAGGAGAAAGAACAACCCGCATAGCAGAGCGCTCCCGATGAGACCGATAATCGGGTTGTCCGTGCGGGCAGAGACGAACAGGCCGATGGCGATGTAGGCTGCCGCCAGCAGCAGGGTGGCGAGATAGGCCCCAAGCACGGGTCCCCAGTCCAGGGGACCCAGGAACGAGACGGTGATGGGCAAGGGCAATGTTAGCGCCAGAGCCACCGCTACCAGGGCAAGAGCCGCCAGGAACTTACCCAGCACTAGGCGCAGGGGTGAGACTGGCAGGGTGAATAGGATCTCCAGGGTGCCGGCGCGGCGCTCTTCGCTCCACAGGCGCATGGTCAGCGCCGCCACCAGAAAGATCAGCAGCACCGGCATCCACTCGAACAGGGAGCGGGCGTCCGCTAGGTTGCGGGCGAAGAAGGCCTCCACCCAGAAGAAGACGAACAGGTTTACCGCTAGGAAGGTGCCCAGGAAAATATAGGCCACCGGCGAGGCGAAGAAGCCCCAGAGCTCCTTGCGGGATATCCGTATGATCTCATGCATGGGGCGCCTCCTGGCACCGGCTGACCGTGCCGAATAGGGTCTCCAGGTCCCGGACTTCCGGTTGCAGGCCGTACAGGTCCCAACCGGACGTACCCACCGCGCGGGCGACTATCGGTGCCGTAGCCGTCGGATCGGTAGTATCTAGGGCATAGTAGTAGCGGCCATCCAGGCTTTCTACAGGCTCCACGGCGGTTACTGGGTCCAGGTCCATCAGCGTCGGAACCACTTGCGCAGGGGCCTGTCCCAGGGAGACGAGTAGGCGGTTCGGGTTGCTCAGGGCAGTCAGGTCTGAATCCAAGGCCAGCCGCCCGGCGTGCATGATGAGTACCCGGTTGCAGACCGCCTCGACCTCCTGCAGGATATGAGTCGATAGGATCAGGGTCGCGTGTTCAGCCAGTTCCCGGATCAGGGTCCGCATGTGCTGGATCTGGGACGGATCGAGCCCGTTGGTAGGTTCGTCCAGGATCAGGACCCGCGGCCGGTGCAGGATGGCCTGAGCCACGCCGACCCGCTGGCGATAGCCTCGTGAGAGGGTAGCGATGATCTGGGATGCCTTGGGCACCAGATCCGCACGCTCGATGGCCGCGTAGATTGCGGCAGGACGCTCGGGTTCCGGCATTCCGTGCAGGGTAACCTGATAATCCAGGTAGTCGATCACCGTCATTTCGGGGTATAAGGGGCAGTTCTCCGGGAGGTAGCCGATGCGCTGCTGGGCCTCGCGCCGTTGCTCACGGATATCGAGACCCTCGATGCGGATATCGCCGGAATTCGGCTCCAGGTAGCCGGTCAGCATCTTCATGACGGTGGTCTTGCCAGCCCCATTGTGGCCCAAGAGACCCACGATCTCGGAGCGGCCGATGTCGAACGAGACATCATCCACCGCCTTCAGGTCCCCATAACTGCGGGTAAGTCGTCGCACCTCGATCATGCCCAAGCCCCTTGCCATTTAGTTCCGTTGCAGATTTAGATGTTCGGAGAAATCCCAAAGAAGACCGCTGATTTGCGGGGGAGTTCCCGAGGCAGGGGTTTTACCTAAGTAGATATTCTGTATCCCGAGTAAGCCCCAATATGTAGGTGGTGATCGACAAGAAGTTGTCTGTGATGCATAGATTGGCTTAATTCGGCTGCCGAAGGCAGCCGCCTCGGTTGGTGTGTAGAAGCTGCGTAGAAGCTACGGCTGTCGCAGGGTGTTCGGTTCTTGAGCATGGCGTGGATGGCATGCAGTAGCTTACGCATAACGGCACAGACGGCCTGGAGCTTGTTGAGGCCGCGTTTCTCGATGAGCTAGGGTAGTCCCCCAGCCTCGGATACTTTTCTGGTATCGGCGAAGAGGGCGGGATCCGATCCCCGGCTCAAAGCTTGAGGGTGCGGCTTGCCCAGGTGAAAGCCCGGGTACTCGCTATCACTCCCCCTTATCCCCTGATCCTTGGTTTTCGCTCGGAAACAGAACGTACAAGGGTGGACGTAGGATGCGGTTGAGTAAAACGAACCGACGGTAGATAGGATGCACCCAGGTCCGGTGCATGGGCCTCTTTCCCCGTGGTTTGTCAAACATCGCAGCCTTCTGTACTCTCCCGCACCATGTTGCAGCGTGTCTATTTTTGGTTCGACTGCATCTTTCTGGAATCTGGGGCGGGAGTTTCGGTTCTTCTACCTGTTCCCACTCATGATGTACCCTGGCCTACAAGGTCTCCAGTTCTCACCAACATCGTCGGTATCTTCTTCGTCTAAGGATTACCTGGGCCTGATGCGGGAGCTGGATCTGCGGGCGCGCCACGTGCTATCGGCACCGATATCCTCATCTTCCTAAGTGTCAACACGACCTAGTATGCCGAAAAGCGGCGACGGGAATTCCCCAATGAACCAATCAGCATCCGAGGCAGCCATTGCGGATTTTCTCCGGCGACCAAGACCCTTGATCCTACGCTGCGGTGTCCAGCACTACGCCTGGGGTGATCCGGATTACATCCCCGGGCTGATCGGTATCCCGAACCGGGAGCGGAAGCCCTACGCGGAACTCTGGATCGGTACCCATGCCGAGCTACCCGCGATAGCCCGGGTGGGCGCTTCGGAGGTACCCTTGCCACTGCTGTTGCATGGTGCCGGAGAGGCGGTATTGGGCCGGCGAGATGCCGAGCGGTTCAGCGGCAAGCTGCCGTTTCTGCTGAAGATCCTGGCCGCCGCCCGGCCCCTCTCGATCCAGGCCCATCCCGATGAACGGCAAGCGCGAGCGGGCTTTGAACGTGAGAATCGGCTGGGTATCCACCCGGACGCCCCGCACCGCAACTATCATGACGATAACCACAAGCCCGAGCTGATTGCGGCCTTGACCGATTTTTATGCCTTGCGCGGCTTTCGTCCATTGGATGAGATCGATGCCGTCTTAGCATCGGTCTCGGAGCTGCATGACCTAGCGGCCGATTATCGTCCGACCAGGGAGTCTCTGGCGAGTCTCTATAGCCGGGTCATGCGCATGGACCAGGATGAGGTCGATGCCGTCCTAACACCCTTACTCCAGCGGTTGCAGGAGGAGGCCGCCCATCAGGTGTTCTCCAAGGAGCAAACGGAATACTGGGTCTTGCGGGCAGACTCCCTGTTTTCAGCAGACGTCCGTCGGGACAGAGGGCTGTTTTCCCTGTTTCTCCTGAATCCGGTGCATCTGCTGCCTGGAGAGGCCATGTATCTTCCCGCCGGTGAGCTCCACGCCTACCTGGAGGGGGCGGGAGTGGAGATCATGGCCAACTCCAACAACGTGTTGCGCGGCGGGCTGACGGCCAAGCATACGGACGTGGACGAGTTGCTGCAGATTCTGACCTTCGACGCCGGCGAGGTCGATGTCATCGGGACGGGCTCAAGACCCGAGGAGGAGCGGGTGGCTTATGAGACCCCGTCCGAGGAGTTCATACTTTCGTGCCTGCGGATAACCGCCGCGCGGCCCTATGCAGGCGTTGCCGGTCATAGTTTGGAATTGGGTGTGGTGATCCAAGGTCGGGTGACCGTCTTGGCCTTGGATCTTGAAGGGGGCGGCCTTGAGGGACTCGAACTCGGGCGCGGAGGCGTGTTCCTGGTTCCTCACGGACTGGACTACCGGATTTCCTGCCCTATTTCCTGCTCTAGGGAAGCTGTGGTCTTCATGGCCGGTATACCGGGGGATTGACCCACTAGGATTGAGAGAGATTTTATTATGGCAAGTGACAGGGTGGCGCGTATAACTTTAAGAAGCCGTCTGATTAAAAGCAGTCCTGAATTATTTGGCGTTGATTAGAGGACTTGACGTGTTGCGCTCGACACACTGAGCTCGAATCCGTTTTAACCGGGCAGCGTTCTCAGAAATGAGAATGCGACCGAGGTTTCTCTTTAATGCAGAGGTGGTAAGCACAGCCTACCATGCTTTACGGAATCAATGGGACGTGACGTAGAATGAAGACTCAACCGCAACTGCGTGACATCCTCGGTTACACGCCGGCCGCGTCACACTTCGGAACCAGTGGGGTACGCGCCTTGGTGAAGGATCTGACCGATCTGGAAGTCTACAGCTTGACGTTGGGAACTCTGCGATATCTCGAGGATATCGGCAAGCTCCAAGTCGGTGCGGTGCCGCGCGAGTCGTTGCGGATTCCCATCGGCGGGGACTTGCGGCCCTCGACACCCCAGATTCTAGAGGCTACAGCGCGCGCGGTCTTGGACGCCGGTTATCAGGTGGACTATGTCGGCAGCTTACCCACACCCGCGCTGACCTTTTATGCCCTCGAACATGGAGTCATGAGCTTCATGTGCACCGGGAGCCATATTCCGGCGGATCGGAATGGGCAAAAAGCCAATCGCTGCGACGGCGAGGTGCTCAAGTCCGATGAACCGGGCATCGTCGCTGCGGTGGAGGCGGTGCGACAACAGGAGTACCGGTGCCCGGCGGCAGCATCCATATTCGATTCCGCGGGGATGCTGAAGCCTGACCAGCGGCCGCTCCTGCCACTGGTCAACCCGGCAGCCGAGCAACGCTATCTTGATCGCTACCGACGGGTGTTCCCCCACAACGGCCTGCAGGGTAAACGCATCCTGTTCTACGAATACGCTGCCGTTGGACGGGAGTTGCTGCCGCGCATCCTGGCGCATACGGGAGCCACGGTAATCCGGGTCGGACGCAGCGATACCTTTATCCCCATCGACACCGAGGCCATTTCTCTGGCGCATCTGCGGATGCTCGCGGAGTTCGTCACCGAACAGCAGGCCCTGCATGGCCGAATCGATGCCATCGTCTCGACGGACGGCGACAGCGATCGGCCCCTGATCGTCGATGTCTCTGTGTCTGATGATCCCGCGCGGCCCGCATTGCGCTTTTTTCCGGGAGATCTGGTGGGTGCCGTCGTCGCCGACTATCTCAAAGCGGATGCCGTCTCGGTGCCGATTAGCGCCAACCCCGGCGTGCACGAGTACTTCATGGGCAAGGGCCTGACCACGACCAAGACGCGGATCGGATCGCCCTTTGTCATCGCAGCCATGCAGCAGGCGCTAGCGCAAGACAGACAAGGAGTGGTCGGCTGGGAGGCCAACGGCGGCTTTCTCGTCGGTTCCGATCTGTCCCTGAACGGCGATGTGCTGCATGCACTCCCCACCCGCGACGCCATCTTGCCTATACTCGCCGTGATGTACGCCGCGGCTGCACGGGGTTCGACTCTGGCAGAGTGCTTTGATCGTTTGCCTCAGTGGTATGGGAAGGCGGATCTGATCGACGACTTTCCGCAGGATACCAGCTGCAAGATCCTAGCCTACTTCCGACCACCAGACGAGGCCGTCCAGTGGCTGGAGTTTCAGCGTGACCGCATCCTGCTGCGTGATCTGACCGAGGAAACCGTCGGCGAATGGTCGTTGAACGACCCAGGGGGGCGGGCCTTTGACCGAAGGCGACAGGTCATCGAGGGCATCTTCACGCAGGTGAGGGGATTCGGCGAGTTGATACGCATCAATGTCCAGGACGGTGTCCGCTGTTTCTTCCGCAACGGAGATATTGCCCACATCCGTCCATCAGGCAACGCGCCCCAGCTGCGTATTTATGCCCATTCCCGCACCCAGGCGCGGGCGGATGAGATCGCCGCAATGGCCGTGTCGGAACCCGACGGAATGTTGCGTGACCTGCAAGGGTTCATCGAATCCGATACCAAGGATTGACTCTATATCCCTGGTTGTGGAGCGGTGTGAACAACAAAAACGCAAAGGACACAAGGCAAAGCATCTTCGATGCAAGCGGGTGGGGCACGGAAAATTGTGGGCGGATAATACCCTTGGTTACAATCCATACCCGCCAGCAGCTTGCCGTTGCCAACCCCATCTACCGAGATGGTGATCCCGCATACCCTAACCTGGACCACCCAGGTCCTGATCTCCGAGGAAATCGCTGCTTTTCAGCAGTTCTTCCGAGGGAATGGCGACAGCTAAGCGACTCGGTTCGACTACAAGGAAGTCGGCCCCCAGTTGTTGATGCAGGCGTTCCGCAGCGCATCGTCAGCAGGCACAGGAATACGGGTTGGCGCGGCGCACCGATCTGTTAGTGCATGGGATAGCAACAGGGATGGCAAGTGGTGGGGACCTGCACGACTCACGGCTCATCCCTGCACGGCGATGGGTAAATTGTCGTTCGCCGTCCCTGGACTGACTGGGTCCCGGCATCCCAGCCGGGACGACGGATGGTGGGAGTGGACGCTATGCGAAGGGGTCGATAACATGCTAAATATCGACAGCCCCTAGGTTCCCACCTTCCCCATCACGATGAAGCTTTTGACGAAGGGAGCGGCCATGCGGGGGTCCTTTATCATGCTCTTGTAGTCCCCGACCTTGAACTTGAGCTTGCCGGTGGTATAGGCTATACCTAGACTTCCCATACTGACACCCTTCTCAATCCACTTGACCCAGTTTTCCTGGTCGGCGCGCAAGTCCCAGTTCGGGGACTCGCCTCTCCAGCTACCGGCGCTTGTGCACTCACCTTTCTCTACCTTCAGGAAACCGCGAGGGTTGTCTTCACCTTTGAAGCCGTAGCAGATAACGGAGTCGAGGCCGATCTCGGCGAGTTTGGCCTTGATTTCTGGCTCGGCGTTCCAGGCGTCCTTGAATTTCTTCATCCACTCATCGGAAAAAAGTTCAGCCATTGTCGTTGGTCCTCCAGAGGATCTTCTTAAGAATGGCCGCCGCTCAGTGCGAGGCCCGGCGACGAGTTAAGCAGTTTCAGGTTCTGATGGCGGGTTCCCGCCTCCAGATTTCCGATTCTAACAGGATGACGTAAAAAACGTATCCTGGACTCTTAGTTCAAGAGAGGGTGTGTGTATAAATTAGCCACTAGCTACCAGCGGCGTGTTGATATTTAAGCCAAACAGATCAGGATTGAGGCATTCATCACAAACGCGAGGCAATACCCATCCAGCTTAATTAGCGCGTGGCGACACGCTGGAACTGTTTGACACGATTGAAAAAGCGCTCAACAAGATTACGAGCTCTGTAAACCTGGGAATCGAACTCGCGTGGGTGTCGACTGGTTAGCGTGAGGAGGAATTACCGCATGCACTCCATGCTGTGGACCATCTCGCTCAAGGCCCATGAATTGTAGGCTTTGTCGGCTACCACCTTTTTAGCCTCATGGCCAGCCAGTAACGGCTCGGCCTGGATCACAGCGTGGGCATTTCCGGTACTGAGCGGACACCGAACCAGATTCTCAAGCCCATCGACGAGGGGCATGAAGCTTGGTAGTCAACCCACCACGGGAGCGGCTGATCGCCTGGGCACCGTTTTTGTGGGTGCGCCGGCCGCGTGCCGATGGACCCCGATCACTGTACTATCAATGAAAACTTCTTCCGCGACGGAGCCCCGCCTGTCGCAAGCAGAGCAGACGGATACCTATCGATATTTGGATCGCAAAATGGAAAACTACACCGAATGTTATGTTATCGGTGCTTAGGCGCTACCGTACTCGCTACACAGCTAGTAACCGGCGACTAGCGTGTGCCGGGCAGGTACTAACGAGAAAACTAAGAATTACGCGAATCGGCGCGAAAACGGATTCGTGCGGATTCACGCGATTTATAGTTTTCCTCTTCTCTCCGCGGGGGCACACCCCTACAAAAAGCCGTTGTGGCTTGGCGGTTTAGACGATCACCTATACTCCAATTTGATGTCTGCCGGTGCCAAGCGTTCCGTCTCCTGTTCCAGCTCCAAGCGGGTCTGCGGGTGTTGGGACAGCCAGCCCTCGGGAAAGGTGAGCCTGAGTCGTTCGCCGTCCAGGTTGAGCATGGGGCAAGGCTTGGTGGTCGGGGAACGTCCTCGATGCAGCAAGACTGCTAGGCGCAGGATGATGCACAGGCGGCGTGAATTGTCGCGCACCAACGTGGGCAGGGCGAGAAACTCCTGACTCGGGAATTTCCGGCGATGGCCGAGCACCAAGGCTGCCAGGATATTTTGTTCCTGCCGGGTAAAACCGGACAGGTCCGCATTGCGCAGCAGGTAGGCACCGTGCTTTTGGTAGTGGCTATGGCCGATCATGAGTCCGACCTCGTGCAGGCGGGCCGCCCAGCCTAGCATGTTCAAGTGGTCGGAACTCGTGAGCCCCCAAGATTGAGCGAGCTGGCCGTAGAACGCGATCGCGGTGGTCTTGATGCGATCAGCATACTCTTCGTCCACACCGAACCGCTGACACAGCTTGCTCACGGTGCGTTGGCGCACGTCTTCATGCCGTATCCGCCCCATCATCTCGTAGATAAGGCCCTCACGCAGGGCCTCCTGTGAGATTTGCATGTGCTCTATCCCTAAGGTCGTGAACAGGGCACGCAGCACGGCCACCCCGCCGGCGAACACCGGCTTGCGTTGTTCGGACAGGCCCTTGAGCTCGATGGCACCACAGTTGCCGAATCCGATCAGAGTGTCCCGCAGCCGGTCCAGGGCCCCCGCGGAGATGCCGTCCGGAGACCAGCCCCGAGCCTCTACCACCCTGGCGATCGCCCGGATGGTACCGGAGCTGCCTACCACCTGTTTCCAGTCGGCATGGCGAAACTGCTCACGAATCGGGCGGATTTCCAAGGCCCCCGCGAGCTCGGCCTGATCCATATGGTCGGCGGATAGCCTGCCGTCGGGAAACCCTTCACGCGACATGCTTACACACCCCATTTGCAAGCTTTCGCGCAGGCGTGGGGTAACGCCTTCCCCGACGATCAGCTCGGTGCTGCCGCCGCCGATATCCACCACCAGCCGCCGCCCGGCACCGACGGCCAGACCATTGGCTACGCCCAGGTAGATCAGCCGCGCCTCCTCACGCCCGGCGATCACGTTGATCGCGTGCCCCAGGGCCTGCTCCGCCTGTTCGAGAAAGCCGAACGCTGGATCTACTTGGCGCAGGGTGTTGGTACCCACGGCGCGGACGCTGTCCGGCGGCATTTCGCGCAGGCGCTGGCCGAAGCGTCCCAGGCAGGCCAAGGCCCGATCGACCATCGCGGGCAGCAGCTGTTTGGCGTCCGTAAGCCCCTCGCCTAGGCGCACCATCTCCTTAAGGCGGTCGATGACCTGGAGGTCGCCGTCGGCGACACGGGCGACGATCATATGAAAACTGTTGGAGCCCAGATCAACGGCCGCCACTGTGTCCGGCGAGGATGCATCCGTACTGGAGGAAGGCCAAGAAGCCATAAGCTGTTCTCGATTCGAAAGGCCGCAGCATAGTACCAGAATTGGCCCTCATCCATCGCCTTTGCCGTAGGACTTCCAAGGCGGCAACCGAATGATAATCAGTGACCCGAGCAGGACTCCGACTCTTGCGCCTTCCTTATCTCTCCTTTCTGGGCCCCGCCAGTGGTGGCGATGCCGACGGCGCGAAACGTCTCGTGGATGCTTTGATGCAGTTGGCTGGTAACCGCGGGCCAGATACTCTAGGGAATCCAGATAGCAGCGCAAGACCAAGGTGAGGGCGTTGCCTCCGAAGTCCTCGAAGGTGGTGAGGGACCTCGGGTCTCTAAAGGACATGTTCGTTCTCCATGACGACCTAGCGCAAGCGATCCAGGGCTTGCAGGATGTCGTCCGCGTAGTCCATCCTCACTACGATGACAATGTGGTTCATCCGGTCGGACAGGACCCAGTTGAACAGATGCCCGGTGATGGGTGTTTTGTTGAGGACCAACAGTTCTTTTTGGTCCCAGCTGCGCACAATGGTGGCGCGGATCCAGATCTGGGAGACGACGCCGGCGGTGTCCACGATGGTAACGATATCATCCACCCAGACTAGCCGCTCGCCAGCCAAGCCTAGGGTTAACTACTGCCGACTCAAGGTCAGCCAGATCACCGTAAGTCCAAGCATGAGCCAGACCCTAGCCGCCAGAGAATGCATGAGGGTACCGGCCGTATGAACATAGCAGCAGTTGATGCAGCTCTAGGGTTGGCTGCGAGATAGGCTCTGAGGACACTCCACCATGACGACGAGCAGGTCGATCCGTTCCAGGCTGTCGGCATAGGTCGCATGCTGATAGCTACGCACGGCGTAGACCACTAGGAATCTCTCATTGCTCTTCCTTTGTGGGTACTTTGAAAATAGGTATGTTCGCCGAATCAAGGGGCTCTAATCCATTAATTATTCAGACGTGCCGTTGACGAGAACCGTATTTTTCAAGCTGCCTTTTGTGTCAAAATCACTTTGACACAAAGGTCGTAAACAGGCTCTAAAGTCCGCCCGCAAGGCGGCGAATACATGAGGTTAAGCAATGCTCGACACCTTAAATATAAAGGAAAGAAAGTGAATAAAAGAACACGCGTCCTGATCACAATTGCCTTCGGTATCACCCTGATATCTCCAGGTTTCGCCGAGACCGGGAGGGATGCGAACCTAGAGGAGGCAAAGGGCATCATCAAGGCCTTCTCCTCCGGCTTGAAGGCCGAGCTTCAGGCCGCACTCAACGCCAGCAGTCTGGCCAATGCCATCCAGATCTGTAAGGAAAGGGCACCAGCTATCGCCGCGGATTATTCCTCCCGGACCGGCTGGAATGTAGGGCGCACCAGCCTGAGGCTAAGGAACCCCGCAGCGAATGCGCCGGACGCCTGGGAGAAACAAGTCCTGCTCAAGTTCGAGGAACGTAAATCGGGCGGCGAGGGCATCGAGACCATTGCCTTCGCCGAGGTAACCCAAGCGGATGGGGAAAAACGATTCAGATACATGCAGGCGATCCCCACCGGCGCGCTTTGCCTCGTCTGCCATGGTGAGTCCCTCGCCCCCGCTGTCGGCACGGCGCTTGACAAGGCCTACCCGCAAGACCAAGCAAGGGACTTTTCCCTTGGGGACATCCGGGGTTCCTTCACCTTATCTAAGCCCCTCTGAGCGTTGGTGTGTGTCTGCATCGCCTCGGTGAAGCGTTTGGCAGCCTTGGGTTGATCACCATCAGGTCCAGCCCGGCATCATTCAGGGCTGCAGACCCGGCTCACCTGAGTCTTTCGCAGGGTTCGGATCAGGGCCAGATGGGCGGTGTTCTTGATCTCATGGGGTATCTGATTCGCCCCTCGCGGTTGATCGCCATGGTCATCGATTCCGGCGCTCTTTATATTCCGGTTTTCCAGATAGCTTGAATCGGTTAGGCTCGTGATCCGGTTCCGACCCTGAATCTGCGCCGACACACCTTGTGCATGCAGGCTCACGAGCTTAGCTCCCGGCCTCGGATACTCTTCGGTATCGGCGAGGAGGGCGGGAGCTAATCTACGGACAGGTTCAAAGCTTCAGAAGAGGACGGCTTCCCCAGGTCCTCGCCATCGCTTCCCTTTATACCTGATCCTTGTTTTTCCCTCGGAAACGGAACCTACAAGGGTGGACGTAGGATGCGGTGAGCGTGGTGGTTCCGAACTTGCTGGCCGGTGCACCTCCTCCCTGCCTTTCGTGGTTAATAGATACTTTCCCAGGCAACACTAAAGGTATGTTGCTTTACGATGCCAAAGGCTTGCTCTACAGGACATTGGCTGCTTGCCTGTCCCTGCGCGCGGGCACGGGCACGGGCAGCAGGAATGCGAGTATCCCGAGTAGCAGGGTTACGCCCAGCAGGAACAGGTGCAGATTCACTGCCCCTGCCAGGGCTGCACCCGTGTCGATGCCTAATGGCAACAGGGCTGTTATCACCGCCAGCTCATAGCTGCCGCTACCGGCAATGCCGTGGAAGGGGAGGACGCTGGACAGCTCCGCCCCCGTGACCCCGAGCAGGATCTCCCAAGGTTCCGCTTCCAGGAAATACCGCAGCACCAGCGCGAAGGCGAGGAGCTTGCTGATCCAGATGAGCGCCGTCCACAGGTAAATACGCAGTGCCTTTGGAGCGGATGCCGGAGCGGCGTCGCTCATCAGGCAGAACACCTTTCCGAGTCGGCCCTGGCCACTCGGCTGGCGGCGGCCTAGCCGGCCTATGATCGGCAGCAGCAGCCACAGTAGCACGGCCAGGGACCAGAGCCAGGTCGGGTAGCGAAACGCGAGAATGAGGATGCCCATCAGACCCAGGAAATGCAGATCCAGTAGTCGAATCCAGATCAGGGACGCGGCGGCGGTGAGGAAGCCGTAACCAAAGTAGCGTTCCATGAGCCATGGAAAGAACAGTTCTCCCGCCCGCATTGGCAACAGATTGTTGGCCGTGGTGTGCAAGACCGAGAGTCTCAGTACGACAGGGAAGCGTCCCCGGAGCCGCGGCCGAAAGTAGTCATGAATTCTTATCCCACGCAGGCAATAGCTCAAGACCGTAAGCGTGACCGGGGGCAGCAGCTCAACCGGGGTCAGTGCCTGCCAAGGGGTTAGTATGGGCCCCCAACCCAGTGTGAGCGCCACGCTGGCGACCACTATGGCTAGCAGGATGCCGCCGAGACCCCAGTCCCTGGCCCGTCCGATCCAGGGTTCGGAATCCCGAAATATCCGTGGTGTCACGCCTGGAAACAATTAGTCTACCGGATAGATTGGAGCAACCGGGTGATCTTCCTATACTCACTCGGCAGGTAGTTTATCGCCTCACTCCAGGGGGCAGGTCTGCTGTCTAATGCCATGCAGAACCCGGACATATCGCTGGATGAAATTGCCCGTGTAGAAGAGTGGCTCGATACTGTCTAGTATAAGGAGACATACATGATTGCAGTCATTTTTGAAGTATATCCGAATATCAAGGTCCTTATCCTCTAGCACCTAGAGGTACGATTAGGTACGATTAAGGCGACTAGGTCCTGTTGACATGTAGGAAAGTCCACACAGCGGACCCTGCAATAATCAGATAGTTAGCGTAGGGTCCGCTGTGCGGACCACTTGGGTTGTAGCCATTTAATACATAGAAAAAAAGTTATTTAGAATAAATAGATTCAGCCCGATTCTCGTTCATTTGCGGCAAAAGAGAATTCCCAGCGCAGGAACTGAACCGATGTTATTGGTATTTCGGTACTGCTGTACTAGCGACTCATCTATAATGCCTCGCAACCATGAAAGAGTATCTGCAGATGGATTAAATGATCTGATTATTTTCCCATGCTCAACCATGCCCCTTATTGCGTGACGCTGGAGCACAGGAGCCAATTCCGGCGATGTGGCTTGCTACCTGTCTGTGCGTTCTTGCGTGCAGATATGTGTTCGCTACACCATCTTACCCTTTGCGTCCTTTGCGCCGTCGCGACGGATAAATCGGCGGCTCCCCCGGCGGGCGGGTCTTGAACCTACGGTGTACCCAGAAATACTGCGCCGGCGTGGTTCGGATGCGGGCCTCGATGGTCCGGTTCATTAGGGCCGTGTCCGCCGCCTGATCGTCCGTAGGAAAGGGCTCCAAAGGTGGGTCGAATGTCAGCTCTAGGCCGCGGCCCCAGGGCAGATAGCGGGTGTGGATCGGGATCACTTGGGCTTTGCTGAGGCGTGCGAATCGGTTCAGCATGGGAACCGTGGCGGTAGGTGTACCGCAAAAGGGTACGAAGATACCGCGGCGGCCCGGATCCTGATCGGGCAGATAGAACAAGGGGGTGCCCTTGTAGATCTCTCGTACCATCCGCCGCAGGTTGTCGCTGCGCTCTACTGAGACTGTACCGAAACGCGAACGGCCCCGGTGCATCTGATCGTCGATAACTGGGTTGCGGATCTTTTGGTACATGTACATTCCGGGGCGAACCAAAGCAGCAGAGGCGACACCGCCCAGCTCCAATCCCACGAAGTGGGGCACCATGACGATGAGGTTGCGCCCATTTCGGAGCGGCCCATCGACCCGTTCTCGGTGCCGGAACTTGACGATCCGCCCCAGCCTGCGTCGGGAGCTTACCCACACTAATCCCTGGGTGCAGGCAGCGACCCCCAGGTAGCCGAAGTGCAAGGCTGTAAGCTTTCTCTGCGCCCGGTCTGTCAGGTCTGGAAAACAGCGCGCGAGGTTGCGCAAAGCCACGCGCCGACGGGTACCCGCGAGGAAATATCCCAAATACCCGATTCCCATCCCTAAGGCCCAGAGCAGGGGAAACGGCAGGAGCCCGATGAGACAACAGGCCCCCACCAGCAGCCAGCTGGGCCAGTGGCGGGGGTAGAGGAGGCGTCGGTCCAAAATTAGGTGCTCTGCTGGTACAGATGCGCTCAATTACCGATAACATATGGATAGATCTGTAGTGGGTTTTAGTTTTAACTACGAATCCCACACATCAACGGCAATCGCCCCCATGGGCGCAAATAACCCAATTCGCGCGGATTCGCGTGATTCGGAGTTTGACCCGCAGACCTTGCCATGGTTGCGTTGAAGTCGTCAATACAGGTTATTTCCATATGTTGTGTGCGGGTGTATTAGATCGTGTTGACATTTACGACTGCTATATTAATTTTACAAATAACACGACCTAATGCTTGATCGTGAAGAAGATGTCGCCGCCTTGGGCGTCGCCGGTCTCGGCCTGTAACTCAATCCAGTCGTTGAGATCATAGTGCAGCTTGAGCTTATCGGACTCGTTGCCCAGGCTGTAGTCATACTCCGCGAATATCTTGGGCGCGATATAGGTGCCCAAGGAGATGGATTGGTCCGGTTGCCCCTCACCACCGCGCTTGGGGGGAATGCCGGTCAGCAGGTATTTGGTGACTTCCGACTGGGACAGACCGGGATCGGTCGCGGAGAAAAAGGTTAGCTTCGGATTCCTGATGGTACCGAATACCCGCAGCCCGGCGCTGATGTCCCCGCCTTCGCGCTGGGCCGTGAGTATCAGATGCGGATTGTCGATGGGCGATTTGGCGTAGCTCAGGAACCCTTGCTCAATAGTGAGCGGGGTACCGATGTCCGCACTCAGGGGCCCAACGACGGAGATGCGGTAGGTGCCTTCGACGACCTCCAATTGGCCATCTCCCAGGAGGTCTTTTCCCGGTTTCTGGAGAACGGCCAGCTCACCCTTTATGGCACCTTCCAGACCAAAGGCATCGACGGTTACCTGATCGCCCAGCACCAGCCGCAGGTCCATACTCGTGGCGTAACGGGACTGCTCCTCCTGCTCCTGCATCTCGGAGAGGATAACCACGTTCAACGATGGTGAAACCGCACCTGCGGGTAGGGTGCGGGGCCGGATGCGGGCCTCAGGCACTGTTACTGTACCGGTCAGCTTGGTTCCCGTCGGCCCGATCTCGACCTGGAGGTCAGGCGTGGCCAGGACGAAATACTCCTTGGAATCTGCGAGCGTGAGCTGCTTACCCTTGGTGCCAATATGGGTAATCAGGCCCGCGGTGCCCAGCCGGGTGCTGCCCTTGAGTTCTAGACGGCCCTTGCCGGCCTTGAGGCCGGCGCGGTAGTCGATGCGGCCGAGCCCCTTGGGCTGGACGTCGAATGTCAGATCCGTGACCTTGAGGCCGATGAGGGGCACCTGGAGCCCGCCGCCTGCTACCCTGGCAGAACCGCTGAGCGCTGGCTTGGCGAGGGTTCCCCCGAGCTTGAAATCTGCGTTCAGATTGCCGGTCACATGCGTGATGTCCGGGACCAGGTGCGAGATGAGGCCCAAATCCTTGATCCGCGCCTGCACGTTCCCTCGCAGGGGTTGCTGCTGTACCGGTTGTGCGAGGCTCCAGCCGGGCAGGGAGGCAGCAGCGGACAACTGGCCTAGGCCTCTCAGGGGGACCGCGAGCTTGGCCTGTAGCCCCCCCCTACCCGTATCGACGGCGAGATTTGCAGAGGTGAAGTTCAGCAGCTCAGAGTATGCCTCGTCCTTGCCGTGCAGGGTGCCGAGCACCCCCTTGGCTATCTGCACCCTGGCGTTGCCGGTGAGTATCTCGCTCGCCGCCTGGAAATCTGCCTTGGCTCTGGCCTCGCCTGCCAAGACCAAGTCTTCGGGAATGAACCCCTTGAACAGATCGAAGGTCAGGAGGTCCAGATCAAGCACCACCTCCCGGCGCTCTGCCTCCGGTTGCGTGAAGCGCACGCAGCCCCCTGAGCCGGCTTCCTCGCGAATGCAGACTGGACCCGCACTGATCTGGGTCCCGGCTAGGGTGATGGGAGCGGCCTGCTGCAACCACCAGTTGCCGAATTTCCGGGTGCGGAGCTCCATTTCTTCTAACCGGCCCGCGTAGGCATTGTTGCCTTTCAGGCGGCCGGTGGCCTTGAGGTCCAGATCCAAGGGCGCACCGGTGATCTGTGCGGACAGGTAGTGCGTGCCCATGTCGCCGCTGCCCTGAATGTGTAGTCTGTCGAAAGCCATCCCACCCGCTATCAGGTTCTGTCCGGTGAGGTCAATCTTCAGTGGACCGCCCGGTGCCAAATCGACCTGGGCGGTGCCTTTCAGGCTCCGGATGTTCTGCCCTGCCACGGCGACATCAGCAGCAGCCAGATCGAGCTTCACCGCCGGGGCCGCGAGGGTGCCGGTTGCGGTCCCATCCACCTGTATGCGGCCCTGGGCGTCGGGCAGCAGACTCTTGAGATCCGGCGAACTGATGTTTACCGTTAGGTCCAGTCGCTTGCCCACCGAGCCGGCGGCATGCAGGTGGCTAGGACCCGATGCGATGCGCAGCGCGTCGACCCTAAGCTCGGTACCCTGTATTTGTATCTTGGCCACGGCGTCTACCGGATAGCCCCGCAGCTTGCCGGTGAGGGAGGCTACTTGGACGCTGAGCTCGGGACCCCCGTCCGCCAGCTTACCTGTACTCAAGATGCGCCCGCCCAAAACGCCACTCCACTCGGGCCATTGCCGACCAGGATCCAGGTCCGCGACTGTGAGCTCCGCGTCCCAGGTCACCACTGGGTCCCAGGTCACATCTGCCATGGCTTGGAGATATCCACCCAAGGTGTCCAGACGCAAGCCCTGGATCCGGGTGCCCTTGAAGTTGCCGTGGCCCCTGAACGCGAGAGTCGCTGTGGGCAGGGTCTCGCTCTTGATCTTGACTTCCAGGTCGTATCCGAAGGTATCCGGGTTGCCCTCGCTGGTCAGTTTGAGCCTGACCCGTGCCGGCAGTTGCGGCCACTGGATGCCGGGATTGAGCTCGTCCGCGACCAAGTTGAATGCCCAACTCGGCTTCGGCGACCAAGTGACCTGGCCCTCGGTCTCGATCATTCCGTCCAGGGTGTCGATCCGCAGCTTGTCGATCTGTGCGGTCTCCCGATTGCCTGTCCCCATCAGTCGCAGCTTTGCCGCGGGGAGATCTCGGCCCCGGACCTCGGAGGAAATGCGGTAGTCGAATGCATCCAGGGTTCCACGGGCTAGGAGCATGCCCTGTCTGGATTCGGCAACAGGTTCTCCGGTCAGGGGCCAGCGTAGTCCCTCCCAAGCGGCCTGTAGATCGACCTTGCCCGGGGGGTCCGAGAGGTCCAATTCCCCACTGGCGGTGAACTGGGCACCGGATTTGTGCTCGGTCAGCTTGAGATCCGCGATGTCGATAACTCCGTCCCGCCAACCGATGTCTAATGTAGCCTGAAGGCGTCCGAAATCGGGCAAATCCGGGACCGCGCCGACCAGGTTTCCCTGTATCCGGGCGTCGGCGAGGTGGCCGTTGGTGGTTAGGGTTCCGCTCAGCTCCAGCGCCGGCAGATCGGTCCGGAGTGCGTGTAGATCGACCCCTCGGATGCGCACCTTACCCGCCCAGCGAAGTCGATCCAGGATCCCTGGAACCAGGGCTTGGACCTCGGCCTGTGCCGATCCCGTCAGCGCGTGTTTCACCTGTAGCATCTCGAGGTCACCACTGATCGTCACCGTGCCGGCCAGCGCCAATGCTGGCTCCCGGGTCAGATTCCAGGTCAGTCCCAGCGCTAGCGGATAGTCGCCGGTCAGGTCCACCTCGCCCTGGGCGCCAGCCTGCAGTTGCAGCTCCGGAAGGGCGAGGGTCAGCCCCTTCAAGGTAACCTGGGTGCCCGACCAATGTGCGGCCAGCTCAATCCGGTCGATGCGAAAGCGGGTGTCCTTATCCAGGGTGCCGATGCTCAGCCGTCCAACCAAAGCCTGCTCCAGATCCAGCTCGAACCCTTGGAGCAGGTGGATCTCCGGCAGCTTGACAGGACCGGGCGCCGGTTCTTCGTCCTTGGAAGGGGTGATCGCGATGTCCAATTCACGTGTGCTGAGCTCGGAGATCCGGAGGGTGCGGGTAGTCAGGGCTGCCAGGGGATTCCAACGCAGATCCAGGTTGCTGAACCTCAGAGCCACACCGGGGACCTGAATGCTCAGGTCCTTGATGTGCAGAGCACCGAGGATGCGGCCCTCAGCTTGCCTCACCTGGAACAGGTCTGGTGCCAACTCTTCCACCAGGGAGAGGGTAACCCGCAACCCGCTCTGGGTGCCCAATACCCAGAAGACTATAAGCAGGAACAGCAGAAGCGTCTGCAACAGGAGCGTAAATGGGACTCGTAGGACCCGGAAGACCCGGCGACCGGATTCTGCCGCAACTGGAGGTGACGCCTCCGGCGGGTCGGCGGCCTGATTGGTTGTCTGAGTGGTATCCGGATCCTGGGTAGTCTCGTTCATGGGTCCGGACTGAGGGCCGTTGACAGTTATCCGTCATGCGTCATCACGTAACCGGAGTATCGCCAGTTTAGAAAGTCCAACCGATACAGCAATGGTCTCGATGACTCTACCCTATTGTAGTACAGAGATCTGACGAGGGTTTTATTTCTTCCTCGCGTCTCTCCGCAACTCCTTTCCTCCAATCCTGCCTGTCGGGCATCCTTGATCATGTCCCACTCAGAACGGGTATAATCGGTGTGCTCGTCGGACCTTCTGCGCCCCTTTTCATCCATTCTCAGATAATCGAATTTTTCCTTTAGCGCCCCGGTACCGGGGCGGCGAGTTCGTCTGGGATCTCGTTGGTCTTGAAGGCATAGACCCACTGATCCAGGTCATCCCAGATCACGTCCGTAAAGCGTTTCAGGGGGGTCAGATAGTACCCGGGAAAGATATTGGTATCACCGATGCGAATCTGGTCGCCGACTAGGAATTTTTTCAAGGCCACAGGATTGTGGGTGTGGAACCCCGTGAACTCGGTCTTGCCGTAGTAGATGTAGTCATCACCATCCCAGCTGACCTCGAAATAGAGGAGGCTGATGGAGTATACCTTCTTGAGATTGATGTAGAACTCGCCCAGCTTCAAGGTCTCGACCATGGCCCGTGCCGTAGGCCAAGCGCCGAGATATTGCACCTCGACGATGATTCGCTCGCCGTTGTTGGTTTTAGCCAGGAGATCCACGCGATTGTTATGGTTCACAGCTGTTGCTGCGGCTGCTCTAGCTTTCCAGCAGATCAAGGATGGCCACCAGTCGTCCGAACAGGGCAGTTCTGACCAGAAATCCGAAGGTGTTTAGAAACCGTGATTTACGGGCACCGTCCTGAGAAATCCCATGGATGGAACTTCGACCACCTTGGTTGCGGTATAAAGGCGGGCCAATGAGACGGGGCTGCCTCGTTCATAGGTCCGGCCCGATCACGATATGGAGGCGGGCCGGGCTGCCATCCTTGGTCAGAGCGAAAGCCGCGTCCAGGCGAATCTGCCCGAGGGGCGAGCGCCAACGGATCCCGAGGCCGGCACCGACCTCCACCTGGCGGGTGAAATCCGGGTCGAAGGCATTGCCAAAATCCGTGAAGATGGCTCCACTCCAGTTGCCCTTGATGCGGCGCTCGAGCTCCAAACTCCCCACTGCCAGGTAGCGCCCGCCAATGGCCTCGTTGGTAGCGAGGTCGCCGGGACCCAGCACATCCAGGGCCCAGCCGCGGATGCTGTTGTCACCGCCGGCGAAGTAGCGGCGGCTAGCGGGCAGGTTGAAGACACTGTTGGTCCAGGTTACCCCCAGATCCGAGCGGGCGATGAAACGGTAATTATCGAGAAAACTCTTTATCCACTTGACACGTGCACTCCCGCTCAGGTAAGAGGCGGGGGAAATCAGCCCCTGGGTAGTGCCGAGGAGAGCGAATTTGATCCGATAGCCAGTGGTGGTGTAAACGGGGTCGTCGGTGACCGTCTTGGACCAAGTGATGTTGGGTACCAGATCGTTGACCAACTCAGCAGCGTCCGCAGCGACCTCGAATTGTTCCCGCCGGTAGTCGATACCGGCGGTCCGCCGCCAGCCATCCAGAGTGACCACTGAGTGGGCGATTTGCAGGGTCTGGGTGTTCCCCTTCCGGCCTGCGACGTTGTAGGAGCGTAGGTCGGGGCGGATGGTGATGTAGTCGCGTAGGGGATTTCCGATAGGAATCCGGTAATCACCTTTCACCCTCTGAAACGGTTGCGAAATATTGGTTCCCAGCTTGAGAGTGTGACCCCACCGGGTCAGGTAACGGCGGCGCCACTCCAGGGTTACGCGAGGACCCACGTCGGTGGCGTAACCGAAACCGAGGCGGTGCTTGTTGGCCTTGTTGGGGGTAGCGATCACCTCAATGGGGATGGTCCGGTCCTCCTCGGCTTTTCCCTTGCGCGGGACGATCTCTACCCGTTCGTAGTACTCCGTCCCAAGCAGGTTGCCCTGGAGGGTCAGCAGCTTCTCCGGGTCGTAGTGGGTTCCGGGTTGGAAGCCGACGAACCGCGCGAGATGACGGTCGTCGAGTAGATCCTGGGTGAAACTCACGTTGCCCAGGTAGTAACGGGGACCGGTCTCGAGGTGGAACTGGATGGTGGCCTCGTAGTTGTCCAGGTCGATCAGGGCCCGATTGAGGGTCAGCTTATAATCCAAATAGCCGTTCTGGGCGGCCAAACCGCGGATATGATCACCGGCCTTGTCGTACTCCGAATGCAGCAGCACATGCCCTGGTTGCATGGGAAATTCTTCAGGGAAAATCGGATCCTCGGCACCTGGACCCGTGATGCGGTAGTCGACGGATTCCTTCGCCGGGCCGATCCGAACGGGCTCACCCGGAACCACCTGGTAACGGACTACCCAGACCCCACCTTCGGCCTCTGGTTTGGTCAAGGCACCCCTACCGTCACCGTTCACCACCTTTGCCCGGTAGAGACCGAATGGTGCCAATGCCTTGCGGATCTGATCGGGGGCCCGTCGATGCAGGGCCTTGAGCCGTGCCACCGAGAGATCCTTGTCCTTGTGCTCCTGATAGATCCCGAGCAGTGCCATCACGTTTTTCTCGTATTTCTTGTACTCACCGGTCAGCCCCTCGACCTGCACTTCGAGCTTGAACGCCTGCACCCCCTGAGTCATGGAGAAGAGTAAGAGGGCGGGTAGGAGTCGCAGAGCCGAACGCATTAATGAAACCTTGAAGCATAATTACGGCAGTGCCGAAGCACCGATAACATCGGTCCTGCCGTCGAGAATTACTTTTTTTCCGCTTTATTAAGAGGTTACTTTGGGGTATAGTGGCAAATTTACCCCAGTACCCGGAATCGGAAATGCTCGACCTGGGTGTTAGGTTGACCGGAGGCTATTTGCTTGCCGCCGCTTCGGATTGGGCCACGCATCCGTCTTAAACACAAGCGTTGTGGTCAGAGGAAAACGCTGTCGCCGCAGTGTGAACGAAACCCGGCCTCCAGGTCCCCAACCACCGCTGGTGGTAACGCACGCGACTGGGATCTGAATCGGACCGCACCGCTTAAGAGGGTGTACTCCGAAGCAGTTCGGAATCCATAAAGAGCCCTGATCGTGAATCCTCTTTCGTGCATACCTCCGTTCTCTTGTGGATACCTTATGTGCCCTGTTTGTCATGCTGACCACCAGTAATAAGGCCAAGTTCGTATCAACGAAAGCACTCGCCATTAAAGATTACTGCCTTTTAGGATTCCTTCCCGCGTGAATTAATTCGGATAAGATTTTCCGCAATACTAGAATCTCCTCACGCAGGACCTGCTCCTCTACCCTAATGGACGAGGTGTCCTCATGGACGGCCTGTTCGCTGTGCTCCTGGTTGTGCCCCAGGGTGTGCATGGATTGATGGTATCGACTAATGATGCCGACAAACAGGTTGAACATGGTGAAGGTGGTCACCAGGATGGAGGGATGAAGAACAGCCAAGCGTAGGGGTACTCGACCATCACTGGCCGCACGATGCCCATGGATCAGCTTTCCAGTGTCATGATCTGGGACAGGGTATAGATGGAATCCCTGATGGTGCCGAACCACCCTGGGGATTTGCTACCGAACAGGCTGGTAGCCATGACCTCGAAGACATAGAACAATCGGAGCCGCGGCACCGTGGGAATCGGCAGCACCCGCAAGGCACACAGAACTGCGAGCGGACTGCTGGCGGGGATCAGGGTGATCCCCACGACCACGACCCACGAAATCGGAGACGTTCCAAGGAACGTGAAAGAAGCCCAGACACTGGGTATAAAGCTTGAATCCGATCTCGACGACGAAAACGGCAAGGATGCCGCAATCAAGTAGACCCGGAAGTCTGCCGAGCCGTTCCATTGCCGACTGGGAGGTCTCTAGTCCGAGAATAACGGCGTTGAGCACAATGAGATCGACGATCAGGCCCTGGACCCGGTCAGACTCGATCCAGGTTCCCCGCGTCTGGAACAGATCGACTACCCCAGGCCGCACTGAGGCTTCGATCAACCGGCCACACTGACCGGTAAAGATCTCCTGAGCTGTACGGGCCTGCGCGGAGAGAGCCACGATCTTCGTCGGGTCTCCTCGGAATGCCGGTCAAGACGCTGGCCAGTCTCTTTAGATGCGCTGATCAAGACGCTAAGTCGTTTTCCCGGAACAGGTTCCAGGCCGACCCGACGGCTCGTCGTATCTCGATTTGGGTCATGATTCTTCACCTTTAGGGCAATCTATGCCGATTGCGACCGAGCAGCGTGGATCGTGGCGAAATATTCACGTGTGACGGGTATAGATAGCTCCCGATAGGGAGGGTTAGCCGACGGCTACGAAACGCGCCGCCCCGAACAATGGTGCCCGCTGCTCAAGGATGACCTTGACCGGCATGCGCTGCATCAGCGCGGTCATGGGGCCCTTGCCGAAAAATGCCGCAAGAAAGGGGCCCTGGCGCAGCAGATCAAGATTCTTGGGAGCAATGCCACCACCCAGATAGACACCTCCGACGGCCATATGCTTGAGGGCTAGGTTACCCGTCTCGCGACCATAGAAGTCCATGAATCGCTGCATGGTCTCCACACAGACGGGGCAGGACTCATCCGCAGCCGCGGCTGCGATAGCCGCCGGCTTGGCCTCGACTGTCACCCCCCCCACCGGATCCGAGCTGCCAGGGCCATGCCGTTCCCGCAAAAAATCGTAGATATCCGCAATCCCCACCCCCGAGACCACACGCTCCCAGCTTACATAGCCATAACGTCCTTGGAGCCTGAGCAACAGCGCCAATTCCCAGTCGTCACGGGGGGCAAAATCCGCGTGGCCGCCTTGGGTTGCGAATGGTCTGTGGTAGATCCCATCCCAGTATAGACCCGCTTCCCCCAGCCCGGTCCCGGCCGCCGCCACACAGGCATTGCCTCCCGGGTCCGGCTCACCCGGGTGGAGTACCTCGATGTCACCGGGACCCAGGGCGGCAATACCCCAAGCCATGGCCTCCAGGTCGTTGATCAGGCGCACCATGCGCAGACCCAGCGCCTGTTCCAGGTGACGGGCACTCGGGGCCCAAGAGAGGTTGGTGATCTCACTATGGTCGTCCTGGACCGGTCCGGCCACGGCCAAGGCCGCGGTCTCACAAACCCTGCCCGTCTCCGCAAAAAAGCGGGCGACTACCTCCTCCAGGGAGGCGAAATCACGGCTGGCATAGTGCCGCTCGTCGATCAGACGGACGCCGACGGTATCCGTCTCGGCAATTGCCAGGACGGTCTTAGTGCCGCCGATATCCCCCGCCAATATCTGCATGGCCTCAACTCCCAGCCCTAGACCATAGTGGATGCCGGACCCAGCACTCAAGCAAATTAGGTACTTGCCGATCAGGTTTGCAATAGGTCACAAATCATAGCAGGCACTTTACGTGCGGTGAATCGGTAATGTCTACTGTAGGGCCGTGCATATAAATTTCTTGTCGATCAATCAGCGGACCGAAGCGCCGCCCTACCTGTAGGTAGCCGGGGATACTAAGGTCATGCTTTCAGAAAGCTTCCACACATTCACCCGATTGCAATCGTTCGTCGGCAATGGTGCGACTGACACTCAACTTTGCCGTTCTTTCAGAATATCCTCGGTTCCGTCGGATGCTGGCATACTTGACTTGTAACGTGGGCTCGGGACTGTGCAACCAAGCGTGGAGAGTTGCAAAGATGTTCAAAAGTCTGAGTGACCACGAAAGCGACCTGTTCTATGGTTTTAGGCACCTCTAGCAAGAGGTGGATAAACTGTTCGGCTCCTGGACCTGGCCTTCTGGTATCCGGGCCCGTTGCGTGGGGCACTTATCCCTCCGTCAACGTCGAAAGGAACCAGCGACGCTGCCAACGTCTGTCTGTTCACCGCAGGCTCCGACACGAAGGTGTTGGATATTTCCATTCAACAGAACCTGTTCACCATAGCTGGTGGGCGCAAGATGGACACCCTGGGGAACATCAACTACTATCGCCGGGAACGCTTCAGCGGCCCCTTTTGGCGTGTGACCTCGTTGCCAGAGGACGCGGATCGCGGATCCAGAACGAGTCGATGCCCGCTACCTGAATGGGGTGTCACGCGTTTCGGTGCAGTGGTGTGGGGTCTCCAGGCTGCGCTGAATCCAGGTGAAGTGAATGGGAGAAACGCGAGCGATGACCAAGAAATCAACCCGGTAATCCCTAAACCCACACGGGTGCGGGAATCGAATACAAGCATTCTCGAGGACGCTGAGGGCATCACGCTGGAGGCGGATATGCAGCGTCTCCAGGGATCAGCTCTGGCTACAGGTGGACAGGAAATTCTTGCTTGTCGAGGGTGATGTCCATAGTTGCGAACTGGAAACTGAGCGTGTTTGACGCCAGCCTCAAGGGCGGTGTCTCCGACTGCATATACCGGAGTGCACCGAAGTACGCCCACGCAAGATTGAGGTGCGGGTTGCCTAAGTGCAGCAAGGGCGTAACCAGAATCTAACGATACAGGGAAGTCCGGGGCGGCTTCGATACTCCTGAAACCGGAGTAGGGTCTGCCGACATTTAGAAAGTCGACGCTGAGAACCATATAGTAATCAAACTGTTAGCGTAGGATCCACTGTGCGGATTACTCGGGTATTACGGCTATCTAACATCTGGAAACAGCCGGTTATAGTTAAATGTCAATAGCAACCTAGAAAACGGCGTCGCTTCTTCACCGTTACAATTCGGAAGTAAAATCGGCAGTCGCACGGCTTGTTTAGCCCCTTACTAAGCGCAGCGAGGGGGCCGGGGTGTCAGCAATAGCGGCGGCCAGTACCAAGCACTTACTTGTTCCGGGTCATCTGTTCCCTCCGTATTATCTTGCCGAGCGCGGACCCGAACACCGCGGTCCACCCAAATATACCCGTTGCACATGGGTTTTGTGGAAAGCGAGGTGCGTCGATCATGCCCGAGAGCAAGGTGCGACGGGATGGAATAGCCACACTCTATTGCAACGGTGAATCCGATAGGATTCACGGACATGCAGGGACTGTACGCTCTACACCAGAAGGCAGAGTACGGATAGCGCAGCCTTTCGGTGCAACACTGCTATCGGGATGCGAGCGGCATGCATCGCGGCGGAAAATCCATGTGTGACGAGTATGGAAGATTACTGCAGACACAGAGCTCTATACAGAGGCAAATCGAATTTTGATTATAATCGACCATTGGCACCCAGCGGCATGTCCGCTGGATTTGTCTCCAGGTGAGCTGCATCTGTGGAAAATCTGCATCGGATGCGAGGGGGTGCCGCTTGCACGGCTGTGGCCGCTATTGTCTCTACGGGAGGCCGAACGGGCTGCGAAACTGGGGTTCGACCACCACCGCGCGCGCTATGTACGCGCCCAGGCCGGGCTGCGTATGATCCTGTCCGGTTACCTTGGCATTGAACCCGAGGCGATTGGATTTCGATACGGGGAGGCGGGAAAACCCTTTCTCGAAGATACCTTCTCCTGCCTCGAATTCAGTCTGACGAACAGCGGTGATCTAGCCCTGGTAGCCCTTTCCCCAGGGGTACCGGTCGGTGTCGACTGCGAGCAGATACGGGACCGTTGGGATGTGGTTGCCATTGCTGACAGGATGTTCACCCCCGAGCAGACGGCTCGAGTCGCTAGCGCGGCTCCGGAAGATCGGCTGCGGCAGTTTCACATTGCCTGGACGGCCCTTGAGGCGGAGGTCAAAGCAGATGGCCGTGGTCTCCTCGGTCGTCACCGGCCGGCGCGTCACCGGCCGGCGGTGCAGGCTGCCCTGCGGATTGAGCACTGCGTACCCGAGCCAGGATTCGTCGCCGCCGTGGCGCGCGAACGGTTGCCGCCGGTGGGGGATTGGATCACCATGACCTTGGATGCTGGTTTATTATCCCGTCACCCATGAATCGTTTAGTGCCACACATATCGGGGCCGGCGTGTATAAGTCTCCATTCGATTGCATACTAGCGACTGTGCGCTGTGCTTTTGGGCTCACGGGCGGTCGTTGCCGTATCTTAAAGTGTTACCTATGAACCCAGGCACACCTCAACATGCACCGCTTCCCAACGGCTCAGATGTTGTGGGGTCCGGTATCACCCGGACTCTGGGATTTCGGCACCTTCGGCATCGTTTATCATGCTGAGGGATATATGCTTAAAGATCCAGTTACCGTCAAGGAATTTTTCCGCGGGATATTGCTGATCGCGTCGACACTGAGCAGGGAAAAAACGGTATCTCCTCTTCGTCATGAAGTAGGAGGAGGGGGAAGCACTGGAAACCGTCCTCAAGCGCGAACCGCGTTCTTTCGCACCGCCGGAGCAACGGTATGGCCAGTATGGAAAGTGGGCGGATATCTACGGCCTTGCCGCGACCCTGTTCTACGCGCTTATCGGCCGCAAGCCAAGACGATGCAGAGCCGGTACACGGACGGCTTCTTACGCGGCATTGATGGGGCCCTGGGGCCGAATTGCCTGGAACGTCCCCAATCCGTCGCCGAGTGGCGTTCGTCATTGGGCCTGGGGACCGGGATCGCGGAGTACGACTGATCCGCCCGAGACACGGTATCAGAAGCAACCATCATCATGCTGAAGCCGGGGCCCGACCGGCACCAGCAAACGGAGTCGGCGGATTTACCTGCGGTTGGCCTGTCTACTCCCCCGAACCCGGAAGCCGCAGACCAGTCGCTTGCCGCAGATCCGAGCCGCCCCGATTCGTCCGGTGGCGAGTCGCAGTCCTCCAAGCGCGTCGATTGGTTGGGGACCCATTGCTGGGTGTCCTGTTTCTTGTCGTGGTAGCAGGAATTATGGCGCTGCTGGCTTCTTGGTTGTGGGTCAGACCAAAGGGTGACAGGGCAACTTCCAGGCTAGGCCCGGAACCACCACCGACGCCTATAGCTCAAGACCCTAGGGCATGTTGTCAGTCGCCGGTGGAAAGGGGATGACAGTGACGGACCATGCCGTTGAAGGCATCCTCGCCACCGCGGCCGGCAGCGGATTTACAAGCATTCGACACCACCAGGCGCGCATCTCCCCACTTGAGCACATTTCGTAAGCCAGTAATCCCAACCCAATCCCGCCCTTCCTGCCCTTCCTGCATTGGGATCGGTAAAGGCAAGAAAGCTCTTGGGTTCATCATGGCAGTAGATGCAAATCCACATCGCCCAGGGGTTGCCTCCGCGGGCGTGGGAGACCCTGCGACATCGCCTGCAGCGTCCAGCCGGAGTCGCCATGGTTGCCGAAGTGGACGATAGTAGGTTGGTCACCATGTTACCCGAAGCGCGTTTTGCAACGCCTGATACTGGCGGGCTTGACAGGCCCGATTGCGACGCGGGCAGCGATGCCGCACCCGCTCAGCGCAGCATCCACGGGCTGCTCGCACAGTGTGCGCAACAGCTTCAGTTCATTCAGCTGCGTGATCTCGGTTGCATTGAAAGGCGCGTACGAGACCACCGTTATCGTTCAGGTCGAGCGCCCGCTCGAATTTTTGCTCGTCCATACCCAGCAGTGCCCGGACAGTGTAGCGCCGCACGGTCGTCCACAATAAGCACGCCCCAGAGATCGGCGTGTGCAGCCGGGCTTTAACAAGGGATATCGTAGGCGTCATTCGGCGATTTGCCAGTAAGGCGCTGAGTATCTCCCGTGCCCAAACGCGCAACCCCTACACCAATTCCTCGACGTGAAGCCTGGAGAAATCCACCTCGGAGGAAAGGCGCAGGTGCTCGGTTGTAATAGAACAGCTTGTCCAGATTCAGTTGCCCGGCCATGAGCAGGGCCTGAAGTATCCCATCCACCCTAGGTCGAGGATTGGGTGATCTTGGAAGGGCATATGGTGCGAGCCAGCGCGCCCATGAGACCGGTATCCGACGGCCAAGCCGTGGAAGGCCACCCGGAGCCAGTGGATATCTGAGCTGCGGAATAAGCGGCTTGAGCCCCGTCGTTACCCGTTGGCTTGACCATCCAGGCCCGGTGGTCTAGGAAATCTGGAAGCCCTCGGAGCTAGGTCGGGTGCGAAATCCACACCGCTATCTCAATTTAAAGTATCCTTAAGCAACTCTACTTTTTCACATTCCAACGTGACTAAGTATCTCACTCAACTCACTGTTTTAGCAAAGCGAAATAGAGCCGAGGCAAAATAATCAAAACCCCATCTTCTCGAAGAAGCTCTTGACGCCATCGAGCCAGGATGTAGAGTGGGGGCTGTGTTTATCGCCACCGGCCTGGACTGCTTCGTCGAGCTCGCGCAATAGTTCTTTTTGGCGTTCGGTCAGGTTTACCGGCGTCTCGACAACCACGCGGCAGATGAGGTCGCCTATGATCCCACCGCGCACTGGTTTCACGCCCTTACCGCGCATTCGGAACATCTTCCCGGTCTGGGTCCCGGCCGGGATCTTGAGCATGGCCTTTCCGTTCAGGGTCGGCACTTGGAGCTCACCACCGAGGGCGGCGGTGACAAAGCCGATGGGTACCTCGCAGAACAGGTGACTATCCTCGCGCGTAAAGATAGGGTGCGCTTCGACCAGGACCTGAACGTAAAGATCTCCCGGTGGTCCACCCCGCTCTCCCGGCTCGCCTTCGCCGGACAAGCGGATGCGATCGTTGGTATCGACACCCGCCGGGACCTTCACAGAGAGGGTCTTTCTCTCCTTGACTCGGCCCTCGCCGAGGCAGTGGCTACAATGCTCCTCAATGATAGTGCCTTGGCCACGGCACCGGGGACAGGTCTGCTGTACCGAGAAGAAGCCCTGTTGCATCCGTACCTGACCACCGCCGCCGCAGGTCGGGCAGGCCTTGGCGGAGGTCCCCGGCTTGGCACCACTGCCCATGCAGAACTGGCACTCCACCAAGCTGGGGACGTGGATTTTGACTTCCTTTCCCGCTATCGCCTCTTCCAGGGTGAGGGAAAGGTCATAGTTTAGATCGGCGCCCCGATGCACGCGCCGTCCCCTACTTCGGCCCCCACTGCTGAAGATGTCCCCGAACATGTCTCCGAAAATGTCGGAGAAGCCGCCGCTGAATCCCCCGGCCTCGCTGAATCCTCCGCTCGCCTCCACCCCAGCATGGCCGAATTGATCGTAGGCCGAGCGTTTCTTGAGATCACCCAGGACCTCATAGGCCTCCTTGGCCTCCTTGAACCTGCGTTCCGCTTCCGCCCCAGGATTACGGTCCGGGTGGTACTTCATGGCGAGGCGCCGGTAGGCCTGCTTTAGGTTGGAGTCGCTGGCGTTGCGGCTGACACCGAGCACCTCATAGTAATCGCGTTTGGTCATGGTTCAAAAGTGAGTGGTTCAATGGTCAGGATCTCGATATTTCATCAGAAAGGTGGCGTTCCCACGCTGGAGAGACTGTGAAAGTATTCGCTTTCCTTGATAGAGGTGGGATGAGGCTATCATATTCAAGGCTAAATTCCATGTCAGGTGGGACTAAGGGTAATCTATACTGCCTAATTTAGTTAGGTTGTGTCTCCTTGTCCCTTCTGCCCTGAAAGTTCGGTAATATTTTCACAATCTTCGGAGCGTGGGAACGAGTAAAACACGCAGTCCGCGCGGGCAGGCCACCAGGTGGTATGAAGACGCTGGCATGTTCTAAGGAACGCAGCGAGCGTTGTTGCGTCAAACGCAACACGTCAAACTTTGCTCCGACGCAGGCAAGCAACGCCCTCTCAGGGTTGGTGGAGCATCCGAGCACAAACGACGCATGGGTGCCTGACACCCATGCGTCACTGTCCACTGATTACCAACGATTGACACTATTTCTTGTCGTCTTTGACCTCTTCGAACTCGGCGTCTACCACATCGTCCTTGTCATCGCCGGTACCGTCCCCATTGGCCTTGGGACTCATGCCAGGTCCCGTTGCGCCGCCAGGCGCTCCACCCTGCTGCTGAGCATAGGGGCGCTCGGCCATTTTAGCGGAGGCCTCACCCAGGATCTTGATCTTGCTGTCGATGGCGTTCTTGTCCTCCCCCTTCATGGCCTCTTCTAGGTCTTTGATGGCGGACTCGATAGCTGCCTTTTCGCCGGACTCCAGCTTGTCCCCAAGCTGTTCCATGGACTTGCGGGTGGCGTGGATCATGGTATCCGCTTGATTGCGGGCTGCCACTAATTCGTGGAATCTATGGTCATCTTCCGCGTGGGCCTCGGCGTCCTTGACCATCCGCTTGATCTCGTCGTCTGAGAGGCCGGACGAGGCCTTGATGACGATGGACTGTTCCTTGCCCGTGGCCTTGTCCTCGGCCGAGACATTGAGGATACCGTTGGCATCAATGTCAAATTTGACCTCGATCTGAGGGACCCCACGGGGGGCTGGGGGGATCTCGGTCAGATCGAACCGACCTAAGGATTTGTTGTCGGCTGCACGTTCGCGCTGCCCCTGCAGCACGTGCACTGTCACCGCAGTCTGATTGTCGTCGGCGGTGGAGAATATCTGCTGGGCCGAGGTGGGGATGGTGGTATTCTTCTCGATGAGCTTGGTCATCACCCCGCCCAGGGTCTCAATCCCCAAGTTCAATGGGGTCACGTCGAGCAGCAGGACGTCTTTGACCTCGCCGCCGAGCACGCCGCCCTGAGTGGCGGCACCGATGGCCACCGCCTCGTCGGGGTTGACGTCCTTGCGCGGTGCCTTGCCGAAAAAGGCCTCAACCTGTTCCTGGACCTTGGGCATCCGGGTCTGACCGCCTACCAGGATCACCTCGTCGATGTCACCTGCAGTTACGTTGGCATCTTTGATAGCAATGCGGCAGGGCTCGATGGTACGTTCCACCAGATCGTCCACCAGGGACTCGAACTTAGCCCGGGTGAGTTTGATGTTCAGATGCTTGGGTCCGGCGGCATCGGCCGTGATGTAGGGCAGATTGATGTCGGTCTGGTGACTGGAGCTGAGCTCGATCTTGGCCTTCTCGGCGGCTTCCTTGAGGCGTTGCAGAGCCAACGGGTCATTGCGCAGGTCGACAGCCTGATCCCGTTTGAATTCGGCGACCAGGAAGTCTATGATACGCAGGTCGAAGTCCTCGCCTCCGAGGAAGGTGTCCCCGTTGGTCGAGAGCACCTCGAACTGGTGCTCACCTTCGATCTCGGCAATCTCGATGATGGAGATATCGAAGGTCCCCCCACCCAGGTCGTAGACCGCGAGCTTCTGGTCGCCCCGCTGCTTATCCATGCCGTAGGCCAGGGAGGCGGCGGTAGGTTCGTTGATGATGCGCTTGACATCCAGGCCCGCGATCCGGCCGGCATCCTTGGTCGCCTGCCGCTGGGAGTCATTGAAGTAGGCAGGTACGGTGATGACGGCCTCCTTGACCTCCCCCCCCAGATAGTCCTCGGCGGTCTTCTTCATCTTCTGGAGGACCTTGGCGGAGATCTCCGGCGGGGCCATCTTCTTGCCGTTGACCTCGACCCAGGCATCGCCGTTATCCGCCCTGACGATGTTGTAGGGGACCATGCTCTTGTCCTTCCCCACCGCCTGGTCATCGAATCGGCGACCGATCAGTCGCTTGATCGCGAACAGGGTGTTTTTCGGATTGGTAACCGCTTGCCGCTTCGCGGACTGGCCGACTAGGACCTGGCCGTCTTTGCTGAAGGCCACGATGGAAGGGGTGGTGCGGTCGCCTTCCGCGTTTTCGATGACCTTGACCTTGTCCCCCTCCATGAGGGCGACGCAGGAGTTGGTGGTTCCCAGGTCAATGCCGATGATTTTGCCCATGATTCTATCTTCTCCAGATTGAGTTCTCGTCGCTCGACGCACCTTCTCTGCGGGTTCAGTTGGGGTAAAACCCCGCGGTTTTCAAGCCTATTCCGATGCCGGTGCCGCCGCGACGATCACCGTGGCCGGTCGCATCAGCCGACCATTGAGCAGATAGCCCTTCTGGATCACTGTGACCACCGTATTGGGTGCCGCATCTGCCGTGGGTTGCATGGTCATGGCCTGGTGATACGCGGGGTCGAAGGGTTCACCCTGGGGATCAATCCGCTCGATGCCGAATTTTCCCATTACGTCCGCGAATAACTTGAGGGTCAGCTCCGCGCCCTCGCGGATCTTAGCAATGTCCGCGCCCTTGTCTTGTTGGACCGCGTCGTGGCCGAGCTCCAGGCTATCGCGCACCTGCAACAACTCGCGCACGAAGCCTTCGAGAGCGAACTTGTGCGCCTTCTCCAGCTCGTTGGCCTGACGCCGCTTCAGGTTTTCCATTTCGGCACGGACCCGCAGCAACTGGTCCCAGTTTTCGTCCGCCTTGGCCCGTGCCTCTTCCAGCAGATCAGTCAGAGGCTCCGGCGTATCGTCCCCGACCAGGCCAACGGCGTCCGCCGTTGCCTCGGTTTCCTCGACTTCCGTTGCTGCTATGCCTTCCTTCTCCACCGTCACTTCCTCTGTTACCTCCGTCGCCGCCTCTTGCGTCGGTGCGTCCTGTCCTTCCAGCTCTTGCTCCAGCCGGTCTGTCTCTCGCTCCCCTACCATACTGAACCTCCAAGTACCCTAGTACACTGCTTCATAGAATTTTCCATGTTAAAATATTATTTTTTCTATAAATCATTATTTCGTGTGCTCATAAACATGAGCTAGGTCGTGTTGACCCTTAAGTCAAACAGATCAAGATTGAGGCATTCATCACGAATGCGAGGTAATACCCGTCCAGTTTTAATCGTAGCGTGTGGCGACAGGCCGGAAGGTTCGATGCGGTTGAAAAAACGTTCAACGGGATTACAAGCTTTGTAAGCTTGGGGATTGAACTTGCGTAGGTATCGACTGTTAGCGTGAGGGGAAATTACCGCATACACTCCGTGCTGTGGATTATCTTGATCAAGGCCCGTGAATCTTAGGCTTTGTCTCAGATACCACCTTTTCAATCTCAAGGCCAGAGCAATGGCTCGGCCTGGATCACAGCGTGGGCATTTCCGGTACTGAGCGGACACCGAACCGGACTCTCAAGCCCATCGACGCGGGCATGAAGCTTGCGTGGTCAACCCACCACGGGAGCGACCGATCGCTGATTGCCTGGGTTCCGTTTTTGTGGGTGCACCGGCCGCGTGCAGATGGACCCCGATCACTGCACTATCAATAAAAACTTCTTCATAAATCAGTCTTCTCTGCTAACTCCTCGAACATTCCGGACCATACACCATGCTTCCTCCAATGTGCGAAGTGCTGGTATACGCTATTCCGGTTTCCAAATTCTGCGGGAAGATCGCGCCACGAGGTACCCTGAGCGGGCCAGCCGCAAGATCGCCTCCACGAACAATCGGTTATCGTGGCCGTACCATCCACGGTCTGACGCTTTGCCTGGTAACGGGTGCTGAATCCGTTCCCACTGGTCGTCACACCATTTCAAGCGAACCATTTCTTATTCCCCAAAACAGCTGAGTTGCGCGTAGTCTATTCAGACTAAATGTCAACAGGATTCTAGTCTTGTTGACATCTAACTCTAAACTAACTGTTTTTTATGTGTTGAATGGCCACAACCCAGGCAATCCGCACAGCGGACCCTACGCTAACCGTTTGATTATTGTAGAGTCCGCTGTGTGGATCTTCGCTAAATGTCAAATTTTGGATTTTCTCATAGGGAGAACTGAAATATTCCTCTATCTTTGTCGCCTGGGGTTCTCCAGTGTGACCGCAGCAACCCGAGGGTAAAGCTGTAAAGCAGCCGGCAAGCAGCCGGCAGTCGATCTGCTGACACCATTAAGAAATCAGCAATGCTGAAATTTCCATCAAACGTCAAGAACCGGCAACCCGATCAAGAATGGGGGCAGTTGAATCCTTGGAAGATACCAAAACGACCCTAACGAAAGCCCAAGAGGCCCAACAGGCAGCGCAGCGACCCTCGGTTTTCCTGAAGCCAAAGCTGCCGAAAACGTCGAAGTAACCGAGGAAGCCTTGAGAGAAGTCCAGGCAGGGATCGCTGAAGCCGCGAGAAGACGAATCCCCGAAGGAAATCGTTTAAAGAGCTCGAGAAGGATGTGAAAGCAGGAGGAAAAACCGCGGCTGAATAGGAAGAGGAAAAACACGAGAGCCAAACGGTGAAAAAGCTGGAAGAGGCTACTGAAGCCGAACAGGAAATCGAAACACAACTGGTCGTCGACGTCACGACACTCCACTCAGAACGCGAGGCTGAACGATTACTGCATCTCGTCTTCTCTTCGCTCGCGCTACCACATGGACGGCGACGCAACGCTCGTCCCTTCAACACATGGGGATTATTGCGTTCCGTTTGTCGCTAATGCTCCCACGATTTCTGTGCACCTCCTTAAATAGGTTGCAAGTCTTATGCCAACAGAGAATCTGTATCGGCCGGAAATCGTGATACAGAATTCCAAAAAGAGATACAGACCTCCTTATAGGAAGTAAAAAGAGAAACAAGAGATAAAGAAATGAAGACGCTCAGAATCCTTATACAGTGAGGATCTTTTGATCGCATCGGGTAGATCGCAAAAAGATTTCGAGCAGGAATTGCAGTTTCTACTCGCAACTCAAATTATTCGAGATTTATCGCCTTTAACTCGGCAAGGCTGCCGGGATAGGAGGCATGAAAGAACTCCGATTTATGGATGAACTAGGTCAGATGGAAACTCCTGTTATAAATCGTCGATGATAACTAAGTTCAGGAATAATTCAGCAATAGCTGGGGCCTGTTACCATAGCGAATAGTGGTCCACTCATGGTTCTTGCCAGGATTGGACAGATTGGTTTACTTCTCAGCTATCCTCGATAGGTTATAATGCCATCAGAAGTATGGAATGATGGTAACTATTCGTGAAAGTTTACTTCCAGGTGCGAGATTTGCGACATTCCGATGCGAGTCCAATTTATCCTGGGAACACGGTCACCCTTGCCTTCGGCAGGCGGGCATTCCAAAGCTTTCGGTGGTGCAATCAGCGAGGTAACCAAAATGGCGCAGCGGGAAATGATGGCGGACACCGGTGGGCATTTGAATGTGATCGCCGATCAGCGTTGGTTGGCTACAGCCTGGATGATGTTCGGGACCATTGCGCTGGCCCTGGCCGGGATCTTTGCTATCCTGCTGGTCGTCGCGCGAGCCCCCGGTACGGAGGCCCTGTTCCCAACCCAGGATTTCTTCCGCGTCGCCTTGATCGTCCACGTCGATCAATCGGTGCTGATTTGGTTTCTCGCTAGCTCCGGTATGCTTTGCAGCCTGGCAGGCCGCGTTCCGCTGCAAACCGCGCGCATCGCCTTCGTCAGTGCCGCAGCTGGGTGCCTGCTGGTTACTGCTGCACCCTTCCTGGGCGCCGGTGATCCCTTGCTCAGCAACTATGTGCCGGTGCTTGATCATCCCCTGTTCCTGGCGGGCCTGGGGCTGTTCGGTAGCGGTATCCTGGCGCAGGTGGTCCTGCATCTGGCACGCGCCGTCGGTACCTTAAATTTCGGCGATCCCTTGAGGGTAGGCACATTCACCGCCGCAGTAGCTACCTTGCTGGCAGGTATCTCCTTGGTCTGGACCTGGGCGGGTTTGGATCCGGCCTGGGAGGGCAAGGCCTACTATGAATACCTGTTCTGGGGGCCCGGTCATATTCTCCAGTTCGCCTATACCCAGATCATGCTGGTGGCCTGGATCTGGCTTGCCTGTGCTACGGGTCGCCCCTTGCCCCTGTCCGATTCCCGGTTGTCGGCCCTGTTGATACTGGGGGTCCTGCCCCTGCTCGTGGTGCCTCTGATCCATGGTCTCTACGCACCCGACTCGGCGGAGATCCGTATCGGCTACACCCATTTGATGCAATACGGAAACGCCCTGGCACCGGTCCCTATTGGGGTACTCCTCACCCTGTCCCTGATCCGCAATCGCAGGCGCGAGGTGCCTCCAGAGCAACGTCCGGTCTACAGTGCCTTAGTTACCTCGTTGCTGCTATTTGTCGTCGGTGGGCTGATTGGGGCAGCGATCTCCGGCACGAACACCATGACCCCAGCCCATTACCACGGGTCGATCGTCGGTGTAACCATGGCCCTGATGGGGCTGACCTATCACTTGCTACCGGAGCTCGGCTTCAGCCGACCAGAGGGCTGGATGGCCTGCTGGCAGGCTAGGATCTATGGCTCCGGCCAACTGCTGCATATCGCGGGGCTCGCGATTTCCGGGGCTATGGGGATTCAGCGTAAAACCGCCGGCGCCGCCCAGGGGTTGAACGGCCTTACCCAGACCTTCATGGGCATCATGGGCCTGGGAGGACTGGTCGCTATCGTGGGTGGGATTCTGTTCGTACTGGTGGTGATGCGTGCCTGCAGTCGTTGGTCCGGTGATTGGGAAAAAGGACTGTAATTCACATCGGTCCTAGGTAGTGGTCAGTCAGTAGGAAGGCAAAGAGGATAGCAAGATAGAGGACCGAGTAGCCGAAGGTCTTCATCGCCAGGGTGTCGCCTTCGCTGCGGAGCAGGCGTATGGACTGATAGACGAAACCCGATCCCAGCCCCAGCGCACCAACTAGATAGAGGGGACCGCTCATGTGGATCATGAAAGGCATGAGCGATACCCAGAACAGCAGCAGGCTGTAGATCAGGATCTGGAGTTTGGTGTAGGTTAGGCCATGGGTTACCGGCAGCATGGGGACAGCGGCCCGGGCATATTCGTCCCGGCGCTTGATCGCCAAGGCCCAGAAGTGGGGTGGGGTCCAAACGAAGACCAACAGGGCCAGTACCAGGCCCTCTACGGAGACCTCGCCGGTAACCGCCGTCCAGCCCAACAGTGGTGGCATGGCACCGGCGATGCCGCCCCAGACGATGTTCTGCGGCGTGGCCCGTTTCAGGTACATAGTGTAGACGACCGCATAGCCGACGAAGGCAACGCAGGTCAAGAGCGCGGTCAGCGGATTGACGAAAACCACCAGGACTAACATGGACACCGCCGTCATCCCGAAGGCGAACACCACGGCATGTCGCGTGTCCAGGTCTCCGCTTGGCAACGGACGTCCCCGAGTCCGATCCATGAGGGCGTCGATGCGTTGGTCGACCACGTGATTAATGGCGGCACCGGCACCGGCGGCGAGTCCGATCCCGAGCAGACCGAAGAACAGCGTCGGCAACGGCACCATCCCCGGTGCCGCAAGCAACATTCCAACCAGGGCGGTAAACAGGATGAGCGCTATGACCTTCGGTTTCGTGAGCTCGAAGTAGCGCCGCCATAAGAAAGTATGGGCCGCAGCCAAACCGAGCTCACTTGTGGCCATACTGGGCACCTTTGATCCAATTCTTGGAGGCCTTGAGCAGATGTTCCAGGTCTTCCAGGGTATCTCGCGCGGGGGCGTCCACCGCGTAGCGCATCATCAGGTTACCCCTGGGATCCAGGATGTAGATCCGGTCGAGGGCTGCGGCACCCCCCCCTAGTAGCTCCGGCAAGCGACTACCACCCAGGGCAACCCGCATACCAGCAAACTCGGCACCGAGCTCCCGTGCCAAGGTGGTTGCCGTGGCATTAGTCAACACCAGCAGCCGCTCGACACTGCGCTGACTTTCACCCAAGGCCAGACGGATCTGGCGCATCGCGATCAATTGGTTGCGGCAAGCATCATCGCATGTGCCGTCGGCAAGATAGACCAGGGTCCATCTACCCGCGAGGAGAGCGCGGGGGAAGTCCGCCCCGTCCTGGGTGAACAGTGCCAAGTCTGCCGGTAATGCAAGCACCGGATCGATCAGCTCCCCTTTGTTGGTGCGGCCTGCGGGCAGGTACTCCGGGTTCAAGTAGAAAAACCAAGCAGCAATGACGGGGGCCGCGAACACAGCGACCATTACCCACAGGGGAGCTAGACTTCGTGGTCTTCTTCCGGCTTCGTCACTCACGCTGCACCCCCTCCGTTCGAACACGCTACTCGGGTATTGTCTCACTACGAATCACACACGAGTCGATATTCTACATACAAAACAACTATTCAGGACACCTTAACCGAGCAGCAGGTTCCATGGGTAGCCTAACCCCATATCTCCGAACAGCCCGCCCCAACCTCTTTATGTCGAAAGCCCCGCCGATGAAATTGCGGGTACTGCGCAGCGAGCCAGCCGGAATGGTAAGGGAGCGGATGAATCGCCTGCCATCCTTGGACGAGAGGTGAAAGCCCGTTATTCCGGCAGGGATAGCTGGAATCCAGGTACCAGAGAAGGTCAGCTCCGGGAACGCTCGCAGCATCAAATCGATACTAGGTGCCAGGCCCTGTTGACATTTAACTATAACTAACTGTTTTTATATGTTCTTAGATGTCTACAATCCAAGCGGTCCGCACAGTCGGTCCTACGTTAACAGTTTGATTATTTTAGGATCAGCCGTGCCGACATTCTAAATGTCAACATGACCTAGGGCGTGTTGCTACTTAAGCCAAACAGATCAAGATCGAGGCCCTCATCACGAACGCATCGAACTCGCGTGGGTGAGGCTTGGTGGTCAACCCACCACGAGAGCGACTGATCGCCTGGGCGCCGTTTCTTCGCGGTGCGCCAGCCGCGTGCCGATGGACTCCGACTACTATATTATCAATGAAAACTCTTCAATATCAGACTCCTTTGCTAACTCCTAGAACACTCCGGACCACACTCCGGACCACACACCACGCTTCTGCCAACGTGCGAAGCGCTGGTATACGCTATTCCAGATTTACAAATTAGATCACGCCGTGGGCCCCCTGAGCGCGCCAACCACAGGATCGCTTCCACATTCGGAATCGCGTGGAGGGACTGTTCAAGATAGGAGTGGGGCTGGAATGCGAAGAACAGTCCGTTATGATTTTTATCAGCCAGCTTGCACCCGATGGCGAGAACAACACCATGATGGTCGATCTGCATGATGAACATTATCTCGTCAAAGTGAAGTGAAGACCGACATCAGCAGTGCTGACAGTGCCCTTTTTCGGTATTGCACCATATTGGATCTGCGGGTCGAGTTGCCATCGCTGAAAAAACAGGCCATCGTGGAGCTCGTTTATGGTACCAACGCAAAAATCATTGCCGGATTCCATGCCAAACTATGACTTAAACAAGGGTATTACGGTGATGTCCTGGCCGATCTGCCGTTTCAATCTCTGTGGGACGGTACGCCGTTCCAACCCGGGCCTGCCGACGTTCTGACCTTTTTCTTCGGCGGTCGTGCCGGGTTTGAGCTAATTGAAGGTTTCAATCCAAAGATGGCGATGCTGAACGATCTGGAGCCTAGTTTCCCCAGCCTATCCAAAGCGCATAATGAACATTGCACCTGTCAAACCGAGCTGGAATGAGAGGAATAAGTCCTTGATGTATCTTGGAATGAAAGGCACCCATAAAGCGTGGCGGATTCCCTGGAGAGCGAAAAAGATACAGAAGGAAAAGCAGACAGCACCTCACCCCCATGCTGGCAGAGTATGATCCCGCTAATGCCTTGGTTGATGGGCTTGGCGAGCCCGTTTATATCGATACGCTGCTACCCGATAATGTTATCGAGATGATCCGGAAAGAGGCTGGCGCAGAAGCTATCGCGGCGGCTATGATAGAGGCTACCTCAGACACCTCCGAGGCCAAGGCCACCTCCTGCGCAGAAGCTATTCTCCCGATAACCAACTTCTGTACGTTCCCAGAAATTATGCATCTAGGACCAGAAAGCTCCCATACTCCCTTATATCAGCGACCAACTGGCGCTGAGTTTGCTTGATTCTTTTAGCAGTCAGTAATGCTGTCTCAGTGGCATTCGGTTTCCCATGGATGGCGAGCCCAGGAGAGATGAACATGACGAACTGGCTGGTGTGGGACGCAAAAATTAGCCAGGCGCGGGTCGCTTACATCATCGCCCAGATCAGTGAACACACTGACAGGTCCCGGAAGGTTTCAGGAAAGCGCTCTATGTGATTAGCCATAATATTTCTTGAGGTTTGGATTCGCTGGATGGCCGAAAAGGTCAGCGGCATTGAGATTTTGTGGTGTGGCACCAATGGAAGTGGTTTTTTCTGCGCGTGCGGAACCCACAGGCCGGAACCCACAGGCCGCAACAAACTGTTTCTCGATTATTCTAAGTCCAAAAAAGACGACGGACGGGCCCGGAGATTTCGGGCTTGAATACGAAAGTTTCGACCGGAAGCACTGGATATGCTGAAATGTTTGGTCCAGATCCGGCTGAAATGAGCCCGGATCATGCTTGCGTTTCGCCACGGGATCCCACTGGGCGGCTGCGCATTCCAGTCTAGCTGATCCTGCTGATCGCACCGCCTCTCTTGCTCGCAGCGGGTATCAACGTGGTGCACCTGCGCTATCAGGCCATCTCCGGTCGCCTCCCGATCAAGGCGTGGAAGGATCTCCGGGACGAAGGCGTGGAGAAGCAGAACTTAGACATTTCGGGCGGCTCGGCCGCCACTGCTACGATCCTGCGGTCATTCTACAGATTGGACGTTTCCGAGCTGGATATCTTCTCCACGATCATCCGGGGTGACATTGTAAAGAACGTCCTTCACCGAAGCAGCAAAATCATTTGTCCTCGAGATCATTCTGTCCGAATTCAACAAGACGTCTTCCTTCCAAGGCATTCTGGATATTCTCGTCGAGGCGATTCAGTCGGGACTGGATGAGACGTCCGTTCCTGAGTTCGGAGACCTTTTGGACGAATTCAACCGTCTCGGCACCGACGGCCTGGCCTCATTTGCGAGCATTTGACGGGTGATTGGCGAATTCGGATTCTACGCCATTGGCTCGGTTTCGAGTTTCGGGGGTCTTAAAAAAGGTTCGAATCCCAATCATTGTGCAATTGCGCTACAAAGGGAAGGGGCACTTTTCGGTAGTCCGCAGCATTCGAGCGGGTGGGTTGGTCTGGCTTGGTGATCCCTACCTGGGGAACCGAAAGTTCAAGGCCCACCGGTTCCGGGCGACGTGGGAGAGCAACGGGGAATCGGGCAGCATTCTGGTCTTTTCTGCCAAAAGACGCTACTGTTCGCGCGCAGGCTGAACGCGACTTTTCCCAAGCACCAGAGCGAACACATTACCGTTCAGTATCTCATCCTACTGCGCAGGCCTTAGCCTCTCACAGGCCGCTGTCCTTCAAAATGTCATGTCAGAAACCCTTGTCAAAACCTTGAAACGCGACTAGCCGACGCTGTTCTTTCTCTCTTCATTGACCCTGGTCTAGAGGACATAGACCTTGGTGCGCTTGCTGAAATTACGATCAAGGCCGAGGGCCCAGCCTTTTACATCACCTGGGTTGCTCAAGGTATCTATGCTTTTCTAACCGTACATACCCTTGATCATGCTATTGCTGAAGGCATAGCTAATCTGACCTTGCCACACATCGGCATTATTGGTCTTGCCGTTGATTGTCTCCACAAAGCCGATGGACTTCTGGTTTTCATAGATAGCGCTTAGGTAAAGGCCTCTTAGATCCTGGATACCTAAACCAACGCGCCGTTTCTCGTAATCCGACGTGTAGGAATTGGCGATCTTGACGGCCTCAAGCACATCGTTATTAATAAGACCGGCATTGAAGTCGGTGACGGCGGAATCGATATTGGCCTTGGCCTGACTGAATTCGTCAGACGCCAACTCGTAGGCGGCACTGGCGTACTAGGGACCATTTCCATAAATTGCAATGATGGAAGGACCCTAGAGCAGACGATTTAGCCTCGCGGTTTTTCGCCCGTTATCGGTGCTCCCGGAACTAGGCACAGTGGCCGCAGAGAACTAGAAGCCATGGAAGTTAGGACTGATGTAAGCGATGGTGTTATCGGCGTGGACTTCGTTGAAGCCGAGCATGTCCACGTAGTCGGCCATGATGTCGTTGAACAATTCCAGTTTGCTGGTGGAGGCCTTGAGCGGGGCAGTGCCAAAGTCACTCTTCAAGCCAACATAGCTGTTGCGCATCTTGATCCCTCCCTGTTCGCCGTTGTTGATGCCTTGGTCCCTTTCGTTGGCCAGCGGTATACCGAATTCGACTTGGCGATCTCAAGCGCCCAGCGCTTGCTGACGCGAGATAGGCTGAGGTGGCTGAGACCGTGCTCTGTTCCAGTAGCTCACGCACGGCCTCCACATTGCGCTTCTGCTCGTAAATAAGCGCGCGTTGGTGCAGCGTAGGCTGTGGGAACTATAGTTTGCTGGATCCAGATGGACATAGCCCACCCATTCTTCACGAGATTTCTGTATTGGGTGGTTGTGATCGCTTGGTCCAGATCGCCGCAAAGCCTAGTGAAGAGCAGTGCCCAGGGGGGGTTGTGACTCATAGCTATCCGTTGAGCGAGTGCCTCCCTGGCATACGGCGTAAGCGCCACCAGGGTCCCCTTACCGGTCTTCTGTTAGCGAACGGTGAAACTCATGAGGACCTGCCTTCATGTGGTCGGTCACATCGGCGACGGTGAAGGCGAGCAGGTCCACTCCCGCAGCATCGTATCGACGTTGCAAAGTTCGTTGGCATTTCCGACCTTGCGTCCGCAGCCGATCGGCAAGGCGTGACTTACTACGATCGTTTGGCGGGGTGCCGGGTAATCATCACAAAGGGCCAGAGCCGTAGTTGACCCAGATAGGGTTTCTGTCTAGATATGGACGTTGGGCACGCCCGCCATCGTTGGTAGGCTTTGCTTAATCTGTGCCTTACACCCGTCTCTGTGGTTCAGCGGTCAGTGTCTCGTCGAGCTTTGCATGATCGAAATCGGCGGTGACCAGGGCCTTGCCGATGCCTTGCAGGAGTACCAGGCGCAGTCGGTTGTCCATGACCTTTTTGTCCATGGACATCAGCTCGCGAAAACGCGCTGGGCCGATATTCGCCGGGGGGGCGGTGGGAAGCCCGGCCGCGGCGACCAGCGATCGGATGCGCCGGACGGAATCATCATTGAGCCAGCCGAGGCGTGCGGAGAGATCGGCGGCCATGCACATGCCAACCCCGACTGCCTCGCCATGCAGCCAAGCGCCATAGCCGGTACCCGTCTCGACGGCGTGTCCGAAGGTGTGGCCCAGATTTAGCAAGGCCCGTTTGCCGACCTCCAACTCGTCGGCGGCGACCACCTCCGCTTTGTTGCGACAGGAGCGTTCGATCGCATAGGCGAGTGCGTCCGTATCCCGGGCGCGTAGCTTTTTGATGTTTGCTTCGAGCCATGCGAAGAACGCCGGGTCCCGAATCAGTCCGTATTTGATCACCTCGGCGATCCCAGCCGCTAGCTCGTGGTCCGGTAGGGTGCCCAGGGTGTCCGTGTCCGCCAGCACGGCACGGGGTTGGTGGAAGGTGCCGATCATGTTCTTGCCCAGGGCATGGTTGACACCAGTCTTGCCGCCGACGGAGGCGTCGACCTGGGCGAGGAGGCTGGTGGGTACCTGGATAAATGCAACCCCCCGTTGGTAGCAGGCCGCTGCGAAGCCGGCGATGTCACCGATCACGCCGCCTCCAAGCGCGATCAGGGTGCAGTCGCGCGCGAAGCGGTGGTCCAGGAAGCTATCTATAATGTGGCCCCAGGTTTCCAGAGTTTTGTACGCCTCTCCGTCCGGGAGCACGACCCGCGCGATACGATAGGCACCGAGCGCACGTTCTACCCGGTCTAGGTAGAGGGGAGCTACGGTCTCGTTGGTGACGACCATGACTTGGTGTCCGGTGATGCGGGCCTCAAGAATTGCTGGTTCGTCGATCAGCCCAGGGCCGATGTGGATAGGGTAGCTGCGCGGGCCCAGGTCGACTTCGAGGGTTCTGAACATGCGCTCGATCCGGCTTATGGGGTATCTGATTCGAGGCGGCGACGGATTTCCTTGACCACCGGCGGTATGCCCCGGCGTTCGGTGGAGACCACTAGGTCGGCGACCTTTCGGTACAAGGGGTCGCGTTCTTCCATAAGCTGGCGCAGGCGTGCCAAGGGCTCTTCGGTCTGCAGTAAGGGTCGGTTACGGTCGCGGGCAGTACGCGTGTATTGTTGCTCAGGGCTGCAATGCAGGTAGATTACAATGCCGCAGGATGCCAAATCCTGGCGGTTGTCCGCTCTGAGTACGGTACCGCCGCCGGTAGCCATTACGATGCCGCTTAGCCTGCTCAGTTCCTTGATCACCTGCCGCTCCCGTTGTCGGAATCCTGCTTCACCTTCGTATTCGAAGATGGTCGGAATATCGACGCCGGTACGGCGCTGTATTTCCTGGTCGCTGTCCTTGAACTTGAAAGACAGAGCCGCAGCCAGCTGACGTCCCACGGTGCTTTTGCCTACCCCCATGGGACCCACGAGAAAGATATTTTTAAACCGTATCATTATGAATAAAGGTATGCCAGATTTTGCCGTCGCAGGCAAGGTCGACACGCTTGATTGTTGTGCCATCACTTCGCGCGGGCAGCGGACGGGGGTCGGCGTTGTTGAGTTACCCACACGTTTGCAGTGAGCCCTCAGGGTTCAGGGTTCGGCGACGCCCGCTTTCAGGATCTTGGGAGTGACGAAGATCGAAGGTCAGGAGTTCGTTTTGTTGTCTCTGCGACTGGTGGTTTTGAAGAGGCGACCGAGCAGGGGCAGATTGCCGAGCCAGGGCACCTGCTTCTTGCTGAACTCCTTGGTGCGTTCGAACACCCTGCCGAGTACCGGCGTCTCGCCATTGTCTACCAGCACGTTGATTTCTACCGAGCGCGTATTGATCGGCGGTACGCCCCGGACTTCGTGGGTGAAGTCCGCGCCGCCCTTTTTGACCTTGAGGCCGATGATGAAGCGGTCGTCGGGGATGATTTGGGGAGTGACCTTGATCTTGAGCACGGCTTTTTGAAGGCCACGGTGGTCCTACCCACTTCTCGATGTTCCTGTATAGGGGATTTCTTGCCTGACCTTGATGGTCACCTCTTGTCTTGGTTATCGTCCGATCTTACCGAGAATGAAACTGGCCCCGCTGGTAGGGTTGGTAACCGGAAGGTTGGTCATGAGGGGAACGACACTATCGGGAATTTGAATCGTGCAGGCGCCGGCCAGGGCGAGATCTCGCACTTAATGAATTCTGACAGTATCCTGGATATGGCCCTCGACAGCACACGTGATCTCATTGAAGTGACCTGTATTGACATTTTCCTGCCACCGGTTGAACCCGAAACGCATCCCCAGATCCTGCGCGAAATCGTTGTTGGAGACGGCCGCGCGCGACTTGATCATGACTTGGTGCACTAGCACGTCCAGCCTTTGGACGATGCGTCAGATATCCTCCAGCTTGGCCTGGGTATCTTGCACCAGTGAGGGTATTGGTGCGCTCGCCGAAGGTGACTTTGCGGCGCTCGGAGAGCAGCTGGTTCTCCTTCGATTTTAAGAGCGCCGTCAGCTCGTCTGACTTGGCGTAGTTGATCTGGATGGACTCGGAGTGCAGCGGCGCACAGCGTTGCGATCTTCCGGTTGGCTAAAAACCTGTTTATGATCTTTAATGTTAAAGTGATTTTGACGTAAGGGCAGCTTGAGAAATATGGTTTTCGTCAACGGCACGTCGGATTAGATTCCCTTGATCGGTGAACATACCTAATTTTTCAAGGTGCACTCGACTCAAAAGGAAGATTCAGAGGGTGGCCTCGAAGGGTTTGCCGGCCCACTGGTGCACAGCAGGCGGTCCGGTTGTGGCCGGCTGAACGTGAATGCATCACCCTATTAGGCAGGCAGCCACAAGGGTATATTTAGATTATGCTGGCGTAGCTCAGTTGGTAGAGCAGCTGATTTGTAATCAGCCGGTCGTAGGTTCGAATCCTGTCGCCAGCTCCAACAAAACCAGGGGGTTGCGAGAGATCGGAACCCCTCGGGCTTTAGTCTGTGGTGCACGCACCTAATTTTGGTAGCTTGTTGTGGCCTTACTGCCTAATGCTCAGTAAATTGGGTGAGGCTCTGGAGTGTGCCAACATCTCTAGGGCTCTTTACCACAGCCAACCTGTGTGGAAGTTAGGCCATGGCTACGATTACTATGTAGGTGGAAATCCGGCTTAAAGGCGATCCGGCGCAACGCGCGACATTCCCCCAGTTCACGGATGCCAAAGTTATGAACGCAGGACACCGAATCCGCCATCAAGCACGGCTGCATTCAAGACGACCCGGGCCAAACAGCACACCCTGGCAGGCCTGGCAGAGGGTTGATGATGGCCTTTGACAAAGCATCCCCGTAAGATCGTCAAAAGTAACTTTGACCGGACTTGCGGCGGTACCATTAGACGATGCAGCTGGATTGAATCAAAGCCTTGCTTACAGATGTGCTTGATGCCGCAAAACGGATGCCGTGTTCCTACGGGCCAACGCGACCCGCGGACTGACCATTACCCTGGCGCGTTAGGGGGGCGGCCGTGCCCAGGGACATGGGGACATGGATAGCGGAGATGGAAGTTGCCTACGGTCAGGAAAGCGGCATGGGTTCCCTAGGCACCATGGGTGGCGAGGATGGCTCCGGCATCACGCGATACGCGTGCCTTTGTAGGCTAGGTCTATCCATTAGGATAACTCACATATTCCTAAATGCTTGCGTTTTCTTATGACTTGGATCATTCTCTGAATATCTTCCCGATCAGTAGTTTAAGCAGCAAAATTTCTTGCCGGGGGTTCGTTGAGTGCCTTTTGAGAACGGGAAAAACGGGTTATCTGCGAGGTCACCTCAATCTTTACGCTCGTTTGGAGCGAGCCTGAAGAGGATGCTTGAATGCCGGTATTCCAAGAGCAGCGTATCTGACGGATACTGGTTTGTCGTGCGTCCCAACTGTGCGCTGAATCGGCAGACGGCCAAGTTGGTCTTTCTGTTCTTCACTGCCTGCTTTGGCACGCTCGGTATGTACTTCGCGGCATTGGAGACATGGTTAGTTCTGCCGTTTGCGGGGTTTGGGCTTGTCGTGACTGGTAGCCAGCTTTTGCCTGAGTGCGTGTGCCGGCTATACCGCAAGGTGATCGAGATTGAGGGTCCGGTACTCCGGGTCCTACGTAGTGGCCGGCTTTCCAGCCAACTGGACTCGGGTCGATCTGCGGCGCGATCCCCGCGGCTGGTACCCTAAGTCGCCTCCTCCTGCGCTGTCATGGCAAGGGACGACTGGAGGTATAGGTTTAAGTTGGTCGAGACGGAGCAGCGTGAGGAGCTGGCCGTTGAGCTCGGCGACAGCCTGGATTTTGGTGGGCCGCGTGTTGCCCCGTCTGTCCCCGGCACCGGCTCGACCGATTCAGCATGGGTTCGGACTCGCCGGACGGCCGGTTCCGAATCCCATGTCGGGTATCTCTCGGTTCCGATGGGGGCGAGAGCGGCAGGTTGTTGCGCCAGCGGCGCGTGTATCAACGAATGAGAGAAACTATGGCAGCAATCAGCAAGTGCCTCGGCGCCTTATCCGTATTTTCACTCCTCGCCGGCTGGGCCGGCATCGCCGGTGCGGAGATGGCCTTGAATTTTCCCGAGCCCGCCGCCGGTGTGGCCCAGGAGATTTATGATATCCATATGTTCACCTCGGCCATCGCCACGGTGCTTTTGGTGATCGTCTTCGCCTTTGTCGGTTATTCGCTGTACTACCATCGTAAGAGCCGCGGGTATCAGGCCGACCAAGGCTTCCATGAGACCTGGTTTGGTCAGTGGTCCTGGGTCATCGTGCCGGTGTTGGTGCTTGGGATCGACTTGACCATTGCCGGCTCTGCTCAGAAGACCCTGGAGAAGGTGTGGGAGGTACCCAAGGGGGAGGACCTGATGGACGTGAAGGTCATTGGCCACCAGTGGTGGTGGGAGTACGAATATCTCGACCATAGCGTCGAGATCGACGGTAAACCCAAGCCAGTTTGGGTCGAGAGCCGGTATCTCCCGGAAGACCAGGCTGGGGAGGATACCGCCGGGTATCTGCGTGCGGTTGATAATCCCCTGGTATTGCCCGTGGGCAAGAAGGTGCGCTTTCTCCATACCTCCGTGGATGTGCTCCACGCCTTCTGGGTCCCGGAGCTGGCGGTGAAAAAGGACGCTATTCCTGGCTATGTGACCGAGACCTGGGTCGACCTCACCCGCGAGGGTCGCTTCTCAGGGCAGTGCGCCGAGCTCTGCGGCACTTGGCACTCGCGCATGCCTATTGAGGTAGACGTGGTTGCGGAAGAGGAGTTCAACGCCTGGATGGAAGGACGAAAACAGGCCATGCTGGCAGCCGCCGCCGAGGCTGCGATGGACAAAGACTGGAGCATGGAGGAGTTGATGGAGAAGGGGCAGGCCAACTACAACACCAAGTGCGCTTCCTGCCACCAGATCACGGGAAAGGGCCTGCCACCCGCCTTCCCGGCACTCGTCGGCGGTGCTATTGCTACCGGCCCCCTACCCGCGCATCTGGAGATTGTCCTGAACGGCAAGAAAGGGACGGCGATGGTGGCCTGGAATACCCTCACCGATCTTGAGCTTGCCTCCATCATCACTTATGAGCGCAATGCCTGGGGCAATGAGACGGGTGATCTGGTGCAGCCACGTGACATAAAGGCCGCCCGCACCTTGGCCGTCAAATAGCGGCTAGTTACGGGTTTCGTCTTCCATTGATCGTTCAACGAATTCAAATTCAAGCCTGAGTAGAGGAAGATTGCCATGAGTACTGCAACTATCGACCTCGAGCACCACGAGGAGCATGAACACCACGGGCCGCCTAAGGGCCTCAAGCGCTGGTTGTTCTCGACCAACCACAAGGATATCGGGACCATGTACCTGATATTCGCCTTCACCATGCTGTTCGCCGGGGGCTTGAGCGCTATGGTGATTCGGGCCGAGCTCTTTCTGCCCGGGCTGCAACTCCTGGAGCCGGATCTCTATAACAATCTGGTGACTAACCATGCCTTGATCATGATCTTCGGTGCCGTCATGCCGGCGGCAGCCGGTTTGGCTAACTGGATGATCCCGCTTATGATCGGGGCGCCGGACATGGCCCTACCCAGGCTAAACAACCTGAGCTTTTGGATCCTGCCAGCGGCGGCCACTATGCTCATCCTGTCCTTCGTGGTACCCTTTTTCCCCGGCGGTGGCACCCAGATCAACACCGGCTGGACCATCTATCCGCCGTTGTCGATCCAGGTCGGCATGTCCATGGACTTCCTGATCTTCGCCCTCCATATGCTGGGTATCTCTTCGGTGCTGGCGTCCATCAATATCATTGTCACCATTTTCAACATGCGGGCTCGGGACATAACGCTGATGCGGATGCCGATCTTCGTCTGGACCTGGCTGGTGACCGCCTTCCTGCTGATTCTGGTGATTCCAGTGCTGGCTGGCGGGGTGACCATGTTGCTCTTCGACCGTCACTTCGGCACCAGCTTCTTCAGTGCTGGCGGTGGGGGCGACCCTGTGCTGTTCCAGCACCTATTCTGGTTCTTCGGTCATCCCGAGGTCTACATCCTGATTCTGCCCTCCATGGGGGTGTTGGCCTCCGTAGTGCCGACCTTTGCTCGTAAGCCCCTGTTTGGATACAACTCCCTGGTAGGCGCCATGATCGCGATCATGTTCATCGGTATGGTGGTCTGGGCCCATCATCAGTACACCATCGGCATGTCCTTAGGCGCGGTCAGCTACTTCATGATCGGCACTATCATCATCTCCATCCCGGTCGGGTTAATGGTCTTCAATTACATGGCGACCATGTGGCGCGGGGCCATGACCTTCGAGACCCCCATGCTGTTCGCGGTCGGCATCTTGCTCATGTTCTCCTTCGGTGGCCTGACTGGCATCATGCTAGCGGTGGTACCGGCGGACATGCAGTACCACGATTCCATGTTCGTGGTGGCCCACTTCCATTACGTGTTGATGCCCGGCGCCGTGTTCGGGTTGTTCGCAGGCGTCTTCTATTGGTTGCCCAAATGGACCGGACACATGTACGACGAGAAGTTGGCTAAGATCTTCTTCTGGATCAATGTCATCAGCTTCAACATCACCTTCTTCCCGCAGCACTTCATCGGCCTGGCCGGAATGCCGCGGCGCATCGTCGACTATCATGCGATGTTTACCGAGTTCAACATCATCTCTAGCGTCGGTGCCATGGTCTTCGGCCTGAGCCATTTGCTGTTGCTCTACATTGTCATCAAGGCCGTCCGTGGCGGTAAGCAGGCGGAGAGCAGGACATGGGAAGGTGCCAAAGGTTTGGAGTGGGAGCTGCCCTCACCGCCCCCATTCCATAGCTGGACCACGCCTCCTAAGCTCGTCACCCCCTGACCTGAGACCCTCAGATGAACTCAGGCATGGGCAGGTAGGAAATGCCCGCCGCTTTTTGAATGAAGATGTCCGAATGATGAGAGCCGATAACTCCCCCAAGCAGCGCCGCAAAAACCTGCGTCTAGCTTGGATCTTGGCGGGCTTCGCCCTGTTTATGCTTCTGAGTTCCATCCCCTTCTGGAAAGGCTTGTTCGAGCTGGTCGTCAGTGGTGCCCAATGAGATGAGCGACGTTGAGCGACGCAAACGGCGCACCTTGTTCTTGCTGATGGGCTTAGCCATCGGCATGTTCGGTTTCGGTTTCGCCATGGTCCCCTTGTACGGCCTGTTATGCCGGGTAACCGGCGTACAATCGGTTGAACAACGGGCTATGATCGGTGCCGAGCCGGTGCAATCAGTTCCCGCCGGCGCGGTACAGGACCGGTGGGTGACGGTGAAGTTCGATACCACCATTCATCCGGATCTGCCTTGGATGCTCGATCCAATGGAGCGTGAGTTGCGCGTGCGTCCGGGCGAGTCATACAAGGTGAAGTTCATTGCCAAAAACCGCTCAGGGCAGGAGATTACAGGCCAAGCCATCCCGAGCATTGCCCCATGGCAGGCTACTGGCTTCTTCGCCAAAATGGAGTGTTTCTGCTTCAATCGGCAAACCCTAGCAGGTAACGAGGTTACTGAGATGCCCTTACGTTTCTCCGTGTCGTCTGATCTACCCGCAGACATCGACTCGCTCACCTTGTCCTATAGCGTGCTGCGGGTCTCCGATTGATCCTGGTTCGCTCACGACCATGAAGCTAAGCGAGAAATTATCAACTGCCCCAAAACCTGAAGAGGTATCGCAAAAGCCACTCCCCCACTGGGGAGAGTGGTTGAGGGGAGAGAGGTCAAGGGGTTGCTCCCTGCACTCGAAACACAGGATTTCTCGCATCGCTTGAAATGACACTGAATGTCAACACTAACTTAATTAAGAGGAAGATGACGGATGAGTAGCGCTGCCCATCACGGTCCTACTGACTATTACATCCCGAATTCCAGCCCCTGGCCGATCATCGCCATGCTGTCGGTGTTCCTTATGCTGTCGGGAACCGCCCTGATGGTTAACGAAGTCGGCACCGGCATCTGGATGGTCCTGGTCGGCTTCGCCCTGTTGGTGGTTATGTTCTACGGCTGGTTTGGTCAAGTGGTCAAGGAAAACCTCTCGGACAAGTACAATGAACAGGTAGACGGCTCCTTCCGCCAGGGTATGTTCTGGTTCATCGCCTCCGAGGTATTTTTCTTTCTGAGCTTCTTTGGTGCTCTCTACTACGTCCGGGAGATTGCACTGCCCTGGATCAGCGGTGAGGGCTATCTCGGAGTTACCCGGGAGCTCCTCTACAGTCAATTCACCGCGGATTGGCCGAGCGCAGGACCGGAGCAGCTGGGAGGCGAGTTCGAGCCCATGGGGGCCTGGGGTGTGCCGGCGCTCAATACCCTAATCCTGCTTACCTCCGGTGCCACCGTGACCTGGGCCCACTGGGGACTGAAGGAACATGACCAGAACAAGCTCGTACTGGGCTTGGCCGCGACCATCGCCCTGGGTCTGCTCTTCATTGTGATGCAGGCCTATGAGTATTACCATGCCCATGCCGAGCTGAACCTGACGCTGAAATCCGGCATCTACGGTTCGACCTTTTACATGCTGACCGGTTTCCACGGTTTCCACGTCACCATGGGCACGGTCATGCTCATGGTCATCCTGGTCCGAGCGATGAAGAGCCACTTTTCACCCCACAATCACTTTGCCTTCGAGGCCGTAGCTTGGTATTGGCACTTCGTCGATGTGGTCTGGCTAGGGCTGTTCGTATTCGTCTACTGGTTGTAGCTGATTTGCGTCAAACTGCCGCGGAACCAACCGGACGCGGCAGTGCGAGTTTTCGAAATCCGGGTGGGCATTTTCCTCCAATAACTTTGTTGGAGAAATTAGAAAAGGACTTATGCGAGCTTTCTTATGATTATATGATGATCCGTTAGAAGTAAGGTATATATAATGTAATATTTCCTCTTTACTATCTACGAA